>WNFR01000509.1_pt1 | contig 39375 bp, 34 predicted proteins | sample 5400221 | NCBI WGS metagenome assembly WNFR01 (sample SAMN13153357, study PRJNA577476) | soil metagenome | isolation source: 40 cm soil under Madrone tree | place: USA:California | collected 2016-06-14 | reverse complement strand
TTGGACGATCTTCTCAAGGACCTTGACGATTACGATCCTGTCGACCCGCGAGTCGAGAAAGAGCGCGCTTTCGCCGATCAACAGCGGCGCGCCAGAGCCGCAAGCCAATCGGCCGGCGCTGCCCAGGATGCCGGGCAAGGAGACGGGGACCGTGCCGGTGACGGCACGCGTCCGCTCGGAAATGGCGCCGCCGCCGCGGCGACCGAACTCGCGCCTGGCGTCGAGATGTTGCTGCCCGATCAGCTTGCTGCCAATGGCGGCCGTATCCGCATCGAGCTGCCGCCGGAGGTGGCGTTGTCCGCAGTTGCGCCCCCGACGGCGGCGACCGGCGGCGAATGGCAGCGAGCCCGGGAGCAGGCGATCGCGCGCGCAATGCCCGGCCCGGAGGACCGCAAGGTGATCGGGCGCTACTTCTTGCGTCCTGCCGAAGGCCGCGGTCCATGAGCCTGGTTGCACCGGTCTGGCTGTCGCTTGCTGCTTTCGGGATACTCGTGCTGATTCTTCACGCCCGGCGACACCGGACCTTCGAGGTTCCCAGCATCCAGCTGTGGCGGCTTATGGGCAGCGGCGCATTGTCCAGGCGCCGCATGCGATTGCCTGCGCCGAACCTGCTGCTGCTGCTTCAACTCCTCATCGTGGCACTGGCCGCGCTGGCGCTCGCACGGCCGGTGCTCGGCCCGGGCGCCCGCTTCGCCCACGAGATCGTGGTGCTGGATGCTTCGGGCAGCATGCGAAGCACCGATGTGGCGCCGAGCCGCTTTGACGCCGCCGTCACCCATCTTGCCACGATGGCCGCAGGCCCTGTCCGGGAAACAGGCGCGCGCGTGTCGGTGATTCTGGCCGGCGCACGCCCGCAGATTGTTGCGGCCCGGTTGGCCGATCCGGGAGGAATCCAACTTCAAGGACTTCAAGCGGGCGATGGCGAGGCCGACTGGGCCGCCGTTATCCGTTTGGTGTCGAGCCTCATCAAGGACAGCGAGCCGACACGGCTCACTCTCATCACCGACGGCGCGGACCGGGCCCGGCTTTCCGCGGCGCTTGCTGGCGTGGTTGTCGAGGTGCGGATGGTGGGCGGCACAGCCGCCCCCAATGCGGCGCTTCACGCCGGTTTGCGCGCCGTCGATGCACCGGCCGGCAAATGGCGGGCCGAAGGCAGCGTTGCGTTTTCCCCCGGTTTTCCCGGCTCGACCACTGTCACGGCTCTGGTGCAGCCCGAGGGCAGCGCCGGGTTCCTGCAGTGGGCCAGCGTCGAAGTCGGGCCGCCGAGCGGCGTTGCAGCCGCTCCCGGACGCGCGACCGCAGCGACGTTTGCGCTCGACCTCGAGCTGCGGGTCCCAAGCGTCGTCGTGCTGCGGCTGCCGGATGACTCAGGCCCGCACGACAATGCCGTTAACTTCGTGGTGCGTCCTAAGCCCCGCGCGCTCAAGGTGCTTCAACTTGGCGCCGTAAACGAGCCGCTCACGCGGGCCCTCAGGGCTGCGGCAGAGATCGAGCTATTTGCCGCAGATACGCTGCCAGGTGATGTCAGTGCTTTCGATCTCGTTGTGGTGAATGGCATCGAGATCGCACGGCATCCCGAGACAAATGTCTTGTGGCTCGGAACCGCGCGCGCTGCCGGCGACTCCGCGGGCCAGCCGCGCGGAGGTGCGCAACCGACGCGGTGGCAATCCGACCACCCGCTGTCGCGATCGATTTTGTGGAGCGGGATCACGATTGCAGCCTCTTACAGCTTTTCGCAACTGCAAGGCGCCGAAACGATCATCGAGGCAGGTGATGTGCCCTTGATCGAAGCGCGCACCACGCTCACCGAGCGGGAGGTGCGCCTCGCGTTTGACATCGGCCGTTCGAATTGGCCCGATGAGCCGGGCTTCCCGGTCTTCGTATCGAACCTCCTCCAATGGATCGCACCGGACCTCGGCAGGACCATTGAGCCGCCCTGCATTGTCGGAGCAAGTTGCGTGCTCGATCCCCGCCTGCTTGGCGCTGAGGTCGTTCCCATCGCGGTGGGACCGGACTCGGCCAATGCCGCTGCAGCGGCGGGACGGCCGACGTCAGTCTTGCCCGCGGTCCCGCGCGGAGCGGGTTTCCTGCCGCCCGGCTATGATGCCCAGTTCATTCCGGATCGCGCCGGCATCTACCGTCTTCGACGGGACACCTTGACGCGATTCGTCGCGGTGAATGCGAGCGAGAGCGAGGCCGTGCCGCCGCCGGCCAACACCGTGCCGGCTGCCGCCACCAGCATTACTGACCGTCCTTTGCTGCGGCGGTGGCTGCTCGTCGCGCTGTTGGGCTTGCTGTTGGCCGAAGCCTGGTTCGCAGGACGTGGATCGGAGCGGTTCTTGCGGCGCACCGCACTGGCGCGCGGCAATCCGTTGGCGGCGCGCCGGCGTTTCCTACTCGTGGCGCGTTTGGCGGCGTTGTCGTTCATAGTCTTGGCCATCGCCGACGCGCCGTTGCCGATGCTGGACAGAAGCCGGAATATCGCAGTGGTCACGGCGTCGAAGCTCGGAGCGGGCGGCGGTGAGTCGGAGCTCACCGACCGGATCTATGCCGCCGCCACACGCGACAAGGCGAGCGGTGGAGATCCCCGCTTGGGCATCGTGACGATAGGCGCAAACGGCCATGTCGCGGCCGATTTGAGTGACGCGTCCAGCCGCAATCCAGTGGCAGAGCAGTCACCGCCTCCACTTGCGGCCGACCTAGAAAATGCTCTCGCGGTCGCCGCCGCGATGCTGCCGGCCGATGCGCCCGGACAGATCGTGGTTACCTTCGACGGCAACGAGACCCGTGGAAATGCGGCTCGCCTTCTGCCGGCCATTATCGGGCGCCGCGTCAAGGTCGACGTCTTGCCGATGACCCGGCTTGCCGCAGGCGAAGTACTGGTTGAGAAAGTCACTGCGCCGGAGCGGGTCTTTGCCGGCGATACATTTCCGCTCGAAGCGGTGATTTACAGCTATGGTCCCTCCATGGCGACGGTTGAGGTCGTCAAGGACGGCGGGGTGATCATCGAGCGAGCACTCGAACTCGCCGGCGGTCGCAGCCGCATCGAGACCATTGTCCCGGCCGCGACACCAGGCCGGTCGCGCTACGAGGTTGTCGTCAATGCACCCGGCGACACGTTTGCGCAGAACAATCGCAACGGGGTCGCGATCGACGTGGCGCCGGCGCCGCAAGTCCTGATTGTCGCGGCTCAGCCCGCGTGGGCCGAGGTATTCGCCAAGGCCTTGGCGGTGCAAGACATCAAGACTCGAATCGTCGAGCCGAAACGCGCACCTTTCTATCTCAAGGATTGGCTCGCCTATTCGGCCATCGTCCTGATGAATGTGCCAGCCATCGATCTTGTCACGCTGCAGCAGGAGCTGATCGAAAAGGCTGTGGCCGAGCACGGCCGCGGCCTCTTGCTGCTCGGGGGCGAAAACAGTTTCGGCCCGGGCGGATACTACGAGACGCCGCTTGAACGGGTATCGCCCTTGTCGAGCCGCGTGCCGCGCGATGCGCCGCGGGTGGCGCTCGCGTTCGTGCTCGACCGCTCCGGCAGCATGCAGCGCAACGAAGGCGGCGCCACCCGCCTCGACATTGCCAAGCAGGCGACCGTCAGCGCGATCAGCCTCCTGCATCCGGAAAGCCTGATCGCCATCGTGGTCTTCGATTCCGAAGCGAAGGTGCTGCTGCCCCTTCGCCCGGCGAAGGATTCAGCCGGTGTGGCGCAGGCGTTGCGGGCGCTGGAGCCCGGCGGCGGCACCGCCATCTATCCGGGGCTGGTCGAGGCGCTGCATCAGCTTCAAGGCGTCGACGCGATGGCGAAGCACATCGTCGTGATGTCCGACGGGCTGACGCAGCCCGGCGACTTCCCCGGAATACTGAAGGCGATTTCCGACCAGGGGATCTCGGTGTCCACGGTCGCCATCGGGGATGGCGCGGACCCGGTTCGGCTCGAGGAGATCGCACGGATCGGCAAGGGCGCGTTTCACACGACACAAGACTTCAAGGCGCTGCCAAGCATTCTCTCCCAGGAGGCGCTCCTGTTGTCCGGAAAGCCGGTCGAAGAACGGTCGGCAACGCCATCCTGGGTAGACCGGAACGCAGAATTCTTTGCTGGTGTGCCGGACAAACTGCCGCCGCTCGGCGGCTACGTCCTGACGACCCGCAAGCCGGCGGCCGATCTTCACCTCGTGGTCCCTGATGAAAAGCAGGAGCCCGTTCCGTTGCTCGCCTCATGGCGCTACGGCAACGGCCGCGTTGTAGCGTTGACGACGCAAGGCGCCGGGGCCTGGACCACGGAGTGGCAGGCCCTGGCGGAATATCCGCTCTTATGGTCGCAAATCGTACGCCACATCCTTTCCGGTCCGGGCGAGGGCCTGTTTCCGCGGATTGCGCGGCATGGCAATGAGATCGAGGTCGATGTGGACGCGCTGAACCCGGAGGGTATGCGACGCGAAGGGCTCAAGATCACGGCGTCGCTGACAAAGATTGGAGGCGCGCCCGGTACACGCGCTGAGCTCAGTTGTGGCCGAGCCGCCGCTTCTCCCTCCCCCCTTGTGGGGGAGGGTCGGGGTGGGGGGTCGGGAGGCTGTGGCGATGCAGTGCCATCCCGCCCGACCCCCACCCCCGACCCCTCCCCACAAGGGGGAGGGGAGCAGTCTGCGGCGCCACTAGAGCGTAATTTGACGGCCGACTCTCCACAGGGGCTCGCGCTCTCCGAGGTGTCGCCCGGGCGGTATCACGGAAGGTTCACGTTGGACCAGACAGGCGAATTCAATCTGCGTGTGGCCGACGGTAAGGCCTCCGCCGAGGCGCCGCTTTTCGTGGCCTACCCGGCGCTCTATGAATTCACGCGCGCCGATCCTCGTCGCCTGGCAGCGCTCGCGGCGGCGACCGGCGGTCGGGTGCTTGCATCCGAGGAGCAGATCTTCACGGGTGGACAGTCACGATGGGTCGCGCGCGCCGTATGGCAGGTTTGGGTTTTGACGGCGTTCGCCCTGTTCCTCGCCGACCTGATTGTCCGCTATGCTTCCGGGCTGATCGGCACGCGGCGGCGAAGCGCGGCATGAAGAGGGCGGGATGTCGGTAACCAGAACCTTGAGCGCCGATGCAACCGTGGCGATATCGTCAGCCAATGCGATTGACGCGGCGGCGCTGGAGCAACTGCTCGACGCCCTTTCGCGTGCGCGCGCCGAGATCGCAAAAGCCGTGGTGGGCCACCGCGCTGTCGTCGACCAGTTGCTGATCGCCTTGATCTGCGAGGGTCATGTCTTGCTGGAGGGCACCCCGGGGATCGGTAAGACGCTTCTGGTGCGGACACTCGGCGCCGTCACAGGCCTGAGCTTCGCACGCATCCAGTTCACGCCCGACCTGATGCCGGCGGACATCACCGGCGGGCTGGCACTCGTGCCCGACGAGCAGGGACGAACGCGGGCGCAATATCAGGCCGGGCCGATCTTTACGCAGTTGCTGCTGGCGGATGAAATCAACCGGGCGACGCCCAAGACGCAATCCGCCCTCCTGGAGGCGATGCAGGAACGCACCGTCACGGCTGCCGGCCGCAGCATGGACCTGCCGCGCCCCTTCTTTGTGCTGGCGACGCAGAACCCCATCGAGATGGAAGGCACCTTTCAACTGCCCGAAGCCCAGATCGATCGATTCCTGTTCAACAGCGTGATGGCATTTCCGAGCGAGGAGGAGCTTGACGGCATCCTCGACTTGACCACCGGCGTCACCCGCGTCGTCCCGGCGCAAGTGCTCTGCGCCGACGATATCCTGCGCGGGCAGGCGCTTGCGCGTTCGGTGCCGATCGCAGGCCACGTCCGTCGCGCCGTGGCGCGGTTCGTCCGGCGCACGCAGATTGACGGCGCCGAATCTCCCGCCGACGTGAAGCGATATGTGCGCTTCGGCATCAGCCCACGCGGCGCGCAATGTCTGGTGCTTGCCGCCAAGGGCCATGCATTGCTGCAACACCGCTACAATGTCAGCCTCGACGATCTGCGTACCGTCCTCCTGCCGACGCTGCGGCACCGCTTCCAGCTCAATTACGCCGGCGAGGCGGATGAAATCGACGCCGAGGCACTGCTTTGCCGGGTGTTTGAGGAAGCAGTCCGGGAGGCGCAATGATCCCCTCTGCGGGCCTCATGACGGCGCTGATGCGCTCGCGGCTGGCGGCGCGGCATGCGCACGCAACGATCGGCGTCGGCGAGCGCCGATCGCGGGCCAAGGGTTCGGGCATGGAATTCATGGATCACCGCGAATATCAGCCCGGCGACGATGTCCGCCACCTTGATTCGCACCTCTATGCGCGCACCGGCGGCTATTTCGTTCGCCAATATGCGGTCACCCGGCAGCTGCCCATCGCCATCATCGTGGATGGCAGCGCGTCGATGAATTTCGGGACTCCGACCAAGTTCGATTTCGCCCGCGGGCTCGCGTCGGCGCTGGCCTTCGCGGGACTTGCCGGCGGCGACGTGATCGAGGTCGGGGTCTATGCGGGAAACCGGTTGTCGTGGTCGCCCCGCCTGCGCGGCATGCGCCGGGCGCCGGTGATTTTCGACTGGCTCGCCGCGCAAAGCCCCGGTGGCTCCGGTTTCGTCGGCGCGCTGGGCGAAGGCCTGCGGCGGCTCGCCCATCGCGGGCTCGCAATCCTGCTGAGTGACTGGTGGGTCGATGATGCCGAAGCAGACCTCAAAGTTTTGAGTTCGCTGCGCCAGGAAATCATCGCCGTGCACATTGCGTCGCCGCAGGAGCTTGATCCCGTCCAGTTCGGCGCCGGCGAGGCCCGTCTGGTCGACTCCGAAAGCGGCCACGAGATCGAATTGTTGATTGACGAGAATGTCCTCGACGGCTACCGGACCGCATGTGCGGCTTGGCAGGAGCGCGTGCGGCTAGAGATCATCAACAAATTCGGCCGCTACCTTGCGGTGCCTTCGGACGCGAGCCTCGACCGCCTGCTGCTGCACGATTGGCGACGGCTGGGGTTGATCAGCTGAGCCAGCCGCAAACCAGGATGACCAACATGCATGGTGTGGACAGCGTACGGCCGGCGTCAGGAGAGACCTCCGACGCGATCGTTCGCGTGAGTGGTCTGTCGAAGCGGTATGGCCGCACGGTCGCGCTCGATGGCGTCAGCCTGGAGATAAAGCCGAACGAGCTGTTCGCGCTGCTTGGGCCCAACGGGGCCGGCAAGACGACGCTGATCCACATCCTCTGCACCATCCTGGCGCCGGATTCCGGCACGGTGACGTTGGCCGGATTCGACGTGGTGCGGCAGCCCCGGATGGCACGCCGTCATCTGGGTGTCGTGTTTCAGGAACCGAGCGTCGACGACCGGCTGACCGTGTTCGAGAACCTCAATTTCCATGGGCTGATCTACCAGGTGCCGGCGACGACGCGACGCAAGCGCATCGACGAGTTGCTCGCGCTCGTCGAACTTGAGGATTGGCGTAACGCCCTGGTGCGGTCGCTGTCGTCCGGCATGAAGCGGCGGGTCGAAATCGCGCGGGCGCTGATCCATGATTCCGCGGTGCTGATCCTCGACGAGCCCACCACGGGCCTCGACGCGCAGTCGCGCGAGCGCATCTGGGCCTACCTGATGCGGCTGCGCAAGGAGCGTGCTCTGACGATCATCGTCACGACGCATTACATCGAGGAGGTCGAAGGGTGCGACCGCATTTGCGTCATCGATCGCGGCCGCATCCTCGCGATCGATACGCCGGCGGCGCTGAAAGCAGCTCATGGACGCGAGCTTATTCGGGTGGTTCCCGACGACGCCGCGACGGCTGATGCGATCCGGGCGGCTTATCCGGCCGCCAAGATTCTTGACACTACGCCGGGCAGCGACGGCACGCTTGTGATCGAAGCTGACGGCGACGCCGCGGCCGAGGCGTTCCTCAAGAAATTCGGTGGCAGGGTGCGCCGGCTGTCGATCGACAGCCCGAGTCTTGAGAGCGTGTTCCTGTCGCTGACCGGGCGCGAGCTGCGCGACCAGCCGGCAGGACGACGGGAGCGGACTTACGCCTTCGGCCGGCGCGGCGGCGAGCACACGAAATAACCGGAATTAACGCTCGGAAACCCCCACCGCACCAAATAGACAACAGACGGCCTTGCGATTATGAACGAGCCTGAATTGAAGGAGGTTCGAAGTTGGTAAAAGGCGTCGGCGATGTTCAACATTTTCAGCGTCCATGTCGTTTCGCTTGTTGTCGCCTTGCTCGCAGTGGTTGCGGTCTTCGTCTACGTGCCTTTTGTAAGCGACTACGCGTTCTGGTTCATGGTCGCAGCCTACGTTATGCTGGCCAGTTATAGGCCGCCGCCAAAGTGAATTGGCTGCCCTTCGCCGACGTTTGTGAAGCGTCATTGCCGGGCTTGACCAGGCTTGTCCCGGCCATCCCGATCATCGGGCACTGTGCCATCCTGATCGAGATCGCCGGGACAAGCAAAAGTCGTGGCGCTTCCCGATGGAGCGCAGCGTAATCCGGGATCAGCCCATCCCGGATTACGCTGCGCTCCATCCGGGCTACAAGGCTGCCCGCAAACCCAATCTGATGCCGAAGGAGATGCCCCGGTGGCAATGAGCCCAGGTTACGTTCCGTTTCACCCCAACCCCTCCAAGCCGAAATTCAAGCCGCCGCCAGGGGCGGTCGATGCCCACTGCCATGTGTTCGGCCCCGAGGCGAAGTTTCCCTACGCGCCTGAGCGCAAATACACGCCGTGCGACGCGTCTAAGGAAAAGCTGTTCGCGCTGCGGGACTTTCTCGGCCTCGACAAGAACGTCATCGTGCAGGCGAGTTGCCACAGCAAGGACAATCGTGCCTTGATCGATGCGCTTCAATCCTCCGGCAACCGCGCCAAGGGCGTTGCCTTCGTGGGCGAGGAAATCACTGACGCGGAGCTCAAAGCCATGGACGACGCCGGCGTGCGCGGCGTGCGCTTCAACTTCGTACGTCGCCTCGTCGACGTCACGCCGCGTGACGTATTAGAGCGTATCGCGGCACGGGTGGCGCCGCTCGGCTGGCATATCGTGGTCTATTTCGAGATGCCGGACCTGCCGGATTTCGAGGCGTTTTTCACCGCGCTGCCCACCACTGTGGTGGTCGACCATATGGGCACGCCCACGGTTGCGAAGGGCGTCGACGACCCGGAAAACCAGCGTTTCATCCGCATGCTGGACAAGCACAAGAATATCTGGAGCAAGGTGACCTGCCCGGAGCGCATGACGCTCGCCGGTCCACCCTACGACGACGTGGCTCCGTTCGGCCGCAGGCTGGTGCAATTATTCCCCGACCGCGTGCTGTGGGGCACCGATTGGCCCCATCCCAATATGAAGAAGGAAGCGCCCGACGACGGCGTGCTGGTGGATTACATCCCCAAAATCGCGCCGGGCCCCGGCGAACAGAAGGCGCTGCTGATCGACAATCCGATGCGGTTGTATTGGGCGTAGGACGAGCCGTAGGGTGGGCAAAGGCGGCCGTGAGGTCGCCATCTATGCATAGCGCCGGGTCCGCCTTTGCCCACGCCGTCCGGTTGAAAGACGACTCCGACCGCGTGGGCAAAATCGCCCGGCGACGCTATCTTTGCGGCTCGTCCGTGCAGCGATTTTGCCCACCCTACGGCCTATTCCTCCTCCTCCTTGTATTCCACCGCACCGCGCAAGCGGCTGAGAAGGTTCAGCGCGGAGGTGCCCCGCAGACTATCGGCGGCCTCGCCGAACAGATCGTCGATTTCGCCTGCGGATAACAGACCCCGATCACGCAGTGCGCGAAGCAAGGCCACAGTCACGGCGAGCGCCGCCGACGCCGTGGCGGGGTCCTCCGGGTTCGGCGTCCAGGCCGGTCCGATCCCTCTGCGGAGGAGCCCAAGGGTCGCAAGTGCGGCGAGAGGTTTCGTGCTCATAGGCCGATCTCATGAATGTGGGAGCATCCGCAGTGTAACGGATTTCCATCCTTGCTTCAAATTGCCCCCGGTGGGCAGGGCGCCCACGCATTGCAAAGCGGCGCAAGCCGATATTAAGTGGCGCCATGTCCGATACCATGGAGGGACGCCGATGACGGCGGCTGAAGCACACGCCAAAGAAAAGGAATACGATGACATTCCCGGCACGTTCGTGTTCGATGCGGATCGATCGCGCGAGGGCTATCACCTCAACATGTTCTGCATGTCGCTGATGAAGGCGGAGAACCGCAAGGCCTTCAAGGAGAACGAGGCCTCCTATCTTGACCGCTTTGCGTTGACGCCACAGCAGCGCGAAGCCATCCTCAAGCGGGACTACAACCGCATGCTGGAGCTCGGCGGCAACATCTATTTCACCGCCAAACTGGGCGCGACCGACGGCCATTCGTTCCAGCACATCGCGGCCGTGATGACGGGCGCGACCCAGGAAGACTATGCCAAGATGATGCTTGCCGGCGGCCGTTCGGTCGAGGGCAACCGCAGCAAATCGGGGCGCAATGCCGCAAAACCTGCGGCACGCAAGGCGGCTGGCAAATCCGCCGCCAGGGCGGGCGCCAAATCCTCTCCCCGCTCGGCTGCGAAGCGTACCAAGAAGGCAGGATCGAAACGTGGCTAGAATTATCGCAGGCGTAACCTCGTCGCACGTGCCGGCCATCGGCGCTGCGATTGATCTCAAGAAAACCGAGGAGCCCTATTGGAAGCGGGTGTTTTCGGGCTTCGAAAAATCCAAGGAATGGATGGCGAACGCTAAGCCGGACGTGGTCATCGCGGTCTATAACGACCATGCCTCCGCGTTCTCGGTCGAGCTCATTCCCACCTTCGCGCTCGGCTGCGCGGCGGAATTTCCGCCCGCCGATGAAGGCTGGGGACCGCGCCCGGTGCCGGTCGTCAAGGGCCACCCGGCGCTCGCGTCCCACATCGCCCAGTCCGTCATCCTCGATGAATTCGATCTCACCATCGTCAACAAGATGGAGGTCGACCACGGCCTCACGGTGCCGCTCAACCTGATGTTCGGCTCGCCCGCACAATGGCCGTGCCCAGTGATTCCGCTCGCCGTCAATGTGGTGATGTATCCGCCGCCCACGGGCCACCGCTGCTACATGCTGGGCCGCGCGATCCGCAAGGCCGTGCAGTCCTATCCGGAAGATCTGCGCGTGGTGGTCATGGGCACCGGCGGCATGTCGCACCAGATCTCCGGGCCGCGGGCGGGGCTGATCAACAGCAAATTCGATAAGGCCTATCTCGACGGCCTCAGCCGGGACCCCAAGAAGCTCGCGCGCATCTCCCACATGGAATTCATGCGCGAGGCCGGGGCCGAGGGCATCGAGATGGTGATGTGGCTCATCATGCGCGGTGCGCTCGACGACAAGGTGAAGGAGGTGTACCGCTTCTACACGGTGCCGGCGTCCAACACTGCGGTCGGCCACATCATCCTGGAAAATATCGAGCGCAAAACCAAAGCCAGGCGGCCTGCCCCGGTCCGGGAAAGCCCTTCAAAAGGGAGACGCGCTGCGGCCCATCCAGCCAACCAGGTCATGGTCAGGAGCAAGCGATGAAGATTTGCGTAGCCGGGCAGGGCGCGTTCGGTCAGAAGCATCTCGACGCCTTGAAACGTATTGCGGATGTCGAGGTGGTGTCGCTCGTCGGCGGCAACCAGGATGCGACTGCGGAAGTTGCAAAGAAATACCGCATCCCGCATTGGGGCGGCGATCTTGGCGAGGGCATCGACCGCGCCGACGCCGTTATCCTTACGACTCCGACCCAGATGCACCGCCGCCAGGGCGAGCAGGCGATGCGCGCCGGCAAGCATGTGCTGATCGAAATCCCGATCGCCGACAGCGTGGTGGACGCAGAAGCGCTGGTGAAAATCCAGCAGGAGACCGGTGTGATCGCCATGGGCGGACACGTGCGCCGCTTCAACCCGAGCCACCAATGGGTGCACCGGCGCATCCAAAAAGGCGAGCTCAAAATCCAACAGATGGACGTGCAGACCTACTTCTTCCGCCGTTCAAACATGAATGCCGCCGGCAAGCCGCGCAGCTGGACCGACCATCTGCTGTGGCATCACGCGGCCCACACCGTCGACCTGTTCCAATACCAGACCGGCGAGACCGTCTCGGAGTGCTTTGCGGTCCAGGGGCCGCGTCACCCGCAACTCAAGATCGCCATGGACATGGGCATCGTCATGAAGGTGCCGTCGGGCGCCATCCTGACGTTGTCGCTGTCTTTCAACAACGACGGCCCGATCGGCTCGTTCTTCCGCTACATCTGCGACAACGGCACCTACAACGCCTATTATGATGATCTGTTCGACGGCAAGAAGAGCCAGATCGACCTCTCCAAGGTCGACGTGTCCATGGACGGCATCGAGCTGGAAGATCGCGAATTCATCGCGGCGATACGAGAAAAGCGCCAGCCGAATGCGAGCCTCGCCCAGGTGCTGCCTTGCATGCACGCCCTGGGCAGGATCGAGCAGATCATTGATCCGCGCCGCGAAGCACACGCGTAGCGGGCAAAACTGCACATTGCCTGAACGCAGGCATGCTCCGGATCGATTCTTTTGATGGGCAATCCGTCCTCATACGAGGACGGTGGTCCCCCGGCTCAAACCTGCGCGTGACGCGCGAAGAATAGCTCAACTTCGTCGGGATACGCGTCAATCTCTCGCTCGATAAGCGTTATCAAGCTCGCGAAAAATGGCGCGTGCAAATTTCTCAACTGAATCGCAGACGATGTTGCGGGGGGCCGCCGCAAATTTATCGCAATCCAATGCTGGCGTATTTAGGATTTGTGTCTAGTGGGATTTTGAACCTCGAATTTCAGCGTTCGGTTCGAGCAAGAATGCCGCCCCGCCTGGGCATTTCAGCAGCCTTCAGAATTCCATCGCAGATGCAGAAAGGTTCGCGATCCCGGGGAGGGGTATAGATCATGTGCATTCGATACATTGTCGTGGTTTGCATTAGCCTGTTCGCACTTCCAGAGATTTCAGTCTCGCAGACCGCACCGCGGGCGCCCGTTGCGCCACAGACTTCGCTGAGTGCGACAGGCGACCAGTCGAATGAGACGTGGACAATCCCGGACCGCAACCGCATCAATGAAGGAACGGTGACGGTGATCACGGCGCCCGTGGGTGGGGCCACGGCGATCTTTGGCACCGATCTGGCGCGGGTGCTCGATGATGATGCGACGATTCGGGTTCTTCCCGTTATTGGCAAAGGGCCGGTCCGCAACGTGGTCGATATACTCTATCTCAAGAGCATCGACATGGGAGCGGTTGCCGCCGACGTGCCGGAATTTTATAGATTGCAGTATAAGATTCCAGACATTGCATCGAGAGTTAGATATATTGCAAAGCTTTATCACAATGAGTTGCATATTATCGCGCCAAAGTCAATAAAATCTATATTTGACCTGGAGGGCAAGAAGATCGTCGCACAAACTGACGTGGGATATTACTCTGCCAAGGTGATTTTGACCCGCCTCAATATCAAGGCCGCCACGTTTGACTATCGAACCGACGACGCGCGAGCTCTCCAAAAAATCGCTGATGGCGAGGCTGACGCATATATTACCAGCACAGGCAAGGTATTTGGGCTAGCTAGAAACCTCAAGAATGAAAATGGCGCGCTACACCTGGTGCCGGTCCCATATGACCGCAGGCTGCAGGATATGTATCTGCCGACGACATTGTCGAGCGAGGAGTATCCGAATCTCCTATCGCCGGGCGAGACGATCGAAACGATCGCCACAAGCGTGTTGCTGGTAAGCTTCAATTGGCCCGAGAATACCGAACGCTACAACCGAGTCGCCCGGTTTGTGGATGTATTTTTCTCGAAGATAGAAGAGTTTATGAAACCGCCGCGACATCCGAAATGGAAGGAATCGAGCATCGCTGCCACAATTCCTGGATGGCAGCGCTTCAAGGCAGCAGACGAGTGGCTCGCCCGGCACAACATGTCGTCTGTGTCGCAATCGGCCGAAGTACAAAGGATCAGATTTGAACAGTTCTTGTCCGAAAATCGGATTCAAGTAAGCAACGATCCTTCCAGGCGGGAGGCAGTATTTCGTCAGTTCCTGGAATGGGAGAGGCGAAAAGTCGCTCCGTAGTCTGCGTCTCAGCGAGTAAGTGCCCTCAGGCGCGATCCTAACGTTGTCGCTATCGTTCAATAACGACGGCCCGATCGGCTCGTTCTTCCGCTGCATCTGCGACAACGGTCCTTCCTCAGGCTCCATGATGACGCTGGCTACGTGTGCAGCAGGTAGCAGCCGATTCAACGATTTCGGGAACAATATAATATTGCAGCTATCCCTAGAGAAAAAATTAAGCGCATAATTTGCGACGCTGGCGTAATCTGGCGGCTCGTTCTCGCATCGTCACGAGCGTCCCATAATCTTTGGCCGTTGCGGCAAAGTTTGCTTGGGGGCTAGGGTAATGTCCATTCCAAATCTTAAATTTGTTGTGGCTTGCGTTTGTCTCTGCATGCTTCCTGGCTACGCAGCGGCACAGACCGTTCCGCTCGTACCGGCGCCGCGGCAGCCGGTTTTGCCGAACACGGCTACCGACAGCTCGAACGAGACATGGACGATCCCGGACCGCAACCGCATCAATGAGGGAACGGTGACGGTGATCACGGCGCCCGCGGGCGGCGCCACCTCGGTCTTTGGCTCCGATCTGGCGCGCGTGCTCGATGATGATGCGACGATTCGGGTTCTTCCCATTCTTGGCAAAGGCCCGGTTCGCAACGTGGTCGATATCCTCTATCTTAAGAGTATCGACATGGGAGCGGTCGCTGCGGATGTGCCTGAATTTTATAGGCTGCAGTACAAGATACCGGACATTACGTCGCGACTCAGATACATTACAAAGCTCTATCACAATGAGCTGCATATTATTGCGCCCACCTCGATAAAATCCATATATGATCTGGAGGGAAAGAAGATCGTCGCGCAAACCGACGTTGGATATTACTCGGCCAGAGTAGTTCTTTCTCGCCTGAATATCAAAGCGACTTTTGACTATAAAACCGACGATGCGCGTGCTCTGCAGAAAATTGCCGATGGCGAAGCTGATGCATATATCGGCAGCACCGGCAAGGTCTTTTCGTTGGCGAGAAACCTCAAGAACGAAAATCGCATGCTGCATCTGGTGCCGGTTCCGTATGATGCCAGGTTGCAGGATATGTATTTGCCGACGACATTGTCGAGCGAGGATTATCCGAATCTCCTGTCGCCTGGCGAGACGATCGACACGCTTGCGACGAGCGTGCTGCTGGTGAGCTTCAATTGGCCGGAGAATACGGAGCGTTACAATAGGGTCGCGCGATTTGTGGACGTGTTCTTTTCCCGGATAGAAGAATTCATGAAACCGCCGCGACATCCAAAATGGAAGGAGGCGAGCATTGCGGCTTCAATTCCGGGCTGGCAACGCTTCAAGGCCGCGGAGGATTGGCTCAGGCAGCACAACCTGTCGCCACTGTCGCAAACAGCCGAAGTGGAAAAGATCAGATTTGATCGCTTCTTGGCCGAAAGGCGGGCGACAGGCGGCGTTGACGCGGCCACGCGAGAGGCGCTCTTTCGCCAATTCCTGGAATGGATGAAGCGGAACGAATCCCGACGTTAGCCTCCATCGCGTCCGCACGTCGCACTACTCAATTGACCGTAAGGCGTGATACGCTAAAGTTGCTTTTTAGCGAGCCTCGCCACGCCGAATTCCGACGAAATTCTGGGCACCGCGAAAGGAACTTTTCGCTTTGGCTGCGCCGAGTGAAGTCACGGCGGGCGGATGAAGCTTATCGGGTCATGGGAGAGAAAGGCCATGTTTCGCACAACGGTAGTAAACAGTGTCGTGGCGGCCGCTGCGCTCGGCCTCGCCGCCGCCTCTGCACAGGCGCAGAGCACCGTGAAGATCGGGGCGCTGCTGCCGATGACCGGCCAGCAGCAGTCGACCGGGGTGCAGATCGCCGCCGCGATCCGCCTCTATATGGCGCAGAATGGCGACACCGTCGCGGGCAAGAAGATCCAGGTCATCTTCAAGGATGACGGCGCCGTGCCGGACAATTCGAAAAGGCTGGCGCAGGAATTGATCGTCAACGACAAGGTCAATTTCCTGGTCGGCTTCGGCGTCACCCCGGCCGCGCTTGCGGTCGCGCCGCTCTCGGCCGAGGCCAAGATCCCGCAGATCGTGATGGCGGCCGGCACCTCGATCATCACCGAGCGTTCGCCCTACATCGCTCGCACCAGCTTCACGCTGCCGCAGTCCACCGTCATCATGGCCGATTGGGCGCTCAAGAACGGCGTCAAGAAGGTCGTCAGCATGGTGTCGGATTTTGCCCCCGGCATCGATGCCGAAGGGTCGTTCAAGGAGACCTTCACCAAGGGCGGCGGGCAGATCCTTGAGTCGATCCGGGTGCCGCTCGCCAATCCGGATTTTGCGCCGTTCCTGCAGCGCGCCCGTGACGCCAAGCCGGACGCGGTGTTCATCTTCGTGCCGTCCGGACAGGGCGGAACCTTCGTCAAGCAGTTCATCGAGCGCGGCCTCGACAAGGCCGGCATCAAGATCATCGGTCCCGGCGACGTCACCGACGACGACCTCCTCAACGGCATGGGCGACCAGGTGATCGGCACCGTCACGGCGCACATGTATTCGGCCGCCCATCCGTCCCAAGCGAACAAGGCCTATGTGGCGGCGTTCAAGAAGGCCAATCCGAATCTCCGGCCCAATTTCATGTCGGTTGGCGGCTATGACGGCATGCACCTGATTTACGAGGCGCTCAAAAAGGCCGGCGGCAAGACCGACGGCGACTCGCTCGTCGCCGCCATGAAGGGCATGGCATGGGAGAGCCCCCGCGGTCCGATCTCGATCGACCCGGAGACCCGCGACATCGTCCAGAACGTCTATATGCGCAAGGTCGAGAAGGTCGACGGCGAGCTGTACAACGTCGAGTTCGAGACGTTCCCGAACGTGAAGGACCCGGGCAAGGTCAAGAAGTAGGCGCGCTATGGTGTGGGGGGTGATCACGTTTGCTCCGACGGACCCTGCTCCCTCCCCCCTTGTGGGGGAGGGTCGGGGTGGGGGGTCGGGAGGTTGTGGCGCGGCGGTGCCACAGCGCGCGACCCCCACCCCCAACCCCTCCCCACAAGGGGGAGGGGAGGAGCTCGCGGCACCATTACGGCGTAAGCCCGCGCCTTTGTCCCCGGCCCTCCCCCGCAAGCGGGGGAGGGAGAAGCACCGGGCCTTGTCATGCTAACCATCCTGTTCGATGGCGTCGCCTACGGCATGCTGCTGTTCGTGCTTGCCTGCGGGCTTTCGGTCACGCTCGGGCTGATGAACTTCGTCAACCTCGCCCATGGCGCCTTCGCCATGGCGGGGGGGTACATCACGGTCGTCCTGGTCAACCGTGCCGGGTTGCCGTTTCTGGCGGGGCTCGTGCTCGCGTTTTTCGCGACCGCGGCGATCGGCGCGGTGCTGGAACGCACGCTTTACGTTCACGTCTACGCCAAGAGCCATCTCGACCAGGTGCTGTTCACGATCGGCCTCGTTTTCATGTCGGTAGCGGCCGTCGATTACGTCATGGGCTCCTCCCAACAGTTCGTGCAAATTCCGGCGGCGCTGCAGGGCCAGTTCAATGTGTTCGGGGTGGGCGTCGGCCGCTATCGTCTGCTCATTATCGGGATATGCGGATTGCTGACCGTGGCGCTGCAGTTCGTGCTGATGGCCACCCGCTTCGGCAGCCGGCTGCGCGCCGCCGTGGACGATCAGCGCGTGGCGCGCGGGCTCGGCATCAATGTGGGGGCGGTGTTCGCCATCACGTTTGCGGTCGGCTCGGGGCTCGCCGGCCTCGGCGGCGCCTTGGGCGCGGAGATTCTCGGCCTCGATCCCATCTTTCCGCTCAAATACATGATCTACTTCCTCATCGTCGTCACGGTAGGCGGCACGTCGAGCATCACCGGGCCGTTCCTTGCCTCGATCCTGCTAGGCATCGCAGACGTAATGGGCAAATACTACGGTGGGCACGACACCAAGATAGGCGGAATCGTCATTCACATTCCTGACATCGGTGCCTTCGTGATCTATACCATCATGATCGTGGTCCTGATCCTGCGCCCGCAAGGTCTGTTTGCCCGCGGCACGGCGAGGTAGCTGCCGAGGGACGCGATGAGCAGCAAGATCGACACTACCGTTACCCGTTTTCTGGCCAGCCGCGCGCGCTTCGGTCCGTTTGAGTTCGCGTTCTGGCTCGCGGCCTTCGCGACCATCTATCTCCTGCCGGGCCGTCATCTCATCCTGACCGAAACCGCGATCTGGGGCTTGTTCGCGCTTTCGCTCGATCTCATCCTTGGCTATGCCGGGATCATCTCGCTGGGCCATGCGGCCTTTTTCGGCGTCGGAGCCTACGCGGCGGGCCTTCTCGCCAAGCATGAGATCATCGTCGAGCCCTCCATCGCCCTCGTTTGCGCCGGGCTCCTGGCGGCCGCCCTCGGCTTTGCGACGAGCTTTCTGGTGCTGCGCGGCTCGGACCTGACCCGCCTGATGGTGACGCTTGGCGTCGCCCTCGTCTGCTTCGAACTCGCCAACCGATTCGCCGAGCTTACCGGGGGCGCCGACGGTCTTCAGGGCGTCACCATCGCGCCGGTGTTCGGCGCCTATCGGTTCGACATGTTCGGCCATACGGCTTACGTCTATACGCTGGCCTGGCTTTTTGTGCTGTTCATGCTGGCGCGGCGCATCGTCAATTCGCCGTTCGGGCTGTCGCTCAAAGCCATCAAGGGCAATGCGCTGCGCAGTTCCGCGATCGGGATCGCGGTGAATTGGCGGCTCGTTGCCGTCTATACGCTCTCGGCGGGCTATGCCGGGATCGCGGGCGGCCTGCTGGCGCAGACTCAAGCCTTCGCTTCACTCTCCATGCTTTCGATCGAGCGCTCAGCCGACGTCTTGCTGATCCTCATCATCGGCGGCACCGGCTATCTCTATGGCGGCCTCATCGGCGCTCTGATCTACCGGCTGCTGCAGGATTATCTCTCCGACCTCACGGCGCGTTACTGGCAGTTTTGGATCGGCTTGCTGCTCGTCGCCATCGTGATCGTCGGGAGGGAGCGTATCGGGGGGTGGGTCCATTTTGTCGAAAAGCAGGTTGCGCGCGCTCTTCGCCGACGCGACACGACCTCTCCGGCGGACCAAGGCGTGTGACCATGACGGCCGCATCGGCGATGCCCGTGCTGGAGACGAGGAACCTCGACAAGCGGTTCGGCGGCATCTTGGCCGCGAGCGCAATCTCTATCGCGATCCGCAAGGGCGCGCGCCACGCTCTGATCGGCCCCAACGGCGCCGGCAAGACCACCTTCGTCAACCTGCTCACCGGCGTGCTACGCCCCTCGGGCGGCGAAATCCTGCTCGACGGCGCGTCGATCACGAACCTCGAACCGCACCGGCGGGTGCGGCTCGGCATCGCCCGCACCTTCCAGATCAACCAGTTGTTCGCTGACTTAACGCCGATCGAAACGCTCGGCCTTGCCGTCTCCGAGCGCCACGGCTCCGGCCGCGACTGGTGGCGCATCGTCGGCAGCCGCGCCGGCATTACGGCCGAGGTGGCTGAGCTGCTGGAACGGTTCCGGCTTGTCGACGTCATGACCGAGCGCACCGCGATCTTGCCTTACGGCAAGCAGCGGCTCCTTGAAATCGCGGTCGCCTTCGCATGCCGGCCGCGCGTGCTCCTGTTGGACGAGCCCGCCGCCGGGGTGCCGGAGGCGGAGCGCCAGGAAATCCTCGCCACCATCGCGGCCTTGCCCGCAGATGTGACCGTGCTCCTGATCGAGCACGACATGGATATCGTATTCAGCTTTGCGGACCGCATCTCGGTATTGGTCAATGGCGAGTTGTTCGTCGAAGGTCCGCCCGACGAAGTGGCGCGCGATCCGCGCGTAAAGGCCGTCTATCTCGGTGAGGCGCTCGATGGCTGAGCTGTTGAGCCTCGAGCGCCTGAAGGCCGGCTATGGCGAAGCCGTCGTGCTTGCCGAGATTTCGCTGCGACTTGACTACGGCCAGTCGCTGGCGCTGTTGGGCCGCAACGGCATGGGCAAGACCACGCTGATCAACTCGATCGTCGGCGTCACCCGCTACCGGAGCGGCACCATTCGCCTCGACGGCCGCGATATCACCAAACTGCCCCCCGAACGGCGCGCCCGCGCCGGCGTCGGCTGGGTGCCGCAGGAGCGCAACATCTTCCGCTCGCTGACGGTCCACGAGAACCTCACGGCGGTGGCGTTGCCGGGATTGTGGACGCCGCAAAAGGTCTACGCGATGTTTCCGCGGCTGGGTGAGCGCAAAGCCAATCTCGGCAACCAGCTTTCGGGCGGCGAACAGCAGATGCTCGCGGTCGGCCGTGCCCTCGTGCTCAACCCGAAGATCATACTGCTCGACGAGCCGCTGGAAGGGCTTGCGCCCATCATCGTCGAGGAACTTTTGGCTGCCCTCAACCGCATCATCCGGGAGGAGGGCATGTCGGCCATACTGGTCGAGCAGAACCCGCAAAAAATCCTTGGCGTGACCGATCGTGCAGTGATTCTCGAACGCGGGACCGTCGTGCATGAAGCCGCCAGCGCGGCCCTGCGCGCCAACCGTGCCGTCCTCGAAACCTATCTCGGCGTTACGGACCAGGGGCCGCGGCGCGGCGTCAAGAGCGCCCACTGATCGCCCCCGCGCCGTTGGGCCATTTCCCACCTCTTCCCAACAACGGTATGGGTTTACAAATCGCGCCCGATAAGGGAAACAGCGGTCAAGAAAATCTCACAAGGAGGCGTCCATGACCGTCCGAACAAAACCGCCTTTCCGCGCCGACCATGTCGGCTCGATCCTGCGCTCGGCGTCGCTCAAGGAGGCGCGCGAGAAGTGCGAGAAGGGTCAGATCACGGCGGGCGACCTCAAGGCGGTGGAAGACGAGGAGGTTCCAAAGATCATCGCCAGGCAGGAGGAACTGGGCCTCAAGCTCGCGACCGATGGGGAATATCGCCGCTCCTGGTGGCACTTCGACTTTTACGGCATGCTTGACGGCGTCGAGATCTACGAGCTCGATCACGGCATTCAGTTCCAGGGCATCCAGACCAAGCCGCGCAGCATCCGTGTCAACGGCAAGATCGGGTTTTCCAACCACCCGATGGTGGAGCATTTCCGCTTCCTCAAGGCGCACGCCAAGGTGATGCCGAAGATGACCATTCCGAGCCCCAGTGTGCTGCATTTCCGCCTGGAGCCCGGAGCGGTCAGCAAGGATTTCTATCCGCACCCCGACGCTATCTTCGACGATCTCGGCGCCGCCTATCAAAAGGCGGTGCGCGCCTTCTACGACGCCGGATGCCGCTATCTGCAATTTGACGACACCGCCTGGGCCTATCTGTGCTCGGACGTCGAACTCAAGAAGGCGCGCGACCGCGGCCTCGATGTCGATCATCTCCAGGAGACCTATACCCGCACCATCAACAAGGCGCTCGAAGCCAAGCCCGCCGACATGACCATCACGACCCATGTCTGCCGCGGCAATTTCCGCTCCACCTGGATCTCGTCCGGCGGCTATGAGCCGGTGGCGAAGAACTTGTTGGCGAACTGCAACTACGACGGCTATTTCCTCGAATACGACAGCGAGCGCGCGGGCGGCTTCGAGCCGTTGCGGTTTCTGCCCAAGGGCGACAAGATCGTGGTGCTCGGCCTCATCACCACCAAAGTCGGAACGCTGGAGGACAAGGCCGACATCAAGCGCCGCATCGAGGAAGCGACCAAGTATGTGGCACTGGAACAGCTTGCATTGTCTCCCCAATGTGGCTTCGCCTCGACCGAGGAAGGCAACGTACTCGCCGACAGCGAGCAATGGGCGAAGTTGCGGATGGCGGTGGAGATTGCGCAGGAGGTGTGGGGATGACCATGAGCCGGGCGACTCCCCCGTTCCGCGCCGACCATGTCGGCAGCCTGCTGCGTCCCGCAGCCGTCAAGGAAGCGCGCGCCAAGCGCGCCGAAGGCGCGATCTCAGCTGAGGAGCTTAAGGCCGTTGAGGACCGCGAGATCGAACGCCTGGTGAAGAAGCAGGAAGAGATCGGGCTGCAACTTGCGACCGATGGCGAGCTGCGCCGCTCCTGGTGGCATTTTGACTTTTACACCGGGCTCGGCGGCGTCGAGCTCTACGAGGCCTCTCACGGCATTCAGTTCGCGGGCGTCGCCACCAAATCCCAAAGCATCCGCGTGGTCGGCCGGGTCGACTTCCCCGGCCATCCGCAAGTCGACCATTTCGGCTTTCTCAAGTCAAAGGCGCGCGTCGCGGCGAAGATGTGCATCCCGGCGCCCGGCACAATGCATTTCCGCCAGGGCCGCCAGGCGATCTCCCCGGAGATTTATCCGGATCTCGACACCTTTTTCGCCGATCTCGCGGCTGCTTACAAAAAGGCGGTGCGCACCTTCTATGATGCGGGCTGCCGCTATTTGCAGTTTGACGACACCGCCTGGGCGATGATGTGCTCGCCTTTCGAGCGCGAGCAATCGAAAAAACGCGGCGACGATCCGGATGCGCTGCCGGCGCATTATGCCCGCATGACCAATATGGCCCTCGCCGACAAGCCAGCAGACCTCGTCGTCACGATGCATTCGTGCCGCGGCAACTTCCGTTCCAAGTGGATCGCCGAGGGCGGCTACGAGCCAGTGGCAGAGCGGATGTTCAACGACGTCAATATCGACGGCTATTTCCTCGAATGGGAGACCGAACGCGCCGGCGGCCTTGAGCCGCTCCGCTATCTGCCGAAAGGCAAGAAGATCGTGGTGCTCGGTCTCGTATCCTCCAAGCTCGCCGCGCTGGAAAACAAGGACGATATCAAGCGCCGCATCGAGGAGGCGACGAAATACGTGGCGCTCGATCAACTTGCACTTTCGCCGCAATGCGGATTTGCCTCCACCGAGGAAGGCAATGTGCTGGCCGAGGAGGAGCAATGGGCGAAGCTGCGGCTTGTGGTCGAGGTGGCTCGGGAGGTTTGGGTGTGAGGGCAAAGGGCCAGCGGCCATCCTTCGAGACGCGCGCAAGAGCGCGCTCCTCAGGATGAGGTCTTTTCTTGTTGCAGCCTCATCCTGAGGAGGTCGCCACCGGGTCCGGCCTTCGGCCGGCCCGATGACAGGCTCCGCGACCGTCTCGAAGGATGCGGACGCGGCACAACTTTCCAGTAAGCTTCGCATCCGGGAAAGCTCCACACCATGCCCCGCACCACCCCTCCCTTCCGCGCCGACCACGTCGGCAGCCTGCTGCGCACTGCGGCCCTCAAAGAGGCGCGCGCCAAGCGCGAGCGCGGCGAAATCGGCCCCGACGCGTTGCGGGCTATCGAGGACCAGGAAATCATCAAGCTGATCCGTAAGCAGGAAGAGGTCGGCCTCCGTTCCGTCACCGACGGAGAATATCGCCGCGCCTCCTGGCAGACTGATTTTCTGCTCGGGCTTGAGGGCGTCGAATCCTACTACGGCGAGCGCAAGTTCAAATTCCAGGGGGCGCAACCGCGGCCTATTCTGTTGCGCCTGAAAGGCAAGCTCGGCGGATTTTCCGGCCACGCGATGATCGACCATTTTGGCTTTCTTGCACGGCACGCCAAGGCGACACCGAAGATGACGATCCCGTCGCCGTCGACACTGCATTTCCGCTACGGCCGCGAGGCGGTGCCGGAAACGATCTATCCGTCAATGGAGGATTTCTATCGCGATCTCGGCGCAACTTACCGCAAGGTGGTGCGGGCGTTTGCGAACGCGGGCTGCCGCTACCTGCAGCTCGACGAGGTCAACCTCGCCTATCTGTGCGATCCGGCCCTGCGCGATCAGGTGCGCGCCAGGGGCGATGATCCCGTCACCTTGCCGTTCATCTATGCCGGCATGATCAACGCAGCCATCGCGGACATTCCCCCCGACATGGTCGTGACGATGCATCTGTGCCGCGGCAATTTCCGCTCGACCTTCGTGGCGTCGGGCGGCTACGAGCCGATCGCCGAGATGCTGTTCAATACGATCGGCGTGCACGGCTATTTCATGGAATTCGACACAGCCCGCGCCGGCGGTTTTGAGCCACTGCGTCTCGTGCCGAAGGGCAAGCAGGTCGTGCTCGGGCTGGTGACATCGAAAGCCGGGGTGCTTGAGCGCCGCGACGAACTCAAGCGCCGCATCGACGAGGCCGCGAAATTCGTCGACGTCGATCAGCTCTGCCTGTCGCCGCAATGCGGCTTCGCCTCGACCGAGGACGGCAATGTGCTGGCCGAGGAGGAGCAATGGGCGAAGCTGCGGATGATCGTCGAGGTGGCGCAAGAGGTGTGGGGATAAGATGCAGGTGCGTAGGGTGGGCAAAGGCGGCCAAGGCGTCGCCGTCGGAGCACAACGCTTGTTCCGCCGTGCCCACCGGCGGCGCTGCGGTGGGCACGGCGGAAGCCACTCTGTGCCACGATTGGAATCACCTTGGCCGCCTTTGCCCACCCTACAGCTAGAGGCCATCCATGCAACGCTCCAAGCCGCCGTTCCGCGCCGATCATGTCGGGAGCCTGCTTCGCCCCGCCGCCCTCAGAGATGCCCGCGCCAAGCGCGCGAGCGGCGAGCTTTCCTCCGCCGAGCTGAACGCCATCGAAGACCGCGAAATCGAGCGCATCATCCGCAAGCAGGAAGAGAGCGGCCTGAAATCGATAACGGACGGGGAATTCCGCCGCTCCTGGTGGCACCTCGATTTCCTGTGGAGCCTTGATGGCGTCGAACGCTATGCGATGGATCGGGGCATCGCATTCGCCGGGATGCAGACCCGAGCGGAGGGCGCGCGCATCGCAGGCCTGCTCGGCTTTTCGGGCCACCCGATGCTCGAGCATTTCCGCTTTATCAAAGCGCGGACCTCCCGCACGCCCAAGATGACCATCCCGGCGCCGTCGGCGCTCTACGGCCGCGTCGGTCGCGACGCCATCAGCCCCACCACCTATCCGATCCTCGATCAATTTTTTATCGATCTCGGCGCCGCCTATCGCAAGGCGGTGCGCGCTTTCGCGGACGCCGGTTGCCGTTACCTCCAGCTCGACGAAGTCTTCATCGCCATGTTGTGCGACCCAGGCTACCGCGCCATCCAGGAGGGACGCGGGGACGATCCCCAAAAGCTCGCCGAAATCTATGGCGACATGATCAACGCGGCGATGTCGGACATCCCGGCCGATATGACGATCACGATGCATCTTTGCCGCGGCAATTACCGCTCTACCCACATGGGCAGCGGCGCCTACGACGCGGTCGCGGACGTGTTGTTCAACCGGATCAAGGTGCACGGCTATTTCATGGAGTATGACACCGAGCGCGCCGGCGGCTTCGCGCCGCTGCGGCTGTTGCCGAAGGATCGCGTCGCCGTGCTCGGGCTGGTAACCACCAAGACCGGGCAGCTTGAATCCAAGGACGAGATCAAGCGCCGGATCGGGGAGGCGGCCCAATACGCCGATGCCGATCAGCTGTGCCTGTCGCCGCAATGCGGCTTTGCCTCAACTGAAGAGGGCAACGTGCTGGCCGAGGAGGAGCAATGGGCAAAGCTTGCGATGATCGTGGAGGTTGCTCAGGAGGTTTGGGGGTGATATCGGGTTTCGATCCTGTCAGACCCGCGGCCCTATCATCGCCGGTGTTGAACTGCATAGCGGTAGCGGCTGATGATAACAGCAAACGGGGCTAACATCACGGCAATAGAGCGCATATGTAGTAAACGTGGACCTCGAACGAGGTGAACTGTGGAAGTTGCAAAGTACAGACCGCTGCGCAGCACCGACCGGACAGAGCTATTTTTTGAGCGCCCGATTTTTGATTGGACGGGCGTTCCTGCGAAATTTTTTGGGATGATCTTCACCCGCCTGGGAACGAAGATACCGGTCAATACGAAAGAGTTTTCGTTAGTGCAGTCTGCCAATGTTGGCGAGTTCCAAATTCGATACAGCATTTACGGAGGCCCTAGCTCGATTTCGATGTTCGCAGATAGGTTGTGCATAGAATTTCCAGTTCTTACTCCCAGTGACTACCCCTTGATGAGAGAACTCCTCAAGACGGTTCACGACTGTTTCGTGTCTGAATTCCCTAATTGTCCGATCACTCGCGTAGAGCGTTTGTCGTTGGACCATATAGAGATTTTACCTCCCCACACTGTGAAGGCGTTTCTGGCACAACATCGGTTTCCGAGACTTGAAGAAGCGTTCAAAACTGAAGCGATTATCGAGCCGTCAATTAAATTCAACGCGAAAGGCACTACCCAGGCGTGGGAGTACGCGGTGATGGCAGAACAGAGCCTGCTTCAGGCTGCTGCGCTGTTTGTAATGCATACGCTCAAGTTGCTCGATGTTTCCAAAGTCCCAACATTTGAGGACAAAGTGGCTTTGGCAATGCATGTTGAACGATTGACACTTAAAGCATTCGGATTGGAGAGAGCGGATGCCGTTAGTTCCTGATGGGTCAGGTCGCCCCAACGGGCATGCCTTCGACAGCAACGGTAGAGGGGCGAGCGGGGCTGCGTCACCCATCCAAGGTGCTTTGGCCCCCCCGGGCCTTTTGGCCAGCGAGACTCTCTCCTTGCTAGGCGTTGGAACTGGAATCGGTGTACTCAACCAGAGCGAAATACTTGCACGGACGCCTGGCGGCTTTGGATTGGGCGGCGCTTTGGGATATCGCTCCGTTCCCAGTCACATCACGTGGCGAGCGCAATCACCGCCTTCCTACAAAGGCCTCGTCGATGCGTTTGCAAAAACTTGCCAGCGATGGCACCTCTCTGCCGCAGAACAAGTCATATTGCTCGGGTACAAGGGAAGTGAGTTCCTTGGGCAGCAGCTCCTAGCGGGCCTGTTTCTTGAACTATCTCAGGACACCCGAGATCGGGTCGGATACGTTCTTGGAATTAGTCTTGGTCTGGGAGCGCTGTTTGACGAGCACGAAGAGGCCGAATTGAGTTGGCTCATGGTGGAACGCGACGCTCTTAACGGACAATCGGCGCTGAACTTTATGCTAGAAGGTCGCATGGTGAACCTAATGATTGTAGCGGACTTGGTGGCGCGCGAGAGGGGTCTTTGATTGCTGCTGGACGAATGCCCACGAGAACACCGAACCGAAATCGTTCTCAAGCTTGCGTCGCTTCCAAGGGCGAGCATAGATAGCATTCTTCTTAGTCGTGGAATTGACCCTGCGAGCATTGCTGATGCCAAAGCTGCTTTGGCATTGGTTCGAACCCCACTTACTGCCAAAGAAGCGGTTGATTATTCATTCGAAAAGCATGGCAGCCCACCGATGTACGGCACGGGCCGTTTTGGAGATGGCAGCGCACCGGTGTTTTATGCTGCGTTGACAGAGGAAACCTGCCGGGCCGAAGTCGCGCACCACCTACGGGACAAGACTGCTCTTGTTCCCTTTCCTCGCTTCTATCATCTGTTGGAATGCGAGCTTGCAGGAATTGTTGTTGATTTGCACGGGAAGGAGATTGAGCATCCTGAGTTGATTAGCCCTACTGAAGACGGATACCCCTTTTGCCAAACATTAGCCAAAGATGCTCGTAAGGCAGGTGCGCATGCCTTTCATACCCCGTCCGCCCGCCACGCTCATGGCACATGTACTCCAGTATTTGCCCGTTCTAAACTCACCGGTGAACGGGCTGCTGCTCGCGCCATGTTTGTGCCCGACAGTGGCGGGTTGAGATATGAGCGCCCGCCCACTTAAAAGCTGCCATTTCGCTGCGCAACACTGGTGTTTCTCAGAGCTCGAAATGCAACCCGCGGGCGTCAACGGGAACTTCAGGGCATCGCGCGCAACTGGCTAGCCTATCCCCCGCCTCACCCGCCCGTCTTCGCCTTATCGTGCCCGATCAATCCCGCAGCCGCGTCGTCAAGATTGCCCGGCATCGGTTCCCCTTTTCCTTGTAGGCGAGCCTGAGAAGGAGCGAGATCCGGCGCGCAGCATCCGTGTAGTTGATCGGGGGCCGCTCGGCCTCCTCCTTTTCCCGTGCCGCCGCCTCGGCCGCGAGCTCTTGCTCCATGGCGTGGATGGCGGCGATCATGGCGCGTTGGGCGGGGCCGTTGCCCTTGACGGCAAGCGCGAACTGGCTGCGCATCACGGCCTGGATGGCCGGGAGGCTCATGACCTTGTCGCCCTCCCGCACCGTGACCATCCGGTAGGCTTCCTTCAGCGCCAGCGCCCTCGCCCTCTGGACGTGTGATCCGCCGCGCGGATTGCCGGATACGCCCTTGCGGAACCGCGTGCGCACTGGAGGCTTGCCGTATCCGACCTCATAGGGGCGCGGCTCGTTTCCATCTGGACTTTTGGTCGAAGGGCCGTTCATCGCAGGGACTCCTGTTTGCGCTGCGCCGCCGCGTCCGTGAAGCTCTGGCCGCTCGCCGCGAGCGTCGCGTCCTGGCCGGTGTGCTGGCGGAAATAGTGGACAATGCGGTCGCATAGCGCCGGTTCGAACGCCACGAACACGAGGCGCTCGGCATCACGCATGCGGTCTATGGGCGTGAGATCGCGGGGGTCGATGCACAGGATGCGGTGCCGCTCAAGCCGCCACATGTCATCGCGCCGGGTGACCGTCGCGGGCGCGAGCTCGCGATTCCCTCCCCCGCTTGCTGGGGAGGGAGAAGAGACCGGCGCAGCATCCGCGATCGGTCGCCGCGCCTCCTCGCCAGCGATTGAGCGCAGACCTTGCGGATTTTTAGGATTGGAAACGCACCGAGTCTTGCCGGCCCCGTCAAGCACAAGCTCGATCTCCGCGCACGAGAAGCCCGTGACCTCCGCGTCAAATTGCAAATCCGCAAGCGCATGCAGCTCGACGGCGAGCGCCCCCGGATCCCACCCGGCGTTGAGGGCGAGCTTATTGTCGGCGAGCGCATAGGCCCTGCGCTGTGCCGCATCGAGGCCAGACAGGCGAATCGTCGGGACGTCTTTCAGGCCCAGGTGCTTGGCAGCTTCCAGGCGGCCATGCCCGGCGATAATTTTGTCGTCATCGTCGATGAGGATCGGATTGGTGAAGCCGAACCTGGCGATGCTGTCAGCGATCTGCCGGACTTGCTTTTTTGAATGCGTGCGGGCATTGCCCGGAAACGGCCGCAGGCGCGCGATCGTCATCGGCTCGATGGTCAGGGGTTTCATCTGGAGTATCCTTGATGAGGTTGAATGCGAGCGCCGGAAACGTCTCGCTTGCGCATTCGACGCGAAAGCATGCCGGATGCGGGTTGATGCGGCCGGATCGGATCAGGCGGAAGCTTGGTCTTGCGGGAACGGAGGTCGGCGCAAAAAAACCGCGGGCAAAGCGCGCGGGCAACCGAAGCTTGTAAAGCCAACTCCGTATCCTATCTATCTTGCCATCAAAATTCGCCCCGTCAACGAAAGATCGACCGAAGAAAGACCGACAGGAGACATTGGCATCCGGGTTACGGCGCTGTCGCCGATTCCTTGCCCGATCTTGTGAATTCCCTGCCAGCGTCGAAACGTTTCCCTGCGCCGGCCTGATGATTCCCTGCCCCTCGGACGCAGGGAATTTGCCGCAACCCTTTGACATAGGTGCGCCAATCCTGCGGGGATCGTGCCGGTGACCCGCGATCCGGAAAAATTTCGCTGCCAAATTCCCTGCTGCAGGGAATTGCGCTGGCCGCGACATACCAAACCCTCGCGATCCAGGACGAGATCAAGCGCCGGATCGGGGAGGCGGCCAAATACGTCGATGTCGATCAGCTTTGCCTGTCGCCGCAATGCGGCTTTGCCTCGACCGAAGAGGGCAAGGGGCCAGGGAATAATACCAGCGCCTATACGGCAGCCAACGTGCCCGTGCAGCCAAGGCCCGGAACGCCCGTGTGTGGCACTGGGCACTGCTGGTATGTCGTGGCGCTGCCAATCGGTGCACCGCCCTGGTGCGAACCCTACATCCGCGGCCGCATCATCAACTGCGTATTCATCTGTTGCATCGACCACATCTGCCGCTGCATGGCCTGAGCCTCCATGTTCTGTGCGAACCGCAGGTTCGACCTGTCCTCCCGGCATTTGGCATAAGCCGGCGTTCCCGGTTTCAGCCCCGCGCTGCGGCAGGCCGCGTCGTCATTGGCTGCAATCTGTTCGGCGGTCAAGAAGCAGGCGCCCAATGGAAGCGCGGCTGCTACAACCAACAGAAGCCGCGAAAAGTGCATTCCCATTGTTCTCTCCGCATGCCGTCTTGCGCATTTCTCCGGCCTTGCATTGCCGTCGCGAGAGCAAGCCGCATCATACGCCTCGTCTCGTCTATTGAAGTGAAGGCCCATAGAGCGAGCAACTGTGTCGAGAAGGGCGCGGAACCGTGACAGACACGCCGATTGCCACTATTTCGCGGTGCTCCCGTCGCTTTTCGAAAATGGTGTTACCTGGGAGACACGCTTTTCGATAACCTTGAGATCATTGTGAGTTCGTGGTTCACACCTCGCACGACCCACGACATACAGCCATCGACCTCCTGAACCCCCCATGCCCCTCCCCCTCTCCGGCCTCCTCGTCGTTTCCCTCGAGCAGGCGGTGGCGGCGCCGATGTGCACGTGCCGGCTTGCCGATGCGGGCGCACGCGTCATCAAGGTCGAGCGGCCGGAAGGCGATTTTGCCCGCGGCTACGACGATCTCGTCCACGGCGAAAGCGCCTATTTTGTCTGGCTTAACCGCGGCAAGGAATCCGTGGTGCTCGATCTCGCCAAGGCCGAGGACAAGGCGCTGCTCGACGCCATGCTGGCGAAGGCCGATGTCTTGGTACAGAACCTCAAGCCTGGGGCAGTGGGCAAACTTGGCTTTGCGCCCGCTCGTCTGCGCCGCGATTACCCGCCCCTCATCGTGTGCTCGATCTCTGGTTATGGCGAGAGCGGTCCCTATGCCCGGCGCAAGGCCTACGATCTCCTGATCCAGGCCGAAGCCGGCCTCGCTTCCGTCACCGGCGCTCCGCAAGCGCCCGCGCGAGTTGGCGTATCGGTTGCCGATATAGCCGCCGGCATGAACGCCTACGAAGCGATTCTCGAGGCGCTGATGGCACGGGCGCGGAGCGGACAGGGCGCTGAAATCTCTATCTCAATGTTCGACGCAATGGCAGATTGGATGACTGTGCCGCTGTTGCAGCACGAAGGCGGCAAGACTCCCCAGCGCATCGGCCTTGCTCATCCGACCATCGCGCCGTACGGGGTTTTCACGACCCGCGACGGCGCCAACATCCTGATTTCGATTCAGAGCGACCGCGAATGGCGCGTCCTCGCCAATGACGTGCTCGGCGACGCGGCGCTCGCGGCCGATCCGGCCTTCGCCACCAATGTGGAGCGGGTGAAACGCCGCGCCGAAACCGATGCGCGGGTCCAAGCGGTGTTTGGAGCGACCGACGTTGCGGCGCTGGCGAAGAAGCTGGACGCCGCCGAGATTGCGTTCGCACGGGTGAGCGACATGGCCGTGCTGGCCCGGCATCCCCATCTGCGCCGGATCACGATCACGACGCCGTCGGGAACTGTCTCCTATCCGGCACCTCCCCGCGCGCGGGCGCAGCGATACGGCGCGGTGCCGGGACTGGGCGAGCACTCCGATAAGGTGCGCGCCGAGTTCAGTAATCAGGGATCAGTAATCAGGGATCAAGATCAGTAATGACTACAGGCTCTCGCCTGACACATCCTGATCCTTGATCCCTGATTACTGATTCCTGATCCCTGGCCTCTGTACCGCCCGCGACGAGCCGACGAACAGCACCAGCGGCATCGCGGCGACCGACAGAACGAGCAGCATCTTGTAGTCGTTCGCATAGGCGATGATCATGGCTTGCTGAGTCACGACCAGGTCAAGGAGGGCCTTGCCGGCATCGGTCGCCATGTCGAGCGTGGCGGCGACATTCGGCATTCTCAAGGCGTCGTTGAACGGCGTGACGTTTTCGACGAGGCGCGCGTGCATCACGGTCGTGGTGCTGGTCAACTCGGCGATCATCACGGAAATCCCGATCGATGAGAAGATGTTGCGAATGAGGGTGAGCATCGCGGTGCCATCGGTGCGCAGCTCGTTGCCGAGGGTCAGAAACGCAATGGTGCTCAGCGGCACGAACAGCATGCCGATGCCGAAGCCCTGGATCACGCTGGTCGCCGCGATCGTCGTCCCCGACGTCTGTTCGGTGAATAGCTCCATCTGATAAAGCGTGCCGGCCATGAGGGTGAGTCCGACCAGCAGCAGCCACCGTGCTTCGATGAAGCGCAGCAGGCGGCTGATGACCATCATGCTCAACAGCGTGCCGATGCCGCGGGTGCCGAGCAGCCAGCCCGCGGTCGTCACCGGGTAGCCGATGATGTTCTGCATGAACGGGGTCACCAGGGCCATGGTGCCGAACAGCGCCACGCCGATAAAGGCCATGAACACAAAGCCGGTAACGAAATTGCGGTCGCGGAAGACCTCGAAGCGCACGAACGGATTGTCGGTCGTCAACGAGTGGGCGAAGAAGAAATAGAATCCCACAATCGAGCTCACGAGTTCGGCGACGACCTCGGCGGAGGAGAACCATCCAACCTGTTCGCCGCGGTCGAGCATGATCTGCAGCGCCCCAATGCCGACCGCAAGCGCCACGAACCCGAACCAATCGAAGCGCCGACTGTTCTCCGTCGGCGTCTCGTCCATGAAAATCATCAGGCCGATGACGGTCAAAATGCCGATCGGCAGGTTGATGAGAAAGACCCAGTGCCAGCTGTACTGGTCGGTGAGCCATCCGCCGAGGGTCGGCCCCATGATCGGCCCGAGCATGACGCCGATGCCCCAGATCGCCATGGCGGAGCCCCGCTCTGCCAGCGTGTAGGAATCCAGCAGCACGGCCTGGGACAGCGGCACCAGCGCGGCGCCAAACGAGCCTTGCAGCGCGCGGAACAGCACCATCTCCTCGATGGTCTGCGCCGAGCCGCACAGCACCGACGCAAAGGTGAAGCCGCCGACGCAGACGATAAAGAGCCGCTTGCGGCCGAACCGCTCGGCAACCCAGCCGATCGGCGCCGTCATGATGGCGGCGGTGACGATGTAGGAGGTGAGCACCCAGTTGATCTGGTCCATAGAAGCCGACAGGCTGCCTTGCATGTAGGGCAGGGCCACATTGGCGATGGTCGAATCGAGCGCCTGCATGATGGTCGCCGCCATAGCGCAAACGGTGAGCAGCGAGCGGCGCATGCCGGCGGGAAGGGGCGCGGGGGCGGTCATGGTGCTTTATCGCGTTGCCGTCTTGTCCTCGGCAAGCGAGTCTGACGGGTTGAACAGCGAGCCGACCAACTTGCCAAGCGATCGGCTTCGACCCGTATCGATCTCGACCCTCACGCTCATGCCGGCGCGCAGATCCTTGGTGTCCTGGTCAGGGTCGAATGCGATCCGCACCGGAACGCGTTGCACGACCTTGACCCAGTTCCCGCTGGCGTTCTGCGGCGGCAGAATGGCGAACTGGGCGCCGGTGCCCGGGCTGACGGTGGCGACTGTGCCGTGGAAGGTATGGCCGGGAAAGGAATCGACATCCATCGCGACCTTCTGGCCGATGTGCAAGTAAGTGATGTCGGTTTCCTTCGGATTGGCATCGACCCAGGGGGCGGTGTCGTCGATCACGCCGAAAACCGGCGTGCCGGCCATAACGAAGCGGCCGAGCTGGATGTTGTCGACCTGGGTCGCGGTGCCGGAGATCGGCGCGCGCAATATGGTGTGGTCGAGATCGCGTTCGGCTTGCTCGACGGCAGCTTTGGCCTGGCGGTATGCCGGAAAATCCTCGATCGGCAAATCCGGATTGCCGAGCAATTGATTGAGGGTCGAGGTCTTCTGCTGCGAGGTGAATTGCGCCGTAAGCTGGGCCGTCACGGTTGCCGAGGCGGCATTGTCGAGATCGAGCTGCGATCCGGTGTTCTTGGCCACCAGCGCCGACTTGCGCTCGACGTCGCGTTGCTTGAGCTCGACATTCTTCTGGGCGAGCTCGGCAAGGGTTGTCAGCGATTTCACGTTGGATTTGAGATTGGCAAGATCAACGCGCACACCGGCGAGCTTGGCCTGCGCCTGGGCCAAGGCGAGCCGGAAGGGCTCAGGGTCGATCTCGAAGAGAATGTCGCCTGGCGCAACATGCTGGCCTTCCCGGACCACGATACGGCCGACCTTGCCGGAGATATCGGGCGTGATGAGCACCTTCTGGGCGCCCACATAAGCATTGTCGGTCGAGATGTAGCGGCCGCCCGACAGATAGAATGCGAGCCCTGCCACGGCGGCGATCGCCGGCACCACGACCAGCAGAATCTTCCGCAGGTTCCGGCGCATGAGGGCCTTCAAACCCGCGCGCTTCGCGGTCGCGGGCTCTCCGACCGCGTCCGGGAATTTCAGAAGCTTTTCAGCCATAGCGTTTCTCCGTCGCGGTTTCGTTCGCCCGTTTCGCAATGGCGCCGCGCAGATTGGTCTTGAGAGTGAGGAGATGGGCAAGAAGCTGTTCGACCGCCGCTGGTTCGATTCCCGCCAGCACGGTCGCCATGATGTCTTGGCCGAGCCGCGTCAGTCCGTCGAGCACGGGCCGTGCGGCAGGCGTCAGATAGAGCCGTTTGGCGCGCCGATCGTCCGGATCGGAACGACGCTCGATGAGGCCGCCGTCGCACAAACGGTCGATCAGCCGGGTCAGGGTGATGGGTTGCAAGTCGAGCGTATCGGCGAGCTCACACTGCTTGAGGCCTTCCGAACGCTCGACGCGGGCCAGCACCGCCCATTGGGCGCGGGTCATTCCGAAATCACGCGCCCGCTGATCCGCATAGGTCTTGAGCAGGCGCGCTACGTCATTGATGTTGAACGCGACTTCTCGCTCCAGCGGCATCCGTGGCACAGCCGTCCTTCCTCAATACGAAGTCTGATATAATATAAGCCAGCTTATTAATATGGCAAAAATAGGCTCCTCAAGTCTTCGTGGTCGGCCCTCCAAGGTGGAAACAGGCCCCGCCGACTTCCCGCGCGCCGATTTCAGCGATTACAATACCTCGCCCATCGTTCGAGGCAGCCATGAATGATGCGAAAAAATTGGCCCTTGCAGCCGTATTCATTGTGCTATCGGCGTTCGCCCTTTCACGGACGGCGCCCTCGGCCGAGGCTTGGCCGCAGCGCACAGTGAAGTTGATCGTTCCACTCGGACCGGCGAGCGGCGCCGACGTGACGGCTCGCGTGCTGGCGGATCAGTTGTCCAGACGGTGGGGTCAGGCGGTTGTGGTGGAAAATCGTCCCGGCGCGGATGGTATAGTCGGCCTCGCAGCCTTCCTCGGCTCCTCCGATGATCACGTGCTGCTCTTCACGGCAACCGGTTCGTTTACGGCCTATCCGTTCCTGCACGAAAAGCTGCCCTACAACCTCGATCAATTGGCGCCGATCGCCCGCGTCACAAATACGCTTATCGCGATCACGGTTCCGACATCGTTGAAAGTCAACTCGCTTGCAGAGCTGATGACCTTGGTGCGTTCGCAACCCGGCCGCTATCACTGGGCCAGCATAACCGGCGCTACGGATTTGGTCTTCTCCGGCTTCCTCAAGAGCGCCGGCCTGAGCATGGTCAGGGTGCCCTACCGTGAGAGCGTGCTTGCGGTCAACGATTTGAGCGAGGGACGCATTGAGGTCTTCTTGTCGGCGCTGGCGACCGTGCTGCCGCAAGTCACCGGCGGCAAGATCAAGATGCTGGCGCTGACCAATCACGAGCGTGCGCCCGTCGTCCCCGAGGTTCCCACCGTCAGCGAGGCCGGCTACCCGGCACTACAGTTCGATGGCCTCGTCGGTCTGTTCGCGACGGCCAGGGTGCCGGTCGAACTGCGGGAGCGAATCGCCGGCGATGTGCGAGCCGTTATCGCCGATCCCGCAATGGCGACAATTGTTGCCGGAACGGGGCAAATCGTCAGTCCGGGATCGCCCGCCGAATTCGCGCGCGCGATAGAAGAGCAGCTGACCGCCTTCACGGCGATTGCCAAATCCTTGGATCTGCAGCCGAGACGATGACGCCACGCTTAACCTCGGACCTCATCCTGAGGAGGCCGCGCTCTTCGCGCGGCCGTCTCGAAGGATGACCGCAGGCACGATCCCGTTTGTGGCCGTCCTTCGAGACGCGCGCAAGACCGCGCTCCTCAGGACGAGGCTGATGGATGATGTCGATATGATTCGTACTATGGAGACGCTGTACTAAATGCTGACGCGTGAACAAAACGAACTGGTCACCCGGATTGGCCCCGGAGCGCCGATGGGCAATTTGCTGCGGCGGTACTGGATTCCCATCCTTCTGGCCGAGGAGTTGCCGGAAAACGAATGCCCGCCGGTGCGCGTGAAACTCCTCTCTGAGCGCTTGCTCGCTTGGCGGGATACCCAAGGCCGCTATGCGCTGACGGATGAATTCTGTGCGCATCGCGGCGTTTCGCTGTGGTTCGGCCGCAATGAAGAGAACGGCCTGCGCTGCCCCTATCACGGCTGGAAATACGACTACACCGGCCAGTGCATCGAGGTGCCGTCAGAGCCGCAGGAAAGCGGCTTCTGCAACAAGATCAAGCTGAAATCCTACCCGCTGGTCGAGAGCGGCGGGATTTTGTGGGCCTACATGGGGCCGCTTGAGCTTAAGCCTCCGCTGCCGGCATTCGAGTGGACGGAGCTTCCCCCCACGCACAGGTACGTCAGCAAGCGTTGGCAAGAATGCAATTACCTGCAAGCGATGGAAGGCGGCATCGATTCCAGCCACGTCTCCTTCCTCCACAGCGGCGAACTCCATTCCGATCCGCTGCATCGCGGCACCAAGGGCGCGCACTATCAGCAGGACCGCCAACCGAAGTTCGAGGTCATCGAGTCGCCGGGCGGCCTCTATATCGGTGCGCGCCGCAATGCCGAGCCGGGGCACTATTACTGGCGCATCACCCAATGGATCATGCCCTGGTACACGATGGTGCCGCCCTATGGCGACAATGCGCTCAACGCACATGCCTTCGTGCCGATCGACGACGAGAATTGCTTCACCTGGACTTTTACCTATCACCCCACACGACCGTTGAGCGCGATGGAGCTCGACACCATGCGTAATGGCGGCGGCATCCATGTCGCGTTGATCCCGGGCACCTTCCGGCCGATCATCAATAAGGATAACGACTACATGATTGATCGCCACGCCCAGAAGGCGGGCCGCACCTTTAGCGGCGTCAAGGGTATCGCCATGCAGGACGCTGCCGTGCAGGAGGGCATGGGGCCGATCCAGGACCGCACGAAGGAGAATCTCGTCTCGACCGACAACGCCATCATCATGGCACGCCATCGCCTTCGCCGCGCTGCGCTCGCCCTGCAGCACGGCACGGCCCCGCCGGGGCTGACGCCCGAATGCCAGCGCGTGCGCGCCGCCACCTTTGTGCTTCCGCTCGACGTGCCCTTTGCCGAGGCCAAGCGCGAAGACCTGAAAGTGAGACACGGCATCTCTCACACCTCCATCTGAGCGGAGCGAATTCCAGACACGCCGCAATATCTTCGGCGCTCCAACCAGCGCGTGACGCCGCGGCTCTATTCGGGCAGATTTCCGATCCCGCCGTCGGTTCGGCATGCCGCCGCGCCGTTACACAAGGAAGCCGCCATGGACAAAGCCAGGTTCGATAAGGGTCTTGAGGTTCGCACCGCCGTGCTCGGCAAAGATTATGTCGAGGCGTCGATGAAGAATGCCGACGATTTCAATCGCCCTTTTCAGGAACTCGTCACCGAATACTGCTGGGGCGCCGCGTGGGGCAGCGACGGTCTATCGCACAAGACCCGCAGCATGCTCAACATCGCGATGATCAGCATCCTCAATCGGCCGCACGAGTTGAAGCTGCATGTCAAAGGCGCATTGCGCAACGGCGTCACCAAGGACGAAATCCGTGAAGTGCTGATGCAGGTCGCGATCTATGCCGGCGTTCCGTGCGGCGTCGATGCATTCCGCCTCGCCCGCGAGGCGTTCAAGGAGGTGGAGGCGGCGTGACGGCCGCGTCGCCGCATACCCGCGAAAGGTGCATCAAACCGCCGCTTTCTGCAAAGCGGTAATATCGGAGTTTCGCCGTGAAGGCCCTTCCCTTGGGGCCTTCGCAGGCGTACGCTGATTAATAAATCGGCAAAGAGAATCGCTGGATTTGTTTCAACGAACTTGTGGTTCAGCGCGGGCGGACTGACATTTGGCGCCACTTCGCTCGTGCTTCTTTTGAGAACCGCGTTGTTACCCGCACGATTCGTGTGAGAGGGATATCGGCCGGTCGCGGCGTGCGGCGTTGTTGACTGCGCCAAGCCACCGCTCGAGCGCACCGATGCGCTGCCCGAGCAAGCGCGAGGAGGAGAGAAACATCATGACAAATTTGCGATGCCAGTTGTTGGCTAGCGTTGCCAGTGTCGTCCTGGTCGGAGCCGCAAGCACCGCTTCGGCCGACCAGTTGCTGACTGGCTCGATCACTTCCGCTTCCGGCCAGAAGCTGGAGGGCGTGCAGGTTTCCGCCAAGATGGAAGGCGCGACCATCACGACGAGCGTCTACACGGACCTGAACGGCGACTACTTCTTCCCCGCGATGGCGGACGGCAAGTATCGCGTCTGGGCGCAGGCGCTGGGCTTCGAGACCTCCAAGGGCGCGGTCGAGCTGACCGCCACCAAACACCAGGACTTCAAGCTCGCCGCCATCACCGACCCTGAGCAGAAGATCAAGCAGATGCCGTCGGAAATGCTCGCGGCGGCGTTGCCTGACGAGACCGAGGCCGATGCGCAGATGAAGCGCATCTTCCACAACCAGTGCACCGGCTGCCACACGCCGGGCTATCCGCTGCAGTTCAAGTTCGACGAAGCGGGCTGGAACAAGATCATCAACCTGATGAAGGTGGTGGCCAACACCGGCGTGTATCCAGGGCCGAATTCCAAGGCCAACGGCATCATCGAATTCAACCGCAAGGACCTCGCGGCCTACTTGGCCCGCGCGCGCGGCCCCGGCGAATCCTCGATGAAGTTCAAGGACCGGCCGCGGCCGAGCGGCGAGAACGCCCGCGTCGTCTGGCAGACCTATGACCTGCCGCTCAACTCCGAGACGGGCGCCGGCGTGCTCGGCTCCAAGGATCCGGTCAATGACGGCTACGACTGGAACCTCGGCACTCCGTCCAAGCTCGGCCAGCTGCCCCATGACGGCGCCATGGGCTTCGACGGCAATCTCTACTACACGGTCAACAACCCGAATCCGGGCGTCACCGTCGGCAAGGTCGACACCAAGACCGGCGAAGTGAAGTACATCAAGGTCGAGCGCAAGGACGGCCGATACGCCGCCACCGCCCACGGCCTCACCCGCGACGGCAACGGCGACCTGTGGTTCGACGTCGATCATGGCCGGCGCAGCCTCGGCAAGCTTGAGGTTGCGACCGAGAAGGTCAGCGTCTACGAGACGCCGCCTCCGATGTCGCCGCTCGGCGGCGCGGTCACCCTCGATGTG
>WNFR01001114.1_pt1 | contig 39436 bp, 49 predicted proteins | sample 5400221 | NCBI WGS metagenome assembly WNFR01 (sample SAMN13153357, study PRJNA577476) | soil metagenome | isolation source: 40 cm soil under Madrone tree | place: USA:California | collected 2016-06-14 | reverse complement strand
CACCACGCCTCGGACATAAACAAACTATCGGAGTGGTTGCGCATCGGCAGTGTCTCCTCATCTGGAAGCTCCTCCACGAGGGAGTTCGTTACGAAGAACGGGGCCCGGCGGTTACCAAACAATCCAAGCAACGCCGCACCGCCAAGATGATCAGGCAACTCCGAAGCCTCGGCTATCGAGTTGAACCCGCAAATCCTCAACCCAGCCAAGCACAAGCGCAGTGATTTTCGACCCTGACATCTGAAATTACATGTCGGGGTTTACGCGTTCATCGCCGGGAGACTTATCGCTCCAAAAGCTTCTTAAGGCCTTCGAGCATCATCGTCCAATTCTTCTCTGAGTGTTCCCGAGACTTCTCGGTCGGATTATTGTCTTGGGACAACGAAAGGAACGTCTGAGTTCCTTTCTGAGTTCAATTCCCACGGTATGGTAATTCTCCGGCGCGTCGGGAAGCCCTGAAACAGGACTGAAGTGACTGTACTGAATTATTTGTCGAGGTACGAGCCGAAGGATCACGCCCTTATCCTCGTACGTTTTTCCCTGCCACTCGCCCTTCCAAACTATCGGGCTGCCTTCTTTCCAATCCGAGATCACGTTCGTGCCAAACATATACTGCTTGATCGTTTCGGGGTTCACGAGTGCGTCCCAAACTTTGGCGATCGGAGCGCTGATGACGATTTCCGCCTTCGCAATAAAACCGCGGTTCATGACCCCAATAGTAACATTTAACTTTGGACGCTTCATTCCCCGATTCCGTGAACCGCCTGTATTGGCGATAAATCGGTCGGCGGCTAACATTCCCTGACATGCGAAATGACGGTGAATTTCCACTTCAAAAGCTCTCGTTGACGTAACAGCCGCACGAGCACATACTTGTCTCTAAGGCATTAACTATAAAATAACTAACAATCGAGGGCTCAATGTGAAACAAAAATGTGACAGTGCGTGCAGGTCCGCTTCCGGATGCTTTCATAGCAGTTCTTGCGGAATATGGCCACACAACGGCTCAAGAAATACATGAGATGTTTGCGAGTTGCATTCTCTGCCAGCGGGATGCTGAGTTTATGGTTGTCGGATTGGATAGACACTCGTGGTTCGGTAAATCAAAAACAGGAAAATTGAAATTTCTGCTTTATGGATTATGCGACTTGTGTGCAGCGTTGCCTGACATTATCGCAAGAGCGGAGGCTGTCGCCTTCAGCGGTGCCATTGCATTCGATTATTGTTAGCGAACGATTCTAGGGGCACTGGATTCAATCAAATGAGATCGAACTGACGGAACTGCGGGAGAGGTTGCCGAAAATGACGATAGGTCGTGTTACCCTGCACTCAACTATGTTATAGCCGGGCAAACCGGGCGGACACGTTCTGGCGGCTTTATCAGGTGTCGGAGCGGCCGAAATCCGGGATGATAATTTCTGGAGTGACATTTCAAAAGCGAGCATCCACAATCTTCAGACTAGTGGGCGTCATTAACACAAAAATGTTAGGTTACCCGCAAAAGGGAGGCAAACCATGATTCGACGACTTTTCGTGGTCTTATTGTTTTTGGTTATCGTTATTGGAGGCTCTGCTTCCGTCCGGCCGACGAAGTCGGCGAACCCGGAGCCGTGCGCGCAAGACCATGAAGTTTGGCTTGCCCATCTTATGGAGAAAATGGAGACCATCAAACCGGGCATGACCCGATGGGACGTCCTCAAAGTTTTCAGGGCGGAAGGACGAGTACCAGCGCCAGCGCCAACTCCAACAGGATTACAGCGCAGCAGATTTGTGAGTCAGGACTGTCCGTACTTCAAAATTGACGTCGAGTTCAAGCCTGTTGCTACGGGAAACCTTGGATACAATCTGTCGGGGTTTTTGATCGAGGACAATCGAGACGTCATCGTCAAAGTATCGAAGCCCTACGTGCAGTCTACCGCCACGAATTAGCCGCCCGGCAGGATAATCCCTGTGTCGTTCGCGACGGATTCCACACTTGTACGAGTAAGACGTTGATCGGGACTTACAGCGTATATTTGCTTTAACCCCAGCGACCGGAGTACTACAAATGGGAAATCCGACAATTCGCGGAACAAGTTTGGACACTCCTGCCGAACGCGCCTGTCGAGTCATCTGGTTTTGCTTGGCCATCCTGCTTTTGCTAACCGTGCTGGTCCCATCAATAAGTCGGGCTGAAACGCAGCAGCCCGCGAAACCAGTGGGCTCAGAACCAACTCCAGAACCTGCTATTCCTGCCATCCTCTCCGCCTTCGACAAATACGAAGTCGTCGCTATGCCGCAAGGCCATGGGATGCAGGATTTGGACAATTTCATTTTTTCTTTGATCCGCACTCCTGCGTTTTCCGAAAAGGTGAACGACATTGAAGTTGAGTTTGGCAACTCGCTATACCAGCCGATGCTGGATCGATATATAGCGGGAGAGGATGTCCCGTTCACGGAAGTCCAGAAGGTTTGGCGGAAAATGGGCCAGCCCGCTTCCGGAGCGTCGGCATTCGTTGAGCAATTTTTCCCTCTCGTGCGCGCACTGAATCAGAAGCTGCCGACCGGAAGGCGCCTGCGGGTGTTGGCTGGCGATTCTCCCGTTGATTGGGATCAAATCAAAGGCTTGGACGACATCATAAGACTTGTTCACCGCGATGCCAGCATTGCTTCGGTGATGGAAAAAGAAGTCTTGTCGAAGCACCGCAAGGCTCTCATGCTCTTTGGCACATTTCATCTCATGCACGGAACGGGCGCCAGCGCCGTCTCGCTCTATGAAAAAGACTACCCAAATCTCACTTTTGTCATCAGCGAGCTGGGCACTCTCGATACGGACTTGCCCACTCTATCCAGCAGCCCACTCGCAACTTGGCCGATCCCGTCGCTGGCGCGGGCCAAGGGCACATGGCTGGGCGCCTTGGATTTAGGTCGCTTTCTCCCGCCGCCGATTCGGATCGATCAGGACTGCAATGTGCACCGCGAGTTCCCCAAGGTGCTGCAGAAGCGGATGGAAGACTTAGTTGACGCCTTTCTTTACCTCGGCCCTCAGGATTTGCGGCTAAGGGAAAAACTACCCGCTGATATCGCTTTGGACGTCAATTACAGGATGGAATTGCAGAAAGGCGGAGCGAGGTTCGGATTCCCTGAAGCAGCGACTGAGACGGCGAAAGAGTTCGATCAGCAGATTGTGAATAGTGCAGGAAGCCCTCTCTTTGTCATTCCTAAGCCGCAGAATCCCAACCTACCGGATGCGGAACTCTCTAGGGAGGTGCAAAGTTGTCTAGACCGCAAGAGCCGTACTAGTACACCTCAATAACTAAACCGAGCGAATGCTCGATACTGGCCCCGCCAGCTAGGTTGCCACTTTCCCGCAATCGGTGATTGTGCCTGAGTAGCGTTACCGGAAAACTTGGTACTGTCGCTCGCTTCCCAAGCAAATGAGCCCAGTCGAACGGGCCTCGCCGCTTTCTTCAAATCGTGGACGAACTCCACGAACTTGGAGTCGAGTTCAGTCTTTCAGTATTCGGGTTTATCATTCCTCGGTGCGAAGACATTCGTCAATTTTGAGACCCTTGGGTTTCGCAGTTTTACTCGCGGTGCCGCAATCGCCAGTGACCATAGCGCCGCAGCAATCAGGAAGTCAGGTCAGCCCGGAATACATTGATCCCCATATAAGCCGAATTGAACGAGGCTTGCTACCTGCTGCCGTCATTCATGGCCAATCGCTCCCTGAAATAAAGCTGTCGGACCGGATGAAATATTACAACGTGCCCGGTGTCAGCATTGCGGTCTTCGACAAAGGTCAAATCATGTGGGCACGCGGCTACGGGTTCGCGGATGTTTCGGCAAGTAAGCGGGTGACACGCGACACACTGTTCCAAGCTGCTTCAATCAGCAAGTCCATAACCGCGTTTGCGGCCCTGCGACTGGTGCAACAGGGGAAGCTGAATCTCGATGAGGAAGTCAACAACAAGTTAGTGTCGTGGAAAATACTGGAGAATGAATTCACCAAGAATGAAAAAGTGACATTGCGCCGAATGCTGAGCCACACTGCTGGTTTGACTGTCGGCGGGTTCGCAGGATATGTAGCAGGTGAACCATTGCCAACTACAGTGCAAATTCTAAACGGGCAAAAACCCGCAAACAATGAAGCGGTTCGCGTTGACCGGACGCCCGGAAAGGAGTTTCGCTATTCTGGCGGAGGGTATGTCGCAGTCCAACTACTATTGATGGATGTTACCCACAAATCCTTCCCAGAATTGATGCACGATCTCGTGCTCGAACCTCTGGGAATGACACGCAGCACATTCGAGGAACCTCTTCGAAAAAGCCTTTGGCCCGAGGCGGCGCAGCCTTATGCCAGCAATGGAGCGCCCGTAGAAGGTGGGTGGCGCATTGACCCGGAAATGGCTCCGGCAGGGCTCTGGACAACGCCGTCCGATCTCGCACTATTCGCCATTGAGGTACAGAACGCGTATGCGGGCCAATCGAAACTCCTCTCATCTGCGCTGGCCCATGAAATGCTTGCCTACCAAAGTGAAGAGATTTATGGCTTGGGAGTTGCCCTCGCGCAACGCGGTCACCCGCTTAGGTTTTGGCATTCTGGTTCAAACGGCGGATACAAGAGCTTGTTCGAGGCTTACGCGGAGGGCCGCCAAGGTCTAGTGATCATGACGAATGGCGACCGGCTCATTGGAGAAATTCAGCGCGCCGTGGCGCAAGAATACATGTGGCCCGACGGCCGCCCCCAAGAGCACACGGTCGTCAAGATTGACCCAAGAGTGCTTCGTGCATTCACTGGTGCATATCTCTTCAGTGGTTTATTCAAATTCACGGTTACTGAGAAGAATGGGAAGTTGTACGTTCAGTACCCTCCATTTGGACAGGAGGCGCTAGAATTGCTTGCAGAATCGGATAATCGCTTCTTCACGACGAGTCAACCGTTTGTAATTGAATTCCAGAGAGAAGCCGATGGGTCGATAAAGAAAGCTAAAGCATGGAATGGACCGGAAGGCTTGGAGGGTGAAAAGATTTCGGATACGCGTTAGGAGTGTTCCCGCAGCTTAGGTTGAGTTTCTAAACAGATCGGCGGCTTTTCGCGACGGGTTACCGCGCTCTGCTATGTCTTCCGTTTCTTGTTCTTCTCCGCTCTAAACTTTGCCCACCGCGCCTTGGTTGCCTTTGAAATCTTCGCCCTTGCAGCAGCCGACATCACGTGCTTCTTGACCTGAGTGATTTCTCGGGTAGCCTTGCTGCCGAGTGCTCTTGCTGCGGCTTGGACGCCGCTCAATTTATTCTGCAATTTACTCAACTCTTTTTCGAGCTTTCGTTCTTCACGCTTGATTGCCGCCAGTAGGTCCATGATTCCTCCGGGACGCAATCTATCCTAGTCAGGAGGCAATGCGCTAGACGTGCTCTGAAAGGAAAGTGACTTGGGATGGACACTGCTTGTTGCAGCCCGATAGCGTACACTGATTCAAGAGGATTAGCTTGCGTGCCAGAAACTACCATCGAAGAGAAGAAGAAACGCGAAGACTTGAAAGCCAAGAGGGATTTACTTTTCGAGCGGTATGTCAAGCGTCCCATGGATACTCATCTCGCGCTCGAAATCAAGGTGCTTGACGATCAGTTAGCGGAGGATGCCAAGCCCAGCACGGCGAAGTATCGAAGCGGTTTTCGTGGTCGCAGCAAATGAAGCGAGAACTGCCTGTTACGTGTTGTACAGAGTGTGGTGGCGCTGGTTACAACATGAGGGTCGCAAACGGTCGTTGTTGCAAAACCAGCGACGAACAACGCTGCGGCGGCGTGAACGCAACTGCTATCAAAACTGACTGGATCGATTGTGCACACTGCGAAGCAACCGGATATTACCGCAATAAAGAATGTCCGAACTGCAAAGGTGCGGGCTACCTATTCGTGGGGCTAAGGGACAAAGCAACGGTTTAACGCGCCACTTTCAATCTCTTTCTGGCCAAATGCTTAGTCAGTCCAGTAGATGGAACTCCCAGAGTTTATTCGACCCATCTTAAACGCCGCCGCCAGTTCGCAGTGGACCAATTTCATTTCTAACAACATGTAAGCGATCTCGTCTGGTCACTGAGGGAGAGTTGGTGTGATCATTTGACTGCGTGAAAAAGGGCGTCGCCAGAAGACTGTTCTCAACCGGGTGGGTACTGATCGGCCTGTCCATGTTGTTTTACGTGGTGCTAGAGCTTTCAGCGCGTTGGGAACAAGCCAAGACTCCCGGTGAAAAGGACATGAGAGTTGCCGCGCTTTTCATGATATTTGGCATTCCAATGCTCATTCCTGCCGCTGCCGGACTTCTCTGCTTGCTCGTCGGTGCTTTGGTGTTTGCTCATGGGCGGTTTTTCCGGCGCATTTCAAACTGAGCCACAACTTGCCAGTTGGAAAGCGTAGATTCACGATGCCTCTTCCTAAACTCAGAGACGAAGAAGTTGAATGGGTCGTCCAGCTTCCGGCATCGACCTTGGACTCGGCGCGAGTCGTAGTCCTTGCCGGACAGCGCGTCGGCAATCCGACGTTCTACGGGGAACTCTTGAAGATGGGTTTCGAAGCTGGTTCACTGCCGGACTTTGCGGACATGGCCGCAATCACCTACGTGGATACGGTGGTCTCCCACGAGCCGTTCACGGACAGGCTGCTCTTTCATGAACTCGTTCACGTTGTTCAGTATGAAAAGCTAGGATTGGCGGAGTTCGCTGCCAAATACGTGAAGGGCTTTCTGAGTGGAGGTTCGTACGAAGCTATCCCGCTGGAAATGAACGCTTACGAACTGGATACGCGATTTGCAACAACGCCGACGAAGCCGTTCTCGGTTGCGGATGAGGTTCAGAAGTGGATTGATGGAGGCCAGTTCTAGGTAGTGGACGACGACGAGAAATTATGACTGACGACCCCAATGCCTTGCTCGAACAAGCGGCCGAAGCCCTGAAGAACAAACAATACCCGGCAGCCGAGGCGCTGCAACGGAAGGGCTGCGAGCTATTACGTGAACAGGGGGCGGAAGAATCTCGAATTGCGAACGAAATCGAAAAACTTGCGGATATTCACTGTGTCCAAAGCAAGTTCGGTCTGTGTGCGAGCGAGTACGCGGACGTGGTCAGAATGCGGGAAAAGTTCCTGCCCGAAAACGACTTTAGCATCCTCCGAGTTTTATACAGGCTCGCAAAGTCGCATTTCGAGGGACAGCAGTATGAACTTGCTGAATCTGAAATGCAGAGGCTGTTGTCCTTGACAGAAACGCGAAGCGATTCCCCTGAAAGCCTTGCCTTTGGCCTGTATGAACTCGGATTCCTTCTCTACTACGTGGGGAAGTATCGGGAGGCTGAACCTTTTCTGCTCAGGGCGCTGCCGATTTGCGACGCGAATTTGGGAGCCTCGCATCATCAGACAATTCAGGTGCTAGGTGGAATTGCGCTCCTCTACGCAAATTGCACTGACCTCGGGAAAGACCTCCGAACCATATTTTGTGAGGGCTAAGACTTACCTGATGAACCTCGCTCGTTGGCAGGCTTTGTGGCAGAGCGAAAGAGATATGAGGAAGCGGATAAGTTGTACTCGCAACTCGTGACCGCACTAGACGCCTCGGGGCGATCTGGTGATTCTGACCAGCACTGGATTGCCAGCCGTTGCGTCAAATATTTCGAATCTAGGGGCAAAGGTGAATTAGTGGTTCACCTTGTTTCCGAAAAGCCGGATTCCGGTGTTTACGGCGATATGGTTCAAAAGCGTTTGACACATGCGGAACAGACCTTGTCAGAAGATGACCCGGAGTTTGTAGAAGCCCTGTTAGCAGCCGGGAACAACGCAACATTTGAAGGCAGGTATGCAGAGGCAGAACCTCTCCTTCTGCGTGCGCTTGATGCGTCTGGGAAAATTCATGGAGAGAAGAATTCTCAAACTCTCTTTGCCCTGAATCGAGTGTGCATAATCAGCCGACTCTTGAAGAAATTCGACCAAGCAGAGCCAACTATTCAGAGGGCATTGGCTATAGCGAGGGAATGTTACCTCGACCACGGTGTTTATCCTTGGACGATGGAAAACCTTGCGCTCCTCAGAGAAGCCGAATCCAGAATTGCAGATGCCACCGGGACATACGAAAGAGCGGTGGCCGAATTTGAAAGACTTTTTGGCTTTCCATCATACGAAACAGCCGAGGCTCTCTATCATCAGAGTGGATACTTTCTGAGAGTCGGGGATTTGGGGGCCGCTGAAGAGGCCATAGGACGAGCCATCTCAGTCATGGACAAAATCGAGAAGCTTTCCGACTACGAAAAGTCAGATTACCTCGGGACGCTCGCTTCGGTTTTGGGGGCGACTGGGCGTAGCTCTGAGGCCGCCGAAATGCAGAATTGCAGCCGGGAACTCTTTCAACATGCGAAAGAACGAGATGAAAGTGAGGAGTAGGCTCACCTTCATCGAGGAGATTCGACGGCCACATGACCACAGGGCGTCGCCAAACCGTCCATTTGCCCGGACAACTCTCGTGCCCGGAGTCCAAATCGACGATTAGGACGTCAATCAGGAGTTGGGCAGTGATGGTGGCTCTTGACGCTTTCTTTTACCCGAACTTCCCAGCAAGATAATGCGTTGGCGAAGTTGACGGTCCGCTGAAAAGATCGATAACCATTCATGCGACGAAAATCGGAGAGATTGGCAGTTCGTTTTCGAAGTGAACGCCGATCAACAGGTCGGTAAGCGCGTTACAGGAAATGGACCGAGTTAGTTGGGTCTGCATGCGCAATGTCTATCGCCGTTCGAGTACACTTAGCCGAGTATCTCAATCTATAAGAAATGCCCACATTGTTGACCTTGGCGAATCTGTTGATTGTCCCGGGTGCTGTGCTGCTCTTGCCCATCGCTGTGACTCTTTGGTTTCTCTGGGTTGCCCTCCGCGCCGACGAAGCAAAACAGAAGCTTGTCTGGGCTGGTTATCGCAGCTTCGGACGTTTTATTTTGGTCGTTACAGTGGCGGCTTGGTGGGCCATATGGGATTTTGCGGGCAGGTCTAGCTTTGTTTCTATAGTCCTTCGCAGGTGGCCGAGATCTCTCGGTTGTGTCTGGATAGGTGTCTTTCTTTGGCGTGGGCAGCAGTTTGTAGTTTGGCTCATTGCTCCGGTCAGGGCTCCGTCAGATGTCACACCTCCCTTGACTTCAACATGGCAACGCCTTCTCCTGTCAATCATATGCCTACTCGGTGCTGCAATCTGCGCAGTGGGAGTCTATTTGTCGCGGCTGTGGCCAGAGCAGTGGCAAGCTGGTCTTGTCTTCGTTCTCTCCGGATTGCTTGTGTTGGCTCCAGTGACGATTAAGGAAATTAAATTTCGGTCGCCCTGAGTGCCCGTCTTGTACCGGATGTCCTCACGATTCGCGGCGCCTCTCGCACCCTTGCTCTGTCCATCGAGCCATGCGGTGTACCGCATAGTTTCGTTGACATCCTCATGGCCGGCCCACTATTTGCACGGTGCGGATGTTCACGCCGTCCTGAATTTTGTTGGTGATGAACGTGTCCCTAAAACGGTGCAGTTTGATGTTCATGCATCGGAATTTTTCGCCGCAATCTGGACAGTACGAAGCAAATGATCGTCCACCCGTCCGTGCTTGTCGGAAAAGAGCAAGCCTTTGGGCAACGCAAGCAATTCTTTCAGTAGCGAATCGCTAATCGGAATGTTGCGCGTGCCAGCCTTGGATTTCGGCTTCCAGATGTTTCCTCTGGAGACGCAGCTCGGGCAATGGAAGCACGGCTTCTGGCGGATGAGAATTTCCTTGGTGCGAATGGAAATGTCTGTGCGGTTCAAATGCGAGATTTCCTGCTTGCGGCATCCCAGTGGAGCGGAACAGACGCACCAGTAAATTTGCCTTCCCCTGCGTGTGCGCTTCCATAGCGACAATTTCCGCGCGGCTGTAGGGCTCGGGGTCGTTCGGGCTGTACTCCGGGCAGTCGCTTGCCTCCATGCCAAGTTTAATCTTCAAATGCTTGTTGAAGAACGTCACCACCGCCATCATCTGCGTGTGCACCGATTTCGGCTCGTAGTTCAGCAGCCGCGCTTTGCGAAACTTCAGGACATCGTTGCGGTCGTACTCATCCACGAATGACTTGCCGACGATCTGCATGAACACAGTCAGGAACTTGCGCTTGTCGTTCACGCTCTTGCGCGGGCGCTGGGCAAGCTCCAATTCCGCAAGATAGGCGTCCACTTCGTCTTGGATCGACTTTCTTTCCCTCTGCCGAGCGGCGAATGGAAGGACGGTGGACTCAGAGTGCAGCCGCTTGTAATTGGCCCTGGTCAGATATTCCGCGCGCTTGCGCTGCGCCTCCAAGGGATCGTCGCCAACGGGAATCCACTTGCCGCCATGGGCAAGGAAATAATCGCCTTCGTGCTTCTCTTCCTCGCCGCCGACTATCACGTAATGCGGTTTGATTTTTCCGTTCGAATGAAATGCGGCCTTACGATAGCGCCATTTGCCCGCGCTCAGTTGAACTCGCTTGTACAGCGTGTAGGTTGGGTTTGCCATGAAGTCCTCTCGCACTAATACTGACTTTGCGAGATTCCTTAGCATTTGGGATTAGCATGGCTTTTAGAACTTCAAATAAGCCCTATAACATAGCCTTTTTTGAAGTTATGGCTGGGAGGCCTGGACTCGAACCAGGATAGTCAGATTCAGAATCTGAAGTCCTGCCAATTGGACGACCTCCCAACAGGTTGAAAAATCAAGCAGATAGCAGTTTCTGGCGGCGCACCACTCGCGGTCTTTTCACTGTATTTTCACTGTTGGACATCCGACCATTTTGGACGCGACGCATTGCTTCAACCACGTCCTCAGTATCAACGATGTGGTAGCGGTCGAACACATCTCGCGTCTTGTGGCCGGAAATCGTCATCGCAACCTTTTCACTCGTCCCTGCCTTCATTAAGTTCTTGATTGCCGAACGTCGAAGGTCGTGAATTATTAATCCAGTGTACCGTGGGTCCGGCTTTCCTTCAACTTCGGTCAACGTGCCTAGGCCAGTGGCGACGCATGCTTTGTGCCAAGCTTTTTGCAGATTGGTGCCGTCGAACACCGTACCTGACTTATGCTCTACCGCTTCAAGCATCGCGATTAGGACGTCAGGCAGTGGCACAGTCCGCGCTTCACTGTTTTTCGTTTGCTCTTCCTCTAGGCGAATCAGGCCCTCCTCCAAGTTCACCTGCGACCACTCAATTTGAAGTGCCTCGCCGAGACGCACACCGCAGAAGTACAGAAACACGATAAGCGGCTTCGTCTTTTCCGGGATGTGACCGAGAAGCTCATTGAACTTGTCCCGCGGTAAGAAACCCTTACGGGCTGGCCCATGCTTCATCAATCTGATTTTCGGCTTGACCTAAATTATCTGAAAGATGTTGAGGAAATATATTCCAGCTTTGAAAGTGAAATCCGTTCTTAAAGGGAAGCAGATTATCTGGCCATCAAAACTCATTGAGAAACTGGAAGACGCGGCAAAAGCGCGAAATAAAATTGTGCATACTGGTGAAAAAGCACCTGAACATAAGGAACTCGAAGAAATGCTGGAGGTCATCCACGACTTCCTGTGGGTTTGTGACATGTACAGAGGTCAATTGAAGAACGCCAGCTTTATCTCCGACCATGTCTTGAAGGAGTGGAAGAACGCAGAATAAAATTCGTAGCTAACGAATGGTATGATGGCGTTTCCCGTTGCTCCACCCGGAGCGACAATGATTGGGTTCGAGTCTGATGAAGCAATTCTCCATAAATTGCGCGCGCGGCTACGCCGCATGACGGATGAAGAGTTGATTAGGTTCGGGAAAGATGTGCGTAAACTTGCCGGGAATCCGTTTCAGCGGCAATTGGAAGAGGCGATAGCGGAGTGGAAGCGGCGGAAAAAACTGCAGGACTCAAAACCAAATCAACAACAAATGGCAAGTCTATTCCGACGGTCTAGCATGGGCAACCAACGGCGGACTGAGCGGCAATAAGCGTCGTACGGCGTGCCAAACGTGGAGCGGAGATGCGGTTCTTCGTACAGGACCACAAAGAGATGAGCGGACAGCAGCCACGGCAACGTGAAGAGCAGAATTGCGACTGATTGTTCGTACAGGCCGAAGCCAAAGAGCACAGTGAAACCGCCGATATACATCGGATTGCGGACGAATCTGTACGGACCGGCGGCAACGAAGTTGCGCGGTGGGTCGAACGGCGCGGGCGTGCCTTCCCCGCAAGTGACGAAGGTTGCCACGCAGGCCAATGCCAGTGTTCCACCGGCGACCATAAGGAAGATGCCCAGGGTCCGCGTCCAGTTGGGCAGTGAGACGCCAAGAGAAATGTCGTAGCGATGGTGCAGGCTTAGGGCCACCCAGCCCCATAGAAAAATAAATCCGGTGCCAAAGATTGCGGCGCGAAGCGCGATGAACAATGTTTTCATGGCGTGGCCTTTCTGAAAGTCAGCAATTACTTCATCCAGTTGCCGACGAGTCTAATGCTTAGCTTCTGATAGGTATTACTGCCCGAAGCGGCACTCCGTTACATTTAACTTTCTCCTGACTATTCCTTGACTACGCTCCTCGGGTCCTTGTCCTCACGTACTCCGACAAGTTTCGAGTTTCGGGAAAAAGCGGAGAGCCCGATTTAGTTTAGCGGACGAAACGTCATACCGAGTTTTTCAAGGTCGTTTCGACTGAAGACCCGAATGACCGCGCCGCGCCCATGACCGCCGATTTCCTGCAGGTCGCCCGCAAGAGCAGAGCGCCGAATGGCCTGGGCTTGCACTGCGGGTAAGCCGAGTTTCTCCGAAAGCTGAGATACGAGAGAGTCGATGTCCTGGAAAAATCCATACATCAGTTGAGAGAATTTGCTTATATCTCCGTCCGATGGATAGCCGACGAGCCGATAGCCCTCCGGGTCAACGTAAATGCGAAGACGGAACACGTCTCTGAAGTATCGAGCACCCGACGCAAAAATAGGATTAGCCGTCGTGGGCACCGTACCGTCCTCGGCTTCAAAGTGAATGTGCGGGTTGGTGGCAGCCAACGTTTTGCTTGATGACGAATCGAAAGCTTTGCCGGGATGTCCAGAAACCGGATGCTCCCCGGCTTCGACGACTTCCGCGCCGACGACCAGTGGTGCGAGCAATCCGGCAACAACGGCTTTTTTGTGCATCGCTCTAGCCCTCCGCTTAATGATGGGCCGCCCATCCGCACCACGTCACTTACGACCCAGAAACAATCAAACCGCTGTGCTTTGCTCACCATGAGCAGATAACGATGCTAAACGGTCAGCAGGCGCGGAAATACCGCCACGAATTGTCAAACAAACATCGTCGGTGGATTTGGTATCAGTGGCGAGGGGAATCGCAGTGGAAGAGAAGCGGAAGTGGGAATTGGGCTGGAGCCTGTACTTTCGAGACCCGGACCGTCATTTAATCGAACTCGCCACGCCGGGCACATGGTCGGTCTACTGAAAAGAGATGTCCGGAAAGCGGACGTACCGACGGTCTATAGTCCGCGTTAGCAGGAGGGCGTCATGAATCGAGAACGGGCGCTGAAGGTTGTGTTGGTGTTGGTGGGATTGCTTTTTTCGGCTGGCATCTATCCCGTGACGGATTCTCTATGGCACGCAAATCAGTCGATGTATACCGAGGACATGATGATTAGCCTCTACGTTAATCATTTTTCAGGTGGAGATGCGGCTGTGGTACGGGGTGGCACTCGGGATTTTCTTGCTGCTGGCGACGCGTAACCCATCGGCGAATCGCAGTCTAATCGCCTTCACGGCATGGTCGAGTTTCGCTCACGCCGCTGTTATGGCGGTGATGGTATTCCAGAAGGCGGACGAGCGCGGAATTCTGTGGGGCGTGGCTGCGCTCGTCATCATCGGTGCAACTCTGGTCGCGCTGGCTCCGGCGAAGGAGTCGGTCGAGCGGACATCGGCAGGCATCGCGTAGGCTCACACTCTGGATGGAGCCTCGGTGTACATCCGCAAAACGGACTGGCCGAAGGGTAAGGTATGGCCAGAAGACCGAAGCCTGTCGCCCGATGCACGAATTGTGGTGCACCGTCGCATCCGTAACGCGCCACGCTCCTACCGCTTTGCTTTCAGTTGTTGGGTGCGGAACAACAGCCGCAAGCAGAACAACAACACGCCTCTTCCACCGAAGACTGTCCCGATCTTTGGCGCTGCCCTAAATGTGGTGGACCGATGAAGGTCATCGAAAGACTCACCGCTGCCGAAATCCAACTTCGTTCTCCACCACGGATCGGCTCTGCGGCATGAGACTACTCTCTCCAACTCGAAAACTCTGGGTACTTCCAGGCGCTGCGCATCTCTGTGCCTCGCCGTCAAACCGATCCCTTCTTCCACCTTCTTCGACCACCGTCTTTGCGATACCTCGCGGAGTTCTCGAAGCTGCACTTCTGCCGACTGGCCGTTTCCGACCGTCGAGACCCGAGCATAAATTCCGACCCTCACTTTGCACCTTCCTTCCGAGTCTTCACGAATTCGGCGAGCGCCAGCCGGATAATTTGAGCGACCTTCAGGCCGCCCATCGTCTTTCCAATGGCTTCGAGTTCCTTCAGGATTTTCGTATCGAGGAAAACATTGTACCGCTTGAGCATGGACGCACTATACACACCTTAGAGAGATGTTGTATATGGTACGTGCGTACCAGTCAGATGCACCAAAATAGTGCAATCTTTCACTATCTTTTTCACTGACGAGGCCAAATCTGACCGAGAATGGTCTACAGAGGACTAAGCTAAATGGCTTTAGAACCAAAAGGAAGCTGAGGACGTGCACTATTCAGAATCTGGAGTCCTGCGAATTGGACGACCTCCCAACATTTGTGCGTGACGATTCGGGTCACACCGGGGTCTCGGGCTTTATAGTTACAAACCCTGAAATAACAAGCAGCAACAAAAACGAACCGCAGCACTTTTCCCGGATCCGGGACAGCTACGATTCTACTTATTCAGATTAAACGCCTTTCCCTGCTCCGTCAACTTGTCCGCAACGGCTTTTCCGCGCTTTTTTCCACGTTTGCGTTGCCGATTGCTACCATCTCACCATTCGCGTTCAACTTGAATTCCTCTTCCCCCCAAGTGATCCGGTCGGAAAAGAAACTTGCCACCCACACCGCAAATTGCAGCAAATCGCGCAGCGGCAACATCCACCACTTTCGCCGCGCCGTTTCATCTCGTAGCCCCCACACGCCCACGGTTCGCGCTCCCGCCAGCCGCAACACTGCATACGCCACCATGAACATCAGAGCTCCCGCAGCGGATTGACTCATAATCGCCCCGGCGATCGCCCACGGCAATCCGTGCGTGAACAACAATCCTACGTACGCCGCCGGCCGGCACAGCCGCACCGTTCGCGCCCAACGAACCTGATGCTCCCAAAATTTCCCAAGTGTCAGCGCCGGATACATCGTCTCCACCACTTCGCGCGATAGCATCGCTCGCCCGCCGGCCTTCGCCACGCGATTCCCTATCTCGTAGTCATCAGCGAGCATATTCGCAAGTGCTTCATACCCGCCAATTTTTCCGAGCCACGTCTTCGTCGTTGCCACCGAAGCGCCCAGCGCGAACGTCACATCCTCCAGCCAATCCGCTACCAGCACACCTCCGAAAAAGTCCGTTGCCGCTCCCAGTGCCTCGATTTCCGCCCAAATGTTTTTGTGCGTTACGCCGCGATAGAGACAGCTCACCACGCCGGTTTCTGCCCGCTCGAATGGTGCCGCCATCTCGCGCAGATAATTCGCTTCAACGCGCACGTCACCGTCGCTCTGCATCAGCAGTTCGTATTTCGCCTCGCACGCCAATAGCGCCAAGCTATTTACTTTACGATTCGAACCAATCTGCGGCGCATTCGAAAGCAATCGTATACTCCGCCGTGGAAATTCCGCTGCTAGCCTTCGAACCAAAGGAGCTGCCGCATCATCCATATCATTCACGCAAAACAAAATTTCATATTCGGGATAATCCTGCAGGCAAAAACTCTTGAAATTTTCGTACGAGGCAAAATCCACGCCGCGCACCGGCTTCAAAACGCTCACCGGAGGCGTGAACGAACCCAAAGTTTTCTTACGCTGGCTCGAAAAAAATCGCACCGCCGCCAGCGTCGCAACCACGTAATACACAAGCGGCACGCACGCAATCAGCAATATCGCATCGCGCGCATACCACAGCGCGGAATTGCCAAGCGGCCCTGCCAGCGCTACCACTAACTTTTCTCGCCCTCTTGCCGCAGCACAATCCGTCCACCACGGACCAACTGATAGCGGTGATCGCGCCAGACCGCGCTCTTGCTCAAATAGCTGGCGCACCACACCGCAAATCCCAGCAGATCGCGCACGGGATAGAGCCACAACTCACGCCTGGCCCGTGCATCGCGCACCACTCCCCACCCGATCACCCAGGACTCCAGTAGGCGATTTAGAATCGCCGCCCCTAATAGTCCCGCGCCCAATAACAACTGCCCGCTCATCCATCCCGCAAGTAATCCCAGAATTCCGTATGGCATGGCGAAAACGAGTCCAGTGCCAAAGTGTCCTTTCGGTCGCGACCAGCGAGTTCCCTTCGCCCAGCGCACTTGCCTCTCCCACATCCGCTTGAATGTCATCGGCGGAACAACGTGGTCGATAATGTGCCGCGAAAGCACCACGCGATATCCCGCTTTCTCAATGAAATTTCCGGTCACAAAATCATTAGAAAAATATTCTCCGGTCACCCAGTACCCGCCAATTTTTGCGATCGAATCTTTCCGCGTAACGATCGTCGGGCCAAGTCCAAATTTCATTCCTTCCAGAAGATTCGCAGTCACTACCCCCGCGGTCATTTCCACCGACATGCCGATCGCGTCCATTCCGGACCAGAATCCTCCCGCGTTTTTCCCCCGATACAGGCAGGTCACCATGCCCACCGCCGGGTCCAGCATCGGCGACACTACTTCGCGCAAATAATTTGGCGCAACCTCCACGTCGCTGTCGCTGGTCACCAGAATGTCGTACGCCGCCACCTGGCTCATCCGAAAAAATGAGTACGCCGGTGGATTCGGCAACTCCGGTTGACCGGTCACCAATATCGAGCACTTTACGTTTGGGTAGCGCGCCGCAACTTCCCTTACGATCGGAAGCGCGGCATCGTTTTCCTCATCCGCCGCAAAAAGTATTTCGTAGTCCGGATAGTCCTGCCGGAAAAAACTCTCGACATTCTCTTTCAGCCGCAGCTCCGCTCCATGAACCGGCTTCAGCACTGACACCGGCGGCAACTTATTGTCTTTCTCCGCAAAACGCCGTTGCTCCTCACTCTCACGATGGAACTTTGCGGCGCCCAAGAGCGATAGAATCAGGAAGACGGATGAAGAAAGAACTCCGATACACGCGACTACCAGCGCCGCAATGGCGATTGAATTGATCCAGACCGTCATCTGCCTCTCGCGGGAGGCGAACCGTGCTGCCGCGCCGATCGCTGCGATCCATTGCTGCTGACAAGATGCCTGAAATACGTGGGTGAATCTTCAGGAAAATCCGAAATCACGTCGTCTGCTCCTGCTTCCGCAAGCGCCGCGGCCAACCGAGGCAATGCATAACCAACGCATTTCATTCTCGCGGCTCGCGCCGCCAGAACACCCGCCACGGAATCTTCCACCACAACACATTCTTTGCTCATCACCTCTAGCTTTTTTGCCGCCAGCAGGAAAATCTCGGGGGCCGGCTTTGCAACGGCCGCGTCTTCGCCCGTCACAATCAACGAAAATTCCTTTGTGATCGAAAACTGTTCTAGTGATTCGTGCGCACGCGTCCGCCCCGCCGAAGTCGCCAGCGCGCACAATATTCCTGCGCTATTTAGTTCCGACAGCACTCTCGGAATTCCAGGTTTCGTCTTCAGTTCGTGCGCGGCTACCGCATACAGCTCATCTTTGCGGCGGCCCAGCCGTTTCATCTCCGCCGATTCGATGGACCCAAGATAGTGGCGAAAAATTTCGCGTCGTGGACGTCCCGCATATAGAAAATCCAGATTCAGAGTGGCGGAATCAAGGCCTTGTTCAACCAACAAGGTCTTCCAAGCAGCTTCATGAATGGGATGACTATCGGCGACCACGCCGTCCAGATCAAAAATGACTGCCTTCAGCATGGCGCCACAGAAGAATTTGCGGATAATCTTCGTTGCACTTCGCAGCTACTCGCCATTTGTCTGCATCATGCGCTGCCGGATCGCCAAGAATATGGCGTGTGTGGCGCAAAGATGGGCGTCTTCAATTAGTTGCATGCTGTCCGACGGCACCACCAGGCAAAGATCCGCCAGCGCCTTTGCTCGGCCACCTTCGAATCCAGTCAGCACCAGTGTCTCCCCCCCGAGACGCCGCGCCGCTTCCAATCCGCGAATCACGTTCGGCGAATTCCCGCTTCCGGAAATCGCCAATGCGATATCGCCATTTTCCGCCAGACTCTCAAGCTGTTCCGCAAAGATCGCGTCGTAGGCTTTATCGTTTGCCCAAGCCGTGATCAGCGCCACGTTGTCCGTCAGCGCCACAGTTTTCAGCCGTTTGCGCTTCCCTGCGATCGTCCCTTTCCCGATATCGCAAGCAAAATGTGACGCCAGCGCCGCACTGCCGCCATTCCCAAACACGAAAAGGGTCCGCCCTTGCTCATATCCACGCCAGATGGCGTCCACCATCCGGTCCACGATCGCGTGATCAACCCGCGCCAGAACGCCCTGCGCCGCCAATAGATAATCCTTGGCCGCTACCGAAGACGCAGTTGCGATGGAAGTTTTCGTTTCTGCCAAAGGAATCACCGCTTAAAAACTATCTGCTAGGATTATATACTGGCTGTAAAAGCCTCACAACGCTAGGTAAATCGCGTTTTCTCAACGCCCCACCAGAAACGCTTGTGCTTAGCCGGACGCTCGCGCGTTGCGCCCGTCATTGTGCACAACTTCTGAACCGCTCGTGGTCAACGCAACCGGCATTTCCCGCAGTGCGCTCAGCGCTTCCCGCACCTGTTGCTGTTTTTCCTTGCGACAGCTCAACAGCAGAAAACCTCCTGCGCCGGCTCCTAGAAGTTTTCCGCCTGCCGCTCCCGCTTCCCGCGCCAAACGATAGTTCGATTCCACCACATCATTCGTAATGCCGCTGGCAAGCCCGCGCTTCAATTGCCAGCCGCGGTCCAGAATATCTCCAAATGAGTCCAGGTTGTCTTTCTCCAATGCCGCTCGCAGCTCGTTCGTCAATTCAACCATCTGCTGCACGTCGCGAAATTTGTCTTTGTTCGCCATATTGCGCGCCTGCTCCGTCAAGATCGAAGCCGCCGGCCGTTCCTGGCCAATATAAAAAAACATCAATCGTTCGGAAAGCTCCTGCATCGTGCGCCCCGAACATTTAACAGGATGAACATCCACTCTTCCATCGGCATGGAATTGAATAAAATTTAGTCCGCCGTATGCCGCGGCGAATTGATCCTGTTTGCCAATCGGTGCGGCCACGCGCTCAAGTTCAATCTCGCAGGCTGCGGTTGCCAGCTCATGCGCGCTGGGATTTTCCCCCGCCCGCACATAAAGCGCGTGCAGGAGACCAACCGTAAACGCGCTGCTCGATCCCATCCCCGTGCCAGCCGGAACATCCGCAAAGCTAGCAATTTCCATTCCCCGTTCGATCCCCACCAGACTCAGACATTCGCGTACTAGCGGATGCTGAATGTCGGCTACGCTTGCGACGTCTTCTGTCCGTGAATACTTGATTCGAATCTTGTCGTGGAAATAGGGATGCAGCGCGATATACATCGCCTTGTCGATAGTGGAACTCAGCACCGCACCGCCACTACGCCGATAAAATTCCGGCAAATCGCTGCCTCCGCCAGCGAAACTCACCCGGAATGGCGTTTTCGTCAGGATCATTTCAGTTTTTCTTCCAACGCCGCCAATCCCGCGGGACTGCCCATGTCATAAAACGGCTCGTGTGTGGCCCAGGCGCGCATCTCGCCCCGCGCAATCAAGCTCGGATAAATTTCCTCTTCCAACGAACACTTTTGCTCGGCGCGAAGCCCCGCCAAAATCTCTTTCTTCAGGACGATCACGCCCGCATCAATGTGGCTAAGCCCTTCCGGGTTCCGCTTGCGATACGCAGTCACCAGCCCATGTGAATTCACACCCAGGTTGTTAGGCAGAATATTCGCCGGAATCTCTTTCGAAATTGTTGACGGCTTTTCGTAAGCCACGATCAGCGCGGAACAATTGACTTCCGCAAACTGTTTCACCAGCGCACGATAATCGATCGCCAGATAAGTATCGCCATTCACCAACACGAAACGATCCTGCAGCTGCGCTAGCGCGTTCCTCAACGCTCCGCCAGTACCCAGCGGCGATGCTTCGAACGAGTACGAAACTTTGCAGCCAAATTTCGCTCCATCTCCAAAATATTCTTGTATTTGCTCGCCCAGGTAAGCCACCAGCAGCAGCGCTCTCTCAATTCTCGCTCCACTTAACAATTCCAACTGATGCTGCAGGAAAGGCTTTCCCGCGACGGTAATCATTGGCTTGGGAATCGTTTCCGTGATCGGACGCATTCGCGTCCCCAACCCGCCCGCCAGAATCACGGCTTGCATCGAGTTCTCTGCCATCGGCTCGTTCGAACCCGCTCCATCAGCCGGCCGCAACCAGCGCCACGCCGATGCAAACCAGAATCACACCCGCCCATCGCGCCGCGTTCACTTCTTCCTTCAAAATATATTTCGCGCCCAGCGTCCCAACTACGTAGCTCAGCGCCGACGCCGGAATCACAAAACTGACCGGCTCCCATGACAGCAGTACCAGCAACGCATAAAACGACAACGCCATCAGCGGAATCGCCACCCAGAACCATCCGTTGCACACCGCGCGTCCCAGAAAAATCAGCAGTGCTTTCGGCCGCAAACGCGCCGGCTCTCCGGTGGCCTTCATTCCGTACGTCATTGCAATTTCGCCGAACGTGCTCCCGCAAATCAGCACCGCCAGCAATAAAATCGTGCCGCCGCTCATGCCGTCACCTTCTGCATTGCCGCAGCCTCAGTGGTTCGCGGCTTGGTCTGGCCGACCAGCAACACGCCAACGCAAATCAGCACAACTCCCACCCACCGTTTCGGCGAAACGCTTTCGTGCAAGAGAATTACCGCCAGCAGCGTCAGGATCGCGTATCCAAAAGCTCCCGCCGGCATCACGTAGCTGTAATCCGCCCAGCTCAGCACCGTCATATAGCTGACCATGAACCCGATCAGAAAAAGTATTCCCACCCAGATCGTTGCGCTGGTTACCGTCATCCAAAACGCGTGCAAAACGCCGCTCGGCGTAATCGCCACCGCTCCGATTTCGGTCATGCCGCGCTTCAGCAGCAGGTCCCCAGCGTTGGCGCACACCACCATCGCAAGGACCATGACCAGCGTCTTGATCCGTAGCCGTTTCTCGCTTCCATGGAAATTATTTAGTTTCGACCGTCTTAGTCGTTGGCCGAAGCCGAAGCAGATCCCGGCACCGACACAATCGTTTTATCGATGTCGCCGCCCTGCCGTACCCACTTCAAACGCTCCGCGCGTAGTTTGAGGAAGCTCGTCGCCTCATGGTACAGGCGCTTCCGTTCATGGCTGTCCCACAGCGCCTCACGCACAATCCGCCACGCAACTTTCGGACGGAAATAATAGTCGTCGTAGAAGCGGTTCACACCGTCCATCATGTCCGCTTTCGACAAATGCGGATACTCGATGTGCGGCAATTGGTGTCCGCCAGTATCCGCAAGCGCCTCAACCCGCAAAAACCCGTCCTTGGACATCTGATCGTGCAGTTCCGTGCCCGGCATCGCGTGCGCCAGCGAAACCTGGATCGTCTCGCAGTCCAGTTCCTTCGCAAAATCAATGGTCTTGTTGATGGTTTCCTTGGTCTCGCCCGGCAATCCGATAATAAAGTCGCCGTGCACCTTGATCCCGACTTTCTTGCAGTTCTTCATGAACTCGCGCGCCATCTCGATCGTCGCGCCCTTCTTGATGTTCTTCAGGATCTGCGCATCGCCTGATTCGAATCCCACGATGAACAGTCGCGCTCCGCCATCCGCCATCGCCTTCAATTCTTCGTACTTGCTATGGCAACGCGCCGTACATGACCACTGGAATTTCAGCGGCTTGAATTTCTGGCTCAACTCAATCGCCCGGTCACGCCGAATATTGAACGTATCGTCGTCGAAAAATATTTCCTTCGTCTGCGGGAAGTATTCCAGCGTGTTCTTCACTTCCTGCACCACGTTATCCACCGACCGCGTCCGCCAGGCGTGTCCCGAAATCGTCTGCGGCCACATGCAGAACGTGCACATCGCCGGACATCCTCGCGTCGTATAGAACGACACGAACGGGTGCAGCAAGAACGGCACGTTGTACCGCTCAATCTGTAAATCACGCTTGTACGTATCCGTCGCGTACGGCAGCGCGTCCAACTCCGCCGTATGTAGTTGCGGCCGCGGCGTATTCATCACAATCTTGCCGTCTTTGCGATAGCACGCCCCCGCGATCGTTTCCAGCGGCTTGCCATGCGCAAACTCCGCCACCGAATGGTCGAACTCGCCGCGCACCACGAAATCAATGTCCGTGCTGGCGTTTAAAGTCTCTTCTGGCTTGATATGCCCATGCGGGCCAACAAATGCAATCTTCAATCCAGGATTTTCTTCTTTGATCTTTCGAATCAGCTTGATATCGCTGTAAAAGCCGACCGTCGAGGTATACAGCACCAAAAATTCGTAGCTCTTGCAAATCTCAATCGTCTGCTTCCAGTCGATCTTGTGTGGCGAAGCGTCCACCAGCCGGCTCCCGGGAATCAATCCCGCCGGATACGCCAGCCACACCGGATACCAATACGACTCAATCTCCCGCGTAGCGGGCCACCGCGAACTCGCTCCGCCATCAAAATTCTCAAAACTCGGCGGATTCAACAACACAGTCTTCATAACATCTGACATTCATCACCCTCTGGGTCTTAGGGTTTGTGCTTGCAAACCCTAAGGTTTAATAGATTTCAGAGCTTGTACATACATGCTCTGCGACAAAAAGTTATGCCACGCAAAATCTCGATGGAATTTCAGTGGAAATAATTGCCCCCGGACCCAAACCTCATGACCCGGCCGTCTCGCACAAACCGCCTTGTGCCCTTGAGTTTCTATTTAACCCGTGTAATGGCCCCGCCCAAATTACTTCCCACAACACATCTGCACTATCCAGTGTACCCGACTTGCTTTTCGCGCCCAACAACCAAATCTCGTTTGTTTTCCTAGTTTTACACCTCTTCGTTGGATGCCTCGCCTTTTACATCCGATGCATGCTCTTTTCAGAACCTGGGGTCGCTTTTCTTAGGCATAATCAAACAGGCTCATAAACCCGAAATCCATATGCAACTGTTGATGACAATGGAACAGCGTCAACCCTGGATTGTCCGCCACAAAATCCACTTCCACTTCCTGATACCCGCCCACCATGACTACATCCTTCATCACACCAGACGTCGCTTTCCCCGCAAACTTCGTCAGCTCAAAACTGTGCCGGTGCAAATGCACCGGATGGATATCATCACTCCCGTTTCGCATCTTCAAACGATACCGCCGGCCTTGCCGCAAATGGACTGTTGCCGCCGGCTTCTCCATCGCAAACGCCACATCGTTAATCGTCCACTGATTGAACCCATTCTCCGCCGCGTTTCGCTTCGCAAACGTCATCTCGATCACTTCATCCGGTTCGCGCACCGCCTCCATTTTTCCAAATCGCAAGTAGTCCCAATGAAACGCCGCTGGCTTAATCCATTGAGCTTTCCCAGCGTGTCCTGCGTACTCCACCACAATGCCCATTCCGTGCCTTCGATCGTCATCCGCCAAATCGCCCATGATCCAAACGCCCGGATGCCTCATCTCCACAATCGCCGAAATCCGTTCCGCCGTTCCCAGCCACAGCACCGGCACGCGCGCCTCCGTCGGCACTGGATTTCCATCCAACGCCACCACTCGAAACGTATGCCCCCGGCAGCGCCAGGCTGCGAATCTCGGTAGCGCTTCCATTCAACACGTGAAACAGCACCCTTTCCCCTTGCTTCACACGTATGGGCTCTCCGTGCCCCAACATTTTTCCGTTGATCGTGAAATGCCGGTAGCCCACTACATAGCCGTGTGGCGTTCCCTTCGCCAGTGACGCTTTCATCGCTCCTTCGCTCGAATCCTTCAATTCCTTCACCGTTTCCGCCGGAGCCAGAAAATCCTGCGCCATATCTCCGCCCTGGCTCAACGTCGGTTCAAACTCCTTCAGCACCAAAAATACTTCTCGGTCGAAATTTCCCGGCTGATTCCTCGGCTCAATGTAGACCGCACCTACCTGCCCGCTGTATTGCCCCTCGTGCAAATCAGCCCCAGCGCGATTGTGCGTGTGATAAAACCGCAGGCCCTCAGGCTTCGGCGTAAATGCCAGCCTCCGCATCCCGTGCGACGCAATAAAAGGTGTTCCTTCCTCAGCCGCACCATCGATGTGCGGCGAAACAAATTGCCCATGCCAGTGCAACTGTTCCGGCGTATCCGTATCGTTATGCACATCCACAACCACCGCCTGTCCTTCCTTGAATCGCAGCAGCGGCCCCGGAAACTGCCCATTGTAAGTCACCGCCGGCACAATTTTCTTCTTTCCGATCTCCACCGCCGCCGCCCCAATCCGCAACGTGTAATCCGCGCTCTTTTCCGCCGTCACAACCTCAATTCCACTCTTTACGCCTGAGAGTAATTCCCGCGCGAGCCCAAGCTTGCCGCTCGTCAGCGCCGTTCCCGCAATCACTCCCACCTTCGAAAGAAAATCCCTGCGCGGCTTATTTGAACGTTTCATAACAAACCTTACAAAAGGGCTCGACACTTTTATCGTAGCGCGGTATTGAAGTTATTTCTTGCACCGCATTCAGTGGCACAGCCGTTCTGGTTTACCCTAAGGCACGCAGGGACTGTGCAGCGGTGCCGCCCACGCCTCAACAGCGCCCGCCTTCGGAGCGCGATTCGGGAGCCCGCAATGGAACCGCCGTCAAGCATGAGTCATTGGAAGACGCAGCTCATCTTCGCGATCGTCGGCTTGTTGCTGGCTGGCCTGGGGACGGGCGGCTGGTTCTACTATCATCTCCGGCTCAGCGACGTACCGCCGTTCCACGCAAATCCACTTCCGCCCGTTCGCCCGATGGCGAGGATCACAATTGCGCCTCAAGCTCCCACCAAACCAAGCACCGGCGAGCCGCCCGCTTCAACAAGCAACGCTCCTGAAAAACCACCAGTTCACCTTGAACGAGATCCCATGGAATGGTTCCGTCACGAAGTGAAACTTTCGGCCTTGGCCGAATTGTCTGCGACGTTTCCCGATCTGCAGACTGTCTTACAGGAGGAGAACGGCAGCAGCCCTCAAGATCGGCACATCGTCTTCCAGCTTCTCGATGCAGCAAAAACGGCACCGGCTGACCGGAAGCCCGCAATCCTGTTCGCGGCCGACCTCGTGGCTAGTCATCTTGGCTGTGATGATCCTCGCGCACGGGATGGAGCTAGCTCCGATTGTGCCCAGCTTAAAACCGACCTGTCCCGCTACAACCTGACACTTAAGTATGACCAACTCGGCGCGGGCTATTATTATTCGCGCGATCTTCTTTGGCGTATCTGGGCGGACTATCCACATACCGTTTGGGGCGAGCGCGCGTTCGTTCTGCTTCTCGATCGTGGGTGGGACACGAGCTTTACCTGCGAGAAAGGCGGAGATCAAACGCGGGAAGTAATCCGCCAGGGAGAATCTTTTCTTCGCCAACACCCCGGTAGCCCCTACCGTGCGGTCGTCAAGCTCCTGGTAGCTGAGGCGTACGCCTCCTGGTGGTCACTGAGCAACGAAAGCGCGGGCAGCGATATGTCCGACTATGTGGATGCAAAGCAGTTCCAAGAGGGTGCCGAGGACGCTCGACTCCAGGCTATCGCTTATTTCGAAGAGCTCCTACAACTCGTCCCCGGAACAGAACTCAGTAAATTCGCCGATCAAGTCCTGCCTCCGCTGCGCAATCATCAAATCCTCGACAACTACAGATTTTTCTGTGTTTACGATTAGCGTCCTCTTCAGTAGCACAGCCACTCTTGGCGGTGCAGCGGCGCTGCCCGCACTTGATACAAATGAACGGGGAGTTTCGCAAGTGGTGCCTCTCTTCCGACTGCAGATCCACACTCTAGAATTTGCTGGAAATCCATTTACTTCCATGATACCTTTTCGGGTGTAGCTTATCGGTAATTCGAACGGGACAACTGGCGCGAATCGTTATCCCGCCGTCTTCGCGCACCGGAAGCGACCTAAGTCCTTTTCTTGCCACACTTCCGAATTTTCTGGCTCTAACCTTAAAGCCCTTTATTTGCCACACATTTTCAAAAACATATGTACCGCGGGCTATCCATTCCCAAAATGGGACCTTCTCATCCGGCTTATCCTGGTGCCGCATCCTTCAATATTTCCACGATCCGCCCCACCCACTCCACGTGCTCCGGCTTCATCAGCACCGACCGCAAACATGTCACCGTCGCCCGTCCACTTTCCGGCTTCAGGCCCGCCCAAAACTTCACCGGCAACTGCGCGACCGCCAGGTGCAATCCCTTTCGCGCCGTAGCCTCAAAAATCCGTCGCGACTCTGCCGAAACCTTCTCGATCGAATCTCCGTTCGGCACAAACACCAGAATGTCCAGTTCCGGCTCGAATGCCGCCGCAAACCTCTCATTGCTCTCAATGGCACGGAAAAATTGCAGCGCCGCTGCTCTGCCCCTCTCCAAACCTCCTGCGAACTCCCCGCCGCGCACCAGCGGCAACAATTTTTGCGTCGCCCAAAGCGCCGCTGCCGCCGCGCCCGGCCGCGAACACTCCAAACTAATTTCGCCCAAATGCAATTCCGCCGAGCTGAAATACGTGTATGGTGAATCGTGCTTATACAACTTCCCTACTCTTGTATCGCGAAAAATCACGCAGCCGCATCCATATGGCTGCAATCCATGCTTGTGCGGATCGATCACGATTGAATCCGCTTCGTCAATTCGCGCAAAGCTTTTCGCTGCGTTCTCGCCAAGATTCGACGTCAGCGCAAAATATCCGCCGTACGCCGCATCCGCATGTACGCGAAATCCAAACTTCTCTCGCAACTCCAGAATCTCCGATAGCGGATCAACCGAACCTGTCGCCGTCGTTCCCAACGTCGCCACTACCGTGCCGACGTCTCCGCGCGCAACGCATTCTGCAAGCGCGTTCACGTCCATCCGCCCGCGCAGGTCCGTCTGTACTCTTTCAAAGGGCAATTGCAGCACGCCGGAGATTCTTCCATGCGTGTAATGCGCCTGATCGCTCGCCACAATCTTTTTCTCCGGATGGAGTTGTCCGGCCACCCACAACGCCTCCAGATTGGCCATCGTTCCGCCGCTGCACAGATGTCCCAGAAATTCTTTCCATCCGAACATCGCGGCGATTTCCGCCACGGCTTCCTTTTCCAACGCCGATGTTGCGCGTCCGCCATCCAGCGCGTGGTTGTTCGGATTGATGTACATCGCCAGGGAATACGCCAGCCGCGCCACCGGGTGCGCCGGCTTCAACATTTGTCCCGCGTACAAGGGATGAAAATACGGATAGTTGTCCTGCAGCTTTTCCGCAAGTTCCAGCATTACTTTTTCCATTCGCGCGCCGCCGGGAACTCCGCTGGCAAAGTCTGGCAAACGTGCAAAGCCCGCGTCCAGTTTTTCCAGAGCGCGGGCAAGTATTTCCAGCGATTCCTGATCCAGTGCCATAGGCGGAAAATTCTACTCGAGAACTGCTTACTGCAGAACCTTGTCCAGTTGCCCCGCCGTCTTCAGCAAATCCAGCTGCGCCTGCTGCCGCTGAAACGTCGCATCCAGCAGCGCCATCCACTTCTCGTTTTCATCCACCCGTGTCTTTTCAATTTCCTGCAGGCTCACTTTGCCTTCGTTAAATCGTGCCTGCAATTGCGCCAAGTCCTGCTGCACCAGTTGCAGCTCCAGGCGTGCAACTTCTCTGCCCGCGTCGGTCTCGCGCACCCGTCGCGTTTTTCGCCGCACTTCCGCGCTGACCTGATCTTGTTTATTGGACAAGGAAGCTTTCGCCGCCAGCAGATTCGTCTGCGCCAGGGCCACGTTGGCCTTGGTGCTCGGACTGAAAATCGGCACCTGTGCCTGAATTCCCAGATTGTAGTTATTCCGCTGAAAGTGGTTGAAATACAGGGCGTAATTGTTGAATTTTGCCAGCAAGCTATACACGCTTACAAGTTGCAGCGTCGGCCAGTAGCCGCGTTTTTCTCCAATCAGTCGCAATTCTTTTGCTTGCACGTCCGATTGCGCCATCCGCACCACGGTATTGTCCTCCATGGCCATCGCTATCAAATTCGCGCCTTCCTGCTCCGCGGCTCCCGGCAAATCTTCCGCCGTCACTTCGATCTGCTGTTCCGGAGCCAACCCGCATTGGTTGCGCAAAAACATTTCCAGTTCGTCCTGGCGTCCCTGCAATTGCAGCAATCGCTGCGCCACCTGCGCCCGCGTCAGCTGCGCTCGCGTGACTTCCACCGGCAATTCGTAGCCCTCCCCGGCGCGCTCTTTTACTACGCCCAGAATTTTTTCCGCGCTCTCTTGTTCCTTCTGCAGCAATTCCGCGGAGTGCCGCACCTTCACCAGTTCCAGATAGCCGGATGCCGTCCGCACAATCACCGAATTTCGCATGTCCTCCAGAGCGATCTTCTGCGAGCGCACTTGCTCCTGCTGCTCTTTGCCCTGCCCGCGCAGCGGTTCGTTAAACACCTGCTCGGTGTAAGTCAGGTTGAAGACCGAAGGCGCTCGCCCGCCTGGAGTCTCCGGAATCCCGTACGTGTAGCCCAAACCGGAGCCCGCATAAACATTGGGCATAAATTGGGCTTTGTTGATCAGCGCCGCCTTGTCCGCGATGCTGGCCTGAATCTTCGCGACCTGTATGTCCTTGCTGTTTTGCAACGCCAGCTCGACGGCTCGCCTCAACGTCAACGCAATGGGCGGCGCGGAAGCTTCCTGCGCCGAACCGGAAACTGCAAGGAACACTACGGCAACCGCCGCCGCACCTACACGCATGATTCCGCGCATCGTTGTAGCCCTCCCAGAGATGTTCTGAAGCAAAGTCGAAAATCCGTCGCGAGCATCGGGCTATTCGTAGCGCAGCGATTCGATCGGCTGCAATTTCGCCGCCTGGCTTGCCGGCAAATAGCCAAAAAACAATCCTGTCGTGCAGGAAACCGTGAACGCCAGGACTACGCTGGTGCCCGATACCGGAACGCGAAGATTACCGGGAAGGAAAAACTGCACGGCCACCGGGATCGCAATCCCGATCAAGATCCCCAGCACCGCGCCTCCGCCGCTGATCAAAAATGCTTCGATCAGAAATTGATAGAGTATTTCGCGGTGCGCCGCTCCAATCGCTTTCCGGATTCCGATTTCACGCGTGCGCTCCTTCACCGTTACCAGCATGATGTTCATGATGCCAATGCCGCTGATCAGCAGCGCGATAAATGCGATGACAATCAGCACTACTGTCAACGCCAGCGAAATCATACGTGCTGCGCTCAAGATCGCCGTCAGCGTCTGCACGTTATATTCCGCGTCCGGAGGATGCCGGCTCTTCAGAATTTGCGCCACTTGACGCTCCACCGACGGCACATCTTCCGGGGTCCGGGCTTGCGCATCCAGCACCCGGATCACATCAACTCCGGTGTAATACTTCATCAGGCCAAACGGAATCAGCACCGACTCGGCCTGAATATCCGAGAGTCCAAAAGTTTCCACGCGCTCGACAAACACCCCGACCACCGTAAACGTCAATTCGCCCATGCGCACGGTTCGGCCAATCGCCTTCTCCGGCCCGAAAAGGCGCGTTGCCAGTTGCTTGGTGATCAGGCAGACTTTATCGCGCGTTTCCATGTCTGTAGCGTCGAAATATCTTCCGCGCAAGACCAGCAACCGGCGTATTTCCTGGTAGCCCTGCGTAACCCCAACCAGATTGACAGGCCTCTCAACGCCTTGCGCCACCACCGACATCGGCAATTCGCGCACTCCCGCCACCTGAACCACCTGCAGAACCGAAGTCCGAATCGCTTCCATATCATCCAGCGTCAATTCGTGGCTCAACGGCTGCGCCTTGTCCGGCGTCTTGATCATTTCCACCCACACCAGATTCGAGCCCACGCTTTCGATCTGCTGCAGCACGAATCTTCTGCTGGTCAAAGCGACCGTAATCACCAGCACGATCGACGCGCTGCCGATGATCACCCCCAGCGAAGTCAACGTCGCGCGGAGTTTGTTGGCGCGGAGCGCGTCGAGCGCGACACTGAACGTTTCGTGCAGATCCATCATGGCGGTCAGTCGTGCTGCAAGTGCTTCAGTGCTTCGTTGGCTAAGCGATTTTTGGGTTCCAGGTACAGCGCTTCCTGGTATTCCTTTTTTGCGGATGTTTCGTCGTTTTGGTTTTGCTGTATCCGCCCAAGCCAGTAGTGGGCCATGGCTTTGGACGGGTATTCGTTGCGTTTGGGAACTTTGGCCAGGTATTCGCGCAGCAGTCTCGTGGAGCCCGCGGGATCTTTCTTTTCCAGCGTGTAGATCACGGCACGATAGAAATTTCCGCGCGGATCACCGGCGGGAGCGACACGTTCGCCTTCGACCAGCGCAATGCGCATCGCGTCGGGCTGGCCGTGCTTCATATAATGATCGGCGATGTCATAGATCAAGTCCGCCGATTGGGGATGCAGCGCCAGCGATTTGCGGAATTCAGTGTCGGCAGCGGCAAAATCTTTTTTCTGCCGGCGGCAATTTCCCGCGGCATATCTCCCCTCCGCGGCATCGAGCGCGCTCAGCTTGGCGATTTCCGGTTTGGCTTTGTCTTCGCCACCGCCCGCAATTCCCGGCGCGCTGCAATCGAATTCAATCAGCGCCTGCATCGCGGAAAAATTATGCTCGTCCAGACGCACTGCAGTTTCAAATTCCTTGCGTGCTTTTTTTGCCAGCGATAGCGCGCTCAACCAGCCGGAGCGGTCCGCTTTTTCGCCATAAATGCGCCCCAGCAGTTCGTGGTATCCGGAATTTTTTGGCTCCAGCGAAACCGCCGCCTCCGCGGGCGCAATCCCGCGGTCGAATTCTTCGTTCTCGAAATAGCAGCGCGCCAGCAAATGCTGCACCTCCGCGTCGCCCGGAGACTCCGCCGCTTCGCGATTCAGAATTTCAATTGCTTTGGAATAGTCGCCGGCGGCAAAGGCATTCTTCGCAGCGGCGGGAACTCTCGACTCCGCGTGCGCCACAGAAACGCAGAAAAATGCCACACACAATAGCAGCACCACGCGAAATAGTTTACTGCGCATCCGTGTGCCCTTCAGCCGAGGCGGATTCAGTATTCATGATTTTAACGTACATGCCGTCGTGCAGTTCCACGTCGCCAGGAAGCGCGACAATGTCCTTTGTGTCCAGGCCGCTCAGAACTTCGTAATGCACGGAGTCGGCAATGCCTAGTTGAATTTCTCGCTTCTCCAGCACTTTCTTGCCGACTCCAAATTCCGCGGCTTTTACCACGTACACATAACGCTTGCCGCTTTCCGACGCCACCGTGCCGCGCGGTATGACGAGCACGTTTGAGCGCTCTTGTGAATTGATGCGCACGTTGACGTTTACGTTGGGTAGAAGTTCCAATTTGTCGTTATTTACGGAACAAAGCAGCTCGCCCACACTGCGCGTGCCGCGTGGAACAACCTGCCTGGGAATAGTTTCCGTCACTCCCTGCCAGATGCGGTCGGGCATTGCATCCCATGTGATGCGCACAGGCTCATTCGGCCGCAGCCCGCCAATTTCCGGTTCGTCCACAAACGCGCGCACCCGCACTTTATGCAGGTCGGCCATTTCGGCGAGCAAATCGCCTGCTTTCACGAAATCACCCTGGCGCACCGGCAGCGAGTAAAGTGTGCCATCGGCAGGGGCGGTGATGTGTCCATCGCGAACTTTCACTTCCAGCGCCGCGACTTCGCTTTGCGCTTGCTGGACCTGCAGGCTGCTGCGCTGGCTATCGAGATGAACGCCGCGGTCAAATTCCTGCTTGACGGCAGTGAGACGAGTCACTTCCGCTTGCGCCTTGGTCAGTGCGAGTTCGTTGGCCGCAAGCTCGTCCTTGGTGGCGGCTTGTTGCGAAAGCAGACGTTGCAAAGCGTCGTGGCTGCGCTGCAAACGGTCGCGGTCGGCAATCGCCTTGGCGAGATCGCCGGTAACGCGCGCGGAATCGTCGGAACGCCCGCCGGCGCTGGCGGCGCGGAAATCGTCCTGCGCTTTCAGAAGACGGCCGCGGGCCTCCGCGAGCAAAGCGGTCGCGTCCCTTACGTTCAATTCCAGGAGCAGCTGGCCTTTTTTTACTTGCTGGCCTTCCAGCACGGCTACTTTGTCAACGAATGTATGGAGTTGCGCGCGAATGATGGAAGGTGAAATGGGTTCGACTTTGCCATTGCTGCTGATGGACGAAACGATATTTTCGCGCGAGGGTTTCACCGCGGAGAGCTTCGCCACGGGTTGACGCCCGCTGAGAAGAAGCAGCACATACGCCAAAATACCAGCTGCCAGAAGAACGAGCAGGATACGATTGCGAAGTCTGCGATCCATTATTCTTTTGGCTCCCGGTCGCGGCGCACGTTTAGAGCAGCAACCGTTTGTGCAACAGAATCCTCGCGCCGTAATGTTCAGGTCTTTCTCGCCGTTCCGAGCTACTGCGCAAGCAGGCGAGCCGAAGAATATCATCTTAACAAGAGCGACAGAGGTTGCACCACCGGAAGGCCTTGCAGGGCGCCAGGAGAGAGATGTGCGAAAGGTCGCGGCGGATGCATTTTCTCGGGCTGCGTATACACTACGCGAGCCAGTAGCGAATTGGGGTAATCTTCTTGGCGGCACCGGCGGCAATTTTATGATGGCGGCGAAGAAAGCGAAGAGAGATTCCTCGCTTCGCTCGGAATGACGAATTTATGGCGTTGGAATGGCGAATTTGCGGCGTTGAATGACGAACTCACAGCCTGGGAATCACGAATATTCGTTAGACACGAATTTGCGGCGCAAAAGGCGGAACGGTGATTGAAGCGTTGAATTTATGCAAGAGGTTTCAGGACAAGAAACGGGGCGAGGTGCGCGCAGTGGATGGGGTGAGTTTCACCTGCCGGCCAGGGGAGGTTTACGGTTTGCTTGGCGCGAACGGCGCGGGCAAGACTACCACGCTTCGAATGCTGGCCACGATCCTGGAGCCGACGGAAGGAACGGCGCGGCTGTGCGGCCACGACATCGTGGAGCATCCGGAGAGAGTGCGCGCGAGTTGCGGATTTCTTTCCACGGCAACGGCGCTGTATCCGCGGCTGACGGCGCAGGAAATGGTGGAGTATTTCGGTAAGCTGAACGGGCTGGACTCCGCAGTGTTGAAAAAACGCGTGGATGAGATTTTTGACCGGCTAGAAATGAATGATTTCCGCGATCGCCGCTGCGACAAGCTTTCTACCGGAATGAAACAGAAAACATCGATTGCGCGAACGCTGGTGCACGATCCGCCGGTCATGATTTTCGATGAGCCGACACTGGGCCTGGACATCATGACCGCACGCACGATCATTGATTTTATTCGCGAATGCCGCGACCGCAAAAAAACAGTAATTTTCTCTACCCACGTGATGCGCGAAGTGGAAAAACTTTGCGACATCGTGGGAATCATTCAGGGCGGTAAATTGCTGGCCGAGGGAACGCTGGAGCAACTGCGCCAGCGACACGGAGAAAACGATCTGGAAGAGATTTTCGTGAAAATTGTTTCGCCGCACTATGGCGCTCAGGAGGCGATCTGAGATGAGCCTGCGCAATATTGGCATCGTTTACCGCAAGGAATTGACGGAAGCGTTGCGCGACAGACGCACGCTGATCACCACGTTTCTGGTTCCACTGCTGGTAATCCCGGTGATGGGCACGGGATTTACCGCGGTGATGTCGGCGGTAATCGGCAACGCCAAAAAAGAGAAACCGAAAGTAATGATCGTGGGTGGAACCGATTCCCCGGGCGTGCTCGCGGCGCGACCGATGATTGGAAGCATAAGGTCGTCGAAAAGGAAATTCGTGCGGCGGTCGAAATTCCCGAGGGGTTCGAGAAAAACGTGAGCGATGGCCAAGGCGGCACGGTCAAAATCGATGTTTATGGAGGAGAGATTAAATCAGAATTTGCCGCGGGAAACATCGAAAGCTACCTGAAAGAGTACCGGGACGGCATCGTAGCCAAGCGGCTGGAAACAAATTCCTTGCCCGCAAATCTGCTAAGACCGTTTCAGGTAAAGAGAGAAAGTATCGCGTCTCCGGAGAAACAGGCGGGCGCGATTCTGGGCGGCATTATCGCCTACGCGCTGATCTTGATGTGCCTGAACGGCGCGATGAGTCCGGCGATTGATTTAACGGCGGGAGAAAAAGAGCGCGGCACGATGGAGACGATTCTGTCGAGCCCCGTCTCGCGCACGCACCTGGTGCTGGGAAAATTTCTGTTGGTGCTGACGGCTTCGTTGATCACTGCCATGCTGCTGATGGTTTCGGTGGAGATTTCGACCACCGCGCTGCAGCGATCTCATGCGCTGGATCAGATGGCGGAAGAGGGCGAGCCAGTTCCGCAATTAACGCTGGGTCCCGCGGCGATCGCTTCGGTGATCATCATGGCGGTTCCGCTGAGCGTTTTGTTTTCGGCGGGATTGATCACGATTGCGCTGTTCGCGAAGAGTCATAAAGAGGCGCAGAGTTACATCGCGCCACTGATGTTTTTGGTGGTGATCCCGGCGGTGGCTGCAATGTTGCCGGGGGTGGAGTTAACGCCGAAATTGGCAATCGTACCGTTATTGAATGTTAGTTTGCTGTGCAAGGAGCTGATGACCGGGGAATATCACTGGAATTATATTGCCCTCATTTTTGCTTCGACGTGTATTTATGCGGCGGGGGCGTTGTTTCTGGCGGTGAAGATGTTTCAGCGGGAGTCGGTGTTGTTTCGGTCTTGATGGCGGTTGGCGATTACGGGCGGTTGAACTGTGACTTGGCCCAGGCTTAGTGGTTCGTCAGAGGGCGGCCGCTACAAAGGCGAAACGGTGTTTGCAGGGCGTTGAAGTTTAGTGCACGGATCGATTGAAGAGAGATTCCTTGCTTCGCTCGTAATGACGGACACTGCTCCGGTTCACAATAGACCAGGCTCGTGCTTGGCGCAAAGAATGGCTTCGTCCTTCGTACCACCTACGCTATTTAGTCAGCAACATTTTACTTACTAAATTCGTATCTTATGCATGAGGCGAACGGTGCGAATCCTGCTGATTTTGTTGCTGTTTCCGGCTGTGCTTTCGGTGGTGGCGGGTTGGATGGGTGCGCCGGGATTTTTGCATCCGGAAAAGCGCGCACTGACACCGGACATGGTGCGCGATGCTGATGTAACGTTTGCGCAGATTGGCGCGCACCGCGAAGAGTTTGACGTGCGCGCGCCGGATGGGGCGATACTGCGCGGATGGAAGGTGCGAGCGGCGAGACCGAATGGCGCGTGGGTGCTGGTGTTGCATGGCGTAGCCGACAACCGCTACGGGACGGAGGAGCACGCTCGGATGCTGCTGCAAAGCGGCTATGGCGTGGTGATGATGGATTCGCGGGCGCACGGCGCGAGCGGCGGGGAGATAGCGAGTTACGGATGGCTGGAACGCAAAGACGTGAGCGCCGCGATTGATGAACTGGAACGCACTGAGCATCCCGAGCATCTGTACGCGCTGGGAAATTCTATGGGAGCGGGCATTGCGCTGCAGGCAGCGGGAAGCGACGCGCGAATCGAAGCGGTTGCGGCGGAGGCTCCTTTTGCGAATCTGCAGGAAGCGGCTTACGACTATGCGGGACTGCAACGCTGGCCGCTGCTGGGGAAAACATTTTTCGCGCCGGGAGCATGGGTGCTGATTTACCGCGGGCAGCGGTTGGCAGGATTTCCGGCAAGCGAAGTTTCGCCTGAGAGAGCGGTGAAAGCGCGAGCTTTTCCGCTACTGCTGATTTGCGACGCAGCGGACGTGGTGCTTCCCTGCCGGCATTCGGAAACGATTCTGCGCGTGGCGACAGGGGCGAAAGAGTTGTGGCGAGTGCCGGGGGCGTTGCATACGGGAGCGATGGGAACGGCGCCGGCGGAGTATCGGCGGCGGGTGATTTCGTTTCTTGATTCGCAGAGAAAACGTGCCGACGTTGCATCTGCAGACAGGCAGAAGTGATTGGAACGAAAATGCCCGAGGCGGGTAAAGAACGGGCGGGATGGCCATCTGAAGATGGCCGCTACAACGGAGGGCACAGAGTTCGCGGGTGGCCTCTTCGTCATCCACGATGAGCAGATTCATCGGCCAGGCAGGACGGCGAGGAATGACTTCTTCGTAGAGACTTGGCTCTGTCATGCGGAACCCGAACCAGAACGAGAGCACGCACTGTTCCAAAAGCGAAACCCTGGCGAAACGTTAATAGATGGTGTAATTATCTACAGCATTACTACACGACTGTTTCGAAGTGGAATTTTTTGGACGATAGCTTCAAAGAAAACGGGCCAGGTTCCCAGAATGGGAGTAGATGAGGTTTATTTTGGGAATTTTGGTCGGGGTCTCGGGCTTCGAGAGATATGAAAGCAGGCTTTTCGAAATTTTAATCGCCGATCACTTCTCCTGCGGCGGCAAGAAATTCTTCACGTCGAACGAAAAACCTTCCAGCGTAGCTTGCGAATGTTGTTCGACAGCGCCCACGGCTGCGACCAGGCACGAGTAAAAGAAGGCGCGCAGGCCTTGCCTGAACTGTTCCGTTACCTGCTCGGTCGAACGCGCCAAATCCGCTTGGATCGAATTGCGACGAGCGTCACACGCGGCGCGATGTTCGGCATCGAGAGCGGCCAGGGCTGACGTGACCCTCTGCGTCGTATCGCTCGCGGTCACCGTAGCATGAAGCTCCGCCTGCCGCCGGAACTCGGCAAGCGCCTCGCCCGCCGATGTCTGGACGGTCGCGCGCGCTTCCGCCACATTCGCTTCGAGATGCGCCGTTGCTTCGCGCGTCAGCGATTGCGCCTCTTCGAGAAGAGTGGTCAGGTGACGGTGCGAAGCCTGCGCTACGCCGCGGTTGAATTCCTCGAGCGCGCTGGCTAGTGACTCCGCAATCACCGCCGAAATCCTTTGCTGGGTATCGCGCAGCGCTTGCTGGCTGGCTTCCCGGGCTTCGCCCAGATTTTTCTGCGATGCGCCAGCTTGTTTATCGATACGCTGGACAATCTCTTCCGCGCGAACGCGATATCCATCCAACTGCGCGTCCCACCGGGTGCGCACTTCATCCAGCCGGTCCTCAAGCCGGGCCAGCACTTCTTCGCGCGAAGCGTGCACCAGAGCGCTGCGCTGTTCCGCTGCGGCTTGGGAAATCTGTTGCACGGAGGCTTCGCGCGCCGCATCGATCGAATTCACAGCAGCGTGCAATGCCGGCGACAAGTGCTTCGAAACCGCCGTCAAAATCGCAGTCTCCGCGGCCTTCTCAATTTTTGGTTGGAGCGCGGCCAGCAGGCGTTCCGGCGTGATCGCTACGCGATTGGGCCGCGAATATGCCGCAGCGGCTTCCCGGGCCTCAGGGGTCGCGGCGGCAAACCCTCCGTTCAGTGGGGTCTCAGAGTTTGCACCTTCGGACTCCGCGTTCACCTTCGCAGTAGTTGGCAGCGCAGGTGAAGGCATGGTGATCGGGGGAGCTAATCCCGCCAGCACTTCCGAAAGATGTCTTCGGTCAATCTCGCCGTGGCCATTCGAAGTTGCAGGACTCTCAGCATTTGTCGCCGCGGACGGCCGCAGCGGGATGTCTTCGGCAGTGGGCGCGCGACCGGGGCCAGTGGCTGCGGCAGTCTGTTCTTTCGATGGCGGTAATTCCGCTTTAAGGCGCTCTGCCGCAGTCAGCCAGTCCGGCGGCGGCGTAGGAACGCGCCACACATTCGCAGGCGTCTCGAGCTCCACGCCCACGTGATACAGATCGCGCGGACTACGCGGAATCTGCACTGAACGGACTTGCGCCTTCACGGTGGTGACAATTTCGCCCAGCGGCGCTTCGCCGATCTGCAGCGTGATCCACGAACCAACATGTGTATCGTGTCGCGATGGGTACCGGCAGCCATGCAGATTCAGACTCACCGCCGACGTGCGTTCCAGAAATTCCTGACCGAGTCCGTCATGCCCGGTGATCAGCAATGGCACGGGACGTTCGATGCGCGTGCTTCTGCGCCCTTCCGGTCCCGAAAATCCGAATGTGGTGTCTGCAGCTGGGATAATGCTCACGCGTGGTCTCCGCGCAAATGGGGAGATAAAATCAAATATTGGCATCTTGCACCTGGCACACTGGAACGCTCACGGCCGAGAACGGGCTGACCTCCTCGCGCAACAGAGTAACCAGAGTCCCTGAGATGAATGGATTCTAACTGAAATTCAGAAGTGATTTCCAACAAACTGTGCCAGTCTAAGTAAAAAAGGGGCAGGACGGAGTCCTAGAACTGCTAGTTGCGAGCGCGATGAGCTAACCGAAGGCGTTGGCTGGCGCGTTCCAGAGCCGTCGCCACAACCATTAAGTAACGCTGCCGGCTAGTCTTGTGCGTTCCGGTCGCGCGTTCCACTCCGGGCCACAGTTCGGCGACTGTGATTGCAGCGATCTCAAATCGCTCCTTCGGGAGCGATTCAACCCAGTTCCGCAGGTCGAATGTGCCCTTCTCGCCGCGGATCAGCACATCGCCGTCCAGCATTATTCCCATTTGTTGACGGCGGGAGACTTCAAAAGTGTTCGAGCCGCCCGCAAGTCGCGGCCCCGGGCTCGTGCCTCGTTCGCGGGCAACTCCACCTTCGCCAGAGCATTCGCCAAATCCAGCCCGGAACAAATCTTTTGGCTTTCTGGGGCAAGCCGCGCCACCGGCTCCCCGTTCTTCAAAAGCACAAACGCAACGTTTTGATAGTGCGCACGATTCACGCAGTCCGCAAAATTCCGCGAAGCTTCGGTACCGTTATGCTCGTCTTCTTCATAATCTGATTTTCAGAATCTGATTTCGCACATTAAAGTCAAAACTAGAAATGAAGTTTTAAGCAATGGCGAGGGGAGCACGTATAATTAATCTTTAGCGACCTGAATAAAAAAAGACGGCGTATTGCGTTCGTGAACATTCGCAATACGCCGCCGGCAAAAAATCACAGGCAAACACCCGCGCTACCCACCTTATGAATTGGGCGAATCTGGTCCTGAGCCGATGATGATGCTATGTCCACCCGAGGTGGTGTCGCTGATGCCGTCATTGTCTGCTGCAGGCGCGTTATATGCCTCGATGTTATAGAAGCATTTCTGATTTTTCGAA
>WNFR01002276.1_pt1 | contig 39472 bp, 38 predicted proteins | sample 5400221 | NCBI WGS metagenome assembly WNFR01 (sample SAMN13153357, study PRJNA577476) | soil metagenome | isolation source: 40 cm soil under Madrone tree | place: USA:California | collected 2016-06-14 | reverse complement strand
TGGTTTCCCGGGGAGGATCTGGATTGGGGGCCGGCCTGGGTGTCATGGCGAACCGGGGGCGATTACATCGGCTGGGCGCCGTTGCCGCCACGCGGTCCGGGCGTTGTGTATGAAGGACAACCGATCGGCGCGAACGTGGACATCGAGTTCGGTATCGGCCCGGAATATTACAACTTCTGTGACGTACGGTTCATCGGCGAACCCGTTCTGCGGGATCGGATTTTTCCGTCGGTGCAGAACGTGACCTACATCACAAACACGGTGAACGTGACCAATATCACCGTGCAGAATAACGTGGTTTATAATTACGGTCCGGATTTTAATGTGGTGAACACCTACTCGAGTCGGCCCATTCAGCGGCTTACAATCCAGCGGGAGACGCCGACGAATCTATCCGCTGCCTTGAAATCCGGGACACTCACGAAGGTGCAGGGCAACAAGCTGCTGGTTGGCGCGCCACCCAAGATAGGCGCGGCACCCCCCACAGCGAAGCCGCCCGCCGTCAAAGCGAAAGTTGCGCAGCCAAAAATTGAGCACGGCTGGAAGAATGTTCCTAACAGGGCGGAGCTCGAGCAAAAACTTAAAACTGAAAATCCCAAGAACGTGCCGCCGCCAACGCGCGCCGCTGCGCGTGAGGGAGGCAGCCCGCCGCCTGGCGCCGGCAAAGCGCCCGCAGGCGGGCCTGCTGGTGGGGCAACTTCGCCCGGTCCTCGCGGCAAACCGGGACGCGTAGCGCCGGGGGCGACAGCGCCGCCCTCGTTAGGTGTTTCGCCCGCACCGTTCGAGCGCGGAAAAGGCAGGGCCGGAGGACGTCCTCGTCCCGGAGCAGCGGCAGTACCCGGTGAAGGCGCGGAACGCGTGTCGCCTCCGCCATTCGAAGGAGGTAAACCAGGCGGTCGAGGTCGTCCGGGGATAACGCCCCCGACAAGCGGAATGCGTGAAGGTCTTTCGCCCGCACCGTTCGAGCGTGGCCAGGGCCGTGGCAAATCCGGCGGACGATCTCCCGAACCGGGCGCGCCAGGTGGTCGAAATGCAACAGAGAGAGATACGCCGCCTTCAGCTTCCGACCGCGCACCACAGTCCCAACCAGAACATAGTCGCCCGCCAGAACGACGGCCAGGCGAAGAGCCAAATGCGGCGCAAGGTGCGCCAGGACAGATTCCGCCGCAGAATCGCGAGCGAGGACCTGAGCGTCAGCGGTTCGGCACGCCGCCTCCTGCTGGCGCAGGCGAACACGGGCAACGTGGCGGAGGCCCGCCATCAGGATTTCGTCAACCGGTAACTCCGCCAGGTGGTGGAGGACCTGCGGATGAAGCGCGCGGCCGACAAGAAAGAACACAGGGTGTTCAGGGCCAGCCGCCACAACAACGAGGTGGCGTGCCAGCCGCAGCGGAACGCGGCCAGGCACAGGGCCAGCCGGAAGGCGGCAAGAGAAAACCGGAAAAAGGAACGCCACCGCCGCGGCCACAATAGTTCCGACGCAATTGTTGTAGCGGCTCCGGAACCGAAAACTCCGGAGCCGCTTTTGTTTCGTCCCAATCACACTCGTGATGTAGCGTGCGCTGTCCTCAGCGCAGTTGGGCTCAGCGATGAAGTCCGACGAGGACGGCAGACCTTACAGCCTACGTTCGATCGATTCGCACGATCTCACCGGCGTACGGCCAGCTTTCCGCCTGAGCACAAGTCCGGCACGCACGGGATTCTGGAATACATATTCCCATTTTTCGGCGTAGTTCTCGTCGCTGCGCAAAAGATGATCGTTAAATCCTGGTTGCCAGAAGGACGCGAGTTTTTGGCCAGCAACCTGCAAAGGTTTGGATCGCATCGAGAGCGCGCTTCAATCCCTTGATCCACCCGCCTAACGTTGTTGTACAACCGATTCCGAAGCACACGAATAGATGAATGTGATCAGGCATGATCACGTATCGCCCAACACCGATGCGAAAGTCAGCTGCTCTTCCGCAATATTCGATAAACGCTCCGTGTACTTCCGGCTGCGCAAGTAGGCTCGCACGAGTGTGAGTGTTGAACGTCACAAAATAGACCGGCCTATTGGACCGTTGGAACACTAATTCCAATCGCGGCGGCTTGTGTTTGAAGAGTCGCTGCACGGGAATTGTTTACCGCACCACCTCTTTGGCGCGCAAGCTTCGACCGTAGCGTTTGCTGTCCTCAGCCCAGAGGACCGCCAAAACTCCGCTGGGGACAGCGGACGCTACAACAATTCGATCGCTCTAGAAAGCTTGGCGTTTCACAGAATGGAGCCGGCGGGCGCCGAGCGATATGGACGGGCAGGCCGGAGGCCGAGCCAAGCGGGAGCGGGCGAGTCAAACGCCCTACAAAGCCCTAGAGCAATTCGGCGATCTGTACCGCGTTCAACGCAGCGCCTTTGAGTAGTTGATCGCCGGCGACCCAAAACGAAAGTCCGTTCTCAAAAGCGCAATCCAGGCGCAGCCGGCCCACCTCACAATTGTCTTTTCCGGCAACCGTGAGCGGCATGGGATAACGATTCCTGTGCGGTTCATCTACTAATTCCAACCCAGGCGCCTTCGACAGAATTTCGCGCGCTTGTTCCACCGACAATGGTCGCTGAAATTCGGCCGTCACAGCTACGGAATGTGCACGGTAAACCGGTACACGCACGCAGGTTGCGGAAACGCGAAGCGCCGGCGAATGCATGATCTTGCGCGCTTCGTCCTGCATTTTGGCTTCTTCCTTGGTATAACCGCTCTCGAGAAATGAATCGATGTGCGGCAGCAAATTGAACGCGATGGGGTGCGGAAAAAATGTAGCGTAGCGCGAGCGTCCCGCTTGCGAATCCGGAGTCCGCAACCGAGACGGATACGCCACTTCATTAGCTTCTGATCCACGCGCCGCATCTCGCACTTGCCGCGTCAGTTCTTCCACCCCTCGAGTGCCGCTACCGGAGACAGCTTGGTAGGTTGCGGCGAAAAGCCGGCGCACGTGGAAGACCGTGTGCAACGGATAGAGCGCCATTAGCATCACGGTCGTTGTGCAATTCGGATTCGCGATAATACCGCGATGAAGCCGCAGGTCTTGCGCGTTGATCTCAGGGATTACCAATGGCACGTGCGGGTCCATTCTGAACGCCGAAGATTTGTCGATGGTGATCGCGTTTGACTGGCAGGCAATCGGGACGTACTCGCGTGAGACGTCGCTGCCTGCGCTGAAAAACGCGATGTCGATCCCTTCGAACGATCCGCGGCAGAGTTTCTCCACGGCAACCGATTCACCGCAGAACCGAGCCGATTTTCCAACTGACTGCGGCGAACCAATCGGACGCAAAGTTGCCACGGGAAAATTTCGCCGCTCTAGCACGCGTAACAACTCACTCCCGGCGGCGCCAGTCGCGCCCACGATGGCGATGTGATAACCTCCCATGAGCATCGCGATTGTAATGCTGTCACAGGATTTTGTCGCGAGCAGAAAACCCTGGAATGAAAACTATCCACGTATCGATAGGGGACCAGCGGCTCACACTCGAGGAAGATGAGCGGCCGATCCGAACTTATCCAGTCTCAACTTCGCGATTCGGTGTCGGTACGGAAGAGGGGACCTTGAAGACGCCGACCGGGCGTTTTCGTGTGGCGCAGAAAATTGGAGGCGGAATGCCGAGCGGCACCATTTTTGTAGGCCGCGTGCCGCTCGAGGCTGGCGAATTGCTTCCCCCGACCGAGGACCTTGTGATGTCGCGCATTTTGTGGCTCGACGGGTTGGACGGGCACAACGCCAATACGCGCGATCGCTTCATCTACATTCACGGTACCAGGCACGAAGACAAAATCGGCGAGGCCGCGAGTCACGGGTGCGTGCGGATGCGTAACGAGGACGTGATCGAACTATTCGAACTCGTGGACGAGGGCACGCCGGTCGTGATTGAGGCGTAACTCCGAAAAGCTCCAATCGACCGACGTCCATCAGTGGTGACTTGTCATCCTGAGAGCGAGCGAAGGATCTCGGTTTATTCTCGTGAAACCACGTCCGACATAAATCAGAGATGTTTGAAAGCCTGGCCTCATGCTCCGCATTTCGTTGCAGCACTTCGCTCAACATGACAGGACAGGTTTTTGAAGTTTGGCATTGGAACTTCCAGACAACATCGGAGGCCATACATCCAAAGCACTTGACAAAAACGTTGTTGTCCGTGTGATCTTACACGGGCAGTGCAGCTTGCAACGAAAGGAGGCGAAATAGATTGAAATTTATTAAGGCGATCATGATCGTGGCCGTTTTGGCCACTGCTTTGAGCTTTGGTGCTTGTGCTCAAAGGAAAGAGGCTGTCACCACAAGCGCAGGGACAACCGGCTACTCGAAGTAAAGCGGTCGGCCAGTTTGCGATGGCTCAAAAAAGTTAAGAAAAGCATTGCTTCCCCATGTTTCCCCGCCTAAACAGACCGGAGCAACCTGCGACGAAAGGAGGCGAGATGGATTGAAATTTTTGAAAATGATCATGATCGTGGCCGTTACGGTCACGGCGTTAGGACTTGGGGCTTGCGCACAACACAAGGAGGTCGCCCCGCCACCCGCGGGGAAAACCAGCGCGAAATAGAGCCGGTGTCCGAACATTTATTGTGGGCCATCTCGCCCAAAAGGCCAGGTCGTATTTCGGCCTGGCCTTTTTTTCTTTGGAACGGCCGACTTCTGTCCAACTCTCTTCCCAACGGATTTCTTTTCCACTAGACTGCGCAAGTGGAACTCAACGGTCACGCGCTCACGCTGGAGCAAATCGCTGCTGTAGCGATCGATGGCGAGCATGTCGCAATCTCGCCCTCGGCAGGTCCGCGCGTTGCCGCCTCGCGTAAACTGATCGAGCAAATCGTTGACCGCGACGAGGTGGTTTACGGCGTCAACACCGGTTTCGGCAAGCTCTCCGATGTGCGGATAGCACAAGACGATTTGCGCCAGCTTCAACTGAACCTTGTTCGTAGTCACGCCTGCGGAATTGGCGAACCACTTTCCGAGCCTGAAGTGCGCGCAATGATGCTGTTACGAGCAAATGTGCTGGCGCTCGGATTCAGTGGAATTCGTGGCGAAGTAATCAAGCTGCTTTGCGACATGCTCAATCGGCGGGTGCATCCGGTGGTTCCGGAAAAGGGCTCTGTAGGTGCCAGCGGCGACCTCGCGCCGCTCGCGCATCTGGCCTTGGGCGTGATTGGCGAAGGCGAAGCTTTTTTTGGTGGTGAACGAATCTCGAGCGCCGAAGCGTTGACGCGCGCGCAATTGCAGCCCCTGCAACTCGAAGCGAAGGAGGGCCTCGCATTGCTCAATGGCACGCAGGGGATGCACGCCGTCGGCGGGCTCGCGCTTTTACGTGCGCAACGGCTCGCACGCGTGGCAGATGTTTCCGGCGCGATGAGTCTCGAAGCGCTCAAGGGCACGCCGGTCGCGTTCGATCCGCGTTTACAAGACGCGCGACCGCACCCGGGCCAGAAAGCCGCGGCTGAACATCTTTTGTGGCTGGTGCAAGGGAGCGAGATTCGTGAGTCACATCTTACCGACGATACGCGCGTGCAGGATGCATACAGTTTGCGTTGTATGCCGCAGGTGCACGGCGCGATACGCGGCGCGCTCGCTCATTGTGAAGAGATACTGCTGATCGAATCCGCATCGGCGACCGATAATCCGCTTGTGTTTGTAGAAACGAATGACGTGATTTCCGGGGGGAATTTCCACGGCGCGCCGCTTGCCCTGGCGTTCGATTATGCTGCGATCGCGATGGCGGATCTGATGAGCATGAGCGAACGCCGAACCGATCGTCTTGTTAACCCCGATAAGAGCGAAGGTCTTCCTGCATTTCTTGCGCGGCGTCCCGGGTTGGAGTCGGGCTTCATGATTGCGCACGTCGCGGCTGCCTCGCTAGTCAATGAAGCGCGTGTGCTCGCGCATCCCGCCAGCGTGGATAACATCACAACGTCAGGTGGCAAAGAAGATCACGTCTCGATGGGTATGACGAGTGCGCTCAAGCTGCGGTCGATCGTCGAACTTGCAGAAAACTTGCTCGCTATCGAGCTCCTTGCGGCCGCGGAGGGTCTGGAATATCGCCGTCCACTGAAAGCCGGTCGCGGCGTCGAACGCGCATTCGCAGCTTTGCGGAAGATCGCGTTGCCTCTCACGGGTGATCGAGCGCTGTCGGATGATATCGCTTGTGTTGCTCAAGCGATTCGGCGGGGCGATTTTGATTTGAAGAGCGAATCGTCATGAGTGGGAAGCGAATCATTCACTCGCCGCGCGGCAATGAGTGCTCGTGTAATGGCTGGCATCAGGAAGCGGCAATGCGGATGCTGATGAACAATCTCGATCCCGAAGTTGCAGAGAATCCGGATCAACTCGTCGTTTACGGTGGCACAGGCCGCGCCGCGCGGAGCTGGGACGCGTTCGATGCAATCGTGCGCTCATTGCGCGCCCTGCAAAATGACGAAACGCTTCTGGTCCAATCGGGAAAACCGGTCGGCAAATTCCGGACGCACGATGAAGCGCCGCGGGTTTTGATCGCGAACTCCAACCTCGTGGGACAATGGAACAACTACACCCAGTTCAATCGCCTCGAGCGCATGGGGCTGACGATGTACGGACAGATGACTGCCGGCTCGTGGATTTACATTGGCAGCCAGGGAATCGTTCAAGGGACCTTTGAAACTTTTGCGGCGGCGGGCAGAAAACATTTAGGAGGCTCGCTCGACGGGAAATTTGTTTTGACTGGCGGCCTCGGAGGCATGGGTGGCGCGCAGCCGCTTGCCGCGACGATGAACGGCGCAGTTTTTCTCGGCGTTGAAGTCGATCCGGCGCGAATCGAGAAGCGGTTAAAAAGCGGTTACTGCGACAAGATCGCGTGGTCGCTGGATGAAGCGCTCCGTTTGATTGATCACGCGCGCAAGGATAAAAAATCGCTTTCTGTGGGTCTCGTCGGCAACTGCGCCGATGTGCTGCCCGAAATTGTGAAGCGTGACATCGTTCCCGACGTGCTCACGGATCAGACCAGCGCGCATGATTCGTTGAACGGCTATATCCCGCATGGGATGTCGCTCGAAGACGCGCTCGCGCTGCGGCGGAAAAATCCGGATGAATACATCGAGCGCGCGATGCACTCGATGGCTGTGCATGTGGAGGCGATGCTCGCCCTGCAACAAAAGAGTGCGGTGACGTTCGATTACGGAAACAATATTCGAGCGCAGGCACAAAAGGCCGGAGTAAAAAACGCGTTCGATATTCCCGGCTTCGTTCCTGAATACATTCGGCCGCTGTTCTGCGAGGGACGAGGGCCATTTCGTTGGATTGCGCTGAGTGGCGATCCCGCCGACATCGCGCGCACCGACAGCCTCGCGCTCGAGTTATTTCCGGCCAACGAAACGCTTGCACGCTGGATGAAGCTGGCGAAAGAGCGAATTCATTATCAGGGATTGCCTGCACGGATCTGCTGGCTCGGTTACGGCGAACGCGCGGAGTTTGGGGTGGCGATGAACGAACTCGTTAGGCGCGGCGAAATAAAAGCACCGATTGTGATTGGCCGGGATCATCTCGACACCGGTTCGGTGGCATCGCCCAACCGCGAAACGGAAGGCATGCTTGACGGCAGCGATGCGATTGCAGACTGGCCATTGCTCAACGCGCTCATCAATACCGCCGCAGGTGCATCTTGGGTGTCGATCCATAACGGCGGCGGCGTCGGCATCGGTTTTTCGCAGCATGCCGGCATGGTAGTGGTCGCCGACGGTAATGAGGATTCCAAGCGCCGCCTGGAGCGCGTTCTTACCAGCGATCCCGGCATGGGCATTCTCCGCCACGCCGATGCCGGCTATTCCCGCGCCATCGAATTTGCCGCTACGCACGACATCGAAATCCCGATGAATCCGGAGCCGCGCGATTGATTTGCTCAAGTCATCGGTAGGCGAAAGGTTTCAACAATTTTCCGCGCGATGGCGACTCGACGTAAAGGGCTCACTTTTCCGCGGCGCTCTCGAAATTCAGCCTTCGGCAGCAGATAGATGACGTCGCAGCGAAGAGCGGTCTTCCAGTCCAACCCATCCGCGGCATTCAGAATTACTTCGTGCTTCTTCGCTTCGCGATTCAGTCTTGCGGAGGTGCAGATGAGCGCGTTGACATATTCGAGATCGTCGTTTACGCAACGTTCCTCGTTGGAAAGGATCACTGCTGGATGAGGCTTCTCTTCCCGAAACGGGAAAAGGTAAATTTCCCACTGCCTCATTTGACAACTTTTCGGACCGAGTGAAAAGCAAGCCGATTGGATTCTTTGATCGCTTCGCGATCGTAGCAATCGTTGAAATATCCCGGGGGCCGCATCGGCACAGGCTCGGGCAGTTCCAGCGGCTTCAACACGAGCAGCTTTGATTTTCTCACGATGACAATGTGCTCGCCCTCAATTGCGCGGTCGGCGATCTCACCGAGGCGTTGTTTCGCCTCGCTGATGGAAACAGTGGTCGTCGGCATTTAGTCTGATTTTAGGCCAGAATCGGATTGATTCAAGACCGATACTCCGAAGGGAAACTGCTCGGAGCTTGCAATCTTGCTGATTCGATAAATCCTGTTCGGAATCCAACCGTATGCCAAAGCTAATCGAATGTGTGCCGAATTTTTCTGAGGGGCGCGAGCAGAATGTGATTCGGCAGATTACCGATGCGATTGAGTCGGTCGATGGCGTGTCATTGCTCGATGTTGATCCTGGGGCGAGCACAAACCGGACAGTGGTGACTTTTGTTGGTGATCCTGATGTTGCGGTTGAGGCCGCGTTTCGGGGTATCAAAAAAGCGGCGGAACTGATCGAGATGCGCAAGCACAAAGGAGCGCATCCACGGATGGGCGCGACTGACGTTTGTCCGTTTATTCCGGTGAGCAACGTCAGCTGGGAGGAAGCGATTGAATGTGCAAATCGGCTGGGGAAACGTGTCGGGGAGGAACTACAAATCCCGGTTTATCTTTATGAAAGAGCGGCCAGAGAGAAATCGCGTGCGAATCTTGCCGCGATTCGAGCAGGCGAATACGAAGGATTTTTCGAGAAGATAAAACAACCGGAATGGAAACCGGATTTTGGACCCGCGGTTTTCAGCGAGAAATCGGGTGCAACAGTGATCGGCGTTCGCGATTTTTTGATTGCTTATAACGTCAATCTGAACACGAAATCGGTCCGGCGCGCGACTTCCGTGGCGTTTGATGTGCGAGAGCAGGGGAGAGTCAAGACCGAAGACGGCACGCCATCGGGCAAAGCAGTCTTGGATACCCATGGCGAACCGGTCCGTGTTCCCGGAATGTTGAAGCATGTGAAAGCGATTGGCTGGTTCGTCAAGGAATATGGCATTACGCAGGTTTCGATGAATCTGACGAACATTGAGGAAACGCCTTTACATGCAGCATTCGATGCGTGTGTTGAATCGGCGGCAAAGCGCGGCTTGCGTGTAACGGGCTCGGAGATTGTCGGAATGGTGCCGAAAAAATCTTTGGTCGATGCCGGCCGTTATTTCCTCCGCAAACAACAATGGTCCGAGGGCGTGTCGGAGGAGGAACTGATCGAGATCGCCGTTCGCTCGATGGGCTTGGGTGAACTGAAGCCCTTTGTCCCAAAAGAAAAAGTGATCGAATTGAAGATCGCATCCGCCGCACCCGTGTCCTCCCTCGCGGACCTGAACATGCGCGAGTTTTGTAATGAGACGTTGAGCGATTCGCCCGCGCCAGGTGGAGGTTCTGTCGCAGCACTGATGGGAGCGCTGGGCGCGTCGCTAGGCGGCATGGTCGCGAATCTTTCCGCGGGCAAACGCGGTTGGGACGATAAGCTCGAATATTTCAGCAATTGGGCGGTGAAAGCGCAGCAGCTCAAAGACGAACTGCTATCGCTCGTAGATGAGGATACGAATGCGTTCAACAAAGTGATGGACGCATTCGGGTTACCCAGGGATTCAGCCGAAGAAAAAGCCGCGCGCGCAGCGGCGATTGAACAAGCTACAAAACATGCAGCCGAGGTTCCGCTGAAAGTGATGGAGACAGCGGCCAAATGTTATGAATTGCTGTCGCAGATGGCGGGAAACGGAAATCCCGCTTCGATTTCAGATGTTGGCGTCGGAACACTGGCCACCCGCGCGTGCATTGAAGGCGCAGCGATGAATGTGCGAATCAATCTCGGCCAGTTGAAGGACCAAAAATTCAAGAGCGCGCTACGCCAAAAGGTTCAGGAAATCTGTGCAGATTCAGAGGTGCAGTTCAAGAGGATCAATGAAGTTGTGGACAGTAAGCTGCGTTGAGCGGTTGAAGCCAGTTAGGAAATGTCATTCCGAGCGAAGTCAAGGCTGCAACGCAGCCCCGAACGCTTTTCGGGGCAAGAACCGGGCTTTCAATCCCGTGGTAGTATTGTTAGGTTCGGCCTCGGGATCCTTCGACTCCGCTTCGCTCCGTTCAGAATGACACTGTTCTTCATACGTTGCTGCTAAGGCCATTCATGAATTCCCTCGCTGTTCTGCATGCGTCGCAACTCGTCACGCTGACTGGACCAAGACGTCCTCGGGTCGGAACAGAGTTGTCCTCTCTCGAGATCATTCGCGACGGCGGGATGCTCATCCGCAACGGCCAAATCGAGAGCGTCGGTCCGAGTGCCGAGATCGAAAAGGATATTGGCGACGCAGAAATTGTGGATGCCGGGGGTCGCATAATGATGCCGGGATTTGTCGATGCGCACACGCATTTAGTTTTCGCCGGAAATCGCTTTGACGATTTCGAGCGGCGCGCGCAAGGCGAAAGTTATGAGCAGATCGCGCAGGCTGGTGGCGGGATTTGGTCAACGGTGGAAAAAACGCGTGCAGCCAGCGAGGCTGATCTTCTCACGCAGGCAAGGAAACACGCCAATTGGTTCCTGCGCTGTGGCACGACCACAGTCGAAACGAAGTCGGGCTACGGTCTGACCATTGAAGATGAATTCAAGATCTTGCGCGTTGTGCGGCAATTGAACGAGCAAGTGCCTTTGCAAATCGTTCCGACGTTCCTGGGCGCGCATGCGGTTCCGAGGGCAATGTCTGTACAAGAATATGTTGAGCTTGTGATCCACGAGATGTTGCCGCGCGTGGCAGCGGAAAATTTGGCCGAATTTTGCGATGTTTTTTGCGAGCGCGGCTATTTCGAAATTGATCAGTCACGTGAAATCTTGTCCGCGGCCAAAAAGCATGGGTTGAAATTGCGCGGACACGTTGATCAACTGACGAATTCCGGCGGCGCGAAATTGATGGCCGAACTGGGTGCGACTACGGCCGATCATCTGGAGCAAACGGACGACCAGGGGATCGTTGCATTGCGGAAGGCAAAGGTGCAACCGGTGTTGGTGCCCGGCTCAGTTTACGCGCTCGGGTTGAGCCGCTATCCGCGCGCGAGAGAAATGATCGAGGCCGGCCTCGCGGTCGTGCTCGCGACGGATTTCAATCCCGGATCGTCGCCAACACCGAGTATGCCGATGGTTCTTTCGCTCGCCTGCACGCGAATGAAGATGTCGCCTGCGGAAGCGATCACCGCGTCAACGATCAACGCCGCTTACAGTCTCAATCGCGGCGGTAAGATTGGCTCCCTTGAGCCGGGCAAGCTTGCGAATTTTGCAATCTTCGATTGCGAAGATTATCGGGAGTTGGCCTACTGGTTTGGATTCTCCCAGACGCACTCCGTTTACGTCCGCGGCGAATGCACTTTGAAATTGTAGGGCGAGCGCGTCGCCTGCCGGCAACCGCAGCGGTTGCCCGACAAAGGCTCGCAGCGTAGCGTGGTCTGCATGAAAGTCGCAGTAGAAAAACAGCCGGGTTCGATCTCGAAGCTACAGATTGAATTGCCGGCGGACGAGGTTGCGAAGGAATGGGATGCGATCGCGAACAGTTTCGTTCGATTCGCAAGAATTCCAGGATATCGGCCGGGGAAAGCGCCGCGCGCAGTGATCGACAAGAGATTTCGCAAGGAAATTCAGGATGAACTCACGAAGAAGCTCGTGTCGAGGAGTTATCACGAAGCGGTTGAACAAGAGCAGTTGCGAGTCGCTTCACTGACTAACATTGAGGAGATCGAATTTGGCGAAGATAAGTCGATGCGCTTCCGCGCGACTGTGGTCACCGCGCCGGAGTTTGAACTTCCGGATTACAAAAACATTCCTGTGCAATTGCCGGACGGAAAGGTTTCGAACGCAGAAGTCGAAGCCGCGATCGAACGCTTGCGCGATCAGTCCGCGGATTTCGTAGATGTGCCGGAGCGCGCATTGCAAATGGGCGATTTTGCGGTGCTTGATTTTGAGGGTTCCATAGAAAACAAGCCGATCAGCGAAATCGCGCCGCAAGCCAGCAAGAATTTGCACGGGGGCAAAAAATTCTGGCTGCATGTGGCGCCGGAAAATTTTCTGCCGAAGTTTTGCGAGCAACTGATCGGACTAAAACCCGGCGAAACGCGGCTGGTGATCGTCAATTTCCCTGATGAATTTCCAGTGAAGGAACTCGCCGGGAAAAAGGCCGATTACGCCGTTACGTTGCGCGAGATAAAGGAAAAGGTATTGCCAGCGATCGACGACGCACTCGCGGCCAAGCTGGCGCCCGGGAAAACGCTGGCCGAGCTTCGCCAACTGATCGAGCACGACCTCGAACACGCGAAGGAGCATGATGCCGAACGCGCGAAAGAAGCGCAGATCGTGAAGTATTTGCACGAGCGAATCCAGTTCGAGTTGCCTCAGGCGCTTCTGCAAAATGAAACACGCCGCGCGCTCGCCGAATTAGTCCAACGGAATCGTGAGCGAGGCGTCACCGACGACATGCTGAAGGAGAAAGAAAAAGAATTGATCGATGCCGCCGCGGCCATGGCAGCGCACCGTTTGAAAACCAATTTCATTTTGCATCGCATCGCTGAACTCGAAAACATCCAGACAACAAAGGAAGATCTCGATTTGCGCGTCAGGCAGGAGGCTGCGCGTTACGACATTTCGCCGGAGAAAATGCGCAAGGAATTGCAGCAACGGAACGCACTTGATGACGTGTCCGAACAGCTTCTGTTGGGCAAGACTCTTGATTTCCTAAAGGCGAATGTTAGCATCGAATTAACGAAGGAAGCGCCCGTCAAAGAAGAAAAATCATGAGAGTGTCGAACGAAAATGTCTCGCAAGTGCTGATTCCGATGGTCGTGGAACAGACTGGCCGGGGCGAACGCAGCTACGATATTTACTCGCGGTTGCTGAAGGACCGCATCGTTTTCGTCGGCCAGATCGACGATCACATTGCGAACTTGATAATTGCACAATTGCTCTTCCTGCAAATGGAAGACGGCAAAAAGGACATAAACTTGTATATCAACTCGCCGGGTGGCGTGGTGACGGCGGGGCTGGCGATTTACGACACAATGCAGTTTCTGACGTGCGACGTGGTGACGTATTGCATCGGGATGGCAGCGAGCATGGCTGCGGTCTTGCTCTGTGCTGGCACGAAAGGTAAACGGTTCGCGTTGCCGAATTCCGATATCATGATTCACCAGGTGCACGGCGGCGCACAGGGGCAGGCAAGTGACGTGGAACGCCAGGTCGATTACATGTTCAAGCTCAAGAAACGCATCATTCGCATCATCTCGCAGCACACAGGCAGATCGGAAGAGCGAGTTCGAATCGATTCCGATCGCGATTACTATATGTCTGCGGAGGAAGCGAAGGGATATGGCTTGGTGGATGACGTGATTAAGTCGCGAAAGGAAGTTAAGTTGCTGGATGGTAGCACGCCTCCGGACGGGCGGCTGGTGGACGTGCCCGAAGTAGCGCTATCGCGGAAAGGGTAGGCGACGATCTAAAGCATATGGCCCGCGCTTCCAACCTCACCATGTGCTCCTTCTGTGGCAAAAGCCACGCCGAGGTACGAAAGCTGATTGCCGGGCCCGGCGTTTACATCTGCGACAGTTGTATCAACGTTTGCAAGAGCATCCTCGATAAGGAACTCAACGAAGACGCCCGGCGTCAATCTTCGAATATTCGCGTGCCGAAGCCGGCAGAAATCCGGCGCGCATTGGATCAATATGTGGTTGGCCAGGAGATCGCCAAAAAGACGCTTTCTGTGGCCGTGCACAATCATTACAAACGCGTCCTCCAAACTTCAGCACCGGCAGACACATCAGCTGCTTTTCAGGCGGACCCGCTGGCGGATGTAGAGATCGAGAAGAGTAACATTTTGTTGATCGGCCCAACGGGCTCGGGCAAAACCTTGCTCGCGAAAACCATGGCCAGAATTCTCGATGTGCCGTTCTGCATCGCGGACGCGACGACGCTGACCGAAGCCGGTTACGTCGGCGAGGACGTCGAGAACATTATTTTGCGATTGCTCCAAAATGCCGATTACGATGTGAAGCGCGCTGAGATCGGGATCGTTTACATCGACGAGATCGACAAGATCGGACGCAAAACAGACAACGTAAGCATCACGCGCGACGTTTCCGGCGAAGGCGTGCAACAGGCGCTCTTGAAGATTTTGGAAGGAAGCACGTGCAATGTTCCGCCTCAAGGCGGGCGCAAACATCCGCACCAGGAATATATACAAGTCAATACAGAAAAGATTCTCTTCGTTTGCGGCGGCGCATTCATCGGGCTCGACAAAATCATCCAGAAACGCATTGGCCAAAAAGTGATGGGGTTTGGCAGCCCTACGCTCGAAGTAGAGGAAGCGTTACGAAAAGCGGCGATCCGGCATGTCGAACCGGAAGATTTGCTCGGTTTTGGAATGATACCGGAATTTGTCGGGCGCCTTCCCGTGGTCAGTTCGCTCGACGCGCTCACTGAAGATGAAATGGTAGCGATATTGACCGAAACGAAAAATGCGATGGTCAAGCAGTACACGAAGCTCTTCTCAATGGAAGGAGTCCGTTTGACCGTGACCAAAGATGCATTGCGTGCTCTGGCGGCGCAGGCGGTCACGAAGGGCACGGGGGCGCGCGCACTGCGTTCGATGCTCGAGCGCATTATGCTCGACATCATGTACGATGTGCCGAGCCGGGAAGATATCGCCGAGGTAACGATCAATCGCGCCGTCGTGGAAGGCAAAAAGCTTCCGCTCATTCGCAAGAAGCAGGACAAGACTGCGGCCTGAGCGGCCTTCGGTCGACATTGAATCGTTAAAAATGTTTGAACCGTTGAAGCGGTTCAACGATTAAACGCTTTGACGCTTCCACTTTCTCCATATGCGCGCCGCTCTCATCAATACCGGCACCGAGCTTTTGCTGGGTGACGTTCAGGACGCCCATCTGGCGTTTATTGCGCGTGAGATTTTTCCGTTGGGTTTACGGATCCTCGAACGGCGCACGGTGCCTGACAGCGAGGCCATCCGGCGTACGCTCACTGAATTGTTTCCGCATTGCGAAATTCTTTTCGTAACCGGGGGCCTTGGCCCAACGACGGACGATATCACGCGGGAGATGGTGGCCGAATCGCTCCGACTGCAGCTGCATCCGGACCCGCAATTGCTGGCCTGGCTTCAGCAGCGACTGCAAGTGCGTGGAATCAAATGGACGTCGGGCGTTGCGCGCCAGGCGGAAGTGCTGAAAGGCGCGCATGTTCTTCCCAATGAGAACGGAAGCGCATCCGGCTTCTATTTGAAGGCGAACATCAACCGACACATTCCGTCACCGCACGTGTTTGTTCTGCCGGGTCCACCTCGGGAGCTTCAACCCATGTTCAGGAAATTCGCGCTGCCGATTTTACATTCGATTATCACGGCACCGCTCCCAGTGGAGCGAAGGTCGTACAGCATTGCTGGAATGGGTGAGTCAGTGGTCGAAAAAGCGATTGGAGAAAGAGTTCTGGCGATCCCAGGAATCGAACTGGGCTACTGCGCGCGGCCGGGAGAAGTCGAAGTGCGCATCATCGGGGAACCGGACGCGATTCAAAAGGCCGACGCCATCATTCGCTACGAATTAGGTGTGTCGATCTTCTCTGCCGGCGACGAAGCGCTTGAGGCAGTCGTGGTGAAACTGCTGAAGCACCGGAAAGAAACATTGGCAACGGCCGAATCGTGCACTGGGGGTTTCATCGCAAACTGCATCACGAACGTGCCCGGCGCCTCGGAAGTTTTCCTGGCGGGTTACGTCACGTATGCGAATAACGCGAAGAGCGGCGTCTTAAATGTCGATCCCAAATTGATCGAAAAACATGGCGCGGTCAGTGAACCGGTCGCCCGTGCGATGGCCGAGGGCGCGCTCTCGCGCTCAGCTTCGACATACGGTGTCGCAACCACCGGAATTGCGGGACCGAACGGCGGCTCAGACGAAAAGCCGGTCGGAACCGTTTACATTGCGCTGGCTTCAGCAGACTCTAAAACGGTCGCCAAGAAATTCTTTTTCCCAACTGATCGCGAGACGTTCAAGCAATTAGCTGCTGTAACAGCACTAGATTTGTTGCGACGGAAAATTAGCCACAGCGCAACTGGTCACTCCGAGCGAAGTCGAGGAACTCCGTAGCAAAGGCTTTCGATTTGGCAGCGGGATGTCTCGACTACGCTCGACATGACGGTTGGATGTCAGTACTCGCCGACGTCCACGGGCGTCCCCACCTTGGCGTACTGGTAAAATAATTTTGCGCCGTCAGGCGATTGGCGGATGCAACCGTGCGAAGCGGGATAACCCGGCAAAATTCCGACGTGCATGCCCACGCCGTCCTCGGTCAAACGCAGAAACCACGTCATCGGCGCGCCGACGTAATGTGTTCCGCTCGGAGCCGCATCGCTGCGGGTGCTCACGCCGGCGCGTACTACGCGGCCTGAGGAGTCCACAAAGTCGCCATACAGATTTGAACGGTGGTCCGGGTCTTTTTCGAGCACCCTCAGGTGACCGTGGGGCGACTCATGACCGCGTTTCCCGGAGGAAATTGGGCCGTCAGCGACGACCTGATCGCCAATCATGAGGTACGCGCGTTGCTTCGGAATGGAGACTACGATGCGCGTGTTGTCAGGCGTTGCCTGATTCAGCAACGACTGATTTACCTTTAAAGGTTCCTGCCGGCTGATATAAGCGGACGCTTTCCGCATCGGTTGTGGTGTCGGCTTTTGCCGCGGCCCAAAAAGACGAAATTGGGCACTGATTGAAGACGCAAGCCCAGTCAGCAGAATCGTGCAGAGAAGGATACGAAGTGTCCCCGGCATAAGATTAGCCGCCATTGTAGCTATTTACGCGCCGAAGCCAACCCGTTAACCATTGTGATTCATGCCGTTCGGATGGAGAATTGTGAACGCGGCGCGTCAACACGCCTGTGGCCGCGCGCGCGAATTCATCAGCCGCTTCAGCTTCGGAGTTTCCATGCATGGCTTCGAGCACCTGAAGCAGCCCCCAACCCTGGCCCTGATAACGTTCGCTGTGGAGAACACCTTCTCCTTTGAAATTCACATAATCGACAAGTGCGTAACATCCCTGAGGTGTTTTTGTTAGGCGCTCAAATTGTTGCTGCACGTTGGGTCGAGCGGCGGGAGCCGCTTCGGCCAGCATTTTAGGCAGAGCGGCTTCCAATCTGGCAACAAGAAATTCTGCCTGCAGATCGATCGTATCGGCTAGAAACCTTCGTAACTGATTCATCTCAACTGAATTTTGCGCTCGAACAAATTCGGCACGCGCGTTCCATGGACAAGCCTTTCCGGCACCGGCATCCAAAAGAACAGCTGGTAACTTGGCGCCGCGGCTTGAGATGAAGTTCACGACTTTAGGGAAACTTTCCTCGAACGGGCCGCGTCGTCCTTTCGGATACCAGATGAAGTGGCCAATACCTAGTGACGCAAAATCTTCGCCTTGGTTCCATGAAGTGAGCCCGGCAACAGTCCCGTTGCATTCGTTTTGCCATACTCTTTTTCCGATTTTCAAAGCATCGCTGTGCGAAAGGCTGACGGAAGCAACGGTTCTCGGGCAGAGCCCAATCATTCCGCATGCGACCACTACAAATGCAAGGTCAGCGCGGCCAAACAAGCGGTAATGCTGTTTTCTTGACGGGCGGCATTTATCCATTAGCGTGCGACTTTCTGCGGCGACCAACTTTAAATTAAAACGACGCGGAAATACGATCTTATGAAACGTTCTATTGTTATTCTCAGCGCATCCTTACTTGCATTCCCATTATTCGGGCAAGAGAAATCACCACAATTCAAAGACCAGAAGGACAAGGTCAGCTACGCCATTGGCATGCAAATCGGATTTAACCTCGCTCGCCAAAAGGTGGACATTAATCCCGATGTCTTGAACGCAGGCATGAAAGACGCCATTGCCGGTAAACCGCAACTGACGCCTGACCAGGTGAAGGATGTCATGGCGCAATTCGAAAAGGACATGGAACAGAAACAGAAGCAGCTCGGCGAGAAGAATAAGACCGACGGCGCGAAGTTTCTTGAAGACAACAAGAAGAAACCCGGTGTGAAAACGACAGCGAGTGGCTTGCAATACAAGGTGGAGAAAGAAGGAACAGGATCACAGCCCAAAGCCACGGATATGGTGACAGTAAATTACCGGGGCACGCTGATTGACGGCACCGAGTTTGACAGTTCATACAAACGCGGTCAGCCGGCCACGTTCCCGGTTAACGGCGTCATCAAGGGTTGGACCGAAGCGCTTCAACTGATGAAACAGGGATCAAAATATCAGTTGGTCATCCCGTCGAATCTAGCTTATGGCGAGCGCGCAATGGGGGCGGACATTGGTCCCAACGCGACGCTGATTTTTGAAGTCGAATTGCAGGACGTGAAGCCTCCTCCGACGCCTGCTCCGTCGGGTGCTCCAAAGATTCCGCCGCCACCGTCGCCGGCTCCGACCAAGAAATAGCAACCCATCGCGCAAGGCTGCCGGCGTGTCGGCCAGCTCAGGTGGAAGCGTGGCCCGAACCGGGTTCGGCCGGCCGTACGAGCCTTGCCGCCTAGTCTACGCGTTCGCGGGAGGACTCAATGCAATTGGCTTCGGAGACGGCTGTTCACCTCAATTCGCTGCCGCGCTTTCCCATTCGACCACCGGCGCGTCCCCCCACAAATCTTCAAGGCTGTAGAAGGCTCGCTTGTCGCGATGAAAAATGTGGACAACCACTTGGAGGTAATCGAGTACCATCCATTGACTGGCGGGAAATCCGTCAACGGCTACCGGCCGCAGCGAATAGTCTTCTCGCAACCGAATCTCAATTTCATTTCCGATTGCTTTGAGTTGTGGCTCCGACGTGCCTGAGCAGATCACAAAAAAGTCCGTAAAGCTCGAGATCTCGCGCAAATCCAGCACCACAATATCCTCGGCCTTTTTGCTGGAGGCGAGTTCGGCACAACGTTTTGCTAAATTTTCCGGCGTTATTTCGAATGCTCCCGATAGAGTTTTTCGCGCTGAACGATTTTCTCCACTGACTCAGTTACCAGGTACCGAATCGACTCATGTTGCGCAACTCTTCGCCGTATCTCCGTGGCCGAAATGTCGATCCGACGATGGATCAACTGATAAGTATGCGTGGGTTGTTTGCCTGTGCGGTCGAGAACAACGAAGCGAACTAGTTTCTCCAGCTCATTGAAGCGATGCCACCGAGGCAGTTGTTCAACGTTGTCTTCACCGATCAAGCAGTAGAGGAGCGCGTCGCATTCGCGCCGGCGAATTTCTTCAACAGTATCGATTGTGTACGAAGGCGGCGGACGCAGCAGCTCGCATTCATCCACTTCGAACTCCGGCTGGCCTCTTATCGCCGTCCGCAACATTGCTAATCGTACCTCCCCGCTGGCAACCGGAGCGGCCTTCTTGAGCGGCGATATCGCGGCCGGAACCAGAATGACTTTTTCAAGACCGAGCGTCTCAATCGCTTCGCGAGCAAGAATTAAATGCGCGTGATGGACCGGGTCGAAAGTGCCGCCATAAATCGCGATCTTCTTCAATCTGCCAACGCTTAAACGCGCAACGCTCAACGTTCAACTAAAAGCGTTCTCTCAATGGGCTGAAGTTTTCGAAAACGGCCGCCCTGTTTCGACGCATCCAACCGGGTGCCTTTATTCTTTTTGCACGCAACATCGAGAGTGCGACGCAACTCCGAAAGCTTATCGATGATTTGCGCGACCTCAGCGACGTCGAGCCGATCATTACCATCGACCAAGAAGGCGGGCGTGTGTCGCGATTACGCCTGATTGGCAGTGAGCCGCCTAGCGCGCAACAACTGCGCGACAAGGATGACCTCAACCTGATTCGGCGCCATGGCGAGATCACCGGACGTTTGCTGCGCCTTTTCGGGTTCAATCTGGATCTTTGTCCGGTGCTGGACATCTCCTTTGATGATGACGCTGAGAATTCGCTGCGCGGCCGGTGCTACGGAAAAAATGTCGAGCAGGTCGTGCGCAATGCCGGTGCATTCAATGCCGCTATGAGAGGGCAGGGGATCGCGAGCTGCGGCAAACATTTCCCCGGTTACTCTGCTGCAACTACAGACGCTCACTATCAGTTGCCGCAGATCGATCGCACCCGAGAAGAACTCGATCAGAATGAATTGGCAGTGTTTCGGCAGTTCGTTCGTGATGTGGACAGTATCATGATTTGCCATGGTTGGTATTCATCCTTCGAGCCAGAACGCACTCCTGCCACATTCTCGAGCAGTATCGTCACCGGCCTATTGCGCGACGAACTTGGTTTCGACGGTCTTGTCATGACTGACGATCTCGATATGGGCGCGATCCTGACAGGATACCGATTAGAGGACACCATTCGGGGCGCAATCAATGCCGGTAACGACGTCGTGATGATTTGCCATCGCATTCCGGAAATCGAAACCGTGCACCGAATTCTCGGGACGCTGCCATCAGACCAAATCAATCGCGCTTTGGGCAACGTCGCGAGTGTCAAAAGGAAGCTATCTCCGCCGGACAAGTTTTCCGAATCCACTTTCCGCAAAATTGATGACGAAGTCGGCGAGCTTCGGATATCCGTAGTCGGCCAGGAACGCGCAGTCCAGAGCACTTCCAAAACTGTTCAACGCTCGCCTGTGGAAATGTTTTGATCCGAGGAGCACACGCGGCAGCGGGTGTTTGCTTGAAAGCCTGGCCGTCGCTTCGCGTCCGTTGCAGCGGCGCTCTCGCCGAAATGCTTTCATGCACGTCAGCACGTGCGTCTTGACCTTGCGGACGGTTCGCCACTATTCTGCGCTCTCGTCCCAGAACGATGCAGTCGCCGAAAAACCATTTCGAGGCAAACGAGTGAAACCAAGAACCTGTTTATGACGGTCGGTCAGCAAGGGAACGCAAACCGCCGTGCCGAGCTTACCATTCGCGGAATAATCATCGGAGTCGTCATCACTTTGGTTTTTACCGCGGCGAATGTTTACGCCGGTCTCAAAGCTGCCCTCACTTTTTCGACATCAATTCCCGCGGCCGTGATTTCCATGGCGATCCTGCGGAGTTTTCGCGACGCGACCATCCAGGAAAACAATATCGTGCAAACGGTTGCTTCGGCAGCGGGCACGCTCTCATCGATTATTTTTGTTTTGCCCGGACTAATCATGATCGGTTACTGGACCGATTTTCCGTTCTGGACCTCGTTTTGGATTTGTGCGCTTGGCGGAATTCTCGGTGTGATGTATTCGATCCCGCTCCGTCGCGCATTGGTGACGAACTCGGATTTGCCATATCCGGAGGGAGTCGCCTGCGCCGAGGTTCTCAAGGTTGGAAGTGGCGGGGACGCCGCCGATGCTCACGACGTTGAGCACGGCCGCGCTGGTTTACTTGCAGTTCTGTGGGGATCGATCGTGTCCGCCGCTTTTGCACTAATCATCGAGACACAGCTGTTCGCCTCCGATGTGGCGCAAAATTTTCGAATCGGAAAGAAAGGTGCCGTCAGTGGCTACGATTTCTCCTTATCGTTTTTGTTGTTCGGGATAGGGCACCTTGTCGGCCTCTCAGTCGGCATCGCGATGCTGATTGGTGCGCTGATCGGTTGGGGCTGGGGAGTGCCGCATTATTCGGGCCTTGCCCACGACTTCACCACACCGCTGGCTGCGCTCGCGCGCAGCGCCTGGACCGGGAAGGTCAGGTACGTTGGCGCCGGCGCGATCGGCATTTCTGCGATCTGGACTTTGTTGAAGCTTGCAAAACCGCTGATCAGCGGTCTCGCGAGCGCAATGGCCGCGTCGCGCGCGCGCAAAGCGGGCAAAGCCGACACGCTACCGATTACCGAACGCGACATTCCGATCGGCATTGTCGGCGTGGTCACGCTGGTTTGCATGTTGCCGATCGGTTGGTTGCTCGGATTTTTCGGAAATCAAACTGGACTCGGCGCGCATTTACCAACGCTCATTATCGGCGGCGTCGTTTACATCGTGTTGATGAGTTTCTTTGTTTCCGCAGTATGCGGTTACATGGCCGGCCTGATCGGTTCATCGAACAGTCCGTTGTCCGGCATTGGAATTTTGGTCGTGATTGGTGCGGCGTTGCTGCTGGTGATCGGCGTTAAGCCGTACGTTTCACCGGATTCGGGCAAAGCATTGATGGCGTTCGCGCTTTTCACGACGGCCGTAATTTTCAACGTGGCCGCGATCGCAAACAACAATCTTCAGGACCTCAAGACGGGACAATTGGTGGATGCAACACCGTGGAAACAACAAGTCGCGCTGGTGATAGGTGTTGTCGCAGGTGCGTTGGTCATTCCACCTGTGCTAGATCTTATGAATCATACTTATGGGTTCGCTGGTGCGCCGGGCGCGGATCCACGCCGCGCGTTGCCCGCGCCGCAAGCCGGTTTGATTTCGTCGCTCGCACGAGGCGTGATCGCCGCGGACATCGATTGGAGTTTAATTGGGATCGGCGCATTGATTGGCGTGGGCATAGTTTTGCTGGATGAAATTCTTGGCCGCACGACCAAACACATGCGTGTTCCGCCGCTCGCAGTCGGTCTCGGAATTTATCTGCCGACTTCAAGCACCTTGATGATCGTTGTGGGAGCCGTTGCCGGTTGGTTCTACGACCGGCGAGCTGATCGTACTCCCAAGCCGGCAGCTGCGAAGCAGCTTGGCGTGCTTCTCGCATCAGGTCTGATCGTTGGGGAAGGCATAATCGCGGTCGTGATTTCTCTGATCAGGGCAGTCTCTGAAAAGCCTGCGCCGCTGGCGCTAGTCGGTTCGGATGGAGTCTTGGCGAAATGGATTCCAATTCTTGCGAAGTTTGAAACTGCGGGAATCGTTCTCGGCGGTATTACATTCGCCGCGATGGCATTCATTCTCTATCGATGGATTTTGCGAATGTCACAGGCAAGATCGACATGAAGCGGAAGTGGAACTGGCCGCTATGGCTCGGCTTCATCGTAGCAGTCGGGGCAATGTTCTCCTACCCATTCTTCGCGCAGTTTCCGATGACGCGCGATTTTCCATGGGCAAATCTTCTGCTCTTTGGAATCGGCGCCACGTTGTTAATCGGCGGCTTGTTTCGCGCGTTTGGCCGGCCGCAACATTATCGCGGCAAAGTTTTTGGTTCCATTCTTAGCGCGATAGCGTTCCTATTCTTTTCGTTTTTCTGTTACGAAATCTTTTACGCGTTGCGGCAGGTTCCCTCGTCGAGTAACGCGCCGCGTGTTGGGCAAAAAGCGCCGGACTTTATACTACTGGATCAAAATGGTAATGCCGTTGGGCTTGGCGATTTGCTCCGCGGACCGTCCGGACCGAAGGCGGTCGTGCTGATTTTCTATCGCGGCTTTTGGTGACCTCTGTGCAACTCCGAGTTGCGGAGTTTTCAGCAACGGCTTCCGGATTTCGCCGCACGCGGTATTAACGTTGTTGGTATCAGCGTCGATCCGCCCGATATTAACCAGCGGCAATCGCAAAAGCTCGGCTATACGTTTCCGCTGCTTTCCGATCCGAAGGCTAAGGTTATTCGCCGATACGATGTGTCGCATCCCGGGGCCGGTCCGAAGAGCGAGGACATCGCGCGTCCGGCTGAATTTCTTCTTGATTCAAATGGCATTGTTCGCTGGGTCAACCTCACTGAAAACATCGCCGTGCGCGCGCGGCCGGAGCAAGTGCTCGAAGCTTTCAGCGAACTTAAGTCCACAGGCCAATGATTGACGCCGCTCCGCCGAATCAATAGGTTGAGCGCTCGTGCACTCGGAACTGGAACAACTGCTCGTTCTTCAAGATCGACAACAAAAGATCAGACAAATCCAGGCTGAGATCAAAACGGTGCCATTGGAACGCAGTCATCTCGAGTCGCAACTGGCTGCAAGTGCAGCGGGGGTTGACGCACTGAAACAAAAAACGCGCCATCTTGAAGTTGAGCGAAAAAAGCTGGAGCTCGATGTGGGCACACGCACCGAAAGCATCGCACGGCTCAAGACGCAGCAGTATCAAACCCGCAAGAATAACGAGTTCCAAGCGATCGGCCACGAGATTGAGCGATACGAAAATGAAATCCGCAAGCTCGAGGATCAGGAGCTCGAGTTGATGATCGAGGCCGACAAGATGAAAGCCGAATTTGAAGCGGCGGAGAACGCTGCGCGAGCGACTAAAGAGACGATCTCACGGCAGTTGATCGATCTCGAAAGCAAATCAAAAGCGCTGGAAACGCAGCAGCGAGAACTAGAAAATGAGCGGGAAGCGCTTGCGTCTAAGATTGACGCCGATTTGCTTGACCAGTTCGAGCGTCTCTTCAACAGCAAAGGCGACGCTGCGATCGTCGCTGTCGAGCACGGCGTTTGCACAGGCTGCCACATGAAAGTAACGACCGCGACCGCGGCAGGAGTCAAAGCCGGAAAAGAAATCGTTAGCTGCGAGCAATGCGGACGCATTCTATACCTCGGAGCGTAATGCGGTCTTCCTCTCCGTCTTGCTCTCAATCTTCTCTCTTGGGGTGAGACCAAGCGGAAGAGGAAGAGTTAGACGTTGAACCGGAACAGAATCACGTCGCCGTCGCGGACTTCGTACTCTTTTCCTTCAAGCCGCAGTTTGCCTGCTTCGCGGGCTTTCGCGAAAGAACCGGCCGCGATCAGATCGTTGCAGTGAATGGTTTCCGCCGCGATAAAACCGCGTTCGAAATCGGAGTGGATCGCTCCGGCAGCGGCTGGCGCCTTTTCGCCGGCGTGAATGGTCCAAGCGCGCGTCTCCTTTTCGCCGGCGGTAAAAAACGTGTGCAGCCCGAGCAGATGATAGACCGCGCGAATGAGCGCGTGTACACCGCTGTCCTCCACGCCGAGGCCGCGTAAATATTCGAGCGCCTCCTGCTCGGTAAGATCGACAAGTTCGCTCTCGATCTGCGCGCTGATCACGATTGCTTCCGTGGCGAAATGGTGCCTCGCGTAATCTTGAACTGCAGCAACGCGCTTCGCGGCGCTGTAGCCGGGATCGGTGATCCCGGTTTCATATGATTGCGGCGCTTTATTCCGGCCGGTATCACCGATGCCGGCTACAGCTGCCAAATCCGATTCCGCTACGTTGCAGGCAAAAATTGTCGGCTTTGAGCTCAACAGGAAAAAACCTCGCACGAGTGATCTTTCTTCAGGTGTCAACGCTGCCGTGATCGCCGGTTTTCCGCGATCAAGATGCGCCACCAGTTTTTCGATGACCTCAGTCTCAATCATTGCTGACTTTTCGCCGGCGTGCAGTTGCTTCTGCAACCGTTCGCGTCGCTTTTGCAACGAAGCAAGGTCAGCCAACACGAGCTCGGTATTGATGACCTCGATATCGCGAATTGGGTCGATGGTCGCGCTGACATGGTGAACGTCAGGATTTTCAAAACAACGCACGACCTGCACGATGGCCTCGACTTCGCGAATGTGATGGAGGAACTGGTTGCCAAGGCCTTCGCCTGCGCTCGCACCTTTCACCAGCCCGGCGATATCTACAAACTCGATTGCCGTTGGTGTAATTTTTTTTGAGTGAGAAATCTGCGCGATTTTTCCCAGTCGCGGATCGGGTACGGTTACAACGCCCACGTTGGGATCAATCGTGCAGAAAGGATAGTTCTCCGCCGGCGCCTTGTGTGTGCGTGTGACCGCATTGAAAAGCGTTGATTTCCCGACATTCGGTAGACCCACAATTCCAGCGCTAAGCATCGGCGCGCATGGTAACGCGACACGTCGCCGGTCGCAAACAACCCTGAGGACGCATGCGCAAAATCCCAAACGCCAATAACCAAACCTCAGGGAAATTTCAATGAGCAGACTCCAAGACCGACAACGCAGCGGTTTGGAAATTGGAACTTGAAGCTTCTTTAGACATCGGAGCTTTGAACTTGGAGCTTATCAAAAATCGCGTCGGCGGGATTTGAACGCGCGACCTCTTGGACCCCGTTCAGCCGGCAAAGACCGTCTTATGACATTAGCGCAGATAGTATCGTAAGAGCTTCGTGCCTAGCCGGTTCGATCAGATTTGCTATAAAACAATCCGGAGCGTTCGATTGATTCTTCGATTGCTTCGTAATTGGAATGGCAGCGCCCGATCGATTTGTTTCATCGAGTCGGTTGCGGGGGCGAAAGATCGCTGAGGGCCGATCATGCAGCTACACGCCTCTGAGTTGTCCCGCTAATGCGCTCAGCAATGGATGAACCAGATCTGGGGGAACTTCCCTGCAGCAGGCCCGCCAAAAAGACGCCCACGTGCTGATCACGCTGAGCGTTGGCAACACCGTCGGCCGAAAGGATCAGCACCGACGGTCGCCTACCCAGTTCAAATTCAAAACGTCCTGGCGTGACCAGCTCTTCCTCTGAACCCGAGGCTGCCGCTTGCTCCCAAAAGCAATCGAACAACCGAACTCGTTCATCCTCATATCGGCCATTCGTGTCGGCGAAGACCTTCGGCCCACGAACGTTTGGCAACCAGGTAAGCCGTCCCGCGTTGTCATCGGAATTAGGGTGGAATCCGACGTCGCGATAAGATCGAGATGCGCAGCCGGAAAAGAATGGTCTCACTACGAGCTGCGGAGCGGTAGGCGTATCCCCATGAAGCGCCCATGACATTGCCACTGTTGATTCGTCATGGGGCAAGAACATTTGCTGTTCTAGCAGTAATCCCTCCGCGATACGGAAGCGCGAAACGGGCCAGGAGATACCACCCAAAAGTCCGCCCCCAAATGACGATCCTGAATCGGCCAAGGCTCCGTCCGAAGAGATCGTGTAAACATTACGTGGTGTCTTCAAGGTGACCTCCAGGCAAATCAGTGTCGCTTTGGAGCTAGCTTTGGATGAGCGGATCGTGATCATAGGTTTTGAGGATGCGTCGCGTGCTGCGGCAAATCCTTACAAGCCGGCCGATCTTGCATGCCCTTCGTAAGGTATTGCGGTTTGGATCGACAAATTAGCGTGAATAGAAATGAGCGGCGCACGAGTTGTGTGCATCCCGCATGGGATCTCCCGGATTCCGCAATAACGCCACAAGCGTATTATTTGCAGCGACGCGAATTTTTGCGCGTTTTCGGGCTTGGGCTTGCCGCCTCCGCTTTGTTGCCGCCCGGAATTCGGGCTGAGTCACCAGGACTGAACGATTCGCTTAATCCATCGTACAAGCTCGATGGCGTGAAACTTACGCCCCAAGACCTCATCGCAAGCTACAACAATTTTTACGAGTGGGGCCTGGCAAAGGATCAACCAAAGGAGTTGGCTAATCACGGCTGGAAAACGCGGCCATGGTCGGTCGAGATCGGCGGATCATGTGCAAACCCGCGCAAGCTCGACGTTGACGAATTGATCCAGCTCCTTGGCCCAATCGAACGCCGTAATTACCGGCATCGTTGTGTTGAGGCTTGGTCGATGGTGATTCCATGGGACGGTTTTGCGCTGGCGAAACTCGTGGAACTCGCGCAGCCGAAATCGGAGGCGAAATACGTTCGATTTACCTCTTTTTTGGACCCGGCAAATTGTTCGGGTCAGCGCTCAAACGAATTTCCCTGGCCCTATATCGAAGGCCTTACAATCGAAGAAGCGCGCAACGAATTGGCATTCATCGCCGTCGGACTTTACGGCAAACCGCTGCGCAATCAGAACGGCGCGCCGCTTCGGCTGGTTGTGCCATGGAAGTACGGGTTCAAGAGCGCGAAGTCCTTGGCGAAAATCGAGTTTGTGTCCGAACAGCCAAGGACACTGTGGAACCAACTGGCACCTAACGAGTATGGCTTCTACGCAAACGTGAATCCGAATGTCGATCATCCGCGTTGGAGCCAGAAAAGCGAACGCGTGATCGGAGCGGGTTTCTTTGCTGGTAAACAACCAACGCTCATGTTTAACGGCTACGAAAAACAAGTTGCGCATTTGTACGCCGGTATGGATTTGCGGAAGAATTTTTGATGAACGTCGACTTTCCACACTGCGCGGCGGCGGCCGCCTCTCCCTTTGCTGAAGGGGAGAGGATTGAGGTGAGGGGCTTCTTGCAGGACGGCGGGGAGCGCAACCCTCACCCTACCCTCTCCCTTGAGAAGGGAGAGGCAGATGGCGCTAGAACAAAACCTGGAGCGAGAGCAAAACCATCATCGCAGAGGAGCGCATTTGCCGCCGATCTAACAATCAAAATCCTAGCGAATAAAATTTTCGCTTTGTCTGTCATCGTTGGTGTTGAATTTTGGCTGCTTGTCATTCCCGCGTTCACCGGCGCGCTTGGCGCAAACCCGGCGGAGAAACTACTTCATCAAACCGGAGAGATCGCAATCTGGACTCTCGGCGTTGTGCTTTCACTTAGTCCTTTGCGCGTTTTGTTTCCGCACTCGCGACTGGTTAATGCGCTAAATCGGCATCGGCGCGCGATTGGCGTGAGCGCGTGCGTTTACGGTTTGATCCACTTCGGATTTCATCTCCTCTACGAAGGAGATGCGCAGGCGATCACGCGCAGCTTTTCCAAGCCGTTCACCTGGTTCGGTCTTGCCGGATTGTCGATTCTCGTGATCCTCGCAGCCACCAGCAACAACTTCTCAATTCGAAAACTTGGCGGCAAAAACTGGAAATGGTTGCACCGCCTGGCATACGCGGCCGCGGCCCTCTTAATTTATCATCAAACCATTGCGGGGAAAGGACATTGGCACATCGCCCGTTGGTTATTGCTTTCACTTGTGGCGCTGCAAATTGCGCGGCTTCTTGTCGCGTTCCTTAGAAGACGAAATGCCGCCATTGTAGCCGGGGGCGCCCTGTCCGCCGTAGCCTTGGCGAAGCCGGATGACCCCGGCTCTAGGAAAACCGCTAACCAGATAGGATCACGACCGGCATCATCCCGCGTAGACGAGACTACAGTCGCCTGCAACCGCACATCATGAATGACATTGAGACAACAGCGTCCTGTTGGGTGGACGACCACGGCGAGTGTCTTTACCGATACGCTTTAGTGCGTGTACGCAAACCCGAAGTAGCCGAGGACCTGGTGCAGGAAACGTTTCTCGCCGCTGTGCGCGGTTACGAAAAATTCGGCGGCCGTTCATCAGAGCGGAGTTGGCTCGTCGGCATTCTGAAAAACAAGATCGTGGATCATTTCAGAAAGGTTGGGCGAGAGACATCGTTCACCGATATGGAATTTCTTTCCGATGAGTTTTCGGAAAAGTTCGTATCGGTCGGTTTTTGGAATCATGACCTCGGGCCGCATGAATGGAAACCCGAGCCGGATGAGGTGATGCATCGGGCCGAGTTCTGGCAAGTCATGCGCGACTGCCTCTCTAAACTGCCGGAAAAAATCCGTGCCGTTTTTACCATGCGCGAAATGGATGGTGTGCCTGGCAAAGAGGTTTGCGCGATCCTCTCCATCAGCGACAGCAATCTTTGGGTAATGCTGCATCGAGCGCGGATGGCGCTGCGGGAATGTCTTGAGATCAACTGGTTCGACACGCTAGCGGGAGGAACAGCTTGATGCCGGACGAACCATACAACCCATCGCCTATCGGTAATTCGTCAGTTCTCGCGCGGAGAAATTGGTGGCAAACGATGCTCGTGAAATTCATCGGCAAACACACGCCCAAGTGCAGGGAAATGGTTCGGATACTCTCGCAATCAATGGACGAGCCGTTGCCGCTGATTATGCGGATCAAAAAACACCTGCACTTTTTGATTTGCTGCTGGTGCCAGCGTTACGAACAACAGCTTCGTTATATGCGTTGCACCGCACGCGAATTTCCCGAGCACGCAGATGAAGCCTCCGATGCGCCATTTTCAGCGGAAGCGCGAGAGCGCATTAAACGAAGGTTGACGGAAACTGCTCGTTAGGGCGTTTGTCTTCCCATCGTTCGCGAAGACTCAACTTAGCTGTAAGGAATCCCAGCCTCTGGCGACGAATGTGGTATGAATTGTAAAACCATAGTCGCTTCCTTAACCGCGCTGGTCATCGCTGCAACGAGCAGCATTGCTCAGGACAGCCACAAGAGTGGCCCGTTCCAAGGCGCAAAAGCAAACAAGGGCTTTGTCACTCACACGACGCAAGATGGTAAGAGCACACTCACGCTCTCCGATGACTTCGTCCCGCCACAAACACCAGACCCGCATTGGCAGGTCGTGGACTCTAACGGCAAGACCTATCTCTTGGACCGTTTGGTGACAAAAAGTCAGAAGGTCAATAAATCAATCGTCGTCCCTGATTACATCCTCGACATAGCCAAGGTGCAGATTTGGTGCGCGTTTGCCGAGACGAACCTTGGCGAAGCCGCTTTCGATCACCCGGTCAAATAACATCGAGCGCTGGCTGGCCGTGCCTAACAAATGGTCGGCCAGCCGAGGCGAACGTCTTATGAAAACTACTATCTCAAGCCTTTTAGCCCTCCTGGCCGCGACATCGATTACGGCTCCTGCTCACGCGCAAATCATCGAGAAGAAGTCGCTCAACCTCGACGGTGCAAAGAAAGCCATCGCTGCCGCCGTTGATTACGCGAGGAAAAACAACGCGCCAGGCGGGGTAATCGCCGTCGTGGATGAAGGCGGCAACCTAATGGCACTGGAACGTCTTGATGGAACCTTCGCCATGGGCGCGACCATCTCTATCGGCAAAGCGCGTACGGCGGTCCTTTTCAAAAAACCAACACGTTTTTTTGAGGAACTGATCAACAAAGGGCGGACAGCTATGACCGCGGTCGATGGGTTCACGCCCTTGATCGGCGGCATTCCCATCGTCATCGACGGGCAAGTTGTCGGTGGTATTGGCGTGAGCGGCGCTGCGAGCGCAAACCAGGATGAAGAACTCGCGCTCGCGGGCGCGGCCGCATTCGCTGTAGCCGGTCGCGCTGAGGCCGGCCGGCGCGAAGACAATCAACCGGGGCCAACGCCCCCGGCTACAACCGCGACTTTCATTGATGCCAAGACCGTCTCGGCTGCCTTTGCCAAGGGCATGCCTTTGCTGGAGACTGCCGGTTACAAAGTGCACGCCAGCCGGCGCGTTGAACCCGGTCAGGCTGAGATTCACACGCTCGATACCGATGTCATTTATGTCGTCGATGGTTCAGCCACGCTGGTCACCGGCGGCAAGGCGGTTGATGCGAAGGAGATTGCGCCTAACGAAATCCGCGGCACCAAAATTGAGGGCGGAGAGGAACATCAGATCGGTAAAGGCGAGGTGATTATTATTCCGAACGGCGTCCCGCATCAATTCACTGCCATAACCGGCGAACTGCACTATTTCGTCTGCAAACCAACCGCGCTGCCGGATCATACCTGACGGCGCGCTAAAAGTTTCTGCACGAAGCGCTTTGGAGTGCGGCGCTGTTGCGCCGCTTTCTAATACGCCGACGCGTCTGGCCTTACTACCTCAGCAAATCCAAAGCGCCGGAGCACCCTAAAAACTTAGCGAAAATTGCACCCGTAAGGAATTCGAAACAAACGCGACGAATTCGCAAACATGGAACGAATTACTTTCAATAAATCACTATCCGGTGCAGTTCTTCACGCGTGGGCGACGGAATTCAATCGGGCGCATCGCGAAGCTCCCAACAGTGCCTCTATGTCGCGCTTGCGTTTCGTTGTGCTGTTTACCTTTGCTGCGCTGGTTTTCTTGGCTGGCCGCGCGTTTGCCGAAACGAATGCCGACGCTCCTGCCGGAAAACCAGATGCCGTAATCGATCTGGCAACAAAAGAAGTCGTCGATGTCGTTAAAGGTCAGTGGCGTTACAGTGATACGAAGATTGTTCCGGTGGACTTCAGAGCGGCTGGCCCGGACAAGCAGCCAACAGGAAAACCCATCAAGACGTACGACTTCACGCCGCACGCCGGCGGAGTGAATTTCGACGATTCGAAATGGGAAATACTCGATCCGACGACACTCGATGCGCGACGTTCGACAGGCCGGCTTTGTTTCAATTGGTACCGCATCAATATCACGATCCCTTCGCGCGTAAATGATGTCGATCTCGCTGGTGCAACGGCGGTTTTCGAAACGTCGATTGATGATTACGCGGAAATCTGGGTTGATGGCGAACTGTCGCGCGGTCTGGGTCAGAGCGGCGGGTCGGTAGTGAAAGGTTGGAACGCTGCGAACCGGCTGATCGTCAATCGAAGCGTGCAGCCGGGGCAGAGAATTCAGCTTGCGATTTTTGGCGCAAACGGGCCGCTTTCGAATCCGCCGACCAATTACATTTACATGCGCGAGGCGAAGCTGGAGTTTTACAAAGGCGGTGTTGTGCCCGTCGCGATTACGCCGAGCGAAGTAAATGTCGAAGTGATTCGCAAAGATCCGGCGCTCGACGCGATCGTGCCGCCGAACCCGAAAACTTTCAAACTCGCCGAAGGCTTTAAGTTCACCGAAGGCCCGGTGTGGAATCGCAAAGGTGGTTATCTCCTGTTCAGCGATCCGAACAACAACACGATCTACAGATATTCGCCGGAGGGAAATGGCCAGCTTGCGGTATTTCGTGAGAAGAGCGGTTACGAAGGTGCTGATATCGCAGAGTACGGTCAGCCCGGCTCGAACGGTTTGACGTATGATCCGGAAGGACGCCTGACAATTGATCAGCACGGAAACCATCGCGTGGTGCGCCTCGATCCAGAGGGTCAACTCACGGTGCTGGCTGACAAATTCCAAGGCAAACGCTTGAACAGCCCTAACGACCTTGTCTATCGCAGCGACGGCACACTTTACTTCACGGATCCGCCGTTCGGGTTGCCGAAATTTTCCGATGATCCCCGGAAGGAATTGCCGTTCAGCGGCGTGTTTGCAGTGAAGGATGGTAATCTGAAAGTCGTCACGAAAGATTTCACCGGGCCGAACGGAATCGCGTTTTCACCGGACGAGAAATACTTGTACGTCGGTGACTGGGACGAAAAAAAGAAAGTGGTGATGCGTTATGAAGTGCAGCCCGACGGTTCGGTTAGGAACGGGAAACTCTTTTTCGATATGACCAGCGCGTCGGGGGAGGACGCGATCGATGGCATGAAGATCGACAAAGCCGGCAACCTTTACGTTTCTGGGCCGGGAGGTCTGTGGATCATTTCACCGCAAGGCAAGGACCTTGGGATAATTATTCCGCCGAAGCACCCGCACAATTTTGCGTGGGGCGATGACGATGGGAAGACGCTTTACCTCTGCGCCAAGAGTGGACTTTATCGGATGCGGTTGAACATCGAAGGCGTGCGGCCGTGAACAACGCGACGTTTACGAACGTGGATAATTCCGCCTCTCCCCGTGGGAAAGGGGAGAGGATTGAGGTGAGGGGATTCTCCATCGCTTTGCCTAAAGCAAGCGAAACACTCATCCTACCCTCTCCCTTACGAAGGGCGAGGCGGGAAAAATGGCGAGCAGAGGGTTAATCATGCTCCGAGCGCTTCGCGAACATTGGCCAGAGTATTTGTGCGAGGCAGCGGAGCTCGGGCTGTTCATGATCTCTGCCGGGCTGTTCACGATTCTGCTTCATCATCCGAGCTCTCCGGTTCTCAATTTCATCCCCAGCGAATTCACACGACGCATGCTGACGGGAACCGCGATGGGCAGCACTGCGATTGCGCTTGTTTTCTCGCCGCTTGGCAAGCGATCCGGCGCGCATTTTAATCCCGCGGTCACTCTCACCTTCTGGCGTCTTGGAAAGGTGAAGAATTGGGACGCGTTGTTTTATGTTGTGGCCCAATTCATTGGGGCAATTGCCGGCGTATCTGCAGTCACGCTGTTCGTTCGCGAAGCACTCTCTCATCCTGCAGTGCACTACGCCGCCACTTTGCCAGGCATGCAGGGGATGGCGATTGCGTTTATCGCTGAATTTGTGATTGCATTTGTGTTGATGTCGGTGGTGCTGCGTGTGAGCAACACGCCACGCATCGCGCGTTATACCGGGTTATTTGCCGGCGCGCTGGTCGCTATCTACATCACACTGGAATCGCCGCTTTCTGGCATGAGCATGAACCCGGCGCGTACGTTCAGCTCCGCATTCGTTGGGCATCTTTGGACGGGTCTCTGGATCTACTTCACTGCGCCCGTTCTAGCGATGCAGTTAGCAGCGGGGCTTTATCTCCGCGGCAAACACACTGTCTATTGCGCGAAGTATCATCATTACAACCGGCATCGATGCATTTTTAATTGCAGCTTTCCTGAATTGCTGAAGCGAGAGCAGGCGAGTGGAGCCGGCGCGCCCTCGCGCCGAATGGTTTCTCAATAGCAACGGCCTGAGGGCAGGCCGTCTCCAGTCCGGTGCGTAAGGAATTATCAATCCTGGCGACGAATCCAATGATGTTTCCGCGTCGACTTATCGTCGCTTTTCTGGCCGTTGTTCTTGCGGCTTCGATTGCGGAAACTCAGTCGGCAAACGTCTCTGTCGAATCGGTCGGCATGACTGTGAGCGATATGGATCGCGCGGTCGAATTTTATTCCGCGCTTACATTTCAGAAAGTTTCGGACTTCGAAGTTTTCGGGGACGAATTCGAACATTTAGAGGGCGTGTTCGGCGCGCGGATGCGCATTGTGCGGATGCAGTTGGGAAATGAATTTCTCGATCTGACGCAGTATTTGGCTCCGCCTGGCCGGCCAATCCCCATGGATTCGCGAAGCAACGATCTTTGGTTTCAGCACGTTGCCATTGTGGTTCGGGATATGGATGAAGCGTTTCAACGACTGCGCGCTCTAAAAGTTAAGTTCGTCTCAACGGGGCCCCAGACGTTGCCGCCATCAATCAAAGCCGCCGCTGGAATCAAAGCGTTCTATTTTCGCGATCCCGACGAACACAACTTGGAAGTTATCTATTTTCCACCCGGCAAAGGCGATCCGCGATGGCAGGAAAAAACGGACAAGTTATTTCTCGGTATCGATCACACTGCCATTGGAATTTCGAACACGGAGGCGAGTCTCAAGTTTTATCGTGACTTGCTTGGATTGCGCAAAGTAGGCGAGAGCGAAAACTTCGGAACCGAGCAGGAACATCTTAACCAAGTCTTTGGAGCGCATCTGCTCATAACCGCGATGCGCCCTGCTTCCGGACCAGGCATTGAGTTTCTTGAATACCTTACGCCGCGCGACGGGCGACCCCGTCCGGCAGATGTTCGCGCGAACGACATCGTTCATTGGCAAACAATGATACAAATGGACGAGGTTGATCTTATGGCTAAGAAATTGCACCACGCGCACGTTCGTTTTGTTTCACCAGGGGTTGTCACAATGCCAAAGGACCAGGCTGGATTTTCGAAGGGCGTGGTCGTCAGCGATCCTGATGGACATGACGTATTGCTAATCGAAAAATGAATGGATCAATTTTTTGCTCGTAGGACCCAGGCCGAAAAAATGTTCTTATATAGCGCATACTGATGCGTCTTTACGAAACACACCTACCGGTCGCAAACACCGAGGTCGCGAAAGACTTCTACACAACGGTTGTGGGGTTCCCTTTTGCCTATCATGATCCCACATGCGACATCATCTTTCTATGGGCAGCATCCAAGGAGCAAGGGATGATCGGCCTATGGGGACCGAACACAGCCTACGGGCAGGAAAATGGAATGGCGCGAAAATGCCATCTCGCTTTCGCCGTCTCTTTCGATCAATTGCTCGCCGCGATTAAAAAACTAAATGAGTGCGGAATTAAAACGCTGGGTTTCGGCGGCCATCAAACGCAGGAGCCGACTGTCATTGGATGGATGCCCTCGGCGCAGATTTATTTTCGAGATCCTGATGGGCACGTGCTCGAATTCATAACTATTTTACCGGATGCGCCGAACCCCAGGTTTGTCGGGGCGTACTCCGACTGGAAGAAGTTGACGACCAGTTTCAACGCTAATCAAACCTGAAGAGCTGTAGACCGCGCTAAGGCGCTGGGATATTTTCTCGTGCGTGTCTCAGGGCGCGCGCCATCCAGACGAGCTCGCTAAGGAATTTATCGACCCGTCCGCCGTATGCGGGAATTTCGCCGGTGGCCGGGTCAAAAAGCTTTCCCGCGGTACCGAAATACACGTCCGAGAAAATCGTGACCAATCCGAGTTCGCGCAGCACTGGGAGCAAACTCTGGACCATCCGCGCGCCGCCGAATGGGCCAGCAGACACGCCACAAACTCCAACTGCTTTATGGATGTACTCCTTCAAGTTTGTATCGAGCACATGCTTCAACAGGCCTGGGAAACTATGGTTATATTCTGGGACGACGAGAATAAGGCCATCGGCGCGGGCGACGGTGGCCGAGAACTCACTATTCTTGAGCGCTTCGCCGGCGTCATCCATGCGAATGGGAATCTTCCGGATGTCGATCAATTCGGTTTCGATGTCGCTGCGTTTTGACACTTCGCCGAAAACAAAGTTGGCCGCGGGCTCGGTCAATCGACCCTGCCGCGGCGTACCAATAATGACAGGAAGAAAAACAGGTCGAATTACTTCTTGCGTAGCCATGCTCCGATTTGTCGTACAAGAATCGCTAATCTTACAATGAGCGAGTGAGCGAAATCGTTCTGCTGATCATTCTTCCGTTGGAACAGCACGGCCCGGTTTTGTAACGCATCGTTGCCCGCTGTTTGGAAACGCCAACCTCGGTATAACTGACCGTCATTGCATCCGGGCGATGCATACAGATCGAGAACGGCCCGCGCTTCGGTGCATGTGAACGATGCAACCGTCGCAGCAATGTCAGGTTGTAGCCGGCGGCGTTGACGCCGGTTCGTGTGCTGGCGTGGCCGGGGTCATCGCCCCCGGCTACAAAGGATGCGCAAACCTTCGCGCGCTGAAGCTCCGCGCCTTGTTCGTCAAAACCCGATGAAAACCAATGCTGCGTTTGCCATTTGTGATTGCGCATAGTCAGCCATTCGAGATTCCAGCGCCATTCTGCTACAAGTTTTTCCAACGACACAATGGTAATCAGCCGGAAAGGTCGCAGCTTTCGCAACGGCAACTTGGCTACTCCGTCTGCGATCTCGCCTGTGCTAGCCCTGGCTGCAAGCGCCCTAACGACTTCGCCGCGACTGACTACATCGTTCTTCGGCTCGCGATTGATCCGATGCCAGTTGATCAACGCCAGGCAAACACCGGCGTCGTTCGCAGAAATCCAAGTGCCGCCGCTAGGCTCGCGTGGAAAGATTGCACGATGGCTTTTAAGCTCGAGAACCTCGGGCGGCAGAGCGGCAAATCGGTCCCGTTTTTCATCGCGATTCATCGCGAGATAAAATCCCTGTGAATTGGGAAGAAACGAAACTGTGCACATTTAATCCGCCAACGGATATGATACCGCAGCAGCCGAATATTGCCGCCAGTTACGCCAGAGCGTCGCAAGTGGAGAAGGCGCATGACCGTTCGCCTTGTTTATCGCGCCAATCGCGAAGACCAATCTCCATTGATGAAACAGCGTCTGATATGCTGAGAGGAGCGAATTCCGCGCATCATAAATGCTAGTTGCCTCCGATGAAGCCCCGTTGAGCTCGACGATTTGGAATTTGCGCCCTTGCTTGAGATCTTCGTCGTTCTCGTAACGAAGATCGTATCGCCCGATAAAAAAGCCGGTCACCTTGAGGGAAATCTCGTCGATCACGCGCTCTAGGGCTTCTGTGTGAAGATGCATTCCATCGCGAAAAATGCAGCCCTGTGCGTGATTGCCGGTTTCCACCAATTTTAGGATCTCGCCCGGTGCCAGAATCTCATCGCGACGCGAAGCAAATCGCCGGAGATAAGTGCGCGCAATCAGCGCCGCGCGGTAGTCGGTGCGAATCATCTCTTCAACTGTATGAATTCCGTCGCCAGTGATTGTAGGAAAAATTTTCTCCGTGATCGCGAAGATGTGTCCCCGTGGCTTATCTGGGAAGCGGTAGTAGAAGACACCCGCTTCACACGGCCCAGTGACGTAACGCTGAACAATCACAGGAGCATCGACTGTTTGGAGATACTCGAGCGCGGTGCGCATTGATCGGATGACTCTGACGCCGTTGCCACGCTGCCCGACGTCTGGTTTCAAAATGAAAGGCAGCGTGATTTCGTGCTCACGACAAAGCCGGTGCAGCGAAAGCAGCCTGTCGGTGGTCGTTAGTCCATCGACCAGGAATGCCTCAGCGGTGAATTGCGGAGTCGTGCGGCGAAGTTGATCGAGAATCTGTAGCTTCGATTCTCCGACGAATCCGCCGGCTACAATTCCAGGATTTGCGGAAGTCGGCACACAGAGGCCGCGATTGCGAATCGCCAGCCACGCGTAGTAAACGCCTACCGGAGTGTAAAACAGCCAGGCCGGCCAAAACTCCCAGTGAGTCCAGCGCCGAACGAATGCCGGTAGCTGTAGCCGAGGGCGGTGACCTCGGTTGGTCTCAATGGGGAACATGCTTGGAGGACCGGAGTCACCGACTCCGGCTACAGCCGCGTAGCTCAATCGTCGAAAAGCAAAGAGCGTTGCGGCGAGAACGAGCCCGACAAAAATAATCGCGGCGATGTTGCCTTGGAAGAAGCACAACCAAGTCAATGCTTGCGAACCAAGCAGCTTTGCGATGATAAAAATCCCTCCGATCCACAGGAGAGCGCCGAAGGCGGTGACTGCCGCAAATTGAGCGACGGGCATTGAGAGTAGTCCGGCCGCAAGATAAGTCGGCAAGCGGGTTCCTGGTACGAACCGGCTGCCGAGCAACGCGAGCGAAGCATGATTGTTGAATCTTATCTGACAGCGCGCTATTGCTGCCGGGTCGGCAAATCGCGCAATCCAGCGGCTCTTTAAAATAGGCTTACCGAAACAACGCGCGAGGGAATAAAGGCCCAGGTCGCCCAACCAAATGCCGGCAAAGCACGCTGCAAATCCGACCGGCCACGTGATAGGTCCACCAAAGAGTGATAACGCCGATGAAATTGTTGCCGCGTCTTCCGAAATAAAACTAAGCAAAACGATTGCGGTCGAAGCGAGAAGCGCCTGTGCAATCATGATTGCGACTCACGCGGCTTTGGGTTGCTCGGCGTGATATTTCAAGGTCGAAGGCGCCACGCCGAATCCTGCGGGGACTGGCACCTCAAGCATGCCGCACATAACCGCGATCAATGCGTAGTGATGGATCGCGTGCGCGACGGCGTACATCAATTCGCGACCAACTGTCGATCCGATCGACGGGGCGGCATCAAGCTCATAGTTCACCTTGGTTCGCACATTGATCGGGCAATCCAAATATGGCGTCGAGATTGATGCGAAGCCGCGCAGGA
>WNFR01000596.1_pt1 | contig 39475 bp, 36 predicted proteins | sample 5400221 | NCBI WGS metagenome assembly WNFR01 (sample SAMN13153357, study PRJNA577476) | soil metagenome | isolation source: 40 cm soil under Madrone tree | place: USA:California | collected 2016-06-14 | reverse complement strand
CAAACCCCAGGATTAGATCAAAAGTTTCGGTGCTGACGGTCTCGCTCAGTTGTTTCTCCAGCAGTTTATCAACCTGTCGATCGACAAATTGTTCGATGGCGTCGGCGGTCTGTTGGCTCTTCAGAACGGATGCGATGTGCTCCGCGAGCTTATATTGCAGCGCGGCAATCGTATCCAGCACCGGAGCACGCGCGCCGGTAGGCAGCGCCTCAACCAGCGAAGGATAGACGGTCGAAAGCAATTCATTCGTGTAGGAGTTAACAAAGCCTTCAACTTTGCTGCTGAAGAATCCGGTTTCAAACAGAGCCTCAAAGACAGTCTCTTGCGAAACGAGTTCATTGCCGACCGCGTTGCCGATCGATTGCGCGAGTTTGGCCCGATGCCGCGGAATCATTCCCTGTGGCCAGATGGTGATCCGGAAAAGTTTGACTGGCTGGTAAGGATGAAACAGCATCCAGATCGCCAGCCACGCCGCGCCATAACCGTGCAACGTGGCGATGATTATGATCGCCAGGCTGATCAGAATTTTGAAGCTGATTGGATCGATGGTGTTACCCCGTATTTATTAACAGAGCCAATCCCGTGTGCTTGGGAAATCCGGAGGCAAGTTCTCTAGAAGGTCCTTGACGCTCTCGCTACTTCGGTCTTGAGGATCTAACACATTGAGAAGTTTCTTGCGGGTAGGACGTGGCCTGCCGTTTCGCGTCAGTTCAACATGACCAAGATAGTGCAAGAACCAAACAAGAGTTCGCCTCGCAAGATTACGTGCTTCACGAAGATGAGTGTACATCGTCCTTTGGTCGAGCACTTTTTCATCTCCATGCACCAGCCTTGACCTTAATTCATAGAGGTCTTTGAACGATTTCCTAATCTCATCCTCACGTTCTCGATCTGTCTCGCCGAGCGCGAAGGCAAGCCTGTTTCTCATGGTTAGACCTTCTTTGCCTTTTTCTCCCAGCAGTGCTTCTAGAACCATAACGTGCGAGAGCAGTTGTTGGCGGCCTCTAGCAACAAATGCGTATCGGTAAAATAGAAGTGCCACGTCAAGAAAGCGCCATTCGCATTCAATGAATCTTAATCGCGCTAAAATCGAGTCCAGCTGACTAAGAGAGTGATGAAATGAACTCGACTGTACGCCGTTCAATTCAACATCCCAATCGATATCGTAGTCTCCGTCACCACCGCACATCCCCACTATTGCGGGAACCTTACGCGGCTCATCCCTAAGATCATTCGATATTTCCAAGATGAAGGGTACGCTGAACTCAAAGGTCGGCGACAAAGGATCGAAAGAATTCCAGTCACAAAGAATGAAGGGATCAAGAACCGAAGCGACCGTCTTTGGGAAGGCACCGAATTCCTCCTCGACTAACGGGAGGAGATCGTTATTGATTTCATCACTCTTCGCCACTCCCTCCTCACGCGGCTCGAACCCCAGCACATCAATAAACCAATATGGCTCGCTGAACATCAGATCGTCGCGGCTTAAGGTCTTCGATTGATAAAAGATATCGTTAACGTCGTTCTGAAAAATCTCCTTGAGTTCTTCCGATGAGAAGCGCCGGAGCTTGAACCGCTCAAATTCCATTACATTTGCATTAAGCTGAAAATTGATGCCCCCGAGAGCGACAAGATAGCGAATTTGAATCTCATCTTTGCGAAATTCACCCACGAAACGGCCGAGCGCAGCCACAACATCGACGTCATTACCGCCATGGAGTGCGTTGTAGTATCCAGAGCGCCTGAAAAAATTTCTGACGTCTGGGTGATGAGGTGGCAGCTTCTTCGCGGCACCGAGGTGATCAACTACATAATGGCTAAGATTACTTTCGCGCGGGAATTGTTCCTCAGTCGCGTTTACAAGTTCGGAGAACTCAGGGCTCTCTTCTATTCCATCAACAAGACGGCGCAGTTCCATAGATCTAGTTTCCAGAAGCCGAATGGGTGAAGAACCTGCCGGGGTGACCTGCTGGGGCCGCAAGTCTGCTCGCGCAAGACTCAGGTAAGCGTTGAAGGCTTGTTCGAGCGTGGTTTTCATAGGCATGATGTGAAAACGTCAAACTAGCCTGCGTTAGCAGGCGGCAGAATAAAGCCCCTGGCGAGGCGCAGCCGAGCCTGGGGAATCGGCGTAAAACACAACGGAGCCTGCGAAGCTGGCGACAGAATCATCCCCATAAATGAGCTGCATCGAAATCAACGTTGTGTGCTTGCAGCAGAGCCTTAAATTCTTCCTCGAACGATTTAGTTCGATGATGCTCTTCCTGATTACGAATGTAACGTCGCACGCGCTCGACTTGTGATTCGCTAACGGTGAAAGCGGCAAATCGAGCCTGCCAGCCAAATCGTCCTGCGGTTCGCCGCTTAGTCCAACCCGACGACCCGGACTTTAGCTTGCTGAGAAATTCTGACACCGAGATCGTCGGACGTAGTTTCGCGAGAATGTGCACATGATCGGCCACGCCGTTAACCTCCAGTGCGACACCACAGAGGCCACGTACCGTGCCTCCAAGATATTCGTGCAGCCTGGGACGCAGTGTGTTCGTAATTAGTGGAGCGCGTTCTTTCGTGGCGTACACAATGTGATAAAGGAGATTGGTGTATGACATGTGGGAACCTCTGCCGCCTGCGTCGCAGGCTCGCCATGTTTCTTAGTAGCATCCCCCAGGCTCGGCTGCGCCTCGCCAGGGGCTATCACTCTACCGCCTGCTGCGCAGGCTCGTTGCCTCTTTCAATCAGACACTCTCTTTTAGGCAACGCACTCTCACTCATCATCCGCACTACTCGCCCACCAAAGTTCCGTCGCGGGCAGCAGACTGAAATCCGTCTCTCGCGCTGCCGTACCGGGCGCGGCCTGGTACACGATCTCTCCACCGATAACTGTCATAACGCAGGTCGTCTTCAGAATATCCAGCTCGGGGATTTTCATGATGTCCGCGGACAGCACCGTCAGGTCGGCAAGCTTTCCAACTTCAATAGTGCCGCGCAGGTTTTCTTCAAATGCTGAATAAGCGGGCCAGATGGTCAACATCTTCAACGCCTGCTCTCGTGACAGAGCCTCTTCGGGGTGCCAGCCTTCGCCTGACCACCCCTTGACGTCTTTGCGCGCAACCGCCGCGTAGAACTCGATCATCGGTTCGCCGCGTTCCACCGGGGCGTCGGACCCTCCCGGAACGATAACGCCTGACTTAACGAAACTGTTCCACGCATAAGCGCCTTCCAAACGTTTGATTCCCAGGCGTGCGGGCGCGAAATGCAAATCACCGATCGCGTGCGACGCCTGCATCGAAGGGATGATTCCCAATTTTTTGAACCGGGGAATGTCCGGCGGATTCACAATCTGCGAGTGCTCGACGCGCCAGCGCGGATCGGCGATCTTGCGCTGATCAGGCGGAACCGCTTTCAAAGCCTTCTCGTACTCGTCGAGAATGAAACGATTACCACGATCGCCGATGGCGTGCGTCTCACACTGAATGCCTTTGCGCAAAGCTTCCTCAAGCATGGGCAGCAGATCTTCTTCCTTGATTGTCAGGAAGCCGGAAGTATCGGGCGCATCTGAATAAGGCTCGAGCAGAGCGGCGGAGCGCGAACCGAGTGAGCCATCGGCATAAAACTTGAGGGCGCGCACGGTGAGATGATTGCCGTAGGCGCCGATGATTGGCCCCTCAGATAGAAGCCTTTGAGCTTCCTTCCCGGGCGCCGAAAGAACTTTGTAGATGCGCAGCTTAATCTTGCCGTCGCTAAAGAGCTTTCGATAGATCGCGACATCCTGGTAATCTCCGCCCGGATTCTGGACCTGAGTCCAGCCGAGACTGACGTCCCTTTGCACTCCCAACACGACGGCGCGTTCAGCATCGGCCGGGGACGTGGGCGGAATGTGGCGGGCGACGAGATTGCGCGCCGCGTCGAGCAACATGCCATTCGGCTCGCCGCTCTTGTCTTTCGAAATTTCACCGCCGAAGGGGCTCGGTGTGTCCTTTGTAATTCCCGCGATCTTCAGCGCAGCGCTGTTCACAACCGTGCCGTGCCCGTCGGCTCGCTGCAAGATTAGTGGATTATTCGGCGCGACCTTGTCGAGATCCCAGCGCGTCGGAAACACCGGCGGCGTCCAAAAGGTTTCAATCCATCCGCGGCCGGTGACCCACTCGCCCGGCTTTGCCTGATCGACTTTGGCCTTAACCTTAGCCAGAAAGTCCTGCAGGTTGGTGATGCCTTCGAGGTTGAGCGTCATCTCGCGAAAGCCGACTCCTTCCAGATGGTGATGGGCATCGGTCATTCCCGGGACTACCGTGGCGCCACGCAGATCTATGACGCGGGTCTGCTCACCCTGGTACTTCTTCACCTCTGCGTTTGATCCCGCAAAGACAATCCGATCGGCCTTTACCGCGATGGCTTCCACGTGGGGCTGCTTTTCATTCGCGGTGTAGACGTTGCCGTTGACGAAGATCAGATCGGCCGGCTCGACCTTCTTTCCGGTGAACGCAAAGCTGAAAAGCAAAATACTGAGCAGGATAGAAAGTACTTTCATTGTCTTCCTCTCTGTTGATTGGCGCGCGACTAAACGAGAGCGGGCTGATTTATATCACATTGGGTAGTTCGCTTTGTACCGCTTGGAGTTTAACTCGATTCAATTGCCTGGGCTGCGGAACACTGCTCCTCATTGCATCGATCTGTGCGCAAAGCCCGCAGCTACTGCGTTCAACCTTTTCGTTGGATATGACACCGAACGAGTTCTTGGGCGATAAAACACAGAAACTCATCACCCTTGTCATTTATTCACCAACAGCAATCAACTACAATTGACGAAATAATGCTTTCGTCTCGGACACTCTGATCAGCAAAGGATCAAATATGAATTCCGAATCTTTGAATCTCAACACATCACGCGGTGCGACGACGGCTTACGTTGGCCGCCCAGAGACGGAAATTATGGCAGCGGTAGTTCTAATCCAGGAATGGTGGGGCATCAATGATCACATCCGCGATCTCGCCGGTCGATATGCCAGGGAAGGCTATCTATGCGTCGCGCCGGATCTCTATCGAGGGCGGGTCGCCGCCGACACCGCGGAATCTTCGTCCCTGATGCAGGCGCTGGAAATTGACGACGGCATCGAGACTATTCGCAAAGCAATCGCCGCCGCCGCAGAGACTTACCAGGTCAAACGATTTGCCATTAACGGTTACTGCATGGGCGGCACTTTCGCCCTGCGCGCCGCATGCGAGATTCCTGAACTCAAAGCTGCGGCGCCTTTCTATGGCGACATTCCGGAAGAGAGGGTCCTGGCCAAATTGAAAGTGCCGACGCTTTTCATTGCCGGCAAACTCGATGCGTGGATCAATCCGGAAAAGGTGAACACGCTGAAAGAAATTGCAGCCAGGTACAACTTGCCGGTTGAAGTGGTCAGCTATGACGCCGATCACGCGTTCTTCAATGATACTCGTCCTCAGGTTTACAATGCTGAAGCCGCTGCCGATGCGTGGCGCAGAGTACTGGAGCATTTCAGCAAGCATCTGGCTGGGTAGCGCGAGCGTAGCTTGCGCTGGCCTGGGTCGGCTTTGGAGACAGAACAAGGAGCAGCCATGCCAATTCAGACATGCCCAAAGTGCGGCACCAAAAACCGCGTAGACCAACGCGCAGCGGTCGTGAGTCAGCCGGTATGTGGCAAGTGCGGCGAGAAGCTGCTGGAGATCGCCGCGAGCGGCGCGGCGGCGACGAACGGGAAACCGCAGGTCGTAACCGACTCGACCTTCGCGAACGAAGTGGTGAGCGCTTCTGAGTCCGTGCCTGTTCTGGTGGATTGCTGGGCGCCGTGGTGTGGTCCCTGCCGGATGATCGCGCCCGTGCTCGATCAATTGGCGGCCGAGTCGGGTGGACGCTACAAGATTGCCAAGCTTAACGTCGATGAGAACCCAGGAATCTCTGCTCAGTTCCAGATTCGCAGCATTCCGACTATGTTGATTTTCAAGCGCGGTAAGGTAGTTGACCAAATCGTCGGCGCGGTTCCAAAACAAACCATAATGGCCCGTCTCGGGTCGCACCTTTGACACTCAGGATCTCTGAAAGCTCTCGGATTTCAACGATTCCCTTTAGCCGTTCTGGTCAGGCCGGTCGACGCCAAATCGCGAATACTCTTTCAATGGTCTGCGAAGATGACTTCAGTTTATTGAGGGATTTTTTTCGCCGATCCCGCCTATAGTAATAGAGAAGGACACAACCCTTGCCGCAGAGGCTGCTATCCAGCATTTCTCTCGACCCGGCCTCCTTTTCAGGAGAATAGAACATGGAAAATCATCCCACAAAGCACCGGCCAATCGGCCCGGAAAGACATCGCAGTCCTGGATTTCCCAACCCTCCCAAAGCGAACCGGCACCCAAAGAATGCGTCGTTCGCCGATTTCTTGCTCGAGAGCAATTTGGCGCCTCTGGCTTTCATGGGGCGATGTGTTAAGCAGTTTGGGGCGGGTGCAGTTGCCGGCTTCCTTCTGGGCGCGGCTTCAGTATATGGATACGCGGTCCTCAAGCCGCTCCCTTATGCCAAGGCCTTGCCGGCGGAAGCGGCACTCGTCACCGTGCCGGTTCAGTCGAAAACGGTGAAACTGCACGGACTGGTCAGAGACTCTGAAGGTAAACCGGTAAAGGAAGCATTTAACGTCGGAGTTCTGGCCAAGCAACTGGGACCCGTACAGAATTCCGACGGCTCGTTTGAGATGGAAGTTCCGCAAAGCAATTCCTACGACGTGGCGCTTTGGAATAGCGACACCGTCAAAGTCTACACTGGCTTCGCCGCGGAACAAGACGGGCGCGGATACAGACTGGAGCAGGCTCTGCCTTTTCTCCGTCCAGTTACAAACGTTTCGGCGCTGTCTTCCAAACAGCTCCCACAGTTGCAGACGGGCGGACAACGAAATGTGGCCATGAACGGCAACTCAACGGCGGAGGCACGGTTGAGCACGTCCTCTAAGAGCACAAACTTCGCCTCCGCTGGTCTCGAAAGGAGGACGAGATGAAGACTATACTTTGCATTACACTTATCTTTGTTTGCCTGGTTGCGGCAGCGGCCCAACGTCCGACTGTACTGTACGGGCACATCACGAATAGGGACAATTCGCCCGCCCGCGGAGTCGTGGTGGGTCTGGGTAATCTCAATGTGACGACCGATAACGACGGCAATTACCGGCTGACATTCGTAAGACCTGGAACGAACATAGTGTCACTGACGCCGTCCGCCAGGGCGACCCGGTCATACAGGGTAGAGGTGGCCTCTACGCCCACGCAAAAAGACTTTAGGATTGATTGGTGATGCAGCCAAACTATTGGTTGCGTCACCTGCGTGGCCGTGCCGAATGATCATGCGGTGCTTGATTAACTGGCTACAGGATCGTTAAGCTCAACATGGACGGGAAATAGACGCCCAGTTCCTGATCTCGCAGCTTTCCGACTCTGGTAATATTCAAGCAGGGAGGATCTCAAGGTAAGACAGGAATATTTTGCGCCTGCCTCCCAAGACGGTGTACTTAAGGTGAGTTCCACTGACTCGAAACCCGGAACTCGAAACTCAACAGTCCGGCTCCCAGCGTCTGCGACCATTGGGCGCATCTTCCTCGCTCCAGCCGAAGGGATGAACGTTCCTCGAACTCTATCTCGAGAAAAGGATTCAACAAATCATGAGTGACGAACCTACAGCAGCTGATTCCTCTTCCGCCGGCGGAAGTCTGAACGCGATTCTCGATCTATTTCAACCTGCGGGCGCATCGGCGAAGACCGCGAAGCAAGACCATTTGCCTGGCGGCATCGCCTCATCAGAGACGATGGCCAAGACCGATCGCAATCGTGTAATGGCCCACAAGGAGAAATTCCAGGTGGCCGCGCGGGACCACACCTTGCCTCCGGCTTTGCTGGCTGCCATCGCCAGTCGCGAAAGCCGCGGCGGCGCGGTATTGAAAAATGGTTTCGGTGATGGCGGTCATGGCTTTGGCATCATGCAAGTGGACGATCGCAATCCCTTTCCCGTCCAGCACGACGGCGGACCCGCAGGTCAACCGCATATCAATCAAGCCACCCAGATACTTGCGAATAAACTGGCCGCGGTAAAGCAGAGCAATCCCGACTTGTCCGCCGTGGAACAACTGGAGATGGCCGTCTCGCGCTACAACGGCGGCGCCGGCAAGCGGCCGCCCAACTCGGATGAAAAGACAACTGGCGCCGATTACATGAATGACGTGTGGGCTCGTGCGCGTTTCTACGCTCGCGTTGAAGACTGGAGCTGAATTGGAAGAAACTTTGAGGAAGGAGACCAACCATGAGTACAACTTTTGTGGAAGCGCCATCGCTGGATGATGTGCGTGCAGGCACGGCGAAACTAGAAACCGGACAGCAAGGCAACGCGGTCGCCCACGTGCAATTGCTGCTGGGGGGTCTTTGACGATGGCAGGTTTGGACGGCACACAAGCGAGACGGTCGTTGCTTTTCAACAGAGCCAGAGCGTTTCTGCCGGCGAGGAGGGCAAAGTTGGCAGTGCAACTCTTGCTGCTTTGGAAGCAGCTAACGCACCCATTCTGAACTCGCTCTCCAAAATTGATAAGCGAAACAAGAAGATTCATCTTCACCCGGCTTTCAGAAGAAAGCTGGCGGCGTTAGCCGATGCCCTGACTGGCCGGGGAATGGATGCACTCATCACTGATGGATTTCGCTCATTCGCAGAACAGGACGCTCTTTTTGATCAAGGCAGGAATAAGCCGGGTGACATTGTGACCAATTCCAGGGGCGGCCAGTCAAACCACAATTACGGACTCGCCGTGGACGTGTATCCCGTTCTTGAGGGGCAGGTGTTAACCGATAAGCCGAAGGGCGCCAAAAAGCACTTGGCACCGCGCTTTGAAGAGATTCAGCAAGCTATCATCGCTGAAGTCGAAGGATTAGGACTCACCTCCGGCGTGCATTTCCATAATTTGGTAGACACGCCGCACGTGCAGCTTCTTGGCGAAAACATCTTGAATCCAAAAGCGTCACTGAAGATCTTCAGGGACAATGGTAACAGCTTTGATGCTGTCTGGAATGAAGCGAAAAGGTTTTTATAAATAATTCTCAGCACAGGCGCTTTTGAGGGAAGCATCTGAACATTCTTTGCGTGTCTCAATAAAGCAGCCCAATCTAACTCGTTACCCGATCCAACCTGGTCTGATTTTGGCTGCGGTCGCCAGGAGGCAGCGCCAGGCTAAGCCGGGTCACGGCCTACTCACCCCTTTGCGTCAACTGCGCCGGCAGCGGCTTATCAACCTTCGGACGAACAGCCAGATTGGCGACCTCCCATAACGTCATGTAGATAGTGCGCGCGACTTTCTCCATCTTCTCGTAATCGATCTTCTGCGCCTCGTCGCCGGGACGGTGATAGTCTTCGTGCACTCCGTCGAAAAAGAAAATGATCGGAATCCCTTTGCGCGCATAGTTGTAATGGTCGCTCCGTGAAAAGAAATGATTCGGATCCGCCGGGTCATCGTAGCGGAGATCGTATTGCAGATTCAGATACGATTTGTTTACCGTCTCGCTTAGCTTACCCAGTTCCGTGCTCATCATTGTCGACCCGATCACATAAATCTGATTTGGACCGGAAAGGTTGGCGTTGAGCGGATTCGTGTCGCCCTCTTTCTTGCTGCGCCCGATCATGTCGATGTTCAATTGGGTCACTATTCGATCCAGCGGAATCGTCGGATACTCCGTGAAATAGCGCGAGCCCCACAAACCTTTCTCTTCACCGCAATGCCAGACAAAAAGAACCGAGCGCCTGGGCCGCAGCTTTGCATGCGAAATCGCTTCCGCCATGCCCAGCAGCGCCGTCGTTCCCGAGCCGTCGTCATCCGCGCCGTTGCAAATCGGGTCGGCCTTTCCCGGCGCGCAGATTCCGATGTGATCATAGTGTGCGCCCACGGCGACATATTCACTTTTTAGCACCGGATCGCTGCCTTCCCACGCGGCGACGACGTTCTGGGTCATCGGCTTTTCAGTCTTTGCGGCGATCGTGAAAGTAACATTCTTAGTCGCATTCAATTCAAAGGGCAGGGTTACTGTGACGGGCGGACCATTCGGGGGCGAGACCGACATTGGCGCCACTGCGGATCCGTAAGCCATCAATGCTGCCGCCGAGTATTTCTCTCCCTGGAACAAAGCCGATGCCATTTTCGGGGACAGCCAAACTACGGGCAATGGCGGGCCATTCGCGTTCATGAACTTTTCCACCTGCGGTCTGGGCATAGGGCCGCCGAGGCGCTGCCGCGTCTGTTCCCAGCGCAATAGCATTCCATATTCCGGCATCGCGATTACGCCTTTCGCGCCATGTTGCTGTGCATAAAGCGCTGGACTGCTCCAATCCTCGCCCATTTTGCCGGTCAGGTCCGCGCGGGTGACACCCTGCGGCATGCCCTCGCCAAAGACCACGACGATTTTGTCTTTCACATCGATGCCCTGATACGCGTCGATGTTCCTGGACTTCACGACCCAACCGTGACCCACATAGACCAGCGGGCCGGTCAGGGTGGTACCGACGGCATTGGGCAGAAAGTCATCGCCGAAGTTGAACTTCTGCCCGTTGATCTCAGCAGATGAGTGTGCGCCGTCGAGCTGATCGCGGCGGAGAACGATCTTCTGAAAGAAAGAGCCGTCGTCGCCGGCGGGCCTGAAGCCCCAGCGCTCGAGATTCATGGCGATGAACTTTGCCGTGGTATCCAGACCTCGCGAAGGCGTGTCACGGCCTTCCATTTCGTCCGAGGCGATGAAGGAAAGATAGTTCTTCAGCTGTGCAGCGGAAATCGTGTCGACGCCGCGAGCGGCAGATAGCGTTGCCGCGGGTGTCGCCTTTGGTTTGGCGGCTTTGCGTTGCGCAAGTGTTGTCGGTAGCGCGAACGACAGCGCCAGAAGAATTAATAGCGTATACAGTTTCAATTTTCTCATAATCGGTTATTAAACAGATTGAGTGTGGCCTGTCGGTCGATTAACCGCAAAGGGCGCAGAGGTTTCAGCCGAGGAAGGCAAAGGATTTTCTCTGCGTACCTTTGGTTGTCCGGTGCGTCCCGCTGCGTTTGATCTTGTCGCAAAGAGAGTAAGACGCGAAAAAAGGAAACTCGGTTACGCGTGCTGATTGTCCAACGAACTTCAGTTTGTCGTTCGCGTGGTTTTCACTCCAGTTGCGTTTTAGCTGAGACAGTCGACAAGCTGAAGCTTGTCGGACACTTCACGCGTGCTGTACTGCGCCCACGAGTTTTGTCAACGAATCCTTCGCGTCACCGTAGAGCATCCCGGTGTTCGGTTTGAAGAAGAGCGGGTTCTCGAGACCGGAAAAACCTTTGCCTTGCCCGCGCTTCAACACCACCACGGACGTGGCATGGTCGACTTCCAGGATTGGCATGCCGGCAATCGGACTGCTCGGATTATCCCGAGCGTCAGGGTTCACGACGTCGTTGGCGCCGATCACGACTACTATGTCAGTGGTGGGAAACTCCGGATTGATCTGTTCGAGTTCATACAGGGAAGAGTAGGGAACGTTCGCTTCCGCCAGCAGCACGTTCATATGTCCGGGCATGCGTCCGGCCACCGGGTGTATGCCGTATTTGACCGTGACGCCGCGCTTCTCAAGAGAGTCGCCAAGTTCGCGCACCACATGTTGAGCTTGGGCCGTGGCCATGCCGTAACCGGGAACGAAGACAACCTGGTTTGCATACGCGAGTTGGACCGCCACGTCTTCCAGACCGACCTCGCGCATCTCGCCCTGCTGTCCTTCGACGCCGGCCACAGTTACCGCGCTGCCGAATGCGCCAAACAGCACGTTGGTCATTGAACGATTCATTGCGCGGCACATCAGAATCGAAAGAATGAATCCGGAAAAGCCGTCGAGGGTGCCCGCGATGATCAGCACATTGTTCGAAAGTACAAACCCCGTTGCCGCCGATGCCAGGCCGGCATAGGAATTCAGCAGAGACATCACCACCGGCATGTCCGCTGACCCGATCGGCAAGACCAGCAGGGCGCCAAATATGAACGCGAGCGTCAGCATGAGATAGAAAGGAACGACAGCCGTAGGCACAAAGATCAAATAGATGAACAGCCCGATCGTCGTTGCCAGCAGCAGCATGTTGAAGATGTTCTGGCCGCGATAGACCAGGGGCTTGCCGGGGACCAGGCCCTGCAACTTGGCGAAAGCAATTAAACTCCCCGTCGTCGTGAGCGAGCCGAGCATGATCTCGAAACCCATTGCGCTCATCTTTAAATGGCCGAGCTCGACCAGAGGTTTGAAGCCGTGCGTGTAGCTGTAGTATTCGGCAATACCGACCAAAGCTGCTGCAAAGGCCCCGAATGCGTGCGATAGTGCCGTTCGTTGCGGCATCGCGGTCATTGGCACCCAGACGCCCATGGCCGCGCCCAGGGTCGAGCCGAGCAAAAGGCCGACGATGATCCAGGTGTAGCTGACGATCTCGAAGTGCATGAGGGTGCCGATGATGGCCATCATCATGCCGAACTCTGCCAGGTGCATGCCGCGCTTCGCGGTTTCGGGATGGCTCAGACCTTTCAGGCCGAGGATGAAAAGAATCGACGCCAGCAGGTAACTGAATTCGATGAAGTAGGTTTGCCAGTGCATTTTTGAAGTTGTTCGAGGACTGAGGTCAGTACCGGGAGCGGTAGCGACCGGGTTTCTCCTTATCGATCTCGATCGTGTGATAGGTTGCGACCCGGTCGCTAGCGCTCCCGGTACTGACCTCAAGCGTCATGACGTGGCTATAGTGAAACTCCAAACTCATTTCTTCGGCGTGTCCTTCCGCTTGAACATCCGCAGCATCCGGTCCGTGATCACAAATCCGCCCACCACGTTCGTCGTCGAACACACCACCGCAATAAATCCGAGAATCGTGGCCACCGTGCCGTGCCCTGAACCCGCAATCACAATCGAACCAACGAGAGAGATCCCTGAGATAGCATTCGTCGCCGACATCAAAGGCGTGTGCAAAAGCGGCGGCACGCGCGAGATGACCTGGTAACCAAGAAACGCGGCCAGCGCAAAGACGTACAACGCTGCTATTAGATTTGTAGAATCCATTGAGGAGCTCCTGATTGCTAAGCAGAGACGTTCGCGCCCATCGCGGCGGCCACGCGCTGATTCACCCACTTGCCTTCATGCGTCACGCACGCCGGCCCCACCACGGTGTCTTCCATGTCGATATGCAGTGCGCCGTCTTTGATGAGCAAATTAAGAAATGCCGTGACGTTACGCGAGTAGAGCTGGCTGGCGTGAACCGGAACCGTCCCGGGAAGATTTGTCGGCGCCAGAATCATGACACCGTTGCGCTCGACCTCTTCGTCAGGTTTGCTGAGCGTGACATTGCCGCCGGTCGAGCCGGCGAGATCGATGACAATTGAGCCACGCTTCATTCCATCGACAGCGGGTTCGTCCATTAAAAGCGGCGCGCGCCGGCCCGGCACCTGTGCCGTGGTAATTACCACGTCGGCAGTCTGTGCGTGTTCGGCGATCAAGGCACGACCACGGGCCAGCGCTTCTTCGCTCAACTCAACTGCGTAGCCGCCCTTGTCTTCGGTTTGCAGTCCGCCCAGATCGACTTCCAAAAACTTTGCGCCCAGCGATCTTACTTGTTCGCCGGCGGCGGCGCGCACGTCGTACGCTTCCACGACGGCACCCAAACGACGGGCCGTCGCGATCGCCTGCAGGCCCGCGACGCCGGCGCCGAGGACGAGCACGCGCGCAGGCGGCACCGTTCCGGCCGCAGTCATCAGCAGTGGAAACATGCGTGGGATTCGATTAGCGCCCAGCAGAACTGCTTTGTAACCCGCAACCGTCGCCATCGATGACAGCGCATCCATGGATTGCGCGCGCGTGATGCGTGGCACGAGCTCTATCGCGAAGGTTGTTAAGCCATGCTCTAAAGCAGGTACTAACTCGGATGGTTCATCGAGCGGACGCAGAAAGCCGAGCACCACGGCGCTGTTTTTCAGACTATTGAAATCTTCTTTGGCCGGTCGATTGACCGTGACGAGGATGTCGGCTGAGGTGAGCAGGGCATTTCGATCGGCGAAGACAGTCGCGCCCGCTTGTTGATAATCATCGTCGGTGCGGGCCGCGCCCAGACCCGCGCCGCTCTCAATTGAAACCAAAGCCTTTTGGGCAATCAGTTTCTGGACCGAATCAGGCATCAGGGCGACCCGCGCCTCGCCTGCTTCAGTCTCACGCAACACCGCGATGTTCATTTATTTTCTAAGCAGGTATCACCGATCAAAGATGAAGAGCCGAATTGCGACGCGGAGTATAGCACGCATGCCGGGGAAGAGGATGTGACGGCACGCACATCCGGGTTGAGAGTTCAACCTTTAGTTGCGATTTGTGAGACTTGCTTAAGCTGAAGCTTGAACTCTAAACTCACTCGAACTTGCGACCGCGCGTCAGCGACATCTATAATCCCCAAAGTCCAACTGTGGCGCATTGGTGTAGTTGGTTAACACGCTGCCCTCTCAAGGCAGAGATCACGGGTTCGAGTCCCGTATGCGCTACCAGATCTCCTGAGCGGCCACCAAAGTGATGACCGTTTTTGTTTCATTAGCACCGTCGCTTTAGCGCGGTGAATTTAGTTTGATCTTGACCGCGAAACCGTTTTAAACGGTTTCCATTCCGAACACAACCACTGATCACCGGGCTAAAGCCACGGTGCTAATGAGATAGGGTCCAGGATTCAAGCGCACCAATACCACCTTTTGTGATTGTCCCGAACCAAGAACATAATAACTTCGTTAATCTGACAGACGATGTTGAGAACCCGGGTAGTGCTTATCTTTGCCGTGGCGTTCGTCCTGCTCCTGTCTGCGCGGGGCGAGGCGGATGCACAATCCGCGCAATCGCCGCTTCCGCAGCCGACTGGCTATGTCAACGATTATGCCGGAGTTATCGATAGCGCGGCGAAGGCCCGGCTCGAGACCACGCTCGGCAATCTGGATCGGCAGCAGCAGATACAGTTTTCCGTCGTCACTGTGGAAACAACCGGCGGCCAGGAAATTTTCGATTACTCGCTGGCGGTGGCGCGGGGATGGGGCATTGGTGCAAAGGACACCCAAAAGCCGAGCCTGCTCCTGCTGGTAGCGATCAAAGATCGCAAATACTTCACGCAAGTGAGCAGGCATCTGGAAGGGGATCTTCCGGACGGGCTGGTCGGACAGATCCAGCGCGAGCAACTCGTGCCGGCGTTCAAGGCTGGCCAGTATGGCCAGGGTTTAGCCGATACCATCGATACGTACATCGCGACGGTCGCAAAGAAGAACGGCTTTAGTACCGACACGATTTTTCCGGCCGGCGTTACGCGCGAACCGCGGCGTTCGGCTGGTGAACAAAAGAGTTCATGGGGTTCGATTGTCGGTGCGGTCTTTTTCATCGCGATCATTGTGATTTTCCTGGTACGGATCAGCGGTCGAGGGGGTCGTGGCGGTAGTGGCGGCGGCTGGTTCAACTGGTTGTTGCTTGGCGCACTGATGAACAGCGGCAGAGGATCGGGATCCAGCGGCTGGGGCGGCGGCGGCTTTGGCGGAGGAGGTGGTGACAGTGGCGGAGGCTTTGGTGGTTTCGGTGGCGGCGGAGACTTCGGCGGCGGCGGCGCGGGCGGCAGTTGGTGACCCGCGAAGCTCCGGCTCTGCGCTACTTAATTGCGGCAATTCAAAAAGGAGAAACGTATGGGTAAGACAGCTCTTATAGTTTTAGGCGTCATCGCCTTGATCGTCGTGATCATTTGTGTCATCGCGTTCGGTAGCTACAACACACTGGTCACCCAGCAGCAGACCGTCAAATCTCAATGGTCGCTGGTAGAAAACCAGATGCAACGTCGCGCTGACCTAATCCCAAACATCGTGAGCACGGTCAAGGGAGTCGCCGGGCTTGAGGAGAGAGTTTTCACTAAGATCGCTGAAGCGCGATCACAACTGCTCTCGACGATGCAGAATCCGAACAGTACGACCGAAGACAAGATTGCCGCAGACAATAAGCTCAACCAGTCGCTTCGCGACGGCGGCTTACTTGGTACAGGCGGACGATTCCTTGCGATTACTGAAAATTACCCGCAGTTGAAATCCAACGAAAGCTTTATGAAGTTGCAGGATGAGCTGGCGGGAACGGAAAACCGTCTGGCCACGGCGCGCCGCGACTATACGCTGGCGGCCCAGGACTACAACACCACTCGCAGCCGTTTTCCCACCGTCCTGATAGCAGGTCTGATGGGTTTCAAGGATCAGCCCTACTTCCAGGCGGATGAGGGCGCGAAACAAGCGCCGAAGGTGGATTTCAGTAAGTAGGCTCTGAAATCAGAGCGCGCGAAGGAAAGTTTGGGTAGAGTCTCAATTTAGTGAAGCCTCGTTCAGAGTACCGACTTCAGTCGGGCTTTATGGCTGCAAAGGAAACCGACTAAAGCCGGTACTCTAAACACCTGACCAATCAAGACGCCCCAAATCACGGGGATTAAATGCAGCTTCGGAGAATGAATGGCTAACAAGATTGACGCAGCGCTTAACCGGCTGGTCGGTGAACTGCGCACGGCGCACGGCGATAATCTCGCGTCGATAATTCTGTACGGATCGGTTGCGGCCGGTGATCATGTGGAACTGCGTTCCGATCACAACCTTTTGATTGTTTTGAAGCGGATATCTTTGGAGGACTTGCGCCTATCCCACACGACCATGCGTGACTGGTTGAGCCACAAGCAGCCGATGCCCGTTTACTTTACTGTCGAGGAACTAAAACGCGCGGCGGATGTGTTTCCCATCGAGTTCCTGCAAATGGAGCGGGCCCGTAAGGTTTTGCACGGTCGCGATCCATTCGAGTTCGTAGATATCTCACAAGCGAACCTGCGGCATCAGACGGAATACGAGCTGCGGACCAAGCTGATTCAACTGCGCCGCTTGTACATTCCGGCATCGACTTCAGTTGAGAAGCTATCGGCGCTGATGAGTGACAGCCTTGCCAGCTTTGCCGCCTTGTTTCGAGCCGTATTGATCCTGCATGGCCAGGACCCACCGGTCAACAAGGCCGACAGCGTGCGCGCGACCGCGCGTCTGCTCGAGCTGGAAGTATCACCCTTCGAACAAATCTTTGAGCTGCGATCAAAAACCGGATCGACCCTCACCGAGACGGAAGCGAACACTGTCTTCTCAGCTTACATGGCACAGATTGAGCGGGTCATCGAAGCTGTCGATCGAATCGAGAGTCAGAACCGGGAGCGGCAGCGACCGGGTCGCAACCTTCCACACAGGACGTGACGGCAAGTGGGGGACCCAGTCGCTACCGCTCCCGGTTCTGACCACAGACTGAGGCTGTCGAGTTCGGCGTCGATCACCGATATTGTGAATCAGAACCCTTCCAGCTCCGTGCTAAAATATTGCCGCCCTGTAATTGTCCGCATTGAAGCTAGCGCAAGACCGTTATGATAATTCTTCGCAAACATCGTTTCGCAATCATCGTGGCCGGACTGTTCGTCATATTCGGCATTACTGCTCCGCTTTTTCTGATCGGCGGTTGTCACACGCTACAGCAGACGTCGCAGGAGTTGCAGGCGCGGGAGACGCTTCGCTCCATGACGCGCGGCGGCGTGCTGCCCGCCGAAGCTGCGGTAGCCCGCATCGAATCGGACTTTCCCAAAACCACGGCCGGCGCGCTGGCGAACATTGTGCACGCGCGAATCAAAATTAACGCGAAGGATTTCGCCGGGGCGGCTTTGTTGCTCGATGTGAGTGCGATTCGCGATTACACGGTGATTGGCGATTATGCTTTGTCGATGAAGGCAAGTGCGCTTGAGCAGGCCAGCCGACGAGCGGAAGCTCGCGCGGCATATGAAGAAGTCGCCCGCGACTATCCCAATTCGTCGCGCGTGCGTGATTCCGTGCTCCAGGACGCGCGGCTCTTTATGCAGGATGGGCAGGCTACAGCGATTCCCGTGGCTCTCAAACGGCTATCAGGGAAAGACGATGCGGCAGCGCTGCTGCTAACGGCGAAAGCGTACGAGCAAAGCGGAAACTCTACGGGCGCGCTTGCCAGTTATCGGCGCATCTATTTCTTCGCGCCTGCTTCCGCGGAAGCTGCCGAAGCGGCTGCCTCGATCACGCGATTGAGTTCCAGCACGGCGGCGGCAAATCCGGAAGAAGCACTCGCGCGCGCGCAAAAGCTCCTTGCCGCGAAACGTTTCGGCGAAGCTTACGACGCCTACACCAACGCGTTCACCAGCTTTCCTGCCAGCGCCAATGGTGACCTGCAAGCACGTCGCGCGACCGCCGCGGCCAACGCGCGCAGATTCCCGGATGCGGCTAACGCTTTGAATGCTTCACCGGCGTCGGCCGGTGAAGCGCGTGCTGAAGCAATCTTCAATCTCGCGTTGGCTTATGGACGCGCGAAGCAGTGGGCACAGGCACGGAGCACTGCGGATGAATTGCACCGGGCGTTTCCGAACAGTTCGTGGGCCACGCGGGCGTTCGTTCAGGTCGGCCAGGCCGCTGAAGATGTTAAGAATGCAACCGACGCGTCATACTTCTATCGCGCCGCAGTTAACTTCTATCCCGGCGCTGCCGAAGTCACGCCGGCCCAGTTTTATCTCGCGTGGCAAGCACACGAGGGCAGGAACTTTGCCGAATCGGCGCGGCTCTTGACTGAGCATCTGGCAAATTACGCTGATCGCAACACAGATTTTCGTGGCAAGGCGGCCTACTGGGCGGCCCGTGACAGTGAACGCACCGGCAAATTGGCGGAAGCGCGCGCGATCTATCAGGGGTTGCAAAGTCGCTATGATGCAAACTGGTACGGCTATCTGGCAAAGCAACGCCTTGACACGATGAACCGTAATGGCAACGTGCCGCCGAAGGAGTTTCCCCCGGATTCCCTAATCGGTCGCGCTATTGCGAATCTGAAAACGGTGACGGTGGCGGAAGAAACCGCCGGAGCAGGTGAAGATGAACGAATCGCGAAAGCCGATCAGCTTTCCATCATTGGGACTGACGAGTGGGCGCTCGACGAACTCGGCATAGCCTCATCGGCGGCGCCAGCCAGCCCGCGTGTGAATCTGGCGATCGCCCGCATCTATCGGGCCAGGGGTGACAACGTGCAGGCTCTAAACACTTTGAAGCGCAGCTATCCGGACTATTCGCAGATGAAGCCCGAAGAAATGCGGAAGGACGAGTGGGACACTTTTTATCCGCTCGCTTACTGGGACATCATTTCGCAGTCAGCGCGCGCGCATTCGCTCGATCCGTATCAGGTCGCCGGGTTGATTCGGCAGGAATCGGTTTTCAATCCGCGCGCGGTTTCTTCAGCGCGAGCTTACGGCCTGATGCAACTGGTGGTTCCGACCGGCATCCTGACGGCGAAAAAGTACGGTGTGGATCGCGCCGTTACGGCGGATTCTTTGTTCGAACCTCGTTTGAACATTCAGCTTGGCACTGCCTTTTTCAAGGATCAGATCGACAAGTATGGCCGGATCGAATATGTCGCCGCGGCCTATAACGCCGGACCCGGCCGCGTCGTCCAGTGGCGCGCTACTTTGCCTCTGGAACTCGACGAATGGGCCGAGGCCGTGCCTTTCCGCGAAACACGTCTCTATATTCAGGGGGTTGTGCGCAACACGCTACAGTACAAGCGACTCTATGACGAGCAAGGTCAATTCCGTCCCGAAGTAGGCGCGCGCGCCATCTATCCATCGCCCAGGGGCACGCCCTCACAACCGCCCGACTCAACCATTCGTGTGCGACGCGCACCGAGTGAAGAAGAAGAGTAAGCGCCCATTCTCGAGAGCACACTGTTGGACAAGTTGCACAGCTTCAACACATTTTAGTAGGGCCTGGAAAAAGGCCGTACAACACCGTCGTTGCCCGATCACGAAATTCGTTTCCGCGAACGCCAACCAACATTGCCTGCAAACCAATAGCAGTTATACGCTCATATCAACGGCGGTTTGACCGGGCCGATGACTCGATGACGTTAGAACCAGAGCAACAAAGCGATGCAGTACTGCTGCCTTTCTTGCGAGCAGGGGACGAACCAGCGTCCAGCCGCGCCGTCCAACAACTGATCTGCGAATACGCGCAACCCATCATTGGGAACATCATTCGAAATAAACTCAGAGTGGGTCACTCTGCGGATCGGGACCTCACTGGTGAAGAGAGCGACGATCTGATTAGCGATGTCACGCTGAAGCTTGTCGGGCGGCTTCGCGAACTTAGGTCCGATCCATCCGCTAAGGCCATAAAGAATTTTCGCGGCTATGTGGCGGTCGCGGCTTATCACGCCTGTGACGAGTACCTGCGAAGAAAGTACCCTAAACGCCATAACCTCAAGAATCAACTTCGCTATGTTCTTACGCATCGCCAGGGCTTTGCCGTGTGGGGAAATGAAGAGGGAGTTCTGTTTTGTGGCTTTGCCGAGTGGAAAAATCAAAAGAATTCAAAAGGACCTGCAAAGCTTCGTGAATCGCTCGACGAGCAAGCGCTGCTCGCTGGCTCAACCAGCCCAAAGCTGAGCCTGCCCGATTTGCTCTCGGTCATCTTCGATCGGAACGGCGGGCCTTTTGAGTTGGATGATCTGGTCTCGCTGGTCGCGGAGCTCCGGCAGATCAAGGATGCCCCGGCGCCGTTTATTTCAATCGACGACGCTAATGCCGCGTATTCAGATCAGGTCCGTTCGGAGGGACGGCTTGACGCCAAAATGGACCAGCGCAGCCAACTCAAAAAGTTATGGGAAGAGATTTGCGCATTGCCGCCCCGGCAGCGGGTGGCCCTGCTCTTGAGTTTGCGAGACACGAATGGCCGCGGCGTGCTAACTCTGTTCCCTCTGATCGGCATCGCCTCGATCCGCCAGATTGCGGAGACGCTGGCAATGTCAATGGAGAAACTGGCTACGTTGTGGAACCAGTTGCCGATTGAAGATGCGATTATCGCGGGGTTTCTCGGGATCACGCGCCAGCAGGTAATCAATCTGCGCAAGTGCGCGCGCGCGCGGCTTTCGCGAAAAATCGGGAGTGCCAGATGAGAGTGCTAAAGAGTTTCATGATGGTAAGATCGTGGTTCACTTTGCGTCGAACTGAATTGTAAGGGAGCGGTCCGTCCGGCGGCGGCAAGCCGGAGGATCCGAAAATATGTCGCAGCATCTTTCAGAAGAGGACCTCAAGCGTTACCGAAATGGTGAGCTTTTGCCCAACGAAATTCTGTCGCTGGACGCTCATCTCGCGAACTGCGTTTCGTGTCAGACTGAGGGCCGCAAGAATCGGGAGACTCAGAACGCTACCGAGCAGATGATGAGAGATCTGCAATTAGACGCCGACTTTGAGGATAGCCATCTGCTTTACCGGGAAATGGCCGATTATGTTGACAATACTTTGAGTGATGTAGAGCGCGAGATCGCAGACGCACATTTGGAGTATTGTCAGAACTGCAAAGCAGAGGTCGAAGATCTTTTCGCCACCAAAGCCCGGCTCGCGTTGCTGTCAGACCCTGACTATTCACGCCGCGGAACTCGAGATCTCTGGCAACGTTTGGCGGCTCTCTGGCAGTTACCGTCTGTAAGGATTCCCGCGCAGGCAGCCGCGGTAATCGGTTTGGTCGCGCTGATCGCGTGGGCGGTGATCTTGTATTCGCGAAAGCCCGCCGAACAAGCGCGCATTCAATCCGATCAGAAAGATAAAGTCCTCAACGGCAATTTACCGGCTCCTTCACCTGAGTCGATGGCGACCAACAAGTCGACGCAAGAGCAGGTGAACACCGCGGGCCCGGTTGTTGATCTGATTGACGTGGACCATCGCGTGACTTTGAATAGCGACGATAAGCTTTCAGGTCTCGAATCGGCGTCGGTTCAAGCTCAGAACGAAGTGATCGCCGCCCTAAAGAGCGGCCGCGCGGCATCGCCTTCGTTCATGGCAGAATTGAAAGGTCGATCGGGTAGATTGATGGGCTTTGGGTCTTCGGAGTATGGTCTGTTGAATCCAGTGGCCAGGGCGGTCGAATCAAGCACACCCATATTTCGCTGGCGCGCAGTTGAAGGCGCGGAGAGTTACGTTGTGGCGATCTATGGCAGCGACGCAAAGAAGATTGTTGCGAGTGGAGCACTCACTGAAACGAAATGGAAAGTGAGCACACCGCTCGACCGAGGCCGCATTTACACCTGGCAAGTTAGAGCAACCAGGAAAGGCGAGGAAGTATTAATGCCGCCTCCCGCTGCTCCGGAAGCAAAATTCAGAATCATCGACGCCGCCAAAGCTGACGAATTAGCGCAGATTAGGCGTAGCAACGCGCGCTCGCACCTGATGTTGGGGCTTGCCTATGCGAATGCCGGGTTGCTTGAGGAGTCGTCGCGAGAGCTGCGAATACTGGTTTCTGCTAATCCGAAATCCTCGGTTGCGAGGAGCCTGTTGCGCAGCGTTGAAGCTCAGAAGAGTTTGAAATAATCATGATCGCCATCAAGAACAAAGCGAACTCCTTTACCCTCCATCTCCTACAACCACGAATCCCGCCCAAAAGAATGGATGTTGGTAACGCTTCGTTCGCAGTAATTTTAACTGCGCCTTTCGCAGCGCTTCTGCTTTGCTCATTGCGTACGGCAAACCACCGGCGGGCGCTTTCAGGTTTCGGTGAAAGCTCAACATCAGCTCGGTCGTGCTGGCCGATTCAACGCTCCATTGACTGACAACCGTCGTGGAACTTCCGGCCACAAAGAATGCCCACGTCAAACCGATCACTCCTTCGCCGGCGCCGATGCGGCCGCGAGCGGTGTCGCAGGCAGATAACACTACGAGATCAGCTTTGAGATCGAGATCCATTATTTCCCAGGCTTCCAATAGGCCGTCTTCCTTTGAGTCGCCCGCGGATTGTGAGAGGACGATATGCGAATACATCGGATTGGCATTGTTTAATACTCCATGGGTTGCCAATTGAAGGATCCGGTAACTCGCAGCTTCCGATTTCACGCGATCCTCGGACGCGTCCGGTCCAATATAAATCCGGCTCCGCGAGGGTCCATACAACTGGCCCAAAATCTTAACCTGACGCTCAGCTTCGGGCAGGGGCGCGAGTCCTTCACTTAAAACGTTGCGCGCGCGTTCGATGGTCACCTTTCCGATTGACGGATTGCCGATCGCAAGTAAGCTTGGCTCTGACGCCTTTGTCTGCCGGCGTTTTGCGATCATCGCATGCAGCACAGTGAGCGATGGAGCGTAAGAAATGGCGCAGTCTTCGATCAGATAGTGACCACTCGCCGGCTGCAGAGCTTGAAACGGCAAGTCCCACAGGACGTCGTCAGGCACAATCACCAGATTGTTCCGGCCCTGCAACTGGGCCTGCGCGGGCTTGATTACCAGGTTATAGAGTTCGGCTGCAGAATCAGCATAATCCAGATCGTGATTAGCCAGTCGCCGCCGAAACTTTTCGACGCGCGCCGCAACCTGGTCGCGCTTGAGAGGGATCGTGTACGTCTTCAAACTCGCGTCGTTTCGCGTGTCCTTCGTTACGACGAACAAATAGAGCCGATCGGGAGCCACGACATATTCGAGGAAAGCGCTCTTGTTATCGGGCAACAACTGGCCGGCTTGTTCCAGCCGCCAGGCTTCGGCTTCTCCGCGTTGAGTCTTCAACTCAGGATGGGCCGCGTAAAGAGACGTCTGAAAATCTTCGCGCTTCAGTCTCGCTTTCTCGAGTCGAGTGTTGAGGTCGCCAAGACGCGATGAATCAGGTTTGTCGTGTATCTTCTCGCGAGCAATTTGCGTATTGAGCGCTATCAGCTCGGCGGTTAACTCCTGCTCGCGCTGCCGCTCGGAAGCCGACATAGCCTTGTTTATATTCGTGCGGCCTCCGCGCAAAACGTCCAGCAGTACGCGGCCTTTCGCGCGTTCCGCAAAAGCCAGTGCCTCCTGGTCATTATCTTCAGCCAGCAGCAATCCAATCATGGCCGTGTATGGCGCCAGCTTGTTTTCGAAAAATTCCTCGTGTTCGGTTTCCGCTCCTGGTACCTGGTCCCTTAGTTTGTCTATGATGCGAATCGCTTCTGCAAATGCTTGTTTTGCCTTCTCGGAATTCCGCAAACCAACATAAGCGAAGCCGGCGGTAGTATGTGCTTGCCAGAGCACCTCGTTCTGATCGGTTTCGCGCGCGAGCTCTGCGGCTCGTTGACCAAACTCGAGGCCTTTACTGTGATCGCCTTGCGTGTCGTACGTAAGGGCGATGGCGTTGAGCGTTGCCGGTGCTTTAATGCCGATTGTCTGGCCGAGATCCAGGCTCTTCTGAAAAGACTCCAGCGCGTGCGGATAATCGCGTTGCGCGTAATAGACCGCGCCAATTTCTGTGAGTATCTCGGTCATCCGATCCTTGCTCCCCGATGAATTCAGAATCGCCAGCGCCTTCTGTAGATAGTCCAACGACTCGCCGAAGTTTCCCTGGTTTCGTTTCACCATACCGATGCCCTGTAGCGCTTTCCAGGTTACAGGCTTCGCACCTAACTGCTCAGCCTGGGCCATCGTCCGCTGTAAGTAATCCAGGGCCAGCGGGTAGTTCCCCAAAGCGGAATAGAGGTAACCCATATTCAACAAGGTACTCGTTATTCCCAGCTTGTCACTCGGATCGGTGAGGGCGAGACTTCTTTGAAACGAGTCGAGACTCTTCAGATAGTTACCCTGATCCAAATAGACCAATCCGATATTGTTGAGGACACTAGCTGCGCCTTCAGCGTTATTTAACTCCTCATTCAGTTTTAGACTCCTCTGGTAGGCCTCGAGTGCTTTTGCATTTTGGCCTCGTATGTACTCAACTCCGGCAATAGAGTTAAGCGCGGTCGCGACCGACATCTTGTCGCCGCTCGCCTCGTTTATCGCCATGCTTTGCTGGTAGTAATCCAGAGCGACGTCATACTCACCCTGCATCCGCTTCGCGGTGCCGGCGGCCCTGAGAACGACGGCGGTGCCCGCTCGATCCCCAAGGCGGTCTGCCTCTCCCAGAGCAATCTGGTAAATTCGCAGGGCCTCCGAAGTTTTTCCCTGACTCCTGAGACGATTTCCCTGTGCAACTAACGCCCTTACCAGTTGCGGGTTAAGCAGTTCACGGTTCTCGGCAAATATTGAAGCCCTCTCTTCGCCTGTCTGAGCTGCAATCAACGAACCGGCGAGGTCGTCTTCGGCTGAAGCGTCGTGCGCGATCTTCCAGATGCCGGACTCTTTCACCCACTGCATAGCGCGAACCATTTTTCCAAAAGTGGTGGAAGGCCGGCCCGTTTTGGTGTCGCTCCCAGTAATCTCAACGGCCACCTGGATTGCCGCCTTATCGTCTAAAATACTCAGTCTACGAATCGCGAGGTTCCGGACTGCGATTCCATCGTTTGCCGCAAAATCACGCTGGAATTCCTTCCGCCGGCTCTCGATCTCAGGCGCTCCGGCACTCCAATATTTCAGCGCAACGCTCGGATCCTTTCTGGCAAAAGACTCGAAGTACTGGCTGACTGCAGTCCGCAACAGCGCCTCGTCTGGCGAAGACTGCTGGGCGACGCGCAGAGTTGCGTCTGGGTTCTGTCCGCAGATCGGCGCGGTGATGCCGAGCAATAGGACGAGCAGGTAAATGTGAGTGGATGGGGACATTGATCTCAAGCGGCGATCTCGGATCGGAACCTACTTGTTGGGGAAGGCCGGCTGATCGAACGTTCCGGCGACGACCTTGGGCTGAGATGTTATGGCGGAAACGTACGGAAGGCAATGCCATTCCGAGAGTGCCAGCCGTCACGGAAGTCTTTTTGAAGAGAATATCTTGCGCTCGTGGTAATAAGCTCCGCGCTTTCCGTCGTCTGTAGCCAGAAATGCAGCTTTAGAGGAGGAAACGGTCGTGTACAAGTTCAAGAGCTCGCTCATTGGGTTGATTGGGATAGTGACTCTGCTTGTGATCGTCACGGTTGCCATGCCACACATAGGCCGCGGCGCCAACGGAACGAGCAGCAATGCCCCATCGACTCAAGCGCAGAATGTGAACGTCGTCAATACCCCGGCTGTTAATGCTCAACAGAGTGGCACCTGGAACGTGGGCATCAACGGCACACCGAACGTCAATGTCAGCAACATGCCGGCGGTTCGTATTGATTCATCGGCTAACACCGTGAAGATCGATACGGCAAACCCACTGCCGGTGCGGAACGTTGACAACGCTGTAATGCACCCTTTCCACGTAGGCACCAACCTGGGAATACCTGACGGCAGCACCTTGGCGACGGCAGACTTAGCCGTGCCCGCAGGGAAGATGGCGGTGATCGAATACGTCTCAGTGCTGACATTGGTAGCTCCGAACCAGCGACCGCTCGTCCTTATCAATGCCAAAACTGGTTATGAAACCAGCCAGACCTACATCCCCTCGACATTTCAGTTAACCCAATTCGGTTACGACTGCTGGGTTGCGAGTCAGCAGGTAAGACTCTACGCAGAGGGTGGAGCAGCGACGATAAGCGTGCAAGTTTCGCGAGACGCCACCGCGGTTCCGGCCATCTCCTATATCTCAATTTCCGGATACCTGGTGGAGATGCCATAAACCGGGCAGTGCCAAGGCGGCTGCTTAGGAGAAACAGATCGGGGTAGCTGGTCGAAAAAATGGCCTTACCCGGGCTTACTGTTGCCGCAAAGAGAGCGTCTATGAACGTGTTTGCATCCTTACTGATTCGCGGTTGGGGAGTGCCTGTCTGGCTCATAGCACTAATTGCCGTGCCGGTTCATCCCGGTGCACGAGGAGGAAGAAAGATGAAAAAAATTTCACTGCGAACTCTGGCGGTTTTGGTCTTCGCAGTTTTCAGTCTTCAAACAGCTTCGGCGCAGTTTCCGAAAATTCCGAAAATAGGGAAACCCAGCCCGCCGCAGCCACAGCCAACCCCGACTGACACCGCGCAACCGGCGTCAACCAACTCGCAACCAGCAACGTCCCAGCCGGACAGTCGAAACACTAAAATAAGCGCATCGACCGGGCCGGCACTCAACAAGCCTTCGATTCAAATCACGCTGAGAACGCACCGGCAGTACTACCGGAATGGTCAAGAAGATCAGGAGACCTGGAGTTGGACGCCGCGCATAGTTTATCGAGTCAACGGTCCGATTCCGGCGGGCAGTCAATTGTCGGTTGAATTTACCTTGCCTTCGAGCAAGCCGTGGATCAAATTCGATTGCACCACTAACGAAACCAAAGAGGATTACTGGTGGCCTACCGAGTGCGGAATGAACTCCAACGATGTTAAGGACGAACAGGCCACGATTGAAACTGGTCTCGCCGGCTTCAAAATCTTGCTCAAGAATGAGTTGGAAGGCTCTAACAAGGCGCTCTTCACCGGCAAGTTCAAGGTCGAGAAATTTCACGTTGGTGTGGTCGATCTGCCGAAGTTCAAGAACAACTTCTCATACTACGTCAACTACGACTGGGACATGCCAATCGGGTATCTCTACGATTACGACATCATGGATTCTCGCTCCGGCAACTTGCCATCCAAGACCGAGGGCCGGCTGACTTTTGTCACGTGGTTCAAAGGCACGCCGAACACGCTCGATTACGCCAAGTACGCGGCTTATCTCTACTACCAGGGAAAGATGGTCGCTGACAGCACCGGAGAGGGCAATAAGTACGGCAACACCGCCTGCGAAGTTACGAATACCGCTTATGAGGAATCAGCATTTGGCTATTGTCGCCGGAAATTCGTGGTTAACGCGATGGTCTGGGACAAGCAGCCCCAGTTTCATCCGCAGGATTTCAAGATGTACGAAAATCCCGGCGAGTACGAGATTAAGGTTCTGCAGAACGGCAAGCTCGTGCGCACTGCCAAGTTGACAATGGGTGCCAACTATCAGCTGGTTGATACGGGAATCGGCAAGCAGAACAATCTCGGTACTGGACGCATTGTCGTGCCCGTGCAGATCATCGGCGATCAGGATGGTGTCTGGGATCGCAACGCGTACAAGACTGACGCCTTCTTCGGCAATCCGTTAAGTGGGCCCGTTGTGCCGTAGCTCCGAATCACGGGTGGCGACGATGATCGCGTCTTCGCGTTAATACTGTGTTTACCTGGTTGAGTTCGGAGCAAGAAAGTGGCCGGTAATATGTTGTCCATTTCCCGTCGCTTATCAGTAGAGCCAATTCATGAGCCTTTAAAAGGAGAAATCAGCGATGAGATGGCTGTTGTTGTTGATGGCAATTATGCTGGTGGCGGGTTGCGCTGCCAGGCAAGAAAAGTCAGCTGGCGGAAATTCGCCAGACCAAACAAACCTACCGGAAGCGGCAAAGTATGAAAAGCCGGCCCAAAGCAAAACCGCCACCTTCGATGCGGATGCTCCGCCGGTGGATTTCACTTTCCTTGGGATAGCGCCCGACAAGACAAGCATCTCGTACAAGATCAAAGTGAACACCGGCAAGCCCATAGAAGAGGTCCATCTTGCTCTGAAAGAAACCGACGCCGGCGGAAAGGTAGTGGAGCAAACCATGATCGCGTGGCAGAACATAGTCCACTCGACCCAGCAGCCGATCGAAAAAGTCAAGACCTACGAAGATCAAACCGCGCTGGATCCCGCTGCAGTCAAGGCTGAGTGCACGCTGAAGGAAGTGATCTTCAAGGATGGCACAAGGTGGACCGCGCATTAAAACGTTGTCCGTCATCGCCCCAACGGCGGAGTCAAGAAATGGAAACAGGGGAACTGCGGAATGTTGGAATGCAGCGATTGAAGTCAGGCGAGTTTCCTGAGGCGGTAGCGCGCGATCTCAAGAAGCAGGGTCTTGCCTACGCGGAGCTACAAAGTCTGTTCCGGGAGGCTGCGGGCAAGAAACGCCGCGGCGGTTTCGTCCGGATCGCTCTGGGCGTTGTGATCACTCTGGCAACAGCACTTCTGGTGATGGGCGCGATGGAAGCCGGCTTCAAGTGCTATGGACCGGGCCTGGCCGTCGGCCTCTTCGTCATTGCCAACGGAATCCTGCAATTAAAGAACGCTCGAGAGATGAAGAAGGCGGTGAGGTACCGCAACTATAAGTCGCATTTCAGTAGAAAGGAAAGTAAAGATGGCTGAGCCGATCACCTATACGTTGAGCTTCGGGATGAGCAAGCTCAATCTGTCACTAACAGAGGACAGGTTTATTTCGCAGGGGTCGATGCAGAACGTCGACGTCCCGCTATCGGCACTGCGGTACTTCTGCGTGTCGCCTGTTTACAATCAGGTGAACACGTATGATGCAGAGTTGATCGTGGCCTGGGATGAGGCGGGAAAAAGGAAGTCGAAGAAGCTCTATGTGAGACAAACGGATCGGTCTTTTCAAGACTTCATCAGCGCACTGCAACAGAAACGGCCTGATGCAAGCTTGCTGCACACGAACCCGAAGGAAGCGCAGAAGCAGATGGGCGTGACCAGCACCAACAAACTGGCATGGATCATCGGGCTGGCGATCGTGGGCGTCATAATTCTGATAGTCATACTCGCCGGCCTCTGGGGCGCTTTAGGTTCATGAGCGAAACATGAAGAAGCTCGGCATAGCGGCTCTTGCGCTCATGCTGGTGTTTATGATTCCGGTTCTGTTCGTCCTGAGCCGAAACGCCGTCAGCGCGAACCAATATTTCGTCATTGTGGCGGCGGTGCTGCTGTTGGTTTTATGGACCATTCCATACGCGACTTTGGTTGATCCATGGCTGCGGCGCAGCATGGGCGCGCTTTTCAACGTGACGATTGAATGGCGGGGCACCAGCAATTCGTTGTCCTGGACTCCGGTCCGGGAAACAGGATGCATTGCCGGACTCTTCATAGATCTACTCGGATATTTTTTCATCATTCTTTGGTTTACGCCGTTTGCCGCCGCCATCGGTCTGGTGCTTTGGCTTCGTCATTGAGGTTTTGCATAAGGAGGTTCACATGTTTATTTCATCGTCGCTGACTCTCCAACGAAAGACCCGGTTTGCTTTCATTCTGCTCCTGACAGGCATCTCCCTGGCCTGCACGAAAAAGGAACCGGCCTTATCAACGAAACCGATGGCAGAACACGCGTTCAAAGGTTCATTAAAGCAAACATTGACCGGACACGATGAAAGCGTGAGGTCGGTCGCTTTCTCGGCTGACGGAAAGACGCTTGCAAGTGGCGGACTCGGCAACCTGGTAAAACTCTGGGATGTGCAAACCGGGTCGTTGAAGCGGACTCTGGCGCAGACGGGTCCGCCGGTTATTTTCTCTTCGAACGGACAAACATTGGCCACCGTGGATGGATTCAAGAATACGATTAGATTATGGGACGCGGCGACGGGAGCTGAGCAGCAAACGCTGAGTGGACACGGCGGCGAGATAACTTCAGTCGCCTTCTCGCCGGATGGCCAAACCGTTGCCAGCGGCAGTTTCGATAAGACTATAAAACTTTGGGATGCAAAGACGGGAAGTGCGAAGCAGACACTCTCAGGGCACGGCGACACCATAATGTCTGTCGCCATCTCGTCTGATGGTCAGACGATCGCAAGCGGCAGCAGGGACCAAACAATCAGGCTGTGGGATGCTCAGACGGGCGCGTTGAAGCAGACGATTAAAACGGATGACATCGTGCTGGCGGTGGCTTTCTCACCGCGCGGAGACATTCTGGCAAGCATTAGCGGCGACAAGACTGTGACATTGTGGGATGTGCAAACCAGCGCGGCTAAGAAGACCCTGGCCGGAGATGACAATGTGACGTCCGTCGCTTTCTCGCCCGACGGCAAACTACTGGCCGGCGGCGGTTATGACAAAACCGTGCGCGTCTGGGACATACAGACTGCCGAGTTGAAGTTCACGCTGAAAGGCCATGATGGCGTGGTCGAGTCGGTTGCTTTCTCTCCTGACGGCACGCTGGCGAGCGCGAGCGCGGACAAGACTGTGAAATTGTGGAATTGAGAAGGTAATCCGGCGCCCAGGCCGCTTTGATTAGCGGCTTGAGCCGCATTGGTTTCAATCAGGAGAAACGACAACAACCAACAGGAGGAAGAGTAAAAATGTTCAGAAAGATCTCAACTGCGGCATTCCTCTGCTTAGCGCTTTCTGGTACCGCTTTGGTAATCGCCCAGAAGGTCGCAAAGGATCTCGACGATGCCATTACCGAGGCTTCCAATTGGGTAGGCTGGAAGGCCGACGATAGCATGTACCCAAAGGAGGATGGAAAGAAGGCGCTCGAGGACGGCAAAAGATGTATGGACAAGATAGATGAAGCGTTGTCCAGGGGGCTGGCTGCATCGACGGTCGTCGAAACCCATAAAGGGAACATGACGATTAGTGAGGCTCGCGAGATGTGCGTTGCTGTTCGCGCCGCAGGCCAGAGAGTGTTCGGCGATCTAACTGAGGCGGAAGAAGCCCAGTACGAACCGTTCAGAAAAGTTCTCAGTGGAGATAAGCTCAGCCTCTACAACGATCGCTTGAAGAAATACAAACTTTATGGGGCTGGCGGCAAAGTCCTGAAAACACCTGAAACCTATCGGGATTCACCTCTCTGGTGCACTACTGGTGTCGATCGCGAAGGAGTTCTGCCGGTGTGGACTGTGGACTGCTGGCACTTCAAAGGCATGGCAAAGGTCGGCTCAGTCGAAAGCCGAACCGGGACGGGCGACGAGGCGCCATCCTCGGCGTTTCGTTAGACATTTTGTCTCTGCGTGCAGCGGCGACCTTTGGATTAATCGATCAAATCTCATCCCAGGCGCTACTGCGGTGTGCTTGCCTCTCTCACCGCGCTCCAAATTCGGATTCTGCGTTACAATCGCGCTATGTACGTTCTCAAAGTCCGTTCTCATCAACGCGAAGAACTGATCGAATTTACTAACGAAGTGCAGCGGCAGTTGAAAGAGTCAGGAGCCAGTGAAGGAGTCGTAGTGCTCTACGTGCAGCACACCACGGCAGGCTTAACTGTGAACGAGAATGCCGATCCGGATGTGCCGCGCGATATGCTGCACCTGCTCCGAACGTTGATTCCACAACACGGCATGGGCTTTCGTCATGGCGAAGAGAATTCCGACGCGCATATCAAAGCGAGCCTCGTCGGATTCAGCGTCACCATTCCGTTCCAGGCCGGCGAGTTGTTGCTGGGACGCTGGCAGGGAATCTTTCTCTGCGAGTTCGACGGCGGGCGAGAGCGCAAGGTGATTATGATGGTACGTTAATTCTCGCTGAAGAGCTGTCGCTCATCAATCAAGACACTCCAAGTGTCCCGAAGGTGCACGCGAACGGCTAACCGGATGATGTTGCAGGTTCCACCTGACCGTTCGGCGCACCTTGTAGGCAAGTAAGAACTAGAGTAAGCTCACGCTTCAAACATATCTCGGCAGTATTCAACCCTCGACTGATTTCCGGATTACCGGGCATCCTTTAAGCAGGTTTCCTATAGCAGGGTCAAGGTAGTAACCGAAACACTTTTGTGTGCGGTTCGGACTTGATTCCTCTTCCGCCATATCGGAACCCAGTGCGCTCCAGAGGTTTCATATGGCTGAAAGGTTCCTAATGCGTCGAAAGGCACCAACCCTCGTAATCAAACTCGGGCGCAACGTAAGCATTGTCCTGGTCTTCACACTGGCAATCGTCTTTCAAACCCTGGGCGCTTCTTGCTCCATCAAAGCGCAAGGCGTGACCGGCACGATCAAGGGCACCGTGAGCGCCACCGCGGGCGATCCTTCAGCTCGTCCCGAATTGCTGCCCGGGGCAAGCGTGATACTCGTTAATCGCGATCTGGCTGGACCCGCATTCAAGACAGTAACCGATGAAACCGGAAATTTCATTTTGCGGGATTTGCCAGCGGCGGTGTATACGGCAACTGCCGAAGCCAATGGCCTGCCACGTGTAACAAGCGAGATTCGCCTGACCGCAGGCGCAACGTTATTTGTCGAAATTGTCCTCACTGCTAATGTAACCGAGTCGGTGACCGTGCGGGATGAAGAAGGCCAGCTCAGCACGGGAGAAACCACGACCTCTAATACCGTCCGGGCTGAGAAGCTGGAAGAGCTTCCCCTGCGTGCCGACAATTACCAGAGTGCCCTGCCACTCACGCCTGGCGTCCTGCGCGGAATGGATGGCGCGGATCACATTAAGGGGACTCGCGCGGGCCAAAGCGCCTACACGCTCAACGGCGCTGACATTACCGATCCCGTCAACGGAAATTTGGCTTTCGATATTCCGCTGGAAGCCTCAGCCAGCGTGCACATTGAAGAAAATCCGTATTCTGCAGAGTTTGGAAGGGCAACTGGCGGCTCGAGCAATCTGGAAACTAAGACCGGAGGAGAGAAGTTTAAGTTCGGCGCGACGCGGGTCTTCCCTACTTTTCATAACATCATTGGTGGGAAGGTCGATTCTTTCCGGCCACGCCTGACTTTTCAAGGTCCGGTAATCCGCAAGCGCCTCTACTTCCTGCAATCATTTGAATATCGCTTTTCGCGGATTTATGTGCCGAGCCTCTCTGCGCCGCGGGACAATTCAACCTCTGAGGCTTTCAATTCTTTTACGCAGTTCGATCTAACCCTGGACAGCCGGAATCGTCTGAAGTTTGTCGGCGCGCTCTTTCCTGAAAAGAAGCGTTACGTTGGATTGAATACCTTTAGTCCACAGGAAACGACGCCGAACACAAAGCAGAATGGCGAACTCTTTTCAGTGTCTGAACAGGCTATTTTTAAGAACCAGTCGTTCCTTTCTTCGTTGTTCGCCTACAAGACTTTCAAGTTCGATGCGTTTGGGCAGGGGGGAAAGCCGCTCACGATCCTTCCGGACGGCAATGATGGAAGCTACTTTGCCGATACGCGGCGTTCGGCGCGCCGTTTTCAATGGCAGGAGCAGTATTTCGCGCGAACTCTCACGCTCGCCGGGCAGCATGCAATTAAACTTGGCGGTGAACTTGATTACACGAAGTTGTCCGGCAGTTTCAACTTTCGACCCATCATCATCCGCCGTCGTGATCGGACAATCAGCCAGCGCATAGACTTTGCCGGGCCAACTTTCATTGATCGACCTTTGACAGAGCTAAGCGCTTTCGCTCAGGACCGTTGGGCTATCAATCGAAGCGTGACCATGGACATTGGAGTGCGGTTTGATCGCAATAGTATTTCCAATCACAACGACCTTTCGCCCCGCCTTTCAATTCTCTATCTTCCTTTCAAAGACGATCGCACAGTTGTGCGCGGGGGAATCGGACTCTTCTACGATCGCAGTCCGCTCTCATCCAGATACTTCGAACTTGAACAGGTGGGCGACAATGACGAGCTACTCGGCAATGCCGGACTCGATGCCTCCACGCACACGCATTTTCCTGAACGCATAGTCACGGGTTATGCAAATGATGGAGTCACCGTCATTGATGGACCGCGCGAGTTCATGAACCTAATCCACGGGCCGTTGCGTGATGCTCTCAGCAGGCGTTGGAGCCTGCAGATCGACCGTAGCCTTACTAAACATTTGACGTTGCGTGTAGGGTACCTTCAGCGTTCCACCAGAAATGAACTAATCATTGTTCCCAAGGACAGCGGCCCCAGCCAGGGATTGCTGGTTCTCAAGAGCCGTGGTGTGTCGAGATACGACGAATTCCAGGCGATTGCCCTCTACAACGGCCGGCGCTTTCACAATTGGAACGCTTCCTACGTCTGGTCCAAAGCCCGTGGCAGTCTGAACACGGCAGACAATTTCCTCAGTGATTTTCCCTCCTATGTTGTGCGGCCAAATCAGTACGGCCCCCTGCCATTTGATGCTCCGCATCGATTCCTGGCCTACGGGGAAATAAAGGTGCCGCTCGAAATAACAGTCATGCCGGCATTCGAAATTCGCTCAGGGTTTCCGTTCTCTTTCGTCAACGATCGTCTGGATTTTGTCGGCGATCGGAACCGGGCCCGCTTTCCTGCGTTCCTTTCGGTCGATGCTACCATCCTGAAGGGTTTCAAAATCCCGTTTCTGGACAAAAAGGCCAGGGCAGGTGTCGTAATTTTCAATATCACGAATCACTTCAATCCGCGCGATGTCCAGAACAATACCGGCAGCCTCCACCTTGGCCAATTCTTCAACAGCCTGGGGCCCTCTGTCCGAGGCAAGTTTGAATTGGATTTCTAACTACCCGCATCCAGATACGCCCACATCAGAGCCAACCGGACCCGGCCGGGAGTCACCAATCTGTTCCGGGATCGCCACGGCCGTTGCGGGAATTTGTGTCTGGGAATTCGACGCCGTGCGTGAATGAAAAGTTAATTATGTAAACGTTAAGCAGAAAAAAGAACGGCCCCGCCGTTTCCAACGAGGCCGCGCTGTTTGTCTTGAGGAGGAGCGTTATGCTTTCTTGTCCTCGGCCGCTGCAGGCTTTACCATATCTGCGCGTTGCTTGTCAGAATACTTGAGACTCGCCGCATGTCCTGTTCTGCGGTATCGGGCAACGTTAACCGAGGTACCGGCAAAAGCCATTTCCATCCGATCAGCATCAAAGTTCGCCGCAGTCGCCATCGCGATCCCTACTGCGCCGGCCTCCGCAAAGGCATCCTGGTTCGCGCCCAGATAAATGAATTGCCAGTTATACTTCTCGGCTTGGTGATCGATCATTTCTTTCACCTGGGACTTTGTGAACTTATGGCTCGCGTTCTCCTCACCGTCCGTAATCACGACGAACACGACCTTATCTGGTCGGTTCGTGTCGGGAATAGCGGCCAGCGTTCGGCCGGTACTGTTGATGGTTTCTCCGAGCGCGTCGAGTAACGGGGTACTGCCGCGAGGCTGATAAATATCTCCATTCAAATTCGGCACGTCTCGCACCGGTCTGGCTTCATGCACGACATCCGTACTCTCGCTATCGAACTGCACCAGCGTGAACGAAGCGTTGTCACCAGCGGCCTTTTGCTCTTTCAAAAAGTAGTTGAACCCGCTGATTGTCTCGTCCTTCACAGCCTCCATTGATCCTGATCGATCCAGCAATACCGCGATATGCGTTGCATCTTTCATTTCTTTTCTTTCTCCGCTTCCCCGGTAGGGACATAGCTTGTCTCGGCGCGCAGATTGTAGCGGGACAGAATCTTATTGCCCGCCGCCCGCCGCCCTCTCAGCACATCGCTCAAATACGCCTCCGAGACCTCCAGTTTAGCCGCCAGGGCCTTTTGCGACCCCTCAGCGTCTGCCTCATCACGAATCAGACCCAGAAACTCTTCCTGCGTCAATCTCTTCATACGCGGATCAGCTTATCACGAGAAGATCAGAAAGGCCAAGTCACATGATTTGCGAGCAGTTCGTTAGCATCGAAATAACCTCCACCACCGGCTTTTGATAACCGAAAATCGCAAGCGCCAGCCGCCAGTACGTTCCTAAGAAAGAGCAGAACTTCGGCTCAGTTGTTGGTTCCGCGTCCTTTAGGTCCATGTCAGTCCATGCGGAACCAAATGAAAACTGCGGAAGTCTAAGTTAGCCAACTAATTTGAATTCGGGAGGTTCGCAAATGCATCATCCATCTCGCTGGACGACTGGCTCCATTTTTCTGGTCGCGCTGTGTATCCCGTTTCTTATGGCCGGGTGTGCCAGGAAATCCAATCGCACCACGAAGGTGACAGTCGCAGGTGAAGCGATAAGCAGAGTTGAGCCCGACACCGCAGAGGTCAGCCTCTCAGTAGTGACCCAAAACCCACAGGCACTCACGGCCCAACAGGAGAACGCTCGCAAGAGCGAGGCCGTCGCAAACTCGGTAAAAGCCATTGCCGGCTCAAACGTAGACATCAAGACGAGCGATTACGTATTGCAACCGCAGTACGATGCGCGGGACAACAGCCTGCCGAAGATTGTCGGCTATGACGCGCGCAACACCGTAATCGTGACGATGAGCGACTTGAAGAATGTCGGTGCGATCATCGACGCGGCTTCGCGTGCCGGGGCGAATAGCATCGACGGAATCTCGTTTGTCTTGCGGCAGACGAGCCCCGCCCGTGGACAAGCCCTGGCCGACGCTACGCAGCAGGCCATGAACAAAGCTCGATCGATTGCGGAAGCTCTGGGTGGCCACGTGCTGCGGGTCGTAGAGGAAAATGAGAGCTCGACCGTGGGTTCGGTCGAATGTTCAGTTGATCGTCGAAGTGGAGAGTTAAGCGTCGGACTTGTTCATCAGCTCGACAAATTTCTCGACGTCTTTGCGGGTGTGTTCCATCTGGCGGCGGCTTTCCAGGTAGGATTGCCACTGCCCAGTTAGCGTGAGGGCTTTCGTCGTATCCTGGTCGAGGGCCTGGGCCATCACCGCGATCAGGTCGCTGACCACGCGGGTGTGTTCAAGCAAAGATTCGATAATCGAATGCGCCAGTTCGGCCTGATCAAGATCGGGAGCGTCGGTCTCCGGGATATTAGTTGGCTCGTCAGTCATCTCTTAAGTCCCGTCAGGGACGAAATGTTTATAGCACCTGAACCCAAATCCATTTAAAGCTCGGTAGGAGAGAAATTCTGAGATGGCAATTTAACGTTACGCTCCTACGGAGCGCTGGTCATATCTATCGCGGTTACTATAAACATCGCGTTCCTAACGGAGCTTAATCCGTATACCAACTTCCCCGAACAAACGGCAGCTCTGTGACCTTCGCCGGCAATTCCTGGCCTGCCGAAATGATTTTCACTTTCGTCCCCGGGGCGAGGTAATCATACTTCGCATAAACCAGCGCGATCGTTTGTTTGAGCCGCGGCGAAATCGTTGCCGAGGTGACGACGCCAATTTCCTTATCATCTTCGGAGAGAATTTTCGCGCCACTCTCGACCGCCACGTCCTGCTCCAGCCGCACACCGGTTAGTTTCTTTGCCACATGGCCACGATATTTGATCCGCGCGATAATCTCCTGGCCAATGTAACAGCCTTTAGTGAAGCTTACCGCGTCGTCAAGATTCGTTTCCGTTACCACCCTGGTCTCATCCATGTCGATGCCGAAGCGGGGGATGCCGGCTTCGATGCGCAGTATTTCCGCTACCTCAGAGCTAAATGGTTGAGCGCCGGCTTCTATCAATGAGACGCGCAGGCGTTCAGCCTCGTTCGCGTCAACAAAGAGATCAAAACCGTCTTCGCCGGTGTGCGTGGCGCGAATGACAGTCACGTTGCCGCCATTCTCGACTTGCGCGGTCGCGCCTTGTTCCCGGGCGACGTTTGCAACCGTTTCTCCCAACGCCTGACGCATAACTTCCGCAGCCTTCTGGCCCTGCACCGATAGCATCGCCGTCTCGCTCGTCAAATCCTGCACTCGAAAGTCGCCCGCCAGGGTGAAACGTTCCAGTAGTTTGGCAACCGCCTCAAGCGAGACCCTTTCAGTGTCGATTAGGAATCCATCCTCGCGATGAATGATCCGCACCGCAGCGATCAGACGCCCTTGCACATTCGGAAAAACCGCCGGCATCCATGAATTCAACACCAGTGTTTTCATGTCGTTGGTGATCAGGCCGTTGAGAAACATCACGGCTTCTGAACCGCTCACCAAAAGACGTCCGCGGGAAGAGAGATCGATCACGCCGGCGCCGTCGTCGCGTACCGCGGAGTAGTCAGTTGACAGGATAGGTTGGTTCACAATAGTTAGTTCTTCCTCGCCCGTCGGCCTGCGGCTTTGCCGCCTGATGTGCGGAAAGCCTATGGCTTTTCGGTTTGCTGAACGCTGGAAACTGAGACTTCGCCTAAGTTCCGAGGCGCAGCCTCGGAATACAAAAAAATTCGTTGGCCGGAAAGGCAAAGCCTTCCCGAACATCGGGAGGGCGGAGCCGCCAGAACTAGCTTGGCTTTCCGATCCGTCCAATCGCCCGCGCCACAACTTGATAATCCTTCAATTGAGTCCTTTCGTCGCGGCTGGTGATCAAGACCTGCGGACTTGGATGATAAAGCGGCACCAGCAAGCGGCCATTCCAGCGACGAATCTTGCCCGCGTCGTGCTTCAAGTTGAACTCATGATAGTGAAGCAGTTTCAGCGCATCAAGCGCGACCGTTCCCAGCGTCACGACGACAGTGGGTTCGACGAGTTGAATAGTCTGCTGCAGAAACAGCGAACAGTTGCGGATTTCAGGGGCCCTGGGCCGGCGATTGGCGCCTGAGTCTGCGCGTGGATTACAGAGCGCCGCGCTGGTAATAAAGATCTCGCTGCGGGTTAAGTTGATCGACGCCAGAAAGCGCTCGAAATTCTTTCCCGACTGATCGCCGGAGAACGGGACGCGGGTACGGTCCGCGCCTTTGCGTCCCGGCGCTTCACCTATGAACATCACTCGCGCGTCCAATGTGCCGTTCAACTCGCTCAGCACGGCGGCGCGTTCGCACATCGCAGGACACTTAACACAGGTTGAGGCTTCGGCGACCAACCTGATGAACTGATTTTGCGGTGTCTCAATCGCAATCGAATTTAAAAACATGTTGTTAGCAAATTAAAATGTCCGGTATTAATAGCAAGTGAAGTGTCCGGTTTGGTTTTCCTCATAAAACTGATTATCAATTAGTAGTGACTGTGGAACTGTGGAAAAGTCAGGCCGCTTTTTGGCGTGACTTTTCC
>WNFR01000827.1_pt1 | contig 39500 bp, 33 predicted proteins | sample 5400221 | NCBI WGS metagenome assembly WNFR01 (sample SAMN13153357, study PRJNA577476) | soil metagenome | isolation source: 40 cm soil under Madrone tree | place: USA:California | collected 2016-06-14 | reverse complement strand
CGCAGCGGCGATATGTGGGCGCCACAAATCGAGCAGACAGAAGCGCTTCGTGTCGAGCTGAGCTACTTCGCTGATTGCATCATGAACGACGAAACCCCGTTTAACGACGGACAGGCAGGCCTGCGCGTGGTTCGCATGTTAGAGGCGGCCGAGTGCTCCATTCGCAAGAGGGGCGAGTTGGTGCGACTGTGAACGAATTCCAGTCCATTACGCAAGACGTGAAATTGGGACAGGGAGTCAAGGTGTCCCAATTTGTAAACCTATACGGTTGCGAAGTTGGAGACGAAACAAAGATCGGAGCGTTCGTTGAGATTCAAAAGAATGCACGCGTCGGCCGCCGGTGCAAGATTTCGAGCCACACCTTTATCTGCGAAGGGGTCGAGATCGAGGACAACGTGTTCATCGGACATGGCGTGACTTTCATCAACGATTCCTATCCGCGGGCAACCGCGGCCGATGGGCAACTGCAGACAGAGAGAGACTGGAAAGTCGAACGGACGGTGGTCAAAACGGGTGCTTCGATTGGATCGGGCGTAACAATTCTTTCCAATGTAACTATCGGCGAAAACGCGATTATCGGCGCAGGAAGTGTGGTGACGAAGGATGTTCCTGCCAATGCGATTGTCGCGGGGAACCCTGCGCGGCTGAAGAGATTTGTTGAAAGCGGCATGAGCGTCGGCCAAGGTGATCGAAAGTGACTACACAACAAACCATTCCGTTCCTGGATCTTGCAACAACTCACATCGAGCTGGAGCAGGAGCTTACGGGAGTATTCAAGGCTGCGCTCCACACCGCCGGTTTTATCGGCGGCCCGGTGGTTGAACAATTCGAGCAGGCGTTTGCGACGTTTTGCGGGACCACGCACTGCATCGGGGTTGGAAATGGAACCGATGCGCTGCGGTTCGCACTGGCGGCCGCCGGCGTGAAGCTCGGCGACATCGTGATCACGGTGCCAAACACATTCATAGCAACCACGGAAGCGATTTCGCAGGTGGGTGCCGAACCGAGATTCGTGGATATCGTCGAAAGCACGTACAACATGGATCCGGAGAAAGTCCGCGAATACCTGCAGACGTTCTGCACGTTCGATGAATGCCTTGGGGTAGTGATTGAAAACCAGAGCGGTAAACCAGTGACTGCGATCGTTCCGGTTCATCTTTACGGACAGATGGCCGACATGGACGCCCTTGGGGAAATAGCCGAACAGTATAAGTTGATCGTTATCGAAGATGCTTGCCAAGCGCACGGGGCGCAATATTTCTCCAAAAAAGAAAACCGCTGGCGGACGGCGGGATCCATGGGGAAAGCTGCGGCATTCAGTTTCTATCCGGGCAAGAACCTAGGAGCCTGTGGTGAGGCAGGGGCCATCACTACGGATGACGAATCGCTGGCCAAAAAAGCCCGGATGCTGCGCGACCATGGCCAGATACAGAAGTACTACCACGAAGTTGAAGGGTACAACGGGCGATTAGACGCCATACAAGCGGGCTTTTTGCTAGTAAAGCTCAAACATCTTTCCGCTTGGACGGATATGCGTCGTGATGCAGCCTCTCGCTACCAGGAACTGTTCAACAGTATTGATAAGGACAGCATTAAGCTGCCGCATGAGCCGGACTGGGCTAAGAGTGTGTATCACCTCTTCGTGGTCCGGGTTGAAGATCGCGACGGCTTGATAAAGCATCTTGCTTCAGCCGGTATCGGTAGTGGGATTCACTATCCGGTTCCTCTGCACCTTCAGAATGCATACAGCGCTCTAGGACATAAAAGAGGGGATTTTCCCATTGCGGAAAAGATCGCACATGAAATCGTTTCGCTCCCAATGTATCCGCATCTACGAGGCGATCAGCAAAGCCGGATTGTCAGCGAGGTTGTGAATTTTGTATCCACCGAACAGCAGCGGTCCCTGCAGCCGAAATTTGCCTGAAAAGTTCCATCTGACGCAGAACGGGGTAATGAGGTAGTCGTGAAAATCGTTTCCATCGTTGGGGCGCGTCCTCAGTTCATCAAGGCGGCAGCAATCAGCCGGAAACTGCGAGAGCGGCACAATGAAATTCTGGTACATACGGGTCAGCATTATGACTACGAAATGTCTGGAATTTTTTTCGACGGACTCGAGTTGCCGAAGCCGGAGGCTAGCCTAGGCGTTGGTTCGGGTTCGCATGGATCGCAGACCGGCAAAATGTTGGAAGCGATAGAGCATGTATTGCTCGCGGAACGTCCGGACTACGTCCTGGTCTATGGGGACACGAACTCGACATTAGGTGGCGCGCTAGCAGCCTCAAAACTATCCATTCCAGTCGTCCATGTGGAAGCTGGCCTGCGAAGTTTCAATCGCCGCATGCCTGAAGAAATCAACCGCGTGGTGGCCGATCATTTGTCGGATTTGCTGCTATGTCCAAGCGAGACAGCGGTCAGAAACTTAGCCGTCGAGGGCATCACGCAAAACGTCCACCTCGTCGGAGACGTCATGCTTGACGTTCTGAACTGGGCGAAACGACGAGCGGATGGCAACGAGCCGGCGCTATTGGCCCGGTTCGGAGTGAGCCGGCAGGTTTACATACTCGCGACGGTGCACCGCAGCGAAAACACCGACGACGCAGCCAAACTATCGGGAATATTGAACGCACTCAACGCTGTCAAGGAACCGGTTATTTTCCCGGTTCATCCGCGGACGCGGAAAATCATCAGTGAAATGGGCTTCCGTCCGGAAACTCATGTGCATCTGGTCGATCCCGTGGGGTACCTCGACATGGTGGGCCTGCTGGGCTCTGCGCGGTTAGCGCTTACGGATTCAGGTGGGCTGCAGAAGGAAGCCTACTGGTTGGGTGTTCCTTGCTTGACGCTGCGGAACGAAACTGAGTGGGTAGAAACGGTCGAGAGTGGATGGAACACGTTGGTTGGCCACGAAACGAGCAGAATCGTCCAAGCTGTCCATTCAATCGCTTTGCCCAATTCACGGCCGCCTCTTTACGGAGATGGCGCCGCAGCAGAGAAGTGTGTCGAGCTTCTTGGTTTTGGAGCTGAACCTGTGAATTCTGCGGAAAGGACCGAATATGCAAACAGCAGATAGTTCGAAGGTCAGGGTTGCTGTGGTTGGAGTGGGCTACTGGGGCAAGAACCTGGCGCGAAATTTCTATGAACTCGGAGCCTTAGAGGTGTTGTGTGATCCGAATCCAACCGTAGCGGAAGAGTGCGAGCGTAATTACAAAGGGGTTCGATTCTGTTCCGAATACGCAGACGTGCTCACCGATCCTTCGATTGATGCGATCGCGCTTGCAACTCCCGCGGTACGGCACTACGAAATGGCCAAGGCTGCGCTGGATGCAGGAAAGGACGTGTTGGTCGAGAAACCGCTCGCCGTCGACGTCAAACAGGGCGAACATCTCGTACGATTGGCCAAAGCAAACCAACGAATTTTAATGGTTGGCCATATCCTGAGGTATCACCCCGCAATCCTTAAATTACAGAAGCTGATTCAGGATGGCGCTCTTGGAAAAATTGACTATGTGTATTCCAATCGCTTGAATATTGGAAAAATACGGACAGAGGAAAACATTCTCTGGAGTTTTGCTCCCCACGATATTTCCGTAATGCTGTCGCTCCTAAATGAAATGCCGAGTCGGGTAACTTGTCAGGGCAGCGCCTATCTGAATCGGGATGTTCCGGACGTAACGTTGAGCCACTTCGAATTCCCGAGCGGCGTTCAGGCGCATATCTTCGTGAGCTGGTTACACCCAATCAAAGAGCAGCGACTTGTGGTGATCGGATCGGAAAAGATGGCCGTGTTCGACGACACCGCGGAACACAAGCTCGTGTTGTATCCACACAAAGTCGAATGGAGAAATCGGATTCCCACAGCAGTCAAGAAGAATGGGGAGAACGTAGTCTTAGACGAGTGCGAACCACTACGCGTGGAATGCCAACATTTCATCCAGTCTGTGACGTCAGGGATCTCTCCGGTGAGCGACGGCGCGGAAGGGCTGAGGGTTTTGCGAGTATTGGATGCCTGCCAAACCGCGCTTCATAACACCGGGGTTAGCTCAGAAGCTTTGAAATCCAGGAACGGCAAGGGAGATCGTTCTCACCTCGCTCTGCCAACTACGGCGCGAGCGAACGGTGAAACGATTAGTCTGAAAGATCGGGAGACGGTACGTGCTCCGGAAACGTTCAAGCCAAAGAATGGCAAGCAGGAGCGTCCTTACTTTGTACACGAGTCCGCCTATGTTGATGAAGGCGCGGAGATTGGAACCGGCACGAAGGTATGGCACTTCTCGCACATTATGAAGGGTGCGCGAATCGGTGAGCGCTGCGTGATCTCGCAAAACGTGAACATCGATGGCGGCACGATAATAGGAAGTAACGTCAAGATCCAAAACAATGTATCCGTCTACACAGGCGTGTCGATCGAGGACGACGTATTTCTCGGGCCATCCTGTGTGCTGACGAATGTTACTAATCCGAGATCGCAGGTTAACCGGCACTCTCTGTACGAAACCACACGTTTGAAGCGAGGCTGCACCATTGGGGCCAATGCGACAATCGTTTGCGGAGTTAAGGTCGGGCGATACGCATTCGTCGGAGCCGGCTCGGTGGTAACTAAGGACGTACCCGACTTTGGATTGGTGATTGGCAACCCTGCGCACCAAGTCGGATGGATGAGCCGCCACGGCCACCGCCTGGACTCCCCAGATTCCAGCGGAGTAATGACCTGTTCTGAGAGTGGGTACCGCTACCAAGAAATCGAGCCCGGCGTTTTGCGTTGTCTAGATTTGGACGAGGAAGCACCTTTGCCAGCAAGTCTGAACAAGGGAAGCAAGTCGTACCGGCAACTAAAAGAGGAAGCCAAATATGCATGTGCCACTACTCGATCTTAAGGCGCAATACTCCACGATCAAGGGCGAAGTGGAGGCGGCTGTAGCGGAGGTGCTGGAGTCGCAGCACTTCATCCTCGGGCCCAAGGTGGAACAGTGCGAGCGAGCGATAGCGCAGTACAGCGGCTGCTCGCATGCCGTAGGCGTTTCTTCCGGCACTGACGCCTTGTTGGCGTGCTTAATGGCCGAGAACATAGGGCCGGGCGATGAAGTAATCACTACGCCGTACACATTCTTTGCGACAGCCGGTGCAATTGCTCGCGTGGGCGCAACGCCGGTCTTTGTTGACATCGACCCGATCACCTACAACCTGGACCCATTTCGAATCTCATCCAAAATCACGGCCAGGACGCGAGCAATCATTCCCGTACATCTGTACGGACAGATGGCGGACATGGACACGGTGATGACGCTGGCCGGGAAACACGGCTTCGTAGTCATCGAGGATGCCGCGCAGGCAATAGGTGCTGAGAGCGGCGGGCGACGAGCCGGGTCGATTGGACACTACGGATGTTTTTCCTTTTTCCCGTCGAAGAACCTTGGTGCGGTTGGTGACGGGGGAATGATCGTCACCAACGACGCTCAGCGAGCTGAAAAATTGAAATGTCTCCGTGCTCATGGTTCCAAGCCAAAATACCACCACAAGATCGTTGGAGGTAATTTTCGGCTTGATGCGCTTCAGGCTGCGGTGGTATCGGCCAAACTGCCACATCTGGACGAATGGACCGTGGGTCGTCAACGAAACGCGAAAAAATATGACGACCTTTTCTTAGAGGCTGGACTGGCGACGAATAAGAACGAATCGCCGAGCGTCGGGCTGCCCAAGGTTGTGCGGGAACGGCACATCTTTAACCAGTACGTAATTCGCGTTTCACGTCGTGATCAATTGCAGTCGGCGCTGCAGCAGCGGGGAATAGGAACCGAGGTGTACTACCCGGTGCCGATGCATCTTCAAGAGTGCTTTGCTTACTTAGGCCACTGCACGGGTGCGTTCCCTGAGAGTGAGAGTGCTGCCAAACAGACGCTGGCGCTTCCAATTTACCCGGAACTCTCCGAAGCGCAGCTGCGCCATGTAGTCGATTCCATTCGCGCCTTCTTCGCGGAGAACCCTGGGCAAGCAGATGAGTCTCAACGAGCAGTCGCGGAGTTCGTTGAACCGCATTCGAGACGCTAATCCTGTGATTGGAGTTCTATCCAAGCCAAGCGAGAGGCTGGTCGTTGAAGAGTTTTTTGAACTCTTTAAGACTCCTTGGGAGCACTACGACTCAAGCCGAAGCTACGACGTGATCATCGTCAGTTCGGACGTCGTACCCGACGTCAATGCAAAATTGCTGCTTGTATACGGCGCCCAAGCCAAGAGCATAGACGCGCGGAATGGCATTACAGTCCGTTCGCAAGATAGAGGCGGATGGCTGGATTATCAGAGAACTAGAGTTCCGATATACGGCGATCTAGCAACGTTCGAACCCGCAATCGATCACCGCCCATGCGTCGCGGGAACATCCGGAACTGTGGGCTCTCGCATTGCAAGTGCGAACGGCCCGACCATGATTCGCCTGGGGTATGAATTGTTTGAGGAAGTTCGGCTGCTCTTGTCGGCGGGCCAACCCGTCAAGCAGGCGGCCGTCCCGACGCTTGATCTTCACATAAGCATGCTAAGGAACTTGATATTGAGTGAGGGAATTCCTCTCTTGGAGATTCCACCGGCGCCCGCCGAGCACGCGTTTACAGTGTGCCTGACCCATGACATCGATTTCATCGGCATACGAAACCATAAGTTCGATCATACGATGTGGGGTTTTCTTTACCGATCAACGGTGGGTGCGGTCCGCAACTTTGTCAGCGGAAGGATTTCCGTAAACCGGCTATTGGAAATGTGGCAGGCGGCTGCATCTCTTCCATTTGTTTATTTTGGCTGGGTCAAGGATTTCTGGAGTCCGTTTGAATGGTATCTCCGAGTCGAGAAAGACTTGGCGGCAACCTACTTCTTGATTCCGTTCAAAGGCTGTTCAGGTGAGCACGTGCCCGGCAAGCGCGCTGCCTGGCGGGCGACAGCGTATGACGCTGGAGATGTTCGATCCTGGATAGCGATCCTTGGTAGGGAAGGTTGTGAGTTGGGGGTGCACGGAATTGACGCCTGGCATAGCGTCGAAAAAGGGCGTGCTGAGTTGTCGAGAATTGCCGAACTAACGGGCGGGTCTCAGGTCGGCATTCGGATGCACTGGCTGTTACACAACGCGAATACCGCTTCTGCGCTCGAGCAGAGTGGTTATGCTTATGATTCGACCGCGGGGTACAACGAGACCGTCGGCTACCTGAGCGGAACAACGCAAGTGTTTCGTCCACTGGGTGCGAAGACCCTACTCGAACTTCCGCTGCATATCCAAGACGGAGCACTTTTCTACCCTAATCGGCTCGACCTCTCTGAACCCCAAGCCGAAGAACGCTGCAAAGATATGATTCGAAACGCGGGGGAATTCGGGGGTGTGCTAACGGTACTCTGGCATGACCGTAGTCACGGACCAGAGCGCTTCTGGGGAGATTTTTATATCAACTTGGTGGACGTACTGAAATCGTCGGATGCGTGGTTCGCGACCGCTTCACAAGCAGTCCGATGGTTTCAAAAACGGCGCGAAGTGCGGTTTGAGCGAGCTGGGATCGCCAACGGCGTGCGGGTTTTCGCGAATAAAACAGTGGAAAAAGAATCTCTTCTATCCTTGTGCCTACGGGTGCACCGACCATCTGTGGAGCAACATCCACAACGTTCTAACGGGGCGGCGTCTACATACACCGACGTTCCATGGAACGCTGGAACGGCTGCGAATTTCAATTCCCTTCTCGAAAGAGTTTCTGAGGAATCAGTCGGGTTATCGGAAGTGGGGACGAGTCGATGAAATCTGCCTGCCTTATAGTTCAAAACGTTTACGATAATGATTCACGGCTGCGACGAAAGGCCGAGGCCCTGGTGTCGGCAGGGTATTCCATTGACGTCTTGGCGCTCACTGCCGGCCACGGAAATAAGGCCTACACACTAAACGGCGTTAAACGTTTATACAGTCTCGCTTGGTAAGAAGCGGGGATCGCTAGCGCGTTATATTTATGAATACGCTGCGTTCTTCCTGTGGACATTTGTCCGTGTGCTTCTCATGACACGACGAAGGCGCTATGCCTTCATCGATGTGAACACGCTGCCGGATTTCCTTATCTTTGCCGCACTTCCTGGCCGATGGATGGGCGCCAAGCTGATATTGGACATGCACGAAATCACGCCGGAATTCTACATGTCGAAGTACGGTATGGGTGAGAACTCGTGGATAGTTCACGTTCTTCGCTATTTGGAGAAGATTAGCTTTGATTGCGCTGATTATGTAGTGACCATAAGTGAACCGATCCAGGATCTCTTCATCCAGCGCGGACTGCGGCCGTCCAAATCCATCGTAGTAATGAATGCAGCGGACGAAGCACGATTTGAATCGAGCGTGAACCGGCGAGAGTCCACGGCAAATGGGGACACTTTCGTGATGATGTACCACGGGACCCTCACTCGGATCTACGGATTGGATATCGCCATAGAAGCCTTCAGCAGGGCAAACGCAGAGATGCCTGGCTCCGAGCTGTGGATTCTAGGTTCCGGGACGGAAAAGGAAGCATTGGCGGCTCTTGCGCGAGAGCTCGGTATCAGTGAAAAGGTCAAGTTAATCGGTTCAGTTCCGTCAGCGGATATACCCGGGTGGCTGAGCAAATGCGATGCGGGAGTTCTACCGATCCGTCGCGACGTTTTCTTGGACTTTGCGTTTCCGAACAAGCTCCCTGAATTCATCATCATGGGAAAACCCGTTCTTATGTCGCATTTGAAAACGATCCGCCGCTACTTCAGTGGGGAGGCGCTCTCTTATTTTGAGCCTAACAATCCTGCGGATTTAGCAGAACAGATGGTTCGGGTTTACAAGGATCGCGGCTTGCGCGCTCGTCTTGCGGCACGTGCCAGGCAGGAGTACGAGCCAATACGCTGGAATGTCATGAGACAACGCTACCTAGACCTAATCGAAAGAGCAACGGGCTCCGAGCATCCATTTAAGGAGACATTGGATACGCGCGAAATGGCAGCCGCACAAAGATCAGCAACATTATGAAGAATGGGACACGTAATACGCGGCCGGACCATCACACCAGCTTGAATTCGGCAATGCTGGCCACGCAGAAGTTGCTCGAATATTGCCAGGCCAATGGTTGGGCGGGTCATGATCCATATGACGCTCTCAACAGCAGACTATTTGAGGCATTGCCATTTCTCAATTCCAGAATTCCTCGGCTCGTTCTTACTCAAGCGATGAAACGTAGCCCGATTAATCTCAGGCGCCTGGCGCTGATCCCCAAAACGCAGAACCCAAAAGCCATTGCGCTCTTTCTCTCGGCATTTCTTAACCTGTCGAAAGCAGGCGTTCTTGATCAGGAAGGCCTAATTGAGCTAATGATTGAGCGCCTCGTCGAACTTCGGTCACTAGGGAACCGTTACTGGTGCTGGGGATATAGCTTCCCTTGGCAAACGCGCACTATTGTCGTGCCGAGAGGAACACCGAACCTGGTCTGCACGACTTTCGTTGCCAACGCCCTGTTGGATGCCTATGAGCAGCGACAAGACTCAGGCTCCCTGAGCATGGCGGTGAGTTCGGCCGAGTACATACTAAACGAACTATATTGGACAGACGGCAACGCAGTCGCCAGCTTCGCTTATCCGCTCCCTTCAACCAGGAGTCAAATCCACAATGCGAACTTGCTTGCGGCCGCGTTGTTGTGTCGCGTGTATAGACATACGGGGGAAGAGAAATTTCTTGGTCCTGCCCTAACAGCCGCCAGGTGCTCAGCAGGGAAGCAGATGGCAGACGGTTCGTGGAACTATGGTGAGGCCCCCTCACAGCAATGGATTGATAACTTCCATACGGGATATAACCTCTGCGCGTTGCAGTCCATTAATCGTTGTTCCGAGACCTCCGAGTTCGAATCCAACATCCAGCGAGGCCTGAAGTTCTATCGAACTCACTTTTTCCGTGACGATGGTGCGCCTCGTTACTATCACAATCGAACATACCCAATTGACATTCATTGTGTCGCTCAGAGCATTATCACGCTGTTGGCGTTTCGAGACTCTGACCCACAAAATGAATTATTGGCTCGCTCTGTGCTCAAATGGGCGATGGAGCACATGTGGAGCGATCGTGGTTTCTTCTACTATCGGGTTCTTCGCTCTTGCACGATCCGAACCTCATATATGAGATGGTCTCAGGCGTGGATGCTCCTCGCATTGTCCACGCTCCTTTGCGAGTCAGATTTAGAAGTAAAAGATCCGCGAAACGTTGCTGCCGGGACGGTCGCATAGGCCATGCAGAACGTCCTTTCCTACGTATTGATAACTCCCGCTCGCAATGAAGAGCGGTTTATTGAATTGACGATCAAGTCCGTCGTCGCGCAAACGGTGCGACCGTTAAAATGGGCGATCGTGAGCGATGGTTCAACCGACCGCACAGACGTCATAGTACAGCGGTATGTACTCGATCACCCATGGATTGAGCTAGTCCGAATGCCCGAACGTCAGGAACGGAATTTCGCTGGGAAAGTCCAGGCATTCAACGCAGGCTATGCCAGAATGGCCGGCTTGAAGTACGACATTATCGGCAACCTGGATGCCGACGTCTCCTTCGATGCAGAGTATTTTGAGTTCCTTCTAGGAAAATTCGCCGAGAATCCGAGGTTGGGTGTGGCGGGAACGCCTTATCGGGAAGGATCATTTCAATACGACTATCGCTTTACCAGCATTGAACATGTGTCGGGACAATGCCAGTTGTTCAGACGGGAGTGCTTCGAAGAAATCGGCGGATTCGTACCGAGGAAAATCGGGGGCGTTGACTTAGTGGCCGTGACCACCGCCCGAATGAAGGGTTGGCAAACAAGGACCTTTCCTGAAAAACCCTACTATCATCATCGAAAAATGGGTACAGCGGTGCAGGGTACCCTGATTGTCCCATATAGAGTTGGGCAGACTGACTATGTGCTCGGCAGCCATCCGGTATGGGAGTTCTTTCGGTGCATCTACCAGCTAACCCGGCCACCTATTTTACTCGGCGGAAGTCTTCGCCTTGTAGGGTTCTTCTGGGCAATGACCAGGCGAGTCCAAAAACAAGTCTCCGCCGATTTCGTGCGATTCAGGCGAGAGGAGCAAATGCGCAGGCTGGAGAAATTTTTCATCGGGAGCTGAAACGCTTCAGCAGGAGCGGTGCCAGGCAAGAATTGGGCTGAGAAAACTCTTTATGACATTGCAAGTACATGATCCTAAGGCCGGAGTTGGTGTGGTCGAAACCAGTATTAAAGGCAAGTGGACCGAAGTTCCCGCGTTAGCAATTGATGGCAAGGCTGTGATCGTTAGAGGGAGGTGGATTAGAGTGGCCGTCGTTCACGATGAACGGTGGCTCGATAGCGAAGTTGAGGACCCCGAACTCTACGTGAAGAGCCTAAAACGGCACGGATTAGGTAAACTTCGGGCTGATGTCTTTAGCTTTGCGCAAAAAGTTCCTGGTTCGCAGCCGATTCATGATTATCCCATCGAGTGGGATAGCGTTGCCGCCATTCGAGTCACGAGCTACAAGGAATGGTGGGAGAACTTGCCTCAGGAAACTCGCAAGAACGTAAGGAAGTCACAGAAACTCGGAGTACGGGTTGAGGTCGCGAAATTAGATGACGAGCTGGTTGCAGGGATAGTAGGAGTAAATAACGACTCCGCGTTGCGGCAAAAAAGAAGTTTCGATCACTACGGCAAGTCTTTTGAGCAGGTTAAGAAGGATCAGTCATCTTTTCTCGATCGAAGTGATTTTGTTTGCGCCTATTTTGGAAATGAGTTGATAGGGTTCCTGAAGCTCGTCTACAGGGGACGGGTGGCTTCGATATTACAGATCCTTCCAAAGGAAAGTCATCGAGATAAAAAGCCGGCCAACGCACTAATTGCAAAAGCTGTGGAGCTTTGTGCGGCCAAAGGAATCGCGTACCTGGGCTACGGACTGTTTAATTACGGCAACAAGCAGGAGAGTTCCCTGCGCGACTTCAAGATTCGAAATGGATTCGAAGAAATGATGGTACCGAGATACGCTATCCCCTTGACGAACCGGGGGAAGGTTTATATGAAATTAAAGCTTCATCGCGGAATTCTAGGAATTCTTCCTCACAGCCTCATAAAGCTAGGTATCGGGGCCCGCGCTCAATGGTATCATTTCAAACGTTTCATGGGCCGGTGTAGCTCAATGCTAGAGCAGCCGAATCGTATTCGGCAGATGGGGCGTTCAAATCCTCCCGCCGGCTCCAAATGCGACTCAGACTGACGCATCAATGCCGATAGCTCTCCGAGGCTCGTCCGCTATCCGAACGATGCCAGAGAGAGCGCGCTCCTGCTCATTGCGTCCCAAAACCAACTGACATGCCAGGGATCTTCGGTCTTATCACCAAAATGCCGCGCGAGTGGGCCGAGCCACAACTGCTGCGGATGCTAAAGGCCCTCCGGCACGAGTCTTTCTACACCACTGGAACGTGGATAGATGAGCCGTCTGGAATTTACGCAGGGTGGACAGCGCAGGCGAATTCCTTCTCGGATGGAATGCCGATCCGAAACGAGGGGGGAGACATCACTCTTGTCTTTTCCGGCGAGGAATACCCAGAGCCGGAGACTGCTCGCCGCCTAAAGGAGCAAGGGCATGGACTTACAAGCGACAGGCGCTCCTATCTGGTTCATCTGTATGAGGAAGAGCCTTCCTTCCCAGCGTGCTTGAATGGACGATTTCAGGGGCTTTTGTGGGATGGAATTCGAGGGACGGCAACGCTTTTCAACGATCGATACGGAATGCATCGGATTTACTATTCCGAATCGAAGGAAGCGTTTTATTTTGCTGTCGAAGCCAAAGCCATACTGGCCGTGCGCCCCGAACAGCGAGGGGCGGATCTAGAGAGCTTGGGAGAATTTGTGTCCTGCGGATGTGTGTTGGAAAATCGGACCCTTTTCAAAGGAATCCATGTGCTTCCAACTGCTTCGGCCTGGAGCTTTCGGTCAGGCTCAATTGAGAGGAAAAGCACATACTTTCAGTCGCGAGAGTGGGAACAGCAAACTACGTTGCCACCGGAGTCCTACCATCAGGCTGTTCGGCAAGTCTTTTCCACGAACCTTCCTCGATATCTCAATGGTCGGGATCGGATCGGGATGTCGCTGACCGGAGGACTAGATACCCGGATGGTCATGGCCTGGCAACAGTCTCGCCCCGGATCGCTTCCTTGTTACACATACGGAGGCCCGAACAGAGAATGTCGGGACGTAATCGTAGCACGGCAAGTAGCGGGCACGTGCGGGCAGCCACACGAAGTGATCTCGGTCGGTAAGGAGTTTTTTTCGCGCTTTTCTCACTACGCCGAACGCAGTGTCTTTCTGACTGACGGCTGTGTTGAGGTGAACCGGGCTGCCGATTTGTACCTCAGTGAGAGAGCCCGCGAGATCGCCCCCGTAAGGATGACAGGACTCTACGGAGATGAAGTGCTCCGACATCTTCGAGCTTTCAAGCCTAGCGAACCCGCTGCAGGATTGTTCAATAGGGATTTTAGCCTGCAGATTGACGCGGCGCGCAAGACCTACGCACGCATGCTTGAAGGTCATCCAGCCTCTTTTGCTGTTTTTCGGCAAGCGCCTTGGCATCACTACGGAAGCCTGGCGCTGGAACAGACTCAGTTAACCGTACGAACTCCTTACCTCGACAACGATTTTGTCCGAACGGTATTTCGCGGGCCGATGTCGGCCACTCTGAACAACGACCTTCGCGTGCGCTTAATCGGAGACGGCTCGGCGGCTCTCCAACAAATTCTGACGGACCGCGGCTTCGGGGGGCGCCCAGGTCGGTTCTCCGCTTTGGCTTCTCGGTATCTCCTCGAGTTCGGATTCAAGGCCGAATACGCATACGACTATGGCATGCCGCAATGGCTGGCACGAGTAGATCATACGTTCTCGTATTTGCACCTTGAGCGGCTCTTTCTAGGCAGGCACAAGTTATACCATTATCGTGTCTGGTACCGAGATATACTCCGCGACTATCTTCGTGAAATGCTTCTCGATCCAAGGACGCTTTCCCGGCCGTACATCGAACGTAAGAGGCTAGAAGGCATAGTGCGGGACCACGTCACAGGAAGCCGGAATTACACAACTGAGATTCACAAGGTTCTTTCCTTGGAGCTTGTACACCGGCTGTTTTTGGACCGCGGATGACCACACGGACCCCGCGCAAAGGCTCAGAGAAACCTAAATGAGTTCTTGGCTCGCCCTTCTCACCTGTATCTTTGGGACGGCGGGACTTTTGTTCCTCGACCGCGATAAGTCCGTCGGAACTTCCAACGCCCTCTGGTTGCCGGTCATCTGGCTTTGGATCGTCGGGTCAAGGCCCGTGTCTGTCTGGCTTGGAATCAATCCGGGAATCGACGAGGCCAGTCAGCTTGTCGAGGGCAGCCCCGCCGACCGTCTGATTTTCGAGATCTTGCTCATCATTGGAATCCTCGTCCTCGTTCGTAGAGGAAGTCGGACAGCGGTCTTACTCCGTGCTAATTGGCTGATTCTAATCTATTTTGCATATTGCCTTGTGAGTGTTATGTGGTCCGATTTCCCCGAGATTGCCTTCAAGCGATGGACGAAGTCCATCGGAGATCTGGTCATGGTTTTCATTGTTTTGACCGAGCTTGACCCATCTGCGGCATTTCGGCGCCTTCTCTCCCGCGTAGGATTTGTCCTGCTGCCAGCGTCTGTCCTCTTTATCAAGTATTTCGGCGACATAGGCCGCGGATATGACCCGGATGGAATACCTATGAATACCGGCGTGACAATGAACAAGAATACGCTTGGCGTAATCACATTCGTCATTGCCTTGGGAGCGCTGTGGCGCGTCCGCGTGCTCCTCGCCGCTAAGGAGGAACCGAATCGTGGCCGGCATCTTCTGGCGCAGGGTGCTCTTCTCGCCGTCGGTGTGGCGCTCCTGGCTATGGCTCACTCCGCTACATCCTCAGCCTGCTTCGCCCTCGGCGCGGGACTAATGCTCACATCTAGCCTGCCCCTGCTCAAACGTCGCCCTGCCGGAGTGCACGCGCTCGTTCTCAGCGTTTTCTTGATGGGAGGCCTCGCCATGTTTATCGGCGCTCAAGCCGACGTCGTGCATGCGCTTGGGAGAGAAACGACGCTTACTGGCCGAACAGAAATTTGGCAGGCCGTACTTCCCGTCGTTCCCAACTCGGTTGTTGGTGCGGGGTTTGAGAGCTTCTGGCTCGGCCCGCGCTTGGACAGAGTTTGGAGCAGACTCTCTGAATACATGCACGTCAACGAAGCACATAACGGTTACCTTGAGGTTTACCTGAATCTGGGGTGGGTGGGGGTTGGCTTAATCGGGCTAATCCTAATGAAAGGCTACAGCAATGTTGTGACTGCCTTTCGCTACGATCCCCCGGTAGGTAGTTTATTGCTGGCGTATGTCTTTGCAGCCGCATTTTATAGCATTAGCGAAGCTGGCTTCAGGTTGCTGAACCCGATATGGATCTTTTTCCTCCTGGCAGTTGTCGCCGCCGGGGGTGTCTCCCGGGGCATCGGGACACTACGGACTTCGGGTGCAACGGGTCCTGAGCCTCGACTCGATGTGCCGAGATGAGACGGATTATCCCGAATTTCACGCCGGGTGCCCTGATCTCGCTGAATCTGAAGGGTCAATGAAGAACAGCCATGAAAGTCTGTTTAAAAGGTCCTTTCAAACGGTTTTGAGGCGGCTGGGCCTCAACTATCGGATGAAAACATCCAGAGTCTATGATCTGTACTGGAGCGTAATCAACAAGCACGTAATCGAGGCTAGAACTCGGGAGATTCATTTCTATCAGGATCTGCTAAAGGGATTTCGGCAGGGTGACCTGATCTTCGATGTCGGAGCCAACGACGGAACAAAAACCGATGTCTTCCTAAGACTAGGGGCGCATGTCATCGCGGTCGAGCCGGATGAGCGCAATCAGGCTATTCTGAGAGAGAAGTTTCTGCGATACAGGTTGGTTGCAAAACCAGTGGAGATCGTAGGAAAAGCAGCGAGTGAGCGAACTGCCACTGAAATCATGTGGGTTGACGGACCTGGATCGGCATTGAACACTCTAAGTCAGAAATGGGTTGAGACCTTGCAAGGCGACAAGGTGAGATTCAAGGATACGCACGGTGACTTGGATTTCGCGCGACGCAAGGCTGTCGAGACGACCACACTCGAAGAGTTGATTGTCAAGCATGGTTCACCATTTTTTGTAAAAATTGATGTCGAGGGTTATGAGATATGTGTATTACGAGGGCTGAAGCGTCCCGTGCCGTTTCTTTCATTTGAGATCAACCTACCCGAATTCAGACCGGAAGGACTGGAATGTGTAAGGCTGCTGGAAAGCCTATCTGCCGACGGTAGATTCAACTGCACAGCCGATTTGCAGCGCGGTTTAATGTTGGACGAATACGCAGACGCACGGACGTTTTCGGAGATACTCGAGCGGTGCTCCGAGAAGACCATCGAAGTATTCTGGAAGACTTCTAGAACAGCTGCAAAGTAGCTGGAACTGTATGCCACCGACTTGTGTCTCCACAACACCTCGAAAAGAGCCTGGCGCCGTTGCAGACGTGGTGACTAAATCGCCAGTTGAAATCGAAGTGGGATTGCTCACCGGTTGCCAAGACCGGCACTACGCTTTCGGGTTGGCCATGGCAGTTGTCTCAAAAGGAGTGCGCCTCGACGTCATCGGTGGTGACGAGGTGGACAGCCCTGAGTTGCATAGCACTCCCAAACTGCGTTTTCTCAACTTGCGGGGGAGCCAGCGATCGGAGGCAAGTTTCCAAGAGAAGACATCGAGCCTTCTCGCCTACTATGCACGACTCCTAATATATGCTGCAGGGAGCAAGGCAAAGATTCTCCACATTCTATGGAACAACAAGTTCGAGCATTTCGATCGAACTCTGCTGATGCTTTATTATAAGGCGATGGGGAAGAAGATTACCCTCACCGCGCATAACGTGAATCAAGGCCGAAGGGACGAAAACGATTCGCTGCTCAATCGCCTTACCTTGACAATTCAGTATCGCCTTGCTGACCACATATTCGTTCACACGGAAAAGATGAAGAGCGAGTTGCACGAGGATTTCAGTGTTCCTGACCAGGCGGTCACGGTGCTGCGCTATCCGATAAACAATGCTTTTCCAGACACTGCTCTCAGTCCTGCGGAAGCAAAACAGCAGCTTGGAATTCGGGCCAACGAGAAGACCATTCTCTTCTTTGGGAGAATCAGGCCGTACAAGGGTCTCGAACATTTACTGGATGCATTTCGGACGATCGTAAAAAAGGATTTGAATTACCGCCTCATCATCGCGGGCGAGTCCAAAAAGGGAAGCGAGAAATACACCGACGAGATCCGTCAAAGAGTTCATCTCGAATTTAATGAAGAAAACATCCTCCTCAAGGTGCAATTCATTCCGGACGAGGAAATGGAACTATATCTCAAGGCAGCCGACGTCTTGGTACTCCCTTACAAAGAGATCTTCCAGAGCGGCGTACTTTTCTTGGCGTACAGTTTCGGATTGCCTGTAGTCGCGACGGACATCGGATCCTTCAGGGAAGAAATAATCGAGGGTAGAACAGGATTCCTGTGTAAGCCAGGCGATCCGATCGACATGGCGCAAGCTATTGAGACATATTTCTCAAGTGAGCTGTACAGAGACTTGAGCAAACGACGGCAAGACATACGAGATTATGCTCACTCCCATCACTCGTGGGACGCGGTTGGCGACTTGACTCGTAGCGTATACGTAGAATTGTTAAGGACTCGGCTCTTATGAAACTTTCTGTCTCCATTCTAATCCCGGCATATAACGCAGAGGAGTGGATCGCCGACACGATTCGCTCAGCGGTTGCGCAAACTTGGCCGCAAAAAGAGATCATCGTCGTCGATGATGGTTCGACCGATCAGACATTGGCCGTTGCACAGAAGTTTGAGTCGGATTGTGTCAAGGTCTTCACGCAAAAAAATCAGGGTGCCGCCGCCGCGCGAAACAAAGCCTTCTCGCTCAGCCAGGGCGACTATATTCAATGGTTGGATGCTGATGATCTCCTGGCTCCGGACAAAATTGCCAGCCAGATGGCTTTGTTTAAGGCATCGCCTAATAAATCAGTGCTTCTTTCGGGCAGCTGGGGACAGTTCCTATACAGGCACAATCGAACCAAGTTTTGCCCCAGCGCATTATGGTGTGACCTTCCTCCTGTCGAATGGCTCGTCCGTAAGATGGGACAAAATCTGTATATGCAAACGGGCTCCTGGCTGGTCAGTCGCGAGTTGACTGAAGCTGCCGGCCCATGGGACACGAGTTTGTTGGGTGACGATGATGGGGAGTACTTCTGCCGCGTCCTTCTTGCAAGTACCGGCGTGCGGTTTGTTCCGGAAGCGAAAGTTTATTACCGGGCGTCCGGGTCCAATAGTTTGAGCTACATTGGACGCTCAGACAGGAAGCGGGACGCGCAGTGGCGCTCCATGCAGCTGCATATCGGTTACCTCCGCTCCCTCGAAGACAGTGACAGAACCCGGGCGGCCTGTGTCAGGTATCTACAGAACTGGCTGATCTACTTTTATCCGGAACGGCTTGATCTGGTTCGGCAAGCGGAGCAGCTGGCGCTGGCATTGAAAGGGCAGTTGGTACTGCCAAACCTATCCTGGAAATATTCCTGGGTCGCGGAGACCTTTGGCTGGCGGTTGGCCAAGCATGCTCAGCGTTCGCTGCCCAACCTTAGATGGTCGTGTCAAAGGTTCTGGGACAGAACGCTCCAACGAATCGAAAGCCAAGGACGCAAGAGTGTTCGTTAGAGTATGGGGGAGCAATCATGGTGCGGCTTGCTCCGCATTCCCGTGGAGAAGGGCGAAGGCTCTCAGTTGACATTCGCGGTAAGGTTCGTTGGCGGAGCCGGCAACTGAGAACTGAGTTGACCGTAGCACGCAGCGGCGTTAAAGCCGAGAGCAACTCCAGTTCCGTTAACTGACCCACCCATGATTCTTAGATAACAATTCTGTGCCGGGTTTGCATTCGCATGGCCCCCGACTCCGGCGACGTTACCGTTAGTAACATCCGGACCAATTGGAGGGTATGGAATGCTCCCGAACCAACTGGGTTTGGAGGAGAGATAAAACGATGCGGGCAAAGCTTGGCTCCCAGGAACGGGGTTTGCATAGAGGCTCAACGCACTGGGAACCTCGGAAGCAAGGAAGCGTGAGGCATTGTTTACCGTATCCCAGTTGCCCCATCGCATCAGATACGAAGGTACCTGAGGATCAAAATCTCCCCGAGTCGAGCAACCGGGGCTCAGACAATAGGAACTTAGGGGGGTATAGGCGTCACATCCGTTGCCCGAAGCCCCCAAACAATAAATCGAAGTGTTCCCGTTGGGAGAACCGTTTGCCGAACCTATGGAAGCGTAGGTGTTGTGGTATCCAGCCTGCCCTAAGACGTTGCCGATGACATTGAAGTAGCGCGAACCCGCGTACAGATTCACCGGGATGGTCTGCGCCGTGCACGTATTGACGCCCGCCGAACCGAAGCCCGCCGCTTGATTACCCACTAGCTGATTACGGAACAAAGTTTCGAAATGATGCGTTCCATGAACCTGGTCCGCGGAATACCCCGGCCCAATGTTGCCTTCCCAAAGATTAAGCGCGTCTCCAGCGGCATGCTGGTAAAAGGAGGGTTGCATCCAACCCAGGGATTGCATCCACACGTCGTCGATAGCGAAGTTATAAGAAAAAACGTTGCCCTCGCAGCCACCATTACAATTCGGCATGGAGTCAGTCACTTGCTGGCTGATATTGTTCTGGATCAGATTGTCTGACCCACCCCAGAAAATTTCTACAGTGTAGCTCACGGATTGGTGAGTAAGGCTCTGGTAAAAGTAGCTGTCCTGAATAGTACAGTGAGCGGAGGCGTCCAACGTTATATGAGACCGGCTGGCCCACATGGAACGTATGCCCTTGACCCAACACCGCGAGCAAGCTCCGATCACAACATTATAGTTGGCACCAACGCTGGTTCCATCAACCGACACGTTCTCAAGTCCTGCGTCGGAGAGGTATGTACTGGCATACCACGCCTGTGGTTTTTGGCCCACCCGCCAATTAGGCATGTAAAGGCCAGGGGAAATCGTGATATTCGCACCGCTCGCGCAAACATGCCCAGCCGCTGAGTTGCCATCGCAACTCAGCACGGTAACGGTTTGTTGCTGAGAACGGTTCGCTACACCACCGACGGTTGGGCCATTGGTACGTTGGCCGCCGCTGGGAACGGTGTTTCCACAAACGTTCTCAGTAGCGCAATTCCAGATTTGTCCGGTGTCCGCTGCCTCGTCAACCTGATCGAGAATAATAAGACTGCCGACTTTGAGATTTGATATCGAACCTATGGCAGGGCCGGTCGTCCCGCAATTTGCGAGAGTTATATTCGTAGCCCCTTTTGAATATCCAGCCGTCCAATCGCAAACGTTTTTCTCGTCGCCGGGACTCGGGATGGTATCGGGACCTAGACATACGCCAGCCCTGTACCCGCAGCCGGCGCTGCCAGTAAGCACGAGAAAGGTCGAATCAGCGCCCTGGCCGCGCAGAACAACGCCCGATTTCATGCTAATGCCGGATGAAAGTGCAAAAGTGCCAGACCCGAGCGAAACAAACTGACCTGCCGGACAAGCCGCGATAGCGTTGTTGATCGTCCCCGCGGTTCCAATGTACGGGGTTATCGTCGGGCCGCATTGAGTCGTGCGGTTCGGAATCCCACCCGGAACTCCAGCTCGGGACCAGTCAACTGCTCGCGACGGGTCAATAATGCCGGACCACTGTTGTCCAGAGCACGTTCCAGAAACGCACAGTAAAATAGAGACAATTACGACCACCTTACAGCTAAACATGAGAAGGCTCCCGCGTTTCATTTAAAGGCCCATCCCCACCAAGTCCGGGTGTGGCAGGAGTTAACGAACTATCCTCTCACAGAGGTTAGTGCGCAGCGTGAAATAATCCTACTGGTCCGAGGAACAGATTGCGAGCAGGGGTGCAGGCCTGTACGCCGGGACAAAGCGCCTATTGTTGTACGCTTAGCTGTAAAAAGGTCCTTTGAGGAGTGAACATTCTGCTGAGCCTCGTTATTCTCGCCTGACTCATTTACCAGCAACTCTACTGTGCGTAATCAAAAGATCCTTATTATTTGAATCAGGTTTGAGGACGGTGTTGTAAATAATGCGGGCAAGCAGTTGAGCTGAGTCGACTGCCGAACTATTGCTTGCAAAAATTTCCCGGCTTAGTCATAAACTCAAGTGGAGATAAAAATATGAATATTGCTCAACGGACTTTGGTCCTTATGAATTCCTTTATCAAGAGTTACGGCCCATCGAATATCAAGAAACTGCTTTGGGATAAGGAGTTTTCTGGAAGTAAATGGAATTTTATTGATAACACGGCCGGAGACTGCGTCTACCGTCACCTTGAGAAGCACGCCGCGAACGGGACGATTCTCGATCTTGGATGCGGCCCGGGCAATACTGCGAACGAATTGGCCGAGACTGCATACCAAACCTACATAGGTGTAGATATTTCAGAAGCTGCCCTAGCCAAAGCCACGAGGCGAACCGCAGAAAATGGTCGGACGCACAAGAATAGCTTTGTGCAATCCGACTTCCTCAGTTACATGCCAACTGAAAAATTCGACGTGATTCTCTTCCGAGAGTCGATGTACCACGTTCCGCTGGGCCAGATCAAAGAGATATTGGATAAGTACTCGAAGTATCTGAAAACTAGGGGCGTATTCGTCGTCAGGATGGGTGTTTTGGGCGATGGCGAAACTAAGAAGAGGCCGAAGATGATGATGCGCGTCATCGAGACCCAATTCGAAGTTACCGAGAAACGTCAGTACGACGGTGAATCGGGACCAACCGTAATCGTCTTTCGTCCGGGAAGCCGTTAAACCTAAATTCATGGAACTCTGGTCTCATCTGGTGGAAAAAGGTTTCCTGAGGCCCGGGTAGAAATAGATTGACTCGAAGCATCTTGATCTAGACGATTCTGGCTATTGACATAAATACCCCGTTTTCAATAACTTACGTATAGCGCTCCGCGATCAAATCCTTCCGAGAGCATTGGGTCTGGTAGGCCGATTGCGACATCTGTGAACTTGTGCCCCTAGCATAATGGCGGTAGCTTGTGCGGCCCTATTTGAACCCGGTTTGCGGTGGGTCTACCTTGTTTCCTCGTGGGTTGGATGTTGGCGTGCTTCGAGAGAGATCGACCGTCAATTCCGAGGTTTGCTATGAAACGAGACCACGTTGGCTTGGTCTAGATGAACGGTTATTCGAGTCGCCCAAGCAAACGGGGACAGCAAACATTCAAATTCTTGATCCACTACGCGATAACCGCTGGGATAAACTCGTTGCTCGCCACCCAAACGCGTCAGTGTTCCATCAACGCGGTTGGTTGGAAGCATCAGCACGCACGTATGGCTACAAGCCGTTGGTCTTGACTAGTACAGCTTCAGGATTACCGTTAGAGAATGGCTTAGTTGTTTGCCGTGTCTCGAGCTGGATAACAGGAACTCGCTTGGTTTCGCTGCCGTTTGCAGACCATTGCGAGCCGTTGCTGAACGACCCCGAAGAGTTCAGGATGTTCACGGAATGGCTCAGAAACGAATGTGATCATAGTCGCCAACGTTATTTCGAGCTGCGTCCGTTACTGGAGGTACCGGTTGCGGATTACGGGTTGAAGCCCGCTCGATCCTTCTGGTTTCATGAGCTAGATCTGGAGTCCAGCTCGGAGCAACTCTTCGAACGACTGCACAAGAATTCGTTTCAGCGCAAAATTCGAAGAGCTGAAAGGGAACGGCTATGTTACGAGACAGGCCGATCACAAGAGCTCGTTGATGATTTTTATACACTCCTGCTAATGACGAGAAGACGACATCAGCTGCTTCCCCAGCCTAAAATCTGGTTCCAAAACCTAGTCGAGGGCATGGGTGACAAACTTGAGATCAGGCTGGCCCGGAAAAATGGCACCCCCATCGCCGCGATACTCACTCTGCAACATGGGTCATCCGTTGTTTACAAATACGGGTGCTCGAACGCAAGATTCCATAATCTCGGCGCCATGCCCTTTCTGTTCTGGCGGCTCATTGAGGAAAGCAAGGCATCAGGCGCGCAAAAGATTGATTTTGGTCGTTCCGATTTAGACCACGAAGGCCTGGTTGTTTTTAAGGATCGGTTGGGAACTAAGCGAAGATTGTTGACTTATTATAGGTATTCGAATGCGGCAGAGAGGCAAGAAGCAGCGCCTTGGGAATCGCACGCACTTCGCCAACTCTTCCGACATCTACCGGACGCATTCTTATCTACAGCAGGTAGGGTCTTCTACAAGCATATGGGTTAGCCGTTCCCAGGTCCTGGACGGACTTAGATCGTGGGTTTTCGCATTAACCGACGCGAACTTGACGGTTGTACATGTGAGTCTTGTGCTCGTAAATAGCATTCCGGAGCTGCAGAGATGAAGATTCTGTTGACAGGTCATAAGGGTTATATCGGAGCGGTTGCTGGGCCGATGATACGTGCGGCCGGGCATGAGGTAATCGGCCTAGACACAGATCTCTTTTCGGGCTGCGACTTCGGGCAGGCGGCGCCTGAAATTCCCGAGATTCGGAAAGACATTCGAGATATAAGAGTCGCCGATTTAGAGGGATTCGAAGCTGTGGTGCACTTGGCTGCGCTATCGAATGACCCGCTTAGCAACCTCGATCCCGGTCTGACCTATGAGATCAATCACAAGGCATCCGTGCGGCTAGCCGAATTGTCGAAGATAGCGGGTGCGAAACGTTTTGTTTTCTCGTCATCCTGCAGCACCTACGGTGCGGGAAGTGATGGGTTTCTTGATGAAACGGCTGCGCTCAATCCCGTAACGCCATACGGGGAGTCAAAGGTACTCGTCGAGCGCGATGTGACGCAGCTCGCGGATGAAAACTTCAGCCCAACTTACATGAGAAACGCGACTGCCTATGGCGCATCTCCTCGCCTGCGGCTAGACCTAGTGCTTAACGATTTTGTAGCGGCTGCGCTCACTACAGGGCGCATTCTTATCAAAAGTGATGGTACGCCATGGCGTCCGATTGTGCACATTCGTGACATCATCGCCGCGATGCTATGTGTGCTCGAGGCTCCGCGGGACACCGTGCACAACGCTACCTTCAATGTCGGCCAGACCTCTGAGAATTACAGGATCAGCGAACTGGCTGATGTCGTCGCCGGAACGGTCCCTGGTTGCCGTATTGAGTACGCTCCCGGCGGCGCTCCGGACAAGCGCTGCTATCGCGTGACTTGCGACAGGATTGCGAGGGTGCTACCGAATTTTCGCCCGCAGTGGACCGCCCGCAAGGGTGCGCAAGAATTGTATGATGCGTATCGATTTGCTGGGCTCACCTCCGATGACGTGAACAGCGGCCGTTATTTCCGCATTAATCGCATCCAGGGCCTCCAGAAGGTTGGACGGCTCGACGGTTCCCTCCAATGGATGGGAGCAGGATCAGTCGACGTTCTCACCACGCCGGCGGTAGTGGGTTAACTGGGAGAACCGCCTACATGATATTTACAGAGACCAAGCTGAAGGGCTCGTTCGTGATTGATATCGAGCGGCGAGAAGATTCTCGTGGTTTTTTCGCCCGCGCTTTTTGTCAAAACGAATTTGCCACTCATGGTTTGAAGCCGATCATTGCTCAAGCCAATGTCGCTTTTAATCGAAAAAAGGGTACTGTGCGAGGCATGCACTTTCAATTTCCACCGGTAGCGGAGACGAAACTAGTGCGCTGCACCCGCGGCGCAATTCTTGACATCATCGTGGATCTACGCCCCGAGAGCCCCACTTACTTTGAACACGTAGCCGTCGAACTAAATGAGGATAATTGTCGCGCCCTGTACGTCCCTGAGCGATTCGCACACGGATATCAGACAATTCGTGACAATACGGACACAAGTTATCAAGTGGGGGAATTCTATGCTCCAGGTTGCGAGGGGGGTCTCCTTCATGATGATCCTCGACTTGCGTTGGAATGGCCTTTGCCTGTCAGCGTAATTTCGGACAAGGACCGCCAGTGGAAAAGATTAGTTGAGCAGGAAGAAGAGATCAGGCAGCGGATGGGCAGTGAGCCGGTTCAAGTCGGCATCTAGCTGCAAGTTAGCGTCGGGGATTCCGAATGATCATTGTTGACAATGCATTACGCGCACGCGAGGTTGAGGGCAGGCCGATCCGTGTGGCACTGATCGGCGCAGGCTTTATGTCACGAGGTTTGGCCAATCACATCGTGCACACGACGCCGGGAATGCGGTTGGTGGGCGTTTACAATCGCCAAGCCCAGCGCGCTTTTGATCTTTGCGAATATGCTGACGCCGGCGACGCAATCGCTCCAACGACGCAAGAGCAAGCGGATCAAGGAATCCGCAGCGGTAAGGTCGTGGCGACCGATAACGCTTTTTTCCTCGCCCGCTCGAGTGAGATCGATGTTCTTGTAGACGTAACGGGCTCAGTGGAATTTGGGGCTCAAGTCGCTCTTGAAGCTTTTAAGCACAAAAAAGATGTCGTCTTGTTGAATGCCGAAATCGACGCGACGATTGGTCCAATTCTCCAAATATATGCGCAGAAACAGGGGGTCATACTATCTGCCTGCGACGGTGACGAGCCGGGCATTCAAATCAATTTGTACCGCTGGGTAAGGGGACTCGGACTGGTGCCCCGCGTGATCGGGAACATCAAGGGGCTTCAGGACCCCTACCGAAATCCGAGTACCCAAAAGGGATTCGCCGAGAAATGGGGCCAGAACCCCGCAATGGTCACGAGCTTCGCCGATGGTTCCAAGATCAGCTTCGAACAAGCGATCGTCGCGAACGCTACTGGTTTTGTCGTCCGCTCTCAAGGGATGTCCAGAGGGATGGAATATAAAGACGACGTGATGAAGATCGGGGGACTTTATGACATCGCGGAACTGCGCAGGTTGGGCGGGGTTGTGGACTACGTAGTCGGAACGCCTGCGACAAAGGTATTCGTTCTCGCCGAACACCCGGACCCAAAGCAGCAGCATTATCTCAGCCTGTACAAGATGGGTGAGGGGCCTCTTTATCCCTTCTTTGTTCCATACCATTTAGTGCACTTCGAGGTGCCAACAGCAATTGCGCGCGTAGCTTTGTTCCGGGACGTGGTCGCGAAACCGCTCGGCGGCCCAGTGGTAGAGGTGTGCGCCGTAGCAAAGCGCGAACTGAAGGCTGGCGAGGTTCTTGACGACTACGGTATGTACATGACCTACGGTGAAGCGGTAAACGCCGATGAGATGTGCCGGAAGCACTACCTCCCCGAAGGTCTTGTCGAGGGCTGCATCCTTGTGCGCGACATCCCGAAGGATTCTGTTATTACTTATGACGACGTCACTCTTCCTCCGAACCGGTTGGCGGATCAACTTCGGGCCGAGCAATATCGCCATTTCCGAAGTGAAACCTGGCTGGAGGAGCTTGTTGCCATGTCTTGCATTCACAAAACGCATGTATAAAGCGGAGGATTCCCGATGAAAGTCGTTCTTTTTTGCGGGGGCCAGGGATTGCGCATACGTGATGCGGAAGATATTCCCAAACCGATGGTACATATCGGCTATAGGCCGATCCTCTGGCACGTAATGAAGTATTACGCCCACTTCGGTCATACAGATTTCATCCTGTGTTTGGGGCATCGGGCCGAGGCTGTCAAGAACTACTTTCTCAATTACGACGAATGCGCCTCCAACGACTTTGTTCTCTCCGCTGGAGGCAAGAAACTGGATCTATTGAATAGCGACATCCAGGATTGGCGCATCACCTTTGTTGATACGGGTGTCAACTCTAATATCGGACAACGCCTAAAGGCAGTTGAGAAATACTTGGAGGGCGAAGAAGTATTTCTGGCGAACTATAGCGACGGTTTAACTGACTTGCCGCTTCCTCAACAGCTTAGTCATTTTCACGAGCAAGATAAAATCGCCAGCTTCCTTTGTGTCAGGCCAAACCTTAGCTATCACCTTGTTACGCTGGAACAGGACAGCAGTAGTCTGGTCTCTGAGATCCATGCCATTAACAACGGAAGTGTGCGGATCAATGGAGGGTTCTTTATCTTCAAGAAGGAAATTTTCCAGTACATAGGAGACAAAGAAGAGCTGGTGATCGAGCCTTTTCACAGGTTGGTTGCGGAAAGACAGTTGATTGGTTATCCGTACGATGGCTTTTGGGCCAGCATGGATACATTTAAAGACAAGCAACAACTTGAAGCCCTTTGCGCTGTAGGCGCCCCTTGGGAATTATGGAAAACCAACGGCTGTAAAGAGCCACGCGGAGCCTTCGAACCTGCGAACGGAGTGGCATGCTTGCCTTAGAATTGCCCTCGACTTCCGCGCCTCTCAAGATCTTGTGCTTAGGCTCGCATTCGGACGACATCGAAATTGGCTGTGGCGGGACAATCCTGCGGTTGCTCTCGCAGAACCGCAACATTGAAGTCGTTTGGGTTGTCTTCAGCTCCAGCAAAGACCGTGAGCAAGAGGCGCGCACTAGCGCCGCAATGTTCCTCAAGCACGCGGCTAGAAAAGAGGTCATTGTCAGCGACTTTCGCGACGGCTTCTTCCCTTTCGATGGAACGAGAGTAAAGGACTTCCTCGAAGGTTTCAAACCAGTATCCCCTGACGTCATTTTCACGCATCACCGCAAGGATGCTCACCAGGATCATCGTCTGATCGCGGAGCTGACGTGGAACACCTTCCGCGATCATTTGATCATGGAATATGAGATCCCCAAGTACGATGGAGACCTTGGTCAACCAAACCTCTTCGTTCCACTTGAGAAAGAAACTTATCAACAGAAAGTAAAATGCCTCATTGACGGCTTCCCCAGTCAGCACTCGAAACGATGGTTCGAGCAAGAAACATTTTTGGCTCTAATGCGTTTGCGGGGCATGGAATGTGTCGCCCCCAGCGGCTACGCAGAGGCTTTCCATTGCCGCAAATTGGTGCTTTGAGTTGAGCAGCAAATAGTCGCTTCATGTCGCTTTCTTTAGCGATTCAACGAGGGATTTGAGCAGCCGATGAAGGATTTAAAAGAAAGAGTGGTCCGGGGCGGATTCGCGAAGATCTGTGCACAAGCGGTGACATTTACGCTTCGCATGGGTTCTCTCATGGTGTTGGCACGCTTGCTCGAGCCAAAGGATTTTGGCTTAGTTGGGATGGTTACTGCGTTTACTGGCGTCCTCTACCTGTTTCGGGATTTTGGCCTTTCCACAGCGACTGTACAACGCGTGAACGTCACAGAAGACCAGATTTCAACGCTCTTTTGGATAAACATTCTCGTCGGGGCGATTCTATGGCTCTCGCTGACCTTAGCGGCCCCTTTTGTTGTCTCCTTCTACCATGAGCCTAATCTTTTTTGGGTAACCGTGATTCTTGCAACAGGTTTCTTGTTCAATGCAGCTGGCGTTCAGCACTCGGCGCTTCTTGAGCGTCAAATGCGCTTCACCGCCTTGGCGGCAATAGACGTCATTTCCATCGCTGTCAGCATTGCCACAAGCATTATCCTAGCCGCGGCAGGTTTCGGATATTGGGCCCTTGTCACCATGTCAATCACGCCGCCGTTCGTGATGACGGTGTGCTTCTGGCTGACTACCTCCTGGATTCCGGGAAAGCCCAGCAAGCAAGCTCAAGTCCGCTCGCTGATCCACTTCGGGGGGACAATCACGCTTAATGGCGTGGTTACCTACATTGCTTACAACCTTGAGAAAGTCCTGCTGGGCCGTTTTTGGGGGGCGGAAGCGCTGGGAATCTATGGCAGAGCGTATCAGCTGATTAATATTCCCACGGAGAATCTTAACTCTGCTGTTGGCGGGATAGCCTTTTCCGCTCTGTCCCGTGTTCAGGACGACCCACCTCGTTTCAAGAAGTACTTCTTAAAAGGATACTCTCTGACATTAGCCCTCACTCTACCAGCTACAATAGCCGTGGCGCTGTTCGCGAAGGATATCATCCTGGTCTTGCTCGGACCCAAATGGAAGGACTCGACTGTAATATTTCAACTTTTAGCTCCGACGATTATGATTTTCGCACTGATTAACCCGCTCTCATGGCTTCTGATGTCGCTCGGACTGGTCAGGCGAAGTCTGAACATCGCATTCGTCCTCGCGCCGCTCGTTATCGCGGGGTATGTCCTTGGATTGCCGTATGGACCGAACGGGGTCGCGCTCGGGTACTCGGCAGTTTTGACCTTGTGGGTAATTCCGCACATAGCGTGGTGCGTGAGGGGCACCATGATTTCCCTCAAGGATATTCTGTTAGCCGTCAGTCGTCCGCTCATTTCCGGGTTCGTTGCCGCAGGTTTAGCTTTTGGGATGCACCTTGTCTTTGATCAATTGCTCGCTCCCTTGCCTAGACTACTGTTGGAAATGACGATCCTCTTGGGGATCTACTCGGCGATGCTCTTGTTTGCCATGGGGCAATTGACGGTGTATGTCAATCTAGTTCGAGGGATGAAAAGATCGTCATCAATCGAGGAGAAAGCTCTGGCTTCCACTTAGGTAGCTGTCGTGTTCTGTAACCAGAGACGTTTTGCCTATCACGACCGACGTTTAATACCAATTTCAACCTCCATGGAAAAAGTGGCATCCTTGAGAACTATTTCACGCGGCATCGCGGACACACATTATCCCTGGTCGTCTAATGTTGACGACAATCGCCTGCGCGGAAATCTAATGACCGGATCTTCTCCATTGGTGAGCATCGTCACGCCAGTTTACAACTGCGAACAGTATCTTCCTGAATGCATTGAGAGTGTCCTCGCCCAGACGTACCAAAACTGGGACTACACCATCATCGATAATTGCAGCACGGATGGTTCCTTGGCAATCGCGCATAAGTATGCAGAACAAGATAATCGGATTAGGATCTGTAGAAATTCGAAACATTTGCGTGCAATCGCAAACCACAATGTCGCGTTTCGCCAGATTTCGCCAGAAAGCAAGTACTCCAAGATGGTCTTCGCGGACGATTGGCTCTTCCCTCAGTGCTTAGAGGAGATGGTTGTGCTCGCCGAGCGGGATTCGTCCATCGGAATCGTGAGTGCTTATGGCTTGCAAGGGGATAAAGTTATGTGGGCTGGATTGCCATATCCTAGCCGTTTGGTGTCTGGTCACGAAGTCTGCCGCCAATTCCTTCTGGAAGATACTTATGTATTCGGCACAGCGACTTCTTTGCTCTTTCGTTCGGACTTGGTTCGCGGCCGCGATCCATTTTATGACGAGTCCAATCTACATGCGGATGCAGAAGCTTGTGTTGCGCTTTCCAAGAACTGTCATTTTGCATTCGCCCATCAAATCCTTACGTACAAACGGGTGAGGTCCGAATCACTTGGCATGCTCTCGGACGATATCAACACTCTGATTGCAGGCAACCTTCACATTCTCATTGTTCATGGTGCCGATTTCCTAACTCCGGAAGAACTTGAAATTTGCAAGAGGCGCCAGACTCTGGAGTATTACAATTTTCTGGCTGTAAGCTTATTGCAGGGCAGACGGGATGCAAAGTTTTGGAATTACCACAAGCAAAAACTCAAGGAAGACGGGGTCGGCTTCAGTCGCATTCGTCTCGCTCTTGCGACTTTGAAGAGGCTAGGCCGAGCAGCCTTGAATCCGCACGAAACGTTGGAAAAGGTCAACAAGCACAAAAACCGTGCGAGCTTGGCTCGTCCCGAGTGATATCAAGCGGTAAGAAAACAGTTGCCGATACCTAGTGGGAGAATTGGAGGAGTAATGGGACATAATTCAAGAGAGATTTTTGGACCTAAGCGGCGCGTTGGAGAGTGGGTGCAAGTTCGGAGCCGCGAGGAGATCCTTGCCACGCTTGATGAAAAAGGCTGTTTGGATGGCATGCCGTTTATGCCTGAAATGTTTGCTTTCTGTGGCCGGGAGTTTCAGATTCACAAACGAGCTCACAAGACTTGTGACACAGTATTTCCGGTTCGCGGCCGTCGACTCGAGCGTACTATACATCTTGAAACCCGCTGTGACGGTCAAGGACATGGCGGTTGCCAGGCAGGGTGTCTAATCTTCTGGAAAGAAGCATGGTTGAAACCTGTTCTCAAAGGCTCCTGTCTAGCTCCAGACCAGCAACCCGAGACAGACCGAAGTGCTCAGAGATCTGCCGCCAAACGATGTACAGAGGCGGATGTGTGGGCCAGCACTTCTCGAAGCGACGACCGAGAACCCGCTTACGTTTGTCAGGCGACACAACTCCCTTATGCGACAACCGACCTTGTATGGTGGGATATTCGTCAATACGTGGAGGACTATACGTCAGGAAATGTTGGTCTTTGGCGAATCATTTGCGGCTTGGTGTATTCGATGTATTACCACGTCAGCCAAGCCGGTATCGGGCTCGGACGGCCGATGCAATTGTTATATGATTTGGCCCATCCGCTCTGGCGTGGCACGCAGTACCCTAGAAAAACCGGAACCATAGCTCAGGGGCAATCGACACCAAAGGTGACACTAGACCTACAACCAGGTGAACTCGTTCGCGTCAAGTCACATGAGGAGATTCTCCAAACCGTGAATACAAGCAACATGAATCGCGGTATGTTATGGGACGCCGAGTTGGTTCCATACTGCGGTGGAACCTACAAGGTGCTCAAACAAGTTACTAAAGTAATCGATCAGGGAACAGGAAAAATGCAGGTGATGAAAAATCCGTGCATTGTTTTGGATTCAGTAGTGTGTCAGTCCCGATACAGCTATTGCCGCATGTTCTGTCCGCGGGGTATTTATTCCTGGTGGCGGGAGATTTGGCTCGAACGCGTGGAGACTGCCAAATTGCCTTCGAGGAAATCTTCGGAACACGAACAAGTCGGTTCCTGCGCGTAAGTCTCTTGGTCCTCAGCAGGAACTGAGAGATCGGTTACCAAAGGCGTTATTGCCTGGGAGAGCCGGACGAAATCTATGCCGTAATCTGCCGCACGGAGGTTTGGTCAACGTCAGGCTTTAGCCTGGACCCTGCAGTGTAATCCGGTTTAACCCCCGACAGCGGCGAGTGGATCGCACTTCCGACGGCCGTTGGCCCAGTTTGGACTTCATCTACGATGCTCACAAGTAGCGACAGGGCCTATTGTTTGAGAAAAATTGAGCTCGCTGATTGAGCGGGCGAGCCCAGTTCCCTGAAGCGGTACGTCAAGTGTAAGGCCAGACCTGAAGCTCGGTGGACTCAACCTATTTGTTGGATGTTTATAATGCACCGAAATTAATCTAATATCCCGCAAGAGTATTTGCGGGGTACCTCGCTGCCTTTTTCTACTAACGAAAACTACCCGGAGTGAATCGAGCCCGCTGTTGCTGTGTTTTGACTTCCACGAAAGGTCCAAATCATGCGCATGACCACACCAATCCTCCGAAAATGGGGAACAACGGCGGTTATCCTTTTGGGAGCCCTCATTTTCCTTTTGGCTCGCCCTACCCGCTTCATAGCTCAAACACCTGGGCCGCTAGCGGCCTACAGTTTCAATGAAGGGAGCGGCACGACCGTGGCCGATAGCTCGGGCAACAATCTCACGGGGATAATCGTCGGGGCGACGTGGACGACGGGTGGAAGGTATGGAAACGCACTTTCCTTCAACGGGACCAGCAGCTATATCGATCTGGGCAATCCCACCGCACTGCAGTTGACCGGTAGCATGACCCTGGAGGCGTGGGTAAACGCCGCGGCCAATCCGGCTGATGATGGTCAAATCGTCGCCAAATCGGATGGTTCTGCTGGCTGGCAATTCAAAACAAGTCCGGACACTGGCTCGCACACGTTTGCTGTAGGGGTATCCGGCAATTCCAGCTCTGTGACGCAAAGATATTCCACTACAGTCCGTTCCTTGAATACCTGGTACCACGTCGCCGGGGTCTACAATGCCGCGACTGGCACTATGGATATTTACGTCAACGGAGTGCTGAATAACGGGACTCTGCGAGGAACCATTCCAACCGCGCAGTTCAACCAGAACGTGAATGTAAACATCGGCCGACGAACCGGCGGCTACTACTTTAACGGCATCATCGATGAGCTGCGGATCTATAACCGGGCGCTATCGCAGGCGGAGATTCAGACGGATATGAACACCCCGATTGGAGGAACGCCGCCTCCCCCCGATACTACTCCCCCCACAGCACCTTCCGGCCTCTCGGCGACCGGCACCTCAAGTACCCAAATCTCGCTGAACTGGGTTGCTTCGACCGACAACGTCGGTGTTACAGGTTATCGGGTAGAGCGGTGCCAGGGAGCGGGCTGCTCTAGTTTTGCACAGGTTGGGACGGTCTCCTCTGGAACCATCTACGCTGACTCAGGGCTGACTGTGCTGACAAGCTATAGCTACCGCGTGCGTGCCAATGATGCCGCCGGAAACCTTAGTACGTACTCGGGCGTCGCAACCGCCACTACACCTGACAGCAATGCTCCTACTGCACCGAACTCTCTCACGGCGACCGCGGCTTCTCCCTCTCAGATTAATCTAAGCTGGAATGCATCGACCGACAACGTGGGAGTTACAGCCTATTTAATTGAGCGGTGCCAAGGTTCTGGGTGTGCCAATTTTGCTCAAATTGCTTCTTCTGGATCGTCAGGGACAATCTACAGCGACACGGGCCTCGCCGCATCGACCCCTTATAGCTATCGCCTCAGGGCAACGGATGCCGCCGGAAACCTTAGCAATTATTCGAACATCGTGAGCGCAACAACGCCGGGCGTTCCCGATACGCAACCGCCCACAGCTCCTTCAAACCTCGTCGCAACGGCTGCCTCCAGCACGCAGATCAATCTCTCTTGGGCCGCCTCAACTGACAACGTCGGTGTAACCCGATATTTGGTGGAGCGGTGCCAGGGCGCTGGGTGCAGCAACTTTGCGCAAGTGGGAACCCCGACGACGACGACATTCAACGACACTGGCTTGTTGGCGGCGACAACCTACAGTTACCGTGTCCGTGCGACGGATGCTGCTAATAACGTCAGTTCTTACTCGAATGTAACTAGCGCAACTACGTCGGCGGCCACGCAACCTCCAATTGCTTTCGTGCAGCAGAATTCCGCGGTTCCGCAGACACCGCAGATTACAGTAGCTGTGGCCTACAGGCTGGCGCAGACTGGAGGCAACCTGAACGTTATTGTCGTAGGGTGGAACGATTCCACAGCGGCCGTTAGTTCTGTAAAGGACACGAGCGGAAACGCGTACATCCTTGCCGTTGGCCCAACAGTACAGACGGGAGTGGCAACGCAAGCGATCTACTATGCGAAGAACATCTCGACCGCGTCAGCGGGCGCGAATACGGCGACTGTGACGTTCACAATAGCGGCAACTTATCCAGACATTCGCATTGCGGAATACAGCGGACTTGACACAGTGAATCCCTTAGATGTCGCGGTTGGAGCGCAAGGGAGCGGCACGTCGAGCAACAGCGGAACAATAACAACGACGAACGTGAACGATCTGCTGATAGGAGCAAACCTAGTGCAGACCCGCACCTCCGGAGCAGGTACAGGATACACGAACCGGGTGATCACCAGCCCTGATGGAGACATTCTTGAAGATCGTGTGGTGACCACGACAGGAAGCTACGCAGCCACGGCGACGGTAAGTCCGTCGGCACAATGGATAATGCAACTCGTGGCCTTCAAGCGCCATCCGTGATGGAATTACCGAGCCCGTCTGAAATGGGTACAGGTCGTCCGCCCCTTCAAATCGAAGTGCCGGGAACCCGACAGTCCGTCCGGTTCGATGTCGTTAGCTTTAACAAACGGGCTGCTCCCAGAGCACACTGGAATCTGAGTGTAATATTTCGCTAGACCGCGATTCCCTCGGTCTGTTCCAGACTGCAATGCTCTCCGCCTTTATGATCAACGCGCCCCGGCTCGCTCTCTCGCTTTCTCTGCTAGGCTCGACCCGACGTTGGTGACAATTGGAATTCGGTATCATCGACCCATGAGAGACCTTCTAGTAGTTGGCGAAGGTTGCAAAAATCCCACAGGAGATCCATTGCGCGGCGGCGGCTAAGCGCCTAGGGAGGCGAGGTCCGACCCTTGAGACAAACAAACGGGCCGCGCGCCACCAATACGTTGGCACATCTAAACGTACGCCAATCGTGGGAGCGTACGATACATAGCGCGACAATGGCGGCCCAGTGCCAGCCCAGATCACTAGTTCCTTCAGCCCTTGGAGGATGAGGAGTTCGATGAGATAGGCACGAAGCACAACGGAGAGCGAATCGGGACCAAATTTACGTTCGTTATTACATTGGAAGCACAATACAGCCCCGCCAGGCCTATACCATCCACCGATGACACTCAGCCATTCTCCGTCGCGATGTTTCAGGGCCACAGCAAGCGGCTGCCTTGCAGCAGCCACCATCTTCAGTTCCCTTTCAAGTTCCATCGGTTGCCGCCGAGCGGTGCATTTGGACTTGGGAAGAAGATCGAGTGCCACAGAACGTAATTCGTCCATCGAAAGACGCTTTATGAACCTATGATCAGATGCCTCGAAACGCCGGCGGTAGTAGCGAAAATTGTGCCGCGTGGTACTGCCCAAACCCTCAAGAAACTGATCATAGGTTTGAGCCAAAGGCAGTCGAGCGTGACATTTCCACAGAGAGGAATTGCTGTATTCAATGGGGGAACACTGGGCGTCGAGAGACCTGGAAGCGATCAGCTGCCTAATGGCCCCGAATTCGCCGTTACCCTGCAGAACTCTTAGCCACATTCCCCGTATCCCTGGAGACGTAAACAATGTCTCGACGGCAACGCGGAATGCGTTCTGTTGATGCAGGGGACTCGCGAGGAGGACGCCGCCCAGACTTCCGTCGGCATATACAATCCCCGTGGGAATGCCAGAGATGATTCTCTCTTTCGCATACAAGATCCCGACCACGTCGTGCGAGCTGTAAACGGCCACGACTCGGGGCGCCCACCCTTTGGACACCGAGGCAAGGAAAAACTCCGGATCCAACATGGCATCGTCATTCTGCATCAACCGCCTCGCAACGTTCCTTAATTGGCGGATTTCCGCATCGGACGACAATACGACTCCTGCGTACTTTGCGCCGGGATTTGTCGAGCGGCCAGCTAACAAGGTCTTCATGGCTTTACATCATGGTTTTTGGACTAGGAGCTGCCATCGTGCCGAGCATATAGGTCCCAAACTCAATGGCAATCGGAACCGCTGCCAGTGCGCGTCTTTTTCATACGGCGATGGCGTAGTCTGGCGGCCTTGCGAAGCCAGGCCCACACACGGTTTGTGATATCGCTGCGAGACCGATACGGGAAAAAAACGCGTGCGGGTATAGAGTGCGAGGCGGCTCACGAACATCCTGAGCTTGAGAATCTTAAGGCGATGGAAACTAAGGTGGCAGTCAAAAGTGTCAAACGCGAGGACTGCTTCAGCCGGCTGCGACAGCAACCTGCTCATGCGGAAGACCAACCATTCGAGTACGCCGTGGCCACGCTGAGTGTCCACGCCGTCCACCGTCTCGAAGACTGCTGATCCTTCGGACTGAGCCATTGGCTAGGAAATCTTGTGCTGGGTATCTCATGAATACAATACGCAAGATACCTTAGTTCTTAAGCATTCTAGCCAAAGAATCCCCATTTTCTTGAGAGACATCGGAAGGAACGGATAGTCAAAAACAAAACATCAGGGTAGGCCGCTGAACACACAAACCAATCGCGGAGGCAATTCGAAGGAGGTTGTCGCGGACCATGATGAACTCGTCGTTTCCAAACCAACAAGGCATCTGCCAGCGTTCTGGGAACCCGGTGAAGGACGTACAGGAGAGAACCCGCAACCAACCAAAGGCAGATGAGCGTGTTCCAGGCGCCGCGCTAGTAAGCACCTTCACCGCTGAATACGGCACGCGGCGTTGCTGCGAGAATCTTGAAGTCGAGCCACAGTGACCACGATTGAGAGTATCGAAGGTCCAGGCGAACCATGTCGTTAAAGGATGTGCGGCTCCGGCCGCTAACTTGCCACAGCCCCGTCACGCCGGGCCGGACTTCAAGCACTCTTCGGCGGTGCCAGATGTCATACATTTTAAATTCGTAGGGCAATGAGGGACGAGGTCCAACCAGCGACATATCTCCTAGCAAAACATTCCAAAACTGTGGAAGTTCATCGAGGCTAGTTTTTCTAAGGAATCTTCCAACCGCGGTTATGCGGGGATCTTTCGTAATCTTGTAGATAGCGGGTTTGCCTGGCTCAGCGCGATCACTGCTCGCCTGACCGGAGATATAATTCTGAATGTACTCTTGGTGAATCTTGGCGTCATTGCCCGTATACATGGTGCGAAACTTAAGGCACTTGAACCGCACACCAAACTGCCCCAGCCGCTCTTGTTGAAAAATCACAGAACCCTTAGAGGTCAATTTGATTGCAATGGCGATTGCAGCGAGTATCGGACTGAGCAGCAAAAGAAGCGCGGAGCTTCCTGACACATCAACGAATCTTTTCACCCCCTGAGAAAAACGGCCCTTTGCTCGGCCCTCCGAAAGATCAGGATAAAGTCTGAAATCTGCAACTGGCTCAGCCCCATTTCGATCCCGGCTCTCGGGGAAAAGGTGGGCCGTGACAGCCAGCCTCGATGTAACCTCGCGACCCAGTTCGTTGCGAAGCGCATCCACGATCTTCGAAAGTAGAATTTCGGCAATCGGCCTCTTAGATTCCAAGCTGATTTCGGTAAAAATGACGCCCAGAACGGAGCCCTTTTTGTACCAGCCGACAAGATCAGTCTCGCGCGTTGATCTTAAGAGAATGGCCATAACCGAGTGCATCATGCTATCTGCAGCCCTACTTTCGACAAATGCCCCGGCATCAAGCAGCATCAAAACGAAGGGTTTCCGGGAACGCTCTGCCCGCCGACGCTCCAGCGTGAGCATGTCATGAAACGTTTCTTCCTGGAGCGTACTCACCCGCGTCCCGGGAGACCGCGTCAGGTTGAAGGGAGTCTTTGGATAGACTCGAACCTCGTCGGCAAGTGGCGCAATTGCTTGATAGTTATTTCCCATGGCTTAAATCCTTGGGCTACTCAGTTAGGCAGGTTCTTCTGTCGAGCAAAGCAACCGGCCACGAAGCTATTGAAGCGTCCAACTAGACAGGGGAATCAGGCGAGCACCCCTTCGAGTACCGCCGGAACTGAAAATGAGCCAAAGGTGTTCGTCTGAATCGCACTGACACTCAAACGATCAATCTCTAAGGCAACCGAACGCCGAAGCAGCGAGACGGATACTACGATGCGACTGCTTCCTTTGAAGCTAATCAGAATCCCTTCAAGCCCACTCAACGCCCCATCCCTAATCCGAACCTGCTGCCCGACTTCCAAATAGGGGACCGGTTCAGCCTGAATGCCCGAGTGGACCATCGTGTGAAGCGTCGCGATCTCCGAATCCTCCACATGAACGGGAGTGCGGCCTCTGCCGACGATAGAGAGCACGTTTTGTGTCACGAGGATGGGAAGCCGATTGCATACATCAAATTGGCAAAATACGTATCCCGGAAACAGGGGCGCGCTTAAATCCCTGAACTTACCGCTCCAGCGCTTTTTGATTTTGAAAGTTGGCAGGAACGTTTGATATCCCTTGCCGGAGAGCAAGATCGCTGTTGAACCCTCCCGGCGAGCCCTAACCTGAAGGGCGTACCACTTCTGGGTGCCGCTCTCAGTATTCATCGTATCTTGCCTTCCGCAATTGCCCTGCCAGACCTTCCAGCAAAGGCAGCCGGGACAAGGATGCGCTGGGCCCCGTAACATAATGCTACTAAACGACTTAGAGCGACAACGCAAAAACGCTCGCAGACCGCCAGGTGCTCTCAACAGGCAATCCGGTCGAATGGTGAAAACAGTTGCCACGAAGTGTCGTTAGATTTCCGAGTCCGAGACAGACAAATGTGCCTAACTCCTAGAACTCGCGATTGTGGCGCTGATGTTGCAAGGTAACGAACAATGGCCAGAGGAGCCCTCACGTCCGAGTCACTAATAGGGTATCCAACGAGAAGATCCTGGAGTTCGCTTGTTTCGCCAAATTGAAAGCGACGAAGGAGTGAGGGATATCGAACAAACATTCAGAAAACGGTGGCTCTTGTTCGTGGGCTGGATGGCTCTCGCGTCAACTCTCTTCGGCAGCCCGTTAATTGCTCTCCTTCGGTTATCGGTCTCGACCGACGATCTTTCATACCTGGTTCTGATTCCGTTCATAAGCGCCTATGTCTTCTTTGTTGAACGCCGGAAGATTTTTCAAACCGTGTCTTATGACGCGATGTTCGGCTGCAGCCTGTTGTTGACCGCTGTTTGCGTCGCGCTCGGTACGAGCCTAACGGGGAGTTCGTCGGTAGGTCCGGGGCTTTCCGGTTACATCCTGGCACTCGTAATCCTGTGGATGGCAGGTTTCAGCTTCTTATTTGGAAGAGCTGCATCGAAAGCCGGCTGTTTCCCACTTCTTTTTCTCATCCT
>WNFR01000507.1_pt1 | contig 39514 bp, 32 predicted proteins | sample 5400221 | NCBI WGS metagenome assembly WNFR01 (sample SAMN13153357, study PRJNA577476) | soil metagenome | isolation source: 40 cm soil under Madrone tree | place: USA:California | collected 2016-06-14 | reverse complement strand
ATCGCGGCGTACCTCATCGCGTTGGCTCGTGCCGGCGTTGCCGGCTTCCGCATCGATGCGGCCAAGCACATTCAACAGGTGGACCTCGACGAGATCCTGCGCATCGTCAACGACACGATGACCGCCGCAGGAAAGCCGCCACCCTATGTGTATCTGGAAGTCGCGGGCGGCAGCGGCGAAGCGCTCTCGCCACGAGACTACTTCGGGGAAGGCTACAGCTCTGGCGGCGCCGCCGACATCACTGAGTTCACATTCGTCGGCGTTGGCAACAAGTTCCGGGGCATCAATGGCGAGCACATCTCGCAGCTGAACCCAAACGGGCCGGCAGGCAGCCAGTTCTCCGAAACGGCCTGGGGCATCATGCCCGCTAACAAGGCTGTCGTCTTTCTTCAGAATCACGACACACAGCACAGTTGTGGTCTGAGCTTCCGGAACGGGAATGTCTTCCGCCTGGCCAACGTCTGGATGCTCGCGGAACCGTACGGCTACCCGTCGATCCTGTCGAGTTACGTTTTCAGCTGCCCTTCAGAGAACTCGCTGGGCCCGCCTTCGGACGCGAATGGTTGGACCACCGCCGTCGCGTGTGCCTCGAGCCTGGAGACCGCGGCCGCCGGGCAATGGGTCTGCGAGCATCGCGATCCCTCGATCCTGAAGATGGTGAGCTTCCGCCACGTCGTCGCCGGAAGCGACATCAATCACTGGTGGGACAACGGCGCGAATGCGATCGCGTTTTCGCGCGGCGACAAGGGCTTCGTCGCGATCAACAACGAGACCGTCGGGCTGGATACCACCATCACCACCGGCATGGCGGCCGGTACGTATCTGGATCTGATCGCCGGCAGCTCGGTACTGATCGATTCGACTCACGCCGTTCACCTCACTCTTCCCGCGAGATCTGCCATTGCGATCGACACTGCTACTCGCCAGTAGTGCGCTGTGCCTTGCCGCTGCCGCGCCTGCCCAGCAGCGAGGGGGGGGCGATCTCGCGCGCTGGCAGCGTCGCGCCCAGGCAGTCACGATCATCCGCGACGACTGGGGCATCGCCCACGTCTACGGCAAGACCGACGCGGACGCCGTCTTCGGCCTGGAGTACGCTCAGGCCGAGGACGACTTCAATCGGATCGAGACGAATTACCTGAACTCCCTGGGCCGGCTGGCCGAGGCGGAAGGCGAGTCCGCGCTATTCACCGATTTGCGTCAGCGGCTGTTCATCGATCCGGACTCGCTGCGGGCGGAGTACCGGGCGAGCCCCTCGTGGCTGCGGCACCTGATGGACGCATTCGCCGACGGTTTGAACTACTTCCTCGATAAGCATCCCGAAGTGAAGCCGCGGGTGATCACGCATTTCGAGCCGTGGATGGCGCTCTCGTTCACCGAAGGGAGCATCGGCGGCGATATCGAGCGGATCAACCCCCGCGACCTGCAGGCGTTGTACGGCTCGGGACCCGGCACGCGGAACGGCGACGCAGACGAGTTCGAGCTCGATCCCTCGGGATCGAACGGCATCGCGATCGCGCCGCGCCTCGCGGCCAATCATCACGCCCTGTTGTGGATCAATCCGCACACGTCGTTCTACTTCCGGTCCGAGCTCCAGATGGTGAGCGACGAGGGGCTGAACGCGTACGGTGCGGTGACGTGGGGTCAGTTCTTCATCTATCAGGGGTTCAACGCGACGGCCGGCTGGATGCATACCTCGAGCGGCGTGGACAACATCGACGAATTCCTCGAGACTCAAGGCAAGCGCTCCCGCACGATCACGGTTTCGTTCAAGACCGATACCGGCATGGCGCGGAAGACCTTCACGGTCTCTTTCACGCAGCACGGGCCCGTCATCCGCAAGGAAGGGGACCGGTTGGTCAGCATCAGCCTGATGAAGAACCACGTGAACGCGCTGATCCAGTCGTATTCGCGTACCAAGGCGCGCGACATGGCGGCGTTCCGGCAAATCATGGAGCGGCATACCAACTCCTCGAACAACACCGTCTTCGCCGATGCGTCCGGCAACATTGCGTACTTTCACTCGAACTACATCCCCCGTCGCGACACGTCGTTCGACTGGACCAAGCCGGTGGATGGCAGCAATCCGGCAGCCACCTACCGTGGCGTCCTGTCGTTCGACGAGACCCCCAACGTCGTGAACCCGGCGACCGGCTGGGTCTACAATTCCAACAACTGGCCGTGGTCCGCCGCCGGGGCAGGTTCGAGCCCGAAGCGCGAGGCCTTCCCCCGCTACGTCGAGACCGGCACCGAGGAGACCGCGCGCGGTTACCACGCGCTCCGTGCGCTCGAAGGGAAGGCGGACTGGACGATGAGCTCCCTCACGGCCGCCGCCTTCGACAGCTATCTCCCCGCCTTCGAGCGCATGATTCCACCGCTTTTGGCTGCCTACGACCAGGCCTCCCCTCCGTCCGATTCGATCACAGCGAAGCTGGCCGAGCCGATCGCGGTGCTGCGGGCCTGGGACTATCGCTGGGGTGCGGAATCGGTGCCGACGTCGCTCGCCGTCTTCTGGGGTGAGCGCGTTGGCCGGCGTGTATCGCGCGACGCGCGCGCGGCCGGAATGTCGATCATGCAGTACATCGCCACCTCGCGCGCCGCCCCCGCCGAGCTACTCGGCTCGCTCGCGGACGCGGTGGACGCGTTGAATGCCGATTTTGGGACGTGGAAAACGCCGTGGGGGAACATCAATCGCTTCCAGCGCATCAACGACGACATCGCGCCGCATTTCGACGACGCTGACCCAAGCATCCCGGTGCCGTTCACGGCGAGCGTGTGGGGCTCGCTGGCCGCGTTCGGTGCCCGGGCCTATCCCAACACCAAGAAGTGGTACGGCACGAGCGGCAACAGCTTCGTGGCCGTCGTGGAGTTTGGGGACAGCGTGCGGGCGCAGGCGATCACCGCCGGTGGCGAAAGCGGCTCTCCGCAATCGCCGCATTTCAACGACGAAGCGGAACGCTACGCCTCCGGCCGCCTGCGCGATGTGTACTTCTACCGACCGCAGCTCGTCGGCCACACCGAGCGCACGTACCACCCGTGATCTGGATCGCGATCCTCGCCCTCTCGCAGGGCGTCTACCTGGACAACCAGGGCGTGATTCGCTGGCACCAGAATCGAAAGGAGGTCACACTTTTCGGCGCGAACTACGTGGTGACGACGGCCTCCGACTACCGCGCCGCCGGATATCTCCACGCCGATCGAAAGCGCGTGATCGATGAAGACATGGCGCAGTTCGCGCGGATGGGCTGGGACGGATTACGGCTCACCTTCTGGGGCGACTGGGAATCTTCCGACGGCGCCGGTAATCTCATCGCCAACGATCACCTGGATCTCCTGGACTACCTGGTCGCGCGTGCCACAGAGCGCGGCATCTACATGCTCTTCAGCCCGATACAGCTCTACGGCTCCAACTGGCCCGACGCGCTCGACGACACGACCGCACCGGGATTCGGCCGGCGCTTCGGCAAGGGGCGCATGGGCACCGACCCCGCAGCGCTGGCGGCGCAGGTGAACTACCTGCGCCAGATCCTGAACCATGTGAATCCGTACACGCGCATCGCGCTCAAGGACGAGCCCTCGATCCTCTTTATTGAGCTGGTGAACGAACCGTGGCATCATCCGGAAGATCTGCAGGGCTCGATCCATTACATCGACGCGCTCATCGACGCCGTCCGCAGCACGGGGTGCCGGAAGCTCATTTTCTACAACGTCAGCCAGGACTTCCGGATCGCCGAGGCGATCCGGCGCTCCAAGGCGCAGGGCGTGACGTTCGGCTGGTATCCGACCGGTCTCAATGCCGGTCACGAGCTGGAGGGCAATTATCTTCGCGGCACCGATGCCTATCCCGACATGCTGCGCCCCGAGCTGGCGCGGCTGCCGCGCATCGTTTACGAGTTCGACAGCCCCGACCTGCGCACGGGCACCATGTATCCTGCAATGGCGCGGACGTTTCGCACGGTAGGCACGCAGTTCGCTGCGATGTTCGCCTACGACATGCTCGCCACCGCGTCACGCAACCTGGGCTGGCAAACGCACTACGTGAACCTGGTCTACACGCCCCGGAAGGCGATGAGCGCGATCATCGCCGCCGAGGCGATGCGACGTCTGCCGCGGATGCAAACGTACGGTGCGTATCCGCAAAACACGCGGTTCGGCGACTTCCACATTTCGTACGACGGTGACCTGGGCGAGCTGGTCGCCCGCGATGCATTCATGTACACAAGCTCCACGAGCGCGAAGCCGCCCGATCCTCGGGCGTTACAGCGCATCGCGGGGCATGGTTCCTCGGCGACGGTGAGCTACGAAGGAACCGGGATCTACTTCTTGGACAAGGTCCGACCGGGAATCTGGCGTCTCGAGGTCTATCCTGATGCCGTCCCGATTCGCGATCCGTTCGAGCCGCCCAGCCCCGACAAGATCGTGACGCGCGCGATCAGCCGTGCCTGGCCGATGACGGTCACGCTGCCGGATCTCGGCCCAACCTTCACCGTCCAGCCGGTCACGGCAGGCAATCCGCAGACTACGCGGGCAAATGGGGGGGCCGTCACGGTCACGCCGGGCGTGTATGTGTTGAGCGCGACCGGGCCGGTCGATGTCGCAACACTGCCGGTCCGGATCGGTTATCTCGGCTTCAAGGAGTACCACGCACCGGCAACGGACAGTGTCCCGCGCTTGGTGCTGTCGTTGGCGGAGCCACAATACCTTGCGGGCAATGATGTTGAACTGAAAGCGCGCATTGTTGATCAAGTCCCGCCCGATTCAGCCAAACTCTTTGTGCGCCCATCTCCCGCCGGTTCATATCGACAATTGTGGATGCGTCCCGCGGGTGGGTACGACTTCACAACCTCGATACCCTCGACCGCCCTCCATAACGGCCTTTATCAGTTCGTCATCACCGTCTACCGCGGCGACTCCATCACCACATTCCCCGGCGCTACGCCAGGAAAACCGACGGACTGGAACTACAGCAACCAGGCGGCTTGGCGGTTCGACGTGGTAGCCAAGACGACGCCGCTGCGCCTTTTCGACCCCGGCACCGACGCGGCGCGCCTCGCATTTACTCGCATCGGCGACGCAGGCCGCCGCGGCCTATTCCGCGTCGCGCTGTCGCCCGCGACCGGCCAACCGATTTTCCACCTCGAGCTGCCGGTCGATACGAGCGGCTGGAGTCCTCCTGATTACACGGCGTCACTCGTGATCAAGTCGCGTATCCTGGCGAGACAGGAAACGATCACGGGCGCGAAGGACCTCCGGCTGCGCCTGCATGGCCTCGGCGCGCGCCAAACCCTGCACATCACGCTGATGGAAGACGACGGCACGAGCTGGACCGCCGCAGTCGCGGTTGACAGTGCTTGGAGTGAGCGAGTGATTCCGCTCGCGCAGCTCAGGGCAGGCCGTGGCGTGTTGTTGCCCGAAGGCTTCCCCGGTGAGTGGAACTACTGGGTGGGACCGGCGGACGGGCGTGGCGGCGCCGCCGACCGCCCGCGGCTCGAGCACGTGGAGCGGTTGCAGCTATCGCTGCGGCGTGAGGACGGCGTTGCCACGAAACCCGGGACCTACGGTGTGGAAGTGGAATCCGTCACGTTGGGCTTCGATTCGCGCTGAGCACGAAACGCGAATCCGAGCATTACGAGGCCGAACACCAGCAAGACGAGGCCCCACCACAGGTTCACATTGATCCCGAGCGATTTCTCGTAGATCGCGCGGTCCGACACGATCCCGTAGACCGTCAGGATCGCACCGAAGATCGAGAACATCCCACCGATCGGCCAGCGCACGTCGAGTCTCATGACGCCATCACCAAAAGATCACGTTGAGGAGTGTCGAAACGACGAGGATAGCGACCGCGAGGGTGACCGGCCGTTTATACCACGGCATGTCTCCATCGCGCTGGCGCGGCGTAAGGGAATGGACCAGGCCGCGCAGCTCGTCGTCCGTCTTGGTGCGCTTGGTGAGCAGCGAAATCACCAGCGTCGCGACGAAGCAGCCGGTCCACGCGAACAGCGCGGTCCAGAAGTTCAGCGCCATCTCGCTCGGATACACGTGCAACACCGCTCCCAGGAACCCGCCCTTGATGCCGGGGACCGCACCGCGCGGAAGCGTGAGCCCATAGTGCAGCGCTGCCGTAATTGTCCCGGTCAGCAATCCGTAGAAGGCACCGTGGCTGGTCGTGCGGCGCCAGAACATCCCCAGCAGGAAGGTCGCGAACAGCGGGCCGTTCACGAACGAGAAAACGAGCTGCAGCATGTCCAGAATGTTGTTGAACCGCGTGGCGGAGTAGGCGGCGAGCACGCTCGCGAGGATACCGAAGACCGTGGCGGCGTGGCCCACGCGCAGGTAATGCCCGTCGGTTTGGCCGGGGCGGATATGCGTCTGATAGATGTCGTACGTCCACACGCTGTTGAACGCGGTGACGTTGCCCGCCATGCCGGACATGAACGAGGCCATCAGCGCGGTGAGACCCAGTCCCAGCAGCCCGGACGGCAGGTAATGCCCCAGCATCATCGGGACGGCGAGGTTGTAGTTCGGCTGGCCGTCGGGGCCGATCGGGAGAAAACCGCCGCGGGAAGCATGGAGGCCGATGGCCAGCATCCCCGGCAGAATCACCAATGCAGGCATCAGCATTTTGGGAACCGCCGCGATCAGCGGCGTCCGGCGCGCCGCCGTCATCGAGCCGGCGGCCATGGCGCGCTGCACGACGAGAAAGTCGGTGCACCAGTAGCCAAACGAGAGGGCGAACCCCAGTCCCATCACCAGGCCGAACCACTCCATGCCCATCGGATTGTGACTCGGCGAATCCATGTATTTCCACGAGTGCGTCCACGCGCCCGGCTCGAAGCCGGCGTTCGTGGCGACGGTGGCCAGCTTCGCGGTCAGCCCGCTCCACCCGCCCACGTCCTTGAGGCCCAGCAACACCAGGGGCAGGAATCCCAGGACGATGAGAAAGAACTGCAGCACCTCGTTGTAGATCGCGGAGGTGAGCCCGCCGAGGAAGATGTAGATCAGCACGATGACGGCCGAGAGCACGATGCTGCCGTGGAAGCTCCAGCCCAGCACCAGCTCGAACAGTTTTGCGAGCGCATACATCGAGATGCCGGAGGAGAAGATGGTCATGACCGCGAAGGTGATCGCGTTCAGCGCGCGCGTCTTCTCGTCGAAGCGGAGCTTCAGGTACTCGGGGACCGACCGTGCGCGCGAGCCGTAATAGAACGGCATCATGAACAGCCCGACGAACACCATCGCCGGCATCGCGCCGACCCAGTAGAAATGGATCGTCATGATGCCGTACTTGGCACCCGACGCCGCCATCCCGATGACTTCCTGCGCGCCCAGGTTCGCGGAGATAAAAGCGAGGCCGGCGATCCACGCGGGGATCGACCGGCCTGAGAGGAAGAAGTCGTCGCTACTTCGGATGACGCGTCTCAGTGCCCAGCCGATACCGAGCACAAAGACGAAATAAATGATCAGGATCGCATAGTCGATCCCGCCGAGCCTGATCTGTTGCAGTTAGTGCGAGCCCTTCGTCTTGATGACGATCACACCATTCGAGCCCCGTACGCCGTAAATCGCCGTCTGGCTCGGATCTTTGAGGGCTTGAACCGACTCGATGTCGTGCGGGCTCAGCCAGTTCAACGAGCTGCGGTTTCCGTCGATCGTCATGCCGTCGACAACGAACAGGGGGTTCTGGTCCCCATAGAAGGACGTGGGGCCCCCCATGCGCACCCTGATCCCCCCGTCGGCGGTCGGGGTCACCGTGACGCCGGGAAGACGGCCCTGCAGCAGCTGGGCAAGGGTCGTGGCGTGTTGGCGCGCGGCTTCGTTCTCCCGCATCGATGCCGGCGGAGGCGTGGCCGTCTTTGCAGTGCCGACTTGAGCGCGGGTTTGGGACGGCGCGAGAACGGCTCCAACGACGAGCACTACAGACGGCAGAACGCGAGTCGGGTACCAGTTCATGGGACCCCCTTTGTGTCCTCCAAATATGCGGAATGTGAGCACGGTACGCGAACGCCGGCTACGGGCGCGGCGTCAGCGCGTAGATGTAAGCAGTGCGCGGCTCGAGCCTTGGCAACGCCGTGCGATTTCTCCCGGGAGTGAGCAGGCTGCGTAACGTAAAGCGTCCGGGTAATGCAAACGTCGCCGGCACCTTCCCGAGATTCACCACGACCAGTACCCGGCTGGAGCCGTCCTTTCGCAGGTACCCGAGCACCGCCTCATTGCCTGTGTCGACCGGTTCCAGTTCACCTTCCCGGAGCGCTTTGTCATTCGCGCGCAGACGAATCAGCCAAACGTACAGCCCCAACAGCGAGGTCGATGCGCGATCCTCTACGGCCACGTTGGCCGTCAGTGAGTCGGGCTGCAGGGCCTCCCAGGGCTTCCCGCTCGTGAATCCGCGCGACGTCCCGTTCCATTGCATCGGCGTGCGCAAGCGCTCGTCGGGCTTGTCGCCCGTCATCCCGATCTCTTCGCCGTAGTACACGAACGGGACACCAGGCAGCGTGAGGAGAATGGTCGCCGCCAGCTTCGCGCCCGCCGTGTCGTTGCCCAGCGCAGTCATGGTACGCGTTTGATCGTGATTGCGCTGGAATGGCGCCCAGCGCCGCGTCGGTTCGGCGCGCCTAAATTGCTCCACTGTCGGGAGGAGCCCTCCCGCTTTCCCCGTCCGTACCGCCTCCATGAGCGCTTCCGAAATCGGGAACGCGAAGTAGGCATCGAGCTGATCGGGATAGTAGGTGAGGATTACGTCGGTGTTGTCCCACACCTCCCCGATCGTGTACGACTGCGGTGCGATGCTCCGTACGTACTGACCGAACTCGCGCAGCACCTGATGCGTCCCGGGAGTATTGGAGACCTCGTTGCCGACCTCGACCAGGTGGCGCACGGCATCGAGCCGGAAGCCGTCGACGTACATCGAATCGAGCCAGAACCGGGCGACGCGCTTCATCTCATCGAGCACCGCGGGATTCTCGTAGTTCAGATCCGGCATCCCACTCCAGAAGAGCCCGAAGTAGCACTCGTCGCGGACCGGCGACTTGTGCCAGTTGTTCGGGCACGCCCCGCCCTGCGTCGGCGCCCAGCGGTACCAGCCGCGATGCGGCGCCGTCGTGTCCCGTGACGCTTCCTGAAACCAGGGGTGCTCACTCGAGGTGTGGTTCAGAACCAGATCGACCAGCACGCGAATGTGATGCTGGTGCGCCGCCACGACGAACGCCTTGAAGTCGTCGTTCGTCCCGTAGTCCGGCTCGATCTTGTAGTAGTCGGTGACGTCGTAGCCGTGATAGCTGGGCGATTCTGCGACCGGCATGAGCCAGACGCAATCAGCGCCCAGCCCGGAGATGTAGTCGAGCTTCTGGGTGAGGCCGCGCAGGTCGCCGATGCCGTCGCCATTGCTGTCGTAAAACGAACGGACGAACACCTCGTAGCACACCGTGGGGTGTGGTGTTTGCAATAGGGCCAGAAAAATCAGGGCGTGCATTCGAACGTTGCCTCGAGGCCTTCCGCCGAGTTCGGACCGACGTACACGCGGAACGTGCCGGGCTCGACGACGGGCTTCATGTCGAGGCCGTAGAACCACAAATCCCGGACCGCGATCCGTAATTCCAGGGTTCGAGATTCAGCAGGTCGGAGCGCGACGCGACGAAAAGCCTTCAACTCGCGCACCGGACGCGACACGCTGGCCACCTCATCCCGCACGTAGAGCTGCACGACTTCCGTGCCTTCCCTGCTCCCGCTGTTCGTCACCGTCACGGTGGCGGTGACCGTGTCGCTCACCCGCGCGCGTGCGGCACTGAGCTTGAGATTGCTGTACGCGAACGTGCCGTACGACAGCCCATATCCGAACGGATAGCGAGGCGTCACGGGCACGTCGATGTACTTGGATGAGAATTTGTTCTTCGGGTCGGGCGGACGGCCGGTGTTGCGATGATTGTAGTAGAGCGGAACCTGGCCCAGCACGCGCGGGAAGGTGACGGGCAGCCGCCCGCTCGGATTGACGTCGCCGAACAGCACGTCTGCCGCCGCGTTCCCCGCCTCGATGCCCAGGAACCACGTCTCGACGATCGCCGGCACATGGTCCGAGGCCCATTCGAGGATCAGCGGACGGCCGTTCATCAGGACCAGCACGACGGGCGTGCCCGTTGCCGCGACCGCCTCGAGGAGCTGTTGCTGGACACCGGGTAAACCCAGCGACGCACGACTGGCTGCCTCGCCGCTCATGTCGCCCCGCTCACCGAGCACGAGGACCGCGACTTTCGCCTGGCGGGCCGCGGCGACGGCGGCCGCGAAGCCGGCCTTCGACGTGTCGTCGATCCCCGACCCCTGGGCGTACAGCACCGTCTGCACCCTTGTCTTGATCCCCTGCAACACCGAGACGACATCCTCGGCGCGGCCCTGCGTGTGCCACGGCCCGAGGGGCTCTTCCTTATTATCGGCGAGCGGCCCGATGACAGCGATGGTGCCGGCTTTGTCGAGCGGCAGAAGAGACCGCTCGTTCTTCAACAGAACGATCGACTCTCCGCCGACGCGCCGAGCCAGAGCACGCAGCTCCGCGTTCGGCGGTGCAGTGCGCGGGCGGTAGGGATCGCGGAACAGGCCGAGTCGCATTTTGGCGCGCAGGATCCGCATGACGGCCGAATCGACCACCGCCATCGGGATGCGATTGCTGCGCACCAGGGCGGCGAGCGAGTCCACGTAGATGCCGCTCTGCATGTCCATGTCCACACCGGCCGTCAGGGCGCGCCGCCCCGCCTCGGCCTGCGAGCCCGCGACGCCGTGATTGATCAGCTCGACGACCGACGTCCAGTCGCTCACGACGAAGCCGGAGAATTTCCATTCACGCCGCAGCACCGTATCCGTGAGCCAGGCGTTGCCGGATGCCGGGACGCCGGCGATGTCGTTGAACGCCGACATGATGCTCGCGACGCCCGCATCGACCGCGGCCTTGAAGGGGGGCAGGTACACCTCGCGCATCGTGCGCTCGGAGATTTCCGTCTCGTTGTACTCGCGGCCGGCCTCCGCCGCGCCGTAGCCGGCGAAGTGCTTCACCGTCGCGAAGATGTTCTGCTGAAAGCCGCGCACCCGCGCGGCAGCCATGAGCGAGCCGAGATATGGATCTTCGCCCGAGCCCTCCGCGATGCGACCCCAGCGGGGATCGCGCGCGATGTCCACCATCGGCGCGTACGTCCAGTTGATCCCGAAGGCGGCGGCTTCCTGGCCGGCCGCGCGCGCCGTCGCCTCGGCGGCGTCGGGATCGAACGAGCTCGCTTCGCCGAGCGGGATCGGGAAGATCGCGCGATACCCGTGGATCACGTCGAGGCCAAACAGCAGCGGAATCTTGAGGCGCGACTCGGTGACGGCGATGCGCTGCACCGGCGTCGTGTTCTCGGCGCCCATGACGTTGAACAGCCCGCCCAGTTTGCCCGCGCGCACGAGATCCATCTGCTGTGGCGAGGCGCGCCCGTTGGCCGACAGCAGATTCAACTGGCCGAGCTTTTCTTCGAGCGTCATGCGGGCGAGGAGGGAATCGAGGTTCTGGGCAGAAGCTGGTGCGGCGAGGAGGACCGTGAAAATCAGAACGTGGCAGACTCTCGACATAGGATTGCGCTCTCAGGACCGGGGAAAGTTCAGCAAAGTTACGGCCCAAAACGGGACATGCGAAGCCCTAGCGCCGGCCGGGATTGTCGGGGCAAGTTATTGGCACTCACTCGATTTCACAGGAGATGGTCCATGTCGCGTCATCGTTTTCTGTGGCTCGCCTGCATCGCCCTGCTCGCTTTCCCTCTGTCGCTCCGCGCGCAAACCACCACCGGCACCGTTCGAGGCTACGTCAAGGATCAGAATGGCGCGGTCGTACCAGATGCCGAGATCCAGGTCACAAACACGTCGAACGGCGTAGCCCGGTCGACATCGAGTCGAGCGGATGGATCCTATGTGCTGCCCGGTCTTGTGCCGGCGACCTATGACGTTGCGGTCCGTAAGATCGGATTTACGCCGCAGCGGCGGCAGGTGATCGTTCAGATCGGCGCCACGCAGCAAATAGACGTTTCGCTGCAAGCCGGAGCTGTCGAGCTGCAGGCAGTCACCGTGCAGGCCGCAGCGGCGCCGCCGGCAATTGAAATGCGCACGCCCGAAGTCGCGACCAATGTCAGCCAACAGCAAATCGAAGCACTGCCGAGCCCGGGCCGCAACTTTCTCGATCTCGCCTCCCTGGCACCCGGCGTCAGCGTTTCTGAGGATCGTGTCAACGCGAGTTTGACCAGGGGTGTGACCGCGAAGACAATCTCGGCGGGCGGCGCCAGCCCGAACCAGATCAACGTGTTCGTCGATGGTGCAAGCTTGAAGAACGATCTCACCGCGGGTGGCGTCGCCGGTCAGGACGCGAGCCGGGGCAACCCCTTCCCGCGCAACGCTGTTCAGGAATACCGCGTCATATCGCAAAACTTCAAAGCGGAATACCAGAAATCGTCGAGCGCGATCATCACGGCCACCACCAGAACGGGTGGGAATACGTGGACGGGTAGTGCCCTCTTTACATACCAGAACAAGAGCTTCGTCGCGGCGGACACCTTCGACCGCGCGGTGAGCTTGTCCAAGCCCGACTACAGCCGCTCGCTGACGGGCTTCAACATCGGTGGACCGATCCAGCGGGATCGTCTGTTCTTTTTTGGCTCGTACGAAGGCAATTATCAGAATCGGGGACAGCTGGTCCGGTTTACGCCAGCTCCCGCGGTCGGCGTGGTGCCCGCGCTCGACTCCGTCAACCTCACCAAGTACAACGGCGTGTTTCAATCACCGTTCCGGGAAACCCTGGTATTTGGCAAGTTGACTTACGCAGCGAGCAACAACTCATCCGCCGAGCTCAGTTTCAGCGACCGCCTCGAGACTGACCTGCGTGACTTCAATCTCAACACGTCGTTCCAGGCGGCGCTGAATTACGCCAATTCGGTGGGCATCGGCTCCTTCAAGTACAAGCATTTTAGCGGCCCGTGGCTCAACGAGGCCGCGATTACCTGGGACCGGTATCGTCGCCACCCGAGGCCCGAAACGCCCGACATAGCGGCACGACTGTTCCACTATCCGGGCCAGGATGCGCTGATCGGAAGCAGTTTGAGCACGCAGGATTTCACCCAGCGGCGAATCGGGCTGCGCAATGATCTGACGTACAGCGGGTTGCACGGCGCCGGCGACCACGTGCTGAAAACGGGCGTAAGTCTCGATTTCGTTCATTACGACATTCTAAAACGCAACGACGAGACGCCGAAATTCGAGTACGCCCGGTTCGTGGATCCAGCCAACTATGGTTGGACGCAGGACTCCTCGGCGGCGTCGCTGCATTTCAATTTCCGAGCCCCGTATCAGCTCACCTACGGAACAGGCGTTCCGGGCCTCACAACGACGAACACACAATTCGGTGCGTATCTGCAGGACGACTGGAGCCCGTCACAACGGCTCACGATCAATCTCGGCATGCGTTGGGATTTCGAGTCGCGCATGTTGAACACCAACTACGTGACGCCTAAGACGGTTGTCGATACGCTGGCGCGGTACAACAACTCCCTACCCACACCGCTTGACCTCAGTCGCTATATCAGCACCGGGAACAATCGCAAACCGTTCTACGGTGCGATCCAGCCTCGACTGGGATTCTCATATTCACTGGATCAAGACAATAAAACGACGGTGTTCGGCGGATGGGGCATCTATTACGATCGCTCGATCTTCGACTTCTCCGTGGACGAGATCCAGAAGATCGCGCACCCGACCTACATCATCCACTTCGCGCATCCTGACTCCACGCCGACGGCCGGTCAGGTCGCATTCAACCCGAGTTACCTGACATCGGACACCACCGTCCTGAATGCCCTCGTGCACTCGGTGGGCGAGCCGGAAGCCTTCCTGCTCGACAACAAGATGAAGCCGCCAAAGTCGACCCAATGGAGCTTGGGCGTCCGTCATGCATTCGGTTCCCTCGTTACAGCGCTCACCTACCAGGGGCAACGAGGCACTGACCTCTTCACCTACAACTGGGCCAACTTTGGGTTGAATCCAAACGGCAGCTGCTGCGCGAGCTTCAACATCGGTGCGCACGGCTTCCGCAACATCATCTACTCGACCGAGCAAGGGAAAACGTGGTACGATGCGGTCTCGCTGCAGCTCGATCGTCCATACCACCGTACGAGCGCAAATTTCGGGTGGGGCGCCGGCCTGACGTACACCTATGCCAAACGCTCCCTTGCCGGTGTCGACAATCTCAACGACATCACCTCGTCATTCCCGGGTGCCTTCCCCAACACCCTCGGCATCCCCAAGCACTCCGACAATGGCGGCAACGACGAGCGGAGTCACGTCGTCGGCAACTGGGTTATGGATATGCCGTATCTCTTTGGAATCCAGTTTGCCGGCCTGGTTACCCTCGGCAGTGGTGCAAGGCTTGATATCGGATGCCCAGCGCGCTTCTGCGGACCGTCGACATACATCAACGGCGGTTTTTCTCCGAAGCGTTACAGCTTCATTATTCCTAACGCATGGGCGTATCGCCGGATCGACTTCAAGTTGCGCAAGGATTTCCCGCAGATCTCCGGGACGAAGCTTGGCGTAACGTTGGACGTCTTCAACGTGTTCAATTACAACAACTACGGGTGCTTCAACACCGACTACAACCCGACCAACCGAGGGCTGGCGAGCTGTCTCGCCAGCGACCCGCGTCGCCTGCAGCTCGGCGCCGAGTACACGTTCTGATCGGAGGTAGCCGCTTCACTGCGGTCTGTTTCGCCCTGGCCCTCGGAGGTTGTGCCGGTAACTCCGGGGGCCCGGGCGTCACGCCCGATACGGCCGCCTTTCTCGACACCCTGCAGCACCGCACCTTCAACTTCTTCTGGGACCTGACGCCGCCGGCCAACGGCCTCACCCCCGACCGCTGGCCCACCCCGTCCTTCTCGAGCATCGCGGCCGTCGGATTCGCGCTCACCGCGTATCCGATCGGCGTGGAGCACGGCTGGATTACCCGCGCCCAGGCCTCGGGCCGCACGCTCGCGACCCTGCGCTTCTTCTGGACCGCGCCGCAGGACTCGGCCGGCCCGAACACCACCGGGTATCGCGGCTTCTTCTACCACTTCCTCGACATGCAAACCGGCCGCCGCTTCCAGACGGTCGAGCTGTCCACGATCGACACCTCCCTGCTGCTCGCCGGCATCCTGTTCGCACAGAGCTACTACGATGGCAGCGACACGACCGAGCAACAGATCCGCGCACTCGCCGATTCGATCTACTTCCGCGTCGACTGGAAATGGGCCGAGGCACGGCCGCCGGCGGTGAGTATGGGCTGGCACCCGGAGACCGGATTCATCAACGCCGACTGGATCGGCTACAACGAGGGGATGATCCTCAACATCCTCGCGCTCGCCTCGCCGACGCATCCCGCCGACTCGACAGCGTGGAGCGCGTGGGTGAGCGGCTATCAGTGGGGCACCTACTACGGACAGAGCTTCGTGCAGTTCGCTCCGCTGTTCGGCCACGAGTACTCGCACGTCTGGATCGACTTCCGAGGGCCAGCGGACGACTACATGCGCAGCCGCGGGATCGATTACTTCGAGAACTCGCGGCGCGCCACGCTCTCGCAGCGCGCCTACGCGATCGCGAATCCGGGCGGCTGGCGCGGCTACAACGGCAACGTCTGGGGCCTCACCGCCTGCGACGGCCCGGCCAACAAGACGCTCACGCTCGCCGGCCGGAGTCGCCAGTTCCATACCTACAACGCCCGCGGCGCCGCACTCGGCGACGAGCGCGACGACGGCACCATCTGCCCCACGGGCGCGGGTGGCGCGGTCCCGTTTGCCCCCGAGTTCGCCATCCCTGCGCTCCTCGCGATGCGCACGACGTACGGCAACCATCTGTTCTCGACGTACGGCTTCCTCGATGCCTTCAATCCCACCTTCACGGCCACAGGCCAGCAGGAGACCGGGACCGTGGACCCAACGCTCGGCTGGTTCGACGTCGACTACCTCGGCATCGATCAGGGACCGATTCTGGTGATGGTGGAGAACTTCCGGACCGATTTCGTGTGGCGCGTGATGCGCACCAATCCACATATCATTCGCGGACTGCAGCGGGCAGGGTTTATCGGCGGCTGGCTACCGTAGTGTCGAACCTGCTCTCGGCCTTTGCGGGTCTTCCCAACGCCGCCGAGCCGGTGCCGGGCTGGGTCACCGGCGGCCAGCCTTCCGAGCAGCAGATCAAGGCGTTCAAGGCCGCAGGCGGCCAGGTCGTCCTCGACAATCGCGATCCGATGGAGCCCAGGCCCTTCGACGAGCCGGCGGCCGTGCGTGCCGCGGGGTTGGAGTACATCAGCCTTCCGATCGTCCATGGCGCCGTCACGACCGATACCATGAAGCAGATGCATGACGCGCTTAAGAAACTGGAAGGGCGAAGAGCTTTGCTGCACTGCTCGAGCGGCAACAGAACATCGGCGGCTTTGATTCCTTATCTGATGATCGACAAGCAAATGGAACAGGAGGACGCGGTGGATTTGGCGATGAGCATTGGCTTGAGAAGTGCGGAATTAATGGAAATCGCCGTGACGTATGCGAGCGGGTTGTCCGGATGACCGTGGCTGCCTAGTCTTTGCCTGTCCTAAGCTTTGGGTTCTTCTCTCCCACCTGCATATCGATGCCAGTACATTCTCATCTCCGAGATTTTCCCGTCCTTCGTCTCACAAAAGATGGCGCCCCGCGCATCGACCTGTTCTCCAGTCCTACGGCGTCGGAATGTGCAGCGAAACTCCGTCGCAAACCACGGCCCCGCCGCGTAAATCTCGCCCGACGAAAAATCGGTCTCGGCCTGATAGAGCGGGATGTCCTTCCAATAGGCCCTGATCGCCGCCATTCCCCGATCGGGAGTGCTGAACGGCGTCTCGAGAAACACGGCGTCCTCCGTAAAGACGGAGCAGATCGTGTCCACATCGCCGCGCTCCCACCCCTTGCCGAACGTATCGATCAGCGCTCTATACTCGCTATTCATGCGCGCAAATATACTCCTCGCCGTGCTGCTCAGTTTTGGCTGCCGGCCGGCTGCCGATAACGGCTACACGCTCCTGTTTCTCGGCCGCTTTGCGGCCGCGCGCGTGGGGCGGTATTCGTGGGCCGCGGATCCGGCCCACAGCCGGCTCATTGCGTTCGACGGAGACCTTCACGTCGTCCGCACCGTCACCAATCCACGGCTCTCGAGCCCCGTCGCGGTCGCGCGCTACCCGCAGGACCGGCTCCTGATCACGGAGCGGACCGGAGAGGGCGTCGTGTTCGACACCGCGGGGACGCCGGTGCGCGAGTGGGAAAGCCCGTTCCCGGCTTCGTTATACGCGACCGACGGCTCTCGCATCGTCGCCTCGCGCTCGCCGTACTACGTGCTGTTCGTCGGCGAAGACGGCAGCGCGCCGCTCGTCTGGATGCTCGATACGCTGGGCGCCCCGTACGAAGGTCTGGGGGTGATTCACGTGCCGGACATCAACTACCTCGCCGAGCTGGTCAACGCGGGGCCCGCCGCGGTTGCCGATCGTGTCGTCTATTTCGCGCCCCTCGTCCGCGACGAGATCCTGCGACTCGATCCTGGCGGTTCGCTGGTCTGGCGCAGCTCGCGCGGCCTGATTCCGGTCGAGCGCGATCCCCGATTCGCGGCCGGCAAAGAGCGGCGCGTGGACCATGCGCTCATCAACATCGCGATGACGGTGGGACCGGACGGCCGGCTCTACGTGTTGGGCGGGCAGGACTCCGCCGCCACCAGGCTGCGACTCGACGTCCTCAACCGGGAGACGGGCGAGATCGTCGCGAGCCAGGTGCTCGGCACGCCCACGACAGCGATTGCGGTCGACCGCGGCGGCAGGATCCGCGTGCTCGACCCGGAACGTCTGCTGGCGCAGACTCCTACGCTCGGGCGCGATCTGTTCGAGCCCGCGTTCGCGCTGCCCGATCTCACCGGCAAGCCGGTGCGGCTCGAGGATTATCGCGGCAAGGTCACGCTCGTCAATTTCTGGGCATCGTGGTGCGGGCCGTGTCGCGAAGAGTTCCCGCACATGGCGGAGCTGTACAAGAGTCTCCCCCGCGATCAGTTCGACATCGCGGCGATTTCCGACGACGTGGACCCCGGCAAGATGCGCGCGTTCGTCGCCGAGTTCCGGCCGCCCTTTCCCATTTTGGTCGGTCGCGGCCGCATGAAACCGGCATATCACTACCGCGGGCTGCCTTACTCCGTGCTGCTCGACAAGCAGGGACGCATCATCGAGCGCATCTTTGGCTTCGGCGGTGACGCCGAATTCCAGCACCTGCGCCAAACCATCGCGAACGAGATCCATGCTGACACTGTTGCTCATCGTTAGCCTCCAGGCCCCAGCCCCCAACCCCCAGTCCCCAGGCGATTGGCCCGCCTACGGCCGGGATCCCGGTGGCGCGCGCTTCTCGCCGCTCACGCAAATCACGCGCGCCAACGTCGCGCAGCTGCAGGTCGCGTGGACCTATCACACCGGCATGCCCGACATGTCGAGCATGTCCCACCGGCCGCCCGCGCTCGAAGTCACGCCGATCGTGGTGGACGGCACGATGTATGTGATTACGCCGACCGGCATTGTCGCCGCGCTCGATCCCGCCACCGGTACCGAACGCTGGCGCTACGACGCTGGCGTGAACCCCCACCGCGGCTACGGCGACTTCGCGAGCCGCGGCGTGAGCTTCTGGCGCGACAGCCGCGCCGCTGCCGGCACGCCCTGTGCCCGGCGCATCATCGCCGCGACGATCGACGCGCGGCTCGTCGGACTGGATGCGACGTCGGGTAAACCGTGCACAGGATTCGGGTCCGGCGGCGTCGTGGATTTGCGAAAGGGACTCCGGGCACCGCCGGACGAGTTTCAGTTCTACGAGGTGACCTCGCCCCCCGCGGTCGTGGGCGACCTCGTCATCACCGGTTCGGCGGTCGCGGACAACACCAATCTCGCGCCGGCGAGCGGCGAAGTGCGCGCGTTCGACGCGCGGACCGGCGCGCTCAAGTGGACGTTCGATCCCGTACCTCAGGACTCCACCGATCCTGCGTTCAAGAGCTGGCAGAACGGCGCCGCCCGGATCGTCGGCGCTGCCAACGTCTGGTCCGTAATTGTCGCGGATCCCGAGCGCGATCTCGTGTTCCTTCCAACGTCGAGTCCAGCGCCGGATTATTTCGGCGGGATGCGCCTGGGTGAAGACCGCTACGCCAGTTCGATCGTCGCGCTGCGCGCCTCCACGGGAAAGGTTGTGTGGCATTTCCAGACGGTGCACCACGACCTCTGGGACTTCGACAACGCCGCTCCGCCCGCGCTCGTCACCGTGACGCACGATGGCGCGAGGATCCCGGCAGTCATCCAGACCGGAAAGTCAGGGATGCTGTACATCCTCGACCGCACGACCGGGACGCCGATCTTCCCTGTGGAAGAGCGGCCGGTCCCGCCGAGCAGCGTCCCCGGCGAAGTCGCATCTCCGACGCAGCCCTTTACGACCGCTACGCCGCCCCTCGTCCCACTGCGGTATACCGCGGACGACGCCTGGGGGCCGACACCCGAGGCCAAGGCCGCCTGTCGCGACATCCTGGCGGCGCTGCGGAACGAGGGACCGTTTACGCCCCCCAGCATGCAGGGCACGATCTCGCAGCCCGGCAACGTCGGAGGCGCCCATTGGGGCGGAGTCGCTATAGATGAAAGGCACGGTGTCGCCGTCGTGCCGGTCAATCGCGTCCCCGCCATGGTGCAGCTCTTCGTGGCACACAGCTTCAACTCTGACAGCTCCAAGACCGCCGATGCGGCACACGGACTGACGGACTTTGAGTACACCAACATGCGCGGCACGCCGTACCTCATGCGCCGGCGCATCATCCTGGGTCCCACCGGTCTCCCGTGCACGCCGCCTCCTTTCGGGGCACTGGTGGCGGTGAGTCTCGTCACAGGCGGCGTGCTCTGGAACGTCCCGTTGGGCACGATGGGCGGCTTCCCCGGCTCCCTCAATCTTGGCGGTCCAATCGTGACGGCGGGCGGAGTCGTCTTCATCGGCGCGACGCTCGACCGCGCGATTCGGGCGTTCGATGTGGAGACGGGCCGCGAGCTGTGGAAGGCGGAGCTGCCGGCGGGCGCGCGCGCCACGCCGATGACCTACGAGGCGGGCGGACGCCAGTTCATCGTCATCGCCGCCGGTGGCGGCGGCCCGTTCGGGGCAGGCGACGCGATCATCGCGTTTGCACTTCCGCGATAAGATTCCTACCGTTGAACGTGCCCGATACCATTCCCCAGTCCCCAGTCCCCGTAATCATCGACACCGATCCAGGGATCGATGATTGCCTGGCGCTGCTCCTGGCTCTCAACTCGCCGGAGCTCGATGTCCGCGCAATCTCGATCTCGTATGGCAACACCGTCGTCGAGAACGCCTACCGCAACGCCGTCGAGATCCTGCGCAAAGCGAAGCACACCGTTCGGATCCCGCTGGGCATCGGCGCCCGCCGGCCGCTCAAACGCCAGCTGCAGGTGGCGGACGATACCCACGGCCCGAGCGGTCTCGGCTATGCCGAGGTTCCGCCCGCGGGGGTGATCCTCGATTACGTTCGGCCGCTCGAGCGGCTGCTAGCCGCCCAGCCGGAACCCATCACGCTCGTGACGCTCGGCCCCGTGACGAGCCTGGCGCTCGTGCTGCGCGCCAATCCCGCTCTCGTTCGCGACAAGGTCAGCCGCCATGTCGCGATGATCGGCAACGTCGAGGCGGCGGGAAATCAGACGCGCTTCTCCGAATTCAACGCCTGGTGCGATCCCGAGGCACTCGCGACCGTGCTCGCCGCCGAGATCCCGACCGAGATGATCGGGCTCGACGTGACGCGGAAGCTCGTGATCAAGGGAAGTGAAGTCGAACGCCTCGCGCAGCACTTGCCCTGGCTCCACGATGCGCTGCGGTTCTACGTCGAATTCCACAAGAAGCAGGAGGGGTTGGACGGCGCGGTGATCAACGACGTCCTCGCCATCGCGTACCTGCTCCAGCCCGAAGTGCTCACCTTCAGCGATCTGCGGCTGGTGGTCGATCTGGACGACGGCCAGAGCCGGGGTCGCACGAAGCTGAATCCGAAGGGCTCGTTTACGCGCGTCGCGATGGAAGTCCATCCGCCGCCGGTACGCCGGCTGCTATTCGAGCGCGTGCTGGCGGGTGCGCTCGTCGAGGAGGCGATGGCGTGATTCCCCGCAAGGTTGCCGTGATCGGCGCCGGCGACATCGGCGTCGGCTGGGCGGCGTTATGTGCGTCGGCCGGATGGCCGGTCGCGATCTTCGACTTGAACCCGGAGACCATGGAACGCGCGTCGATCGAAGTCGAGCGGCGCACGCGCGCGCTCGTGGCTTTGGATCGCGCGCCCGAGAGCATCGTCGAACGCGGCCTCACGGAACTGGTGCGGGCGCAATTTCTTTCCGAAGCGGTCTCGGATGCCGATTGGATCATCGAGGCGATTCATGAGGACGTGGCGGCGAAACAGAAGCTGCTCGTCGGGATCGAACAGCAAGCCGGTGATGACGCCCTGATCAGCTCGTCATCGAGCGGGCTCCCGCCGACGGAGATCTTCGGCAGGATGCGCCGGCTCGACCGCTGTCTCGTGACACACCCGCTGAATCCGCCGGAGCTCATTCCAATCGTCGAGGTGGTCCCGACGGATCGGACGTCGGCCGCCAGCATGAACCGCGCGGTGGAGTATCTGCGCTCGCTGGGGCGCTTCCCGATCGTCCTCAAGAAGTCGATCCCGGGGTACGTCGTCGGGCGCGTGTCAGCTGCGGTCTGGCGGGAATGCATCGACCTGGTCTTGCAGGGCGTGATCAGCGTGGACGATCTCGACCGGGCCGTGTCGCTCGGTCCGGCGATCGGCTGGGCCGCCGCAGGTCCTCACCTCACCTACCATCTGGCGGCCGGGGAGGGCGGCATCCGCAGCTTCACGCAGCATCTACTGGCGAGCTTCGAGAGCTGGTGGCAGCAGCTTGCTCATTGGGCGCAGCTCGATCCCGAGCAGCAGCGGGCGTTGATACAGTCGATCGAGAGGGCCTACAAGGGGAAAGTCGAGTTCCTGCGGGAGGCGCGAGACCGCCGTTTGAGCGCGATTCTCAGGTCCCTGGAGCAGGCGCGCGCACCATCAGGATCGGAATCCGGCTGACGTGTCGCAATGCTGTCGCGGTGGTGCCATGAACCACATCACTCAGCAACGAGTGCCCGTGGGTCGCCATCGCGATTAGATCGACCTTCTCCCGCTCCGCCGTCGCCGCAATCTCCTTCGCCGGATCACCAGCTGCCAGCACCGCGTCCACGTCGATACCCGCCTGCCGCAGCTCCTGCGACATCCGCTCCAGATAGGCCCGGTCTTCCTTCATTTCCTGCGACTCCCGCAGGTTGAGCTGCTCCATGTTCCGCGCCGCCCAGCCGTCCGCGACATGCAACAGCAGCACCTCCGCGCCGAGCAGCTTCGCGAGACCGCGGACGTGCGTGAGAATGGCCGCGTCGGCAGGACCATTTTCGAGCGGCACGAGGATGCGCTTGTACATCTAGCTGACCCAGCCCTTGAACGTCTGCACCAGCAGCCAGGCGTTCAACACCGCGATGAAAACGGCGACCGTGTACGCGAGCATCTTCAGCCACGTGGGGTTCACGAACTCGCCCATCTTCAGGCGGTCTGAAGTGAACATCACGAGCGGAAAGACTGCGAACGAGAGCTGCAGGCTGAGGATCACTTGGCTGAGGATCAGGAGTTTGGCCGTGCCGTGCTCTCCCCAGAAAATAGCCGTCAGCGCCGCGGGCACAATCGCGATCAAGCGAGTGATGAGCCGCCGGAGCCAGGGCCGAATCCTGATGTTCAGGAATCCTTCCATGACGATCTGCCCGGCCAGCGTACCCGTGAGCGTCGAGTTCTGGCCGGATGCCAGGAGCGCGAAGGCAAACACCGCGCTCGCCCCGGTGACGCCGAGCAGCGGTGTCAGGAGGCGGTAGGCATCCTGGATCTCCGCGACGCCGGTTTCGCCGGCGCGATGGAAGGTGGCCGCCGCGACGATGAGGATCGCCGCGTTGATGAAGAGCGCAAACGAGAGCGCGACGGTCGAATCGATGAACGCAAACTTCACCGCCTCCTTCCTGCCCGCGGGCGTCTCGTCGTAGCTGCGGGTCTGCACGACCGAAGAGTGCAGATACAGATTGTGCGGCATCACCGTCGCGCCCAGGATCCCGATCGCGATGTAGAGCTTGTCGGGGTCTCTCAGAATGGATGGGCTCGGTATAAAGCCGACGGCCACCGCGCCCATGTCAGGCTTCGCGATCAGAATCTCGAATAGAAAGCAGCCGGCGATCGTGGCAATCAGCACGACGACCAGCGCCTCCAGCAAGCGGAATCCCTTGTGTTGCATGTAGAGCACGATCAGCACGTCGAGCGAGGTGATGACAATCCCCCACGCGAGCGGTATGCCGAACAGCAAGTTCAACGCAATCGCCGAGCCGATGACTTCGGCGAGGTCGCACGCCGCTATCGCGATCTCGCAGATGATCCACAGGAAAAAGGACACCGGCCGCGAATAGTGATCGCGGCACGCCTGTGCCAGATCGCGGCCGCTCACGATGCCGAGTTTTGCGGAAAGACCCTGCAACAGAATCGCCATCAGGTTGGACAACAGAATGACGGTCAGCAGCGTGTAGCCGAATCTCGCGCCACCCGCGAGATCGGTGGCCCAGTTGCCGGGGTCCATGTAACCGACGGCGACGAGGTATCCCGGACCTGCGAACGCGAGCGCCTTCTTCCACCACGCGCCCCGTTTGACCGGCACCGTGCGGTAAACTTCGGCGAGGCTGGGCGTCAGCCGCGGATGACGCCAGCCGGCGTCGATCGCGCTATTCGCCATCGGCTTCCCCCGGCCGGCAGAGGAGCAGCAACGCGAGCTCCTGACCCACGACCCGAGTGGTGCCGTCGCCCAGCCGCACGATCGTTGGACCGTTGAACGGCTGCCGGTCGATGACCGTCAGATGCACGCCCGGGATCAGCCCCTGCTCGGCGAGATAATGCAGGCGCTCCCTGTTCTCGTCGCCGACTTCCCGCAACACGACGCTGCTGCCCACTTCGGTCGCCGCGAGGGTCACCAGCTCCGCTTCTTCGATTTCACCCGCCGCCGTCGGGATCGGCGCCCCGTGCGGATCGTACCGCGGCTCTCCCAGCGCGTCCGCCATGCGCTCGATCAGCTTCTCCGACACCGCGTGCTCCAATCGCTCGGCTTCCACGTGCACGTCACCCCAGTCAAAACCGAGCTTGCTCGTGAGATAGGATTCGAGGATGCGGTGGCGACGGATCATCTGCAGCGCGGCACGGCGCCCCTGAGGAGTCAGCTGCACACCGCGATATGGAACGTGCTCGATCAGTCCGGTCTCGGAGAGCCGCTTCATCATGCCGCTGACCGACGGGGGCGCGACTTCGAGCATTTCCGCGATGTCGCTCGTCGTGGCGAAACCGCCCTGGCTGGTGAGATGGAAGACGGACTTCAGGTAGTCCTCGACGGACCGTGTCAGCGGTGGCTGTGGCGAGCGGATCGCGGCGTTCATGGAAATCTCCCGGCAATGCCCTGTCAACGAGACAGGGCATTAGGCTAGCCTAATTCTCAAATATTGTCAAGCGAAGATGTGGATTTTGTAAGACTAAGAAACTAGGCTAATTAACGGCGTGAGAATGCGCTCGCTCATCCCCCAGATCGTGTGATTTCCCAGTGTATATGCAGGAAGGACCCGTCGGGGGATGCCAGGATGATCGACTCTGACCGTACTGGCCACCCCCGGGGCTTGGAGAGCCCGGAAGGAGACCCAGAAGGCGTCTTGGACCTCGGAGCTGAGGACAATGGTGGGCCGCGCTGTCAACGCAAATACAAATGGTCGCACGACGACCGGCGGGAGCACCGGGGTCCGCGGGTAGAGGTCGTCGAGCACACCCAGCCGCTCGGCGGACGACAAATCCACGCCGACTTCTTCCCCCGTTTCGCGGATTGCGGTCGCCAGGAGATCGGTATCGCCGGGATCGCGGCGGCCGCCGGGAAAGGCGATCTGGCCTGACCAGGTGTCGCCCGCGCGGACCGCGCGGTGGATGAAGAGCGCTTCCAATCCTTCGTCGCCGTTACGCAGGATGACCGCGACAGCGGCCGGAATCATCCCAGCTTCCAGAGGAATTTCGATCGGCCGGTAGTCGCGCAGCTTGATCCGTGCTTCCTGGAGGGTTTTCACGAGTCCCCAATCCCGAGCCCCTAGCCCCTAGGCCGAGACCTCCTCGCCGCCGTCGACGTTGATCACGTTGCCGGTGATCCAGTCGGCCTCGGGACGCGACAGTGCCACGATCGCACCGCCGAGGTCGGCGGGGGTCGTGAGCCGGTGGTGCGGATTCCGCTGCGTGGCGATCTCGACGAGCTTCTCGTTGCCAGGGATCTTGCGCAATGCGGGCGTATCGGTGACGCCGCCGCGCAACGCGTTCACGGCGATCCCGAGCGGCGCAAGCTCGAGCGCCAGTTGCCGGGTGTGGGACTCGAGTGCCGCTTTCGCCGCCGAAACGGCGCCGTACGTCGCGAAGACCCGCGTCGAGCCGGACGACGTCATCGAGAAGATCCGGCCGCCCTTCCCCATCAGCCCGTGCTTCACGACCCCCTGGGCCCAGTAGACGAGCGAATGGGCCATCACGTCGAGCGTCATGTCGATATTCATCTTGGTGAGCACGTCGTCCCCGATGTAGGGCTTCAGCGTCCCGAACGCGAGCGAATGCAGCAACACGGCCACGTTGAGCTCTTGCTTGACGAGCTCGGTGAGGACTTCGTTGCGCTTCTCTTCGTCGGCGGCGTTGATGTTGAAGTACTGCGTCTTCCGGCCGAGCTTCTCGATGTCCCGGCGGATCTCGGCGACGTGCTCGAGGCCCGCCTTGCGGTCCAAGTGAACGCCCACGATATCATAGCCAGCCTGCGCGAGCGCCCTGGCTGCCCCCTCCCCGAACCCGCTCGAGGCACCCAGGATGAGAGCCCACTTCGGCGTTTTTACCTGCGCGTGTGTGGTGTCTGGCATGGCGATATAATAGCCGACATCCGATGAGAAGCCACGTGTGGATGGGAATCGGCCTGACTGCCGGCGTCTTGCTGGGCCTCCTCGCGGCGGCCCTGGCGGAGGCGGGCCATCCCGGATTCGCGACGGTGCTGCGCGCCATCGGGCCCGTGGGAACGGTGTTTCAAAACCTCCTGTCGATGGTCGCCATTCCCCTCGTCGCCACCGCGCTGTTCGCCGGCCTCTCGAAGCTCGGCGAATTACGCGCCCTCGGCCGTCTGGTGGTGCGGACGCTGGCGTTTTTCTGGGCGACGTCGATCGCTGCCATCGTGCTCGGATTCGCAATCGGCGCGCTCATGCTTCCGAGCGCCGCGGTCACGGCCGCGAAGCAGGCCACATTGCGCGCTGCCGCCGCCGCGGACCCCGCGACGATTCAACGCGCAGCCGAGAACCTCCCGACGGGCGCGCAGTTCATCACCCAACTCGTCCCGGCGAATCCGTTCAAGGCCGCGGCCGACGGCAACTTGCTGCCGGTGATCGTGTTCGTGACGCTGTTCGGGATCGCGGCCGCCCTGTTGCCGGCCGAGCGGCGCGCCCCCCTGACTCAGATGGCGGAGGCCGCCACCGAGGCGCTCATTCGGATCGTGCACTGGGTGCTGCTGGTCGCGCCCATCGGCATCTTTGCGCTGGTCGCGCCGTCGGTCGTGCAGTACGGCTGGGAAGTGGTCCGGGCCATGCTCTGGTTCATCGCCGCCGTCATCATCGGCGTGATCGTGTTCATCGCGGCGGTCTATCTGCCGAGCGTCGCGCTGATCGCGCACGTCGCTCCCCGGCGGTTCCTGCGCGCCGCGTTTCCGTCCATGATGGTGGCATTCTCGGCGACGACGTCGATGGCGGCGCTGCCGAACCTGATCGACGCGGCGGACAAGGACCTGCAGATACCGCGGCCCGTCTCCAGTTTCGTGCTGCCGCTGGGCGCCAGCATCAATCGCGCGGGCAGCGCGCTGTTCCAGGCGATCGCCGTACTGTTCGTCGCGCGCTTATACGGCATTCCGTTCGGCTCCGAACACATGCTGCAGGCGGGAGTCGCGGTGTTTCTCGCGTCGCTCACCGTCGCCGCTGTCCCCTCCGGCGGCGTGATCAGCCTCTTTCCCGCGTTCCAGGCGACCGGCCTGCCCGTCGCCGGTCTCAGCATCCTCCTCGGCCTCGACCGCATCTCCGACATGTTCCGCACGATGACGAATGTTACGGGCCATCTGGCGAGCGCGGTCGTCGTTGCCTCGTCCGAGAATCGCAAATGAGCTGGCTGCTCGCGGCGCCCTGGATCCTGGCGCTGCTGCTGATCGTGTCGCGGTACCTGATCCACGGGCCCCGCCTGCGCGACTATGAGCCACTCACGTCTGGGCCCCTTGTCTCGGTCATCATTCCGGCACGCAACGAGGCCCGCAACATCGAGCGGTGCGTGCGATCGGTCCTCGCCACCAAGTACTCGCCGGTTGAAGTCATCGTCGTGGACGACCGCTCGACCGACGGCACGGCCGAGCTCGTCGAGCCCTCCACCGGCAGTCGCCTGCAGTTGGTGCGCGGCATCGAGCCGCCGGAAGGATGGTTCGGCAAGCAGTGGGCGATCGTGCAGGGCTACAACATCGCACGCGGCGAGCTGCTGCTGTTTGCGGATGCCGACACGCGACACGAACCCGAGCTGTTGCCGCGCGCGGTACGGGGCCTACAGGAGGAGCGCGTCGATCTGTTCACGGTACTACCGCGCCAGGAGATGCGCACGTTCTGGGAGCGGCTGATTCAACCGCACGTCTTCGTCGCGCTCGAGAGCCGCTTCGCCTATCTCGCGTCGGTGAACCGCACGCGCACCTACTGGAACGCCATCGCGAACGGGCAATTCATTCTGACGACCCGGGCCGCCTACGACGCCGTCGGCACACACGCGGCGGTCAAACACAGCGTCGCCGACGACGTCGTGCTGGCGCAGAATTACGTGCGGGCGGGCAAAGACATCTTCATCGCGCAGGCGCGGGAGTTCATGACCACTCGGATGTACGGCTCGCTGCGCGAGATCATCGCCGGCTGGACGAAGAACCTCGCGTCGGGCGCGCCGCTGATGGCGCCGCCGATCGCATTCGTGCGAGCCGTGCTTCCCTACCTGATGTGGCTACCGGCGCTGTTCTGGCTCGCGCCCCCGATCCTATGGCTCACGACCGGCTGGCACTGGGCCGCCATCGCGACGGTCGTGTCCCTGCTGACCTGGACCCTGGTGTACCTCAACGAGCGAGTGCCGGTCTGGTACGCCCTGCTCTATCCGCTTGGTTCTGCCGCCGTCGCTTTCATAATGATCCGCTCGGCCTGGCGCGGCCGGCGACTGATCGAATGGCGCGGTCGGAGCTATCGCACCTAGAAGTACACAGTCGCCACGAGTGACGCGGTCAGTGCCGAGCCGCCTATCGCCCAGTTGCGGTACTTCGTGCCAAGCGATGTCTTCCCCAACTTGTTCTCGTAGGACAGCGATGCGGTCGCCAGGGCACCAATCCCGAATCTGGAAGTGAGCAGATACGTTCCTCCTACATCACCGAATGCGCCAACCGTCCATCCGTTCGACTGCTCCGAAAAATTTTGTCCTCGGACGACGTCGTGGTCGAAGCCGGCGAGTGCGCCCAGTGAATAATTCGAGACGATCTTGGCTCCGGTCCCATCCCCATTATATCGTCGCCAGCCGAAGCGGACCTGCACGGATGCGTTCGAGTGCAAGCCAATGAATTGATTCACGCCGCTGCTATCGCTCCTCAGCGCCTCAGAATGCGAACCGTCGATACGGAGATCGAGCACCAGTGCCCGAGTTGGCGATCGAAACTTGATGAACCCCAGCGACCCGAACGCCGTGCCTGCCTGGAATTGCGCAGCCCATTGACCCTTGCGGAACGGAGTCGCTTTGCCTTTAACGGTGGAGTCCTGAGCAAAGACGGCGATGGGAAGCAGCAGGAAGCTGACGAACAAGGTCAGAAGACGGTTCATGGGAGGCCTCGGGGGGGAGATGGTCGGTCTGTTGTTCTACACTCCCCCGTCGCGGTTGCCCCGCGCCACACGACACAAATTAGGGCGCCGTGATCACTTGTTGAGCGAGCACGACACCAGCCACGACGCTCCCGACGGCCGCCCCCACATGGAGTATCGTCGCCCACCGCGCGCCCCGTTCGGCGGCAAATCGCACGAGGACGGAGAGTGTGAGCGACACGCCGAGCATCCCGACGATCGTGCCCGCACTGAACGCGGCGAAGTAAACCAGCCTGGACATCGTGTCGGGAACCGCCGCAACCAACAGCGCGGCGATAGCACCGCTCCCCGCCAGGCCGTGGGCGATACCGAAGCCGAGCGATCGGCGCGCATCGACGGCCGCGTGTGCGTGCCCGTGGCTCGGATCAGCGGCGTGGCTGTGCAAGTGAAAATGCGGGGCGGCAGCAGTGTGGGCGTGCGCGTGCATGTGCCAGCGCCCGCGCGCGTAGCGCCAGATTACCATCGAGCCAAGCAGGACGAGCAGCCCCGCCACAACCAGCTCGGCCGCGGGCCAGAGTCGGGCAGGCAGCTGCACACCCAGCACGACTACGAGTAACGCCACCGCGCCGACGGTGACGGTATGACCGAGTCCCCAGATGAGACCGAGCCGGGCGGCGCTCCACAGGCGCCTGCCGCCGGGCCTTGTCGCCAGGGTGGAGACGGCCGCAAGATGGTCTGGCTCAAAGGCATGGCGCAGGCCCAGAAGTCCGCCGATGGCCAGAACGGCTACAATGGAAGGTGTCATGTCGAGGCCCAAATCTAACTACAACCTTTTGCCCTGCTTGTATATCCAAACTCGTGCATGCCCAGACAGGTGCTCGAGGACACTCTGACTGCCGACTCCATAGCTGCCGACTCCGCACTCGCGGCAAGCGGGGACGCCACTGCATTCGAGCGCTTGTACCGGACCCACGTTGCGCGGGTCCATACGCTGGTGCGCCGCATGCTCGACGCCGACGAAGCGGATGATGTGACGCAGGACGTGTTCATTCGGGCGTGGCAGAAGCTGTCGACGTTTCGCGGCGAGTCGGCGTTCGGGACATGGTTGCACCGGGTGGCGGTGAACGTGGTTCTGGCCCGGCGCAAGAGCGTCGGGATCGAGCGAGGTCGATTCATTAATGCGGAAGAGCCGCTCGATGGCGTGACGAGCAAACGGGTGACGCCGGAGTTGTCGATGGATTTCGAGGAGGCGCTGGCAAGCCTTCCTGAAGGAGCAAGACAGGTGTTCGTGTTGCATGACGTGGAGGGGTATCGCCACGAAGAAATCGCGCGCATGCTTGGCGTCGTGCCGGGCACGTCGAAATCGCAGCTGCATCATGCGCGGATGGCGCTGCGGAGGCACTTGGAACGATGAACGATCAGTGGACGACCAGACTCTCGGAATACATCGACGGCGAGCTCGACAGTACTGAGCGCGCCGCGCTCGAAGCGCACCTCGCGACCTGCGGTCAGTGCTACGCGACGCTCGGCGAGCTGCGCCAGGTGGTGGCGCGCGCGAAGTCGCTCGAAGACTCACCGCCGACGACCGACCTTTGGACGGGGATCGCTCGAGAGATTCGCCGTGAACAAGCACCAGCACGACGTGACCGCCTCGTCCGCCGCCGTTTTAGTTTGACCGTCGGGCAGTTACTCGCGGCGAGCATTGCTCTGGTCCTCCTGTCGGGGGGCAGTGCATGGCTGGCCCTGCGGCAGGGGCCCACGGACACTCCCGAGCCTATCGCCGTGACCCGACCGGCAGGCACACGGGTTGCCAGTTGGACGGGCTCCACCGACATCGCCGTCGGCGAGCTGGAGGCCGCGCTGACGCAGAATGAAAAGCGGCTCGATTCGACGACCGTGCGGATCGTGCGCAAAAACCTGGCCATCATCAATCGGGCGATCGCCGAGGCGCGCATTGCGCTGCGGAACGACCCCGGCAACGCGTACCTGAATCTCCATCTCGCCGACACGATGCGGCGCAAGGTGGAGCTGCTGCGGCGTGTGAATGACATCGCCGCGGCCCGGTCCTAGGAGGAACAGACATGTTTGCAACGCTGGCCGCCGCGATGCTGGTCGCACTGGGGGGGGCATCGCAAAGACAATCCGATACGACGATCGCCGTGCCGGCCGGCGCCAGCCTCTCGGTCAACAATTTCGGGGGCGGGATCACCGTCCACGGGTGGAGCGAGAATCGGGTCAAAGTGCACGCCGAAACCGGCCGCCGGGGACGGGTCGAAGTCTCGCTGGTCGGGAACACGGTGGTCGTCAAGGCGAGTAGCCGCGAAGGCGCGCCGTCGGTGATGGATTTCGACATCACCGTCCCCCAGTCCATGGCCCTCAGCCTGAGCGGCACCTATGCGGACATCACGGTCGACGGCGTGCAGGGACCGATCAGCGCCGAGACGGTGAATGGCGAGGTCAATGTACGCGGCGGGAAGGGCAACATCACGCTGCACTCGATCCAGGGCACCGTGACACTCGCGGACGCCTCGGGACGTATCGAGGTGAACTCCGTCAACGAAGACATCGAGCTGACGAACGTCAGCGGCGAAATCAAGGTCGAAACCACGAACGGCGGCATCATGATGAGCGGGATCCAGTCGTCGAGCGTCGACGCCGGGACGATCAACGGCGACGTGGTCTACGAGGGGACCGTCAAGGATGGCGGATCCTACAGCTTTGCGTCGCACAACGGGGACATTACGGTCTCGATTCCCGAAGGCGCCAACGTCACGGTGACCACCGCGACGGCGAACGGCGACATCGACGCCAGCTTTGCGCTCCCGCTCACCAATACGAGTGGGAAGCATCGCAAGACGTTCAAGATCGGCTCCGGGAGCGCGCGCATGGAGCTGGAGTCGTTCCAGGGGGATATCAACATGCGCCGTCCCCAGGAGATGCGGGATCGGATCGATCGCAAGCACAAACACGACGAGAATGAGAACGACAACGACAACGATTTGGACTCGAGCTTCAGCTTCGATGCGAGCAGCGTTACCCGGTACGCCACCAAATACGCCGCAGCGTATGCACCCAAGTACGCGGCGCAGTATGCCGCGCAGTACGCACCGAGATACGCGCGTCAGTACGCGAAGATGTACAGCCGGCAGTACAAGAATACCTACCGCCTGAACACGCATTAACAGGGGAGCCGCTATGCGAACCGTCCTGCTCACGACCGCGCTGTGCGTCGGTGCCGTTGCCGCGCTGACCGCCCAGGATTTCAACTGGCACGGCCGGATCGCCGCCGGGAAGCGGCTCGAAGTGAAGGGTGTGAACGGCGATGTGCGGGCTGTGCTGGCCAGCGGCGCCGAAGCGGTCGTGAACGCGCGCAAGCACGCCCGCCGCTCCGATCCCGACGAGGTGGAGATCAAGGTTGTCGAGTCCGACGAGGGCATCACGATTTGCGCCGTCTATCCCACCCCGCCACGCGCGCGTCAAGAGAACACCTGTGAGCCGGGCGACCGGTGGCATTCGAACACCGAGAACAACGATGTGACCGTCGACTTCGACGTGCAGGTGCCTGCCGGCATCGAGTTCAACGGCCAGACCGTGAACGGCGAGATGTCAGCCGAGGGATTGAAGGGCGACGTGCGGGCGAGCACGGTGAACGGCAGCGTCCGCGTCACCACGACCGGTCTCGCCGAGGCATCGACGGTGAACGGCTCGGTGTACGCGCAGCTGGGGCGGGCGGACTGGACCAACGATCTCGAGTTCAGCACCGTGAACGGCGGGATCACGCTGATTCTTCCCGGCAAGCTCGATACCGAGATCCGGGCCAACACCGTGAACGGCGACATCGAGACCGACTGGCCGCTCATGGTCTCCGGACGGCTCAGCAACCGGCGGCTGAAGGGCACGATCGGTGCTGGTGGGCGGGGGCTCAGCCTGAGCACGGTGAATGGAGAAATACGCCTGAAGAAGGGCACGTAATCGTACCTCCTCGCAGTCGTTCGGTACCGAACTCATAGGCATCCAGCATCACCTTGACCCCCTCGTAGTCAGAGGGGGTTTTGGTGTTGCGGGACATTCTCGCCCGCGCCACGAAGATCGAGAGTCTTCGCGAGCTTTTCGGCGCGCTCGGCTATGAAACCGCCTGGGAGCCCGTGCCGGTGCGGGCGTGGCTGGGCGAGACCACGAACGTCGATCGCGCGGCGCTGATCGCGCGACACGGCGCGTTTCGCGTCTTTGCCCTCGAAGCTCGGGCTCCCGAGGAGGCAGCGCGCGCAGCGGCACGCCGACTCTCCGCCGGAGCCGAGCGCGGCCTCGCCTGCGCGTTGGGCGGACAGCCGCTGCAGCTCGTTTGCGCGGCCGGCCCGGTGGGGGTGCGCATGGCGAGGATGCCCCTCACCAACCCCTCCGGCTCGGCGTTGGCCACGCTCGAGCGGCTCGCGCCGGCAAAGGGAGAATCGGCGCTCGCGCTCTCGCTACGAGTCGCCGAGGTGCTCGCGAGCGAAGGTGTCACACCGCGGTTCTTCCGCGCCTTTCGCCATACGCTCGACCGGCTCACCGACCGCCTCACGATTCCCCGGTCGCGCGTGGATCGTCACGCGCTCACACTCACGGCACTCACGCGCGTGCTATTCCTCTATTTCATCCAGTCGAAGGGCTGGCTGAACGGCGATACGCGGTACGTCGCGCGTTTGCTCGATCGCGCGCTATCCGCCCGGCGCCACTTTCATCGGTCCTTCCTCCACGCGCTCTGTTTTGGCGCGTTGAACCGGCCACCCGCGGAGCGGGGCGCCGCCGCTCGGGACTTAGGCAAGATCCCATTCCTCAACGGCGGCCTGTTCGAGCCCTCCGTGCTGGAGCGGCGGCACGGCCCGGCCGTCTGGAGCAACACCGAGTGGCGCGACGCGTTCGACGCGTTGTTCGAGCGATTTCACTTCTCGGTCCGCGAGCACGATGCCGGAGAATTCGTCGCACCCGACATGCTCGGCCGAGTGTTCGAAGGCGTGATGGACCCCGATGAACGGTCCACGAGCGGGAGCTACTACACGCCCGCCTTTCTTGTTCACGAGATGGTTCGTGCAGGACTCGAAGCCACCCTCACCAACCGGTTCGCCATTCCCCCCAGTGCTGCCGCACGGTGGGTGCACGAAGGTGTTGCCCCGCGCCCCGCTCCCGACCTGAGCGGGCTCACCATCCTCGACCCGGCGGCCGGATCGGGCGCGTTCCTGCTGGGAGCGCTCGACGAGGTGGTGAGCCTCAGACGCGCTGCCGGAGACGGGCCGGCTCTCGCCGTAAAGCGCGACGTGCTCGCGCGCTCGTTGTTCGGCGTCGACCTCACACCGACCGCCGTTCGCCTCACCGAGCTGCGTCTGTGGTTGGCGCTCGTCGCCGAGGAGGACGGTGCTGACGTGACCCGGGTAGCGCCCCTACCCAACCTCGATGGGCATGTGCTTCAGGGCGACGCGCTGCTCGATCCGTTGACGATGGCCGCGTCACTCGGCGGCCGCGCCTTCCGCGGCAATGCCGCGGAGGTCCGACGACTCGCCGCGGCGCGCCGCACGCACTTTCACCTAGCGGGTGCGGTGAAACGTGCAGCGCAGGCGGAGTTGAGCCGCGCGGAGACGGCGCTCGCGCGGAGACTTCTGGACGACGGCAGCGCAACGCTCGAAGCGGCGATCGCCGAGCTGCTCAACGCCGCTCGAAATCGCGACCTGTTCGGCCGGAGGCGCGGCCTCGACCGCGAGCAACGACTGCGGCTGCGACGTCTCCGGCAGAGCCTGCGTGAGCTGCGGGCCGCGCGCCGAAGGCTGCGATTGGACAGCGCGGCTCCGTTCTTCTCTTTCGAATCCCACTTCGCAGATGTGATGGCGCAAGGTGGGTTTGATCTCGTGATTGGGAACCCGCCGTGGGTTCGCGCCGAGCGGCTGGCGCCACGCGTGCGCGAAACGCTGGCCGCGCGCTACTCCTGCTGGCGTCCCGGGGTGGCTGCCACCCGTGGCTTTGCCCACCTGCCCGATCTTGCCGTGGCGTTCACCGAACGCGCGTTCGAGCTCACCCGTCCGGGCGGCGTCGTTGCGTTGCTCGTTCCCGCCAAGCTCGCGACCAGCGGCTACGCGGAGCCGTTGCGCCGGAGGCTGAGTCAAGACGCGCGCATCGAGCGCGCGTCACCCCTGCCGGAGCCGGTCGCCCACATGTTCGACGCGGCAGTGTACCCGATGGCCCTGGTTGCAACACGGGCCGACCCCACGGGAGCGGAGTTGGCAGCCACCGGCCTCGGCCCGAAGCCCGCTGCAGCCACGGTCCCTCAACATCAGCTGCAGTGCGCAGGACCATGGATCCTCACGCCGGGTGCGGCGCGGGTCAGCCGGCGGCTGGGCACGCAGTTCCCGACCGTCGGTGATCGTTGGACGCCGCGGCTCGGCGTCAAGACGGGCGCTGACGACCTCTTCCTTCTCGACCGCGAGTGTTCCGGAACGCGGCCGGCCATTCGCGGGCGCGACATCGCCGCGTGGCGCTGCCGGCCGCGGCGCTACCTGCTGTGGACGCACGGCGCCGATGGCGAGCCGCTCGCGCGATTGCCACGCGAGATCACGGAGCGGCTCTCTCGCCACGAGGAGCGATTGCGGCGGCGTGCCGATTACAAAGGCGGGCCACCGTGGCAGCTGTTTCGAACCACTCTCGGGTTCGCCGCACATCGCGTGATATGGCCCGATTTGGGCCGTCGCCTCGCCGCGGCGGTGCCGGCCGCGGAGCTCGTGCCGCTCAACACCGTCTACGGCATCGCTACACGTGACGCAGCAGACGCCGCGGCGCTGGCCGCCTTGTTCAATTCCATCTGGCTCACGGCGCTCGCGCGCCTCGTCGCCGATCCCGCCCGCGGTGGTTTTCGCCGCTTCAACGCCCGCGTGGTGCGCGGCCTGCCGGTACCGGCCCAGGAGTCGCCGGTGTGGGCAGAGCTTGCGCGCCGCGGCGAGTGCTGCGAGAGCGCCGACGATCTCGTCGCCGATGCCTTCCAACTCGATGCCGCCGACCGTCGCGCGCTGGCCGCGGATCCTCTCTGAGCAGCTCGTCCCGGTTGCCGAACCCCTCACCGTCGCCCTCGCACCGGGAGGGCCGTTGGGGGCGGGGGAAGCGGGGGGGGCGGGCGAAGCGTCGCCGCGCGCGGTCGTCGCCAGCGCGGCGCGGGCGCTGCTCGACGGGGCTCCACTGGCGGCGATCACGACGTCGTCCCCCTGGCCCGCCTGGCTCGCGCCGCACCAAGTCCCCGCCGCCGAGCGACTGACGGCGATCATTGCACGCCACGGCGGCGCTCTACTCGCGGACGAGGTCGGCCTGGGCAAGTCGTACGTGGCGCTCGCGGTTGCCCTGGCCCGTGGCCAACCATTCACTCTGGTCGTTCCCGCGGTCTTGGTCTCACAGTGGCGCGTGTTGTTGGGTCGATTTGGCGTACAAGAAACGCCGATCATCACCCACGAATCCCTGAGCGTGTCTACCGTCCGGCCGTCAGGCCGTCCGACCGTCGGTTTCGTCATCATCGACGAAGCGCATCGATTTAGGAATCCAGACACCAACCGCCACCGCGCATTGGCTCGACTCGTTGTCGGCAGCCAGGTGCTGCTGGTGACCGCAACCCCGATCCACAACTGCGTAGCCGATCTGCTCCACGTGCTGCGGCTGTTCCTGCGGGATCACGCCCTCGCGGCTTTGGGCCTGCCGTCTCTGCGGAATGCCGCCCGTCGGGAGGCCGACCGATCGCTCGCCTACGCCGCTGTGGCTCGCGTCATCGTCGCGCGATCACGCGAGCGCGTACGCTCGGGATACGATGGCGGACCGGTGGCCATGGTGTTCCCGCGCTCGACGACCGAAACGGTACGCGCCGGACCGGCATCGGACGCGTTGATCGCCGATCTGGTCGCCGGTGTGACGCGGCTGCACTCGGGCGGCGGGGCGGCTCCCCTGCTCCGATTGATGTTGTTGCGGCGCCTAGGATCGAGTCTGGCCGCCTTCCGGACCGCGCTGGCCCGCCACGACGCCTACCTCGATCTCGCCACTCGCGCGGCGACAGAGGGACGAGCGCTGACACCGCACGAGTTCCAGCGCTGCTTTCCGCGCGCCGCCGAGTCCGACATTCAGCTTGTCCTGTTTCCGCTGCTGCTCGAACACGGCGGTGGCGGTACCGCGCCGTTCGTCGAGGATCGCCGTATCCTCGCGCGACTGCGTGAGCTGCTGGCGCGCGCCTCCGCCGTCGATCCGAAAGCAGACGGGCTGGACGCGTTGCTCACCACCCGAGCCGTGAAGACCATCGTCTTCACCGATGCGCAGCCCACCGCACGGTACCTGCTACAGCGCCTGCGGCACCGACGGGTGGCCGCGGTATTCGGACACGTCGGCCGTTTCGCATCCGGAGAAGCGCCGAGGCTGGAGGTGCTGGGCGCCTTCGCTCCGCGAGAACAGGGCGGCGCCCGGCCGGCCGCGGCGCTGGAGACCGATGTGCTCATCGCGACCGACCTCCTGAGCGAAGGGCTCAACCTCCAGGATGCCGAGCGTGTCGTGCACTACGACTTGCCGTGGAGCCCGGCGCGTCTGGCGCAGCGCGTCGGCCGGATAGACCGGCTCGGCTCGTCACACGGCTCGATCACGACGGTCACATTCCTCCCGCCCCCGCCGCTCGCTCGTGCCCTCACGATTGAGGAGCGCCTCGCCAAGAAGGCCGGGGCCCAGCAGGTGGCCGGAAGCAACGGCCGGCTGGACTGGTGCGATCAGGTGGCGCCGCTCGCCTCATCAGCCTGCACCGCACCCGTTGGCTCCTGTGCGGCCGTTGTGGGAGAACGGGCCGAGACTGTGCTCGTGGTCCGTATCGGGAAGTTGGTGGAGGCGATCGTTGTCGAAGGCGAAGCGGCGCGGACAAATCCTGCCGCCGCGGCCCGAATCCTGTCGACCGTTGGCGGGGCAGAGCCCGCAGGTGTTGATCGCGTGCTGCTGCAGCAAGCGCTCGACGCCGCTGCACCATTGATCAGATCACGCCTCGCGGCCGTTCAGGATGCGCGGTGGCGGGCGAGCGACCGGGATCGCTTCGCTCGCCGTCTCATCCCCTGGGTCCTCTCGGCCGCGCGGCGCGCTGCGCGGCGCGGCGATGGGGATCAGCTCATCGCGCTCGATGCGCTGGTATCACGCCTGGCGTCGGGCATGACCGCCGGTGAAGAGCTGCTGTTGGAAGATTTATTGTCGCGGCAAGAGCCCCTGCTAGTGCAAGACCTGCTCGCGTGGCATCACGCGCTGCCACCCGCCGATTCGGGAGACTCGCCCATCAACGTCGAGCTCGTTGCCGCGCTGATGGTTGTGCCTCAGCGCGCGCCCCAGTAGCAGACCGGCTCACCAGGCGGCAGGCTGTCACCGGCAGAGCGGCCCACCGCAATCACGCACCGGCCGGTCCAGGTATCGTGCCGGCCTTCAGCGAGAAAGCGGTCGGCTCCCGCCTCGAGAATGCGAATCTCGATACCCTGCGTCTCGGCGCTCGGGTGCCAGACGCGCGCGACTTCGCTCGTGTAGGCAAGACTGTCTCTGCGAAACGCCTCCTGTGCCGCGGCGAGCGAGCGCAGCTGACTCTTCACGTTCGCGACGTATGGCTTGTCGCGCAGCTCGCGGCCGAACCACTGGAGTCCGTAGTACAGCGCCACGATCGCGCCAAGCAGCACTACGGACAGAATGACAATCGTGCGGATCTTGTGCACGCCTGCAATCATACGAACGGGGCGCTAGCTTGTCAGCGATGCCCCTCAACACCTTCCTGTTCGACCTCGACGGCACGATCATCGATTCCATCGAGCTGATCCTGCGCTCCTACCGTCACACGATCGCCCTGCACCGCAGCCATGAGCCGATGCCGCCCGACGACATGTGGATCCAGGGCCTGGGCACGCCGCTGTGGGCGCAGTTCGGGCAGATCACCGAGGATAAGGAAGAGATCGAGGCGATGGTGCAGACTTACCGCACTTACAACCTCACGCACCACGACGCGCTCGTGAAGCCGTATGAAGGCGTCGTCGACGAGATTCGCCGCCTCAAGCACTCGGGCAAGCGGCTCGGTGTCGTGACGAGCAAGCTGCGCGACGGCGCGATGCGCGGCCTCCGCATCTCGGGACTCGACGACGCGTTCGACGTCGTCATTGGCTGCGACGACGTGACTCGCTCCAAACCGCACCCCGAGCCCGTCCTGAAAGCCGTCGCCGAGCTCGGCGTGAAGCCCACCGAAACCGTCTTTGTCGGCGATTCGCGCCACGACATGGAGTCGGGCCGCGCCGCCGGCGTGAAGACCGCCGCCGTGCTGTGGGGCCCGTTCGACCGGGCAGACCTCGAAGATCTGTCCCCCGATTACTGGCTGGAGAAACCCCAGGACTTGCGCGAGCTTTACGAGCCATGAGCCCAAAGTTCGTCCCCTTCGAGCTGGAGCGGTGGCAAAGCAC
>WNFR01000643.1_pt1 | contig 39519 bp, 23 predicted proteins | sample 5400221 | NCBI WGS metagenome assembly WNFR01 (sample SAMN13153357, study PRJNA577476) | soil metagenome | isolation source: 40 cm soil under Madrone tree | place: USA:California | collected 2016-06-14 | reverse complement strand
GCCGCACCAATCACTGGGGCCGCATCGCACTCCGCTTTGCTCCCATCGATTTCAAGTCCGCAACGCGCGATGGACTCGGGGACGACTGGCCTATCACTTACGAAGATCTCGCTCCTTATTACGATAAGGTGGAGTCCTACATCGGCGTTTTCGGAACGAAAGAAAATGTTTCCAGCGCTCCCGATGGCGTCTTTCTCCCTCCTCCGAAACAGCGTTGCACTGAGTTGATGGTCAAGAAAGCCTGCGACAAGCTCAACATTATTTGCATTCCTTCGCGCCTCGCGGTGATTACACGCTCGCTCAACGGACGCGCGCCTTGCCACTATTGCGGCCAATGCGGCCGCGGCTGCATCACCGCTTCCAATTTCAGCTCGAGTCAGGTACTCCTCCCCCCGGCTATGAAAACGGGGAAGCTTACGCTGATTACGGGAGCGATGGCGCGCGAAATTCTCGTCAGCAAAGAGGGCAAAGCAGAAGGGGTTTCCTATGTTGACAAAGCGACGCGCACGGACAAGCGCGTCTACGCACGCGCTATCGTCGTGGCCGCCAGCGCTTGTGAATCGGCGCGCCTGCTCCTGAACTCCAAATCTTTGGCGTTTCCCGCCGGAATCGCCAACTCTTCCGGAACAGTCGGCAGGTATCTCACGGACTCCGTGGGCAGTAGTGGTTCTGGCTACTTCCCACAGCTCGAGAAGATGCCGCCGCACAATCACGACGGCGTCGGCGGTATGCACATGTACATGCCGTGGTGGAAGTTCGACCGCAAGAATGATTTTCCGCGCGGCTATCATATTGAATTTGGCGGCGGACGCGAAATGCCTGGCGTCGGCATGTTCCACGGTCTTTGTCACGATGAAGAAGGTTACGGCGCCACCTTGAAGCAGCGCGCACGGCAGACCTACGGCACTCATATCGGGTTCGCCGGCCGCGGCGAAATGCTCCCCAATCCGGACACTTACTGCGAGATCGATCCCGACGTCGTCGATCAGTGGGGCATCCCTGCGCTTCGATTCCACTTCAAGTGGTCGGATTATGAGTTGCTTCAGGCCAAGGACATGCAGGAGACGTTTCGCGCCATCGTCGAGACCATGGGCGGGGAATACCGCACCAAGACTTCCATCCATGGCGACCTTCCCTTTGGAATCGAGCCGGGTGGCAAGATTATTCACGAAGTGGGCACCGCGCGCATGGGCGCCGATCCGAAAACTTCCGTGCTGAATGGCTTTTGCCAGGCGCACGAAGTGAAGAACCTGTTTGTAACCGATGGCGCGTCGCTGGTTACTAACCCGGACAAGAACCCGACGCTGACGATTATGGCGCTGTCTTGGCGCGCGTCCGAATATCTGCTCGACGAAGCCAAGAAAGGGAATCTGTAGAGGCAGGACTTTAGCCTGCTCTTTCTTATTGAGGAACGCAAATGCCCAACGAATCCATAACTCGCCGCGACATTCTCCGCACTCTCGCCTTCGGTGCCGCCGCTGGCTCCGTGCTGCAAGTGATTCCCGCGGAGGCCGCCGAGTACGTCCACCAAATGGTGCACAAGGAGAAGGCTGCCGTTCCGGCGGGCAGCTACACGCCAAAGTATTTCTCTGCCGTGCAATACGCGACGCTGCTGTTTCTGTGCGATGCCATCATCCCCAAGGATGAAAAATCCGGGGGCGCGGTGGAAGCCGGCGCGCCGGAATTCATCGATTTGCTCACCAGCGAAAATCCCGAATATCAATTGAAGCTCGGGGGCGGACTCTTCTGGCTGGATGCTGCTTGTACGGATCGTTATGGCAACGTCTTCATGCAATGCACGCCAGAGCAAAAGAAAGAAATCCTGGACCTGATTGCGTATCGCAAGAACGCGAAAAAGGATCCTGCGCTCAGCCAGGGTGTAGCCTTCTTTGCGTTTCTTCGCAGTCTTACCTGCGACGGCTTCTACACCAGCAAAATTGGCATCGCCGACCTTCAATATATAGGTAACACCGCGCTCCGCGAGTTCCCCGGCTGCCCGCCGCTGCCGGAATAAAGGGGCAAGAGGGCTACTTCAACACAGCAAACAGGCTGCTGTGCGAATCGGTCCACAGATTCCTAGGATTGTGGGCTGCGAGGAGACGTCCTGCCTTTTCGATCTCGGAAAATCCGACAGACGCATCGCGGCTACCGAGAATAATCCACGTGGCCGAGAAAACTCCGTTCGCTTTATCGTCGCTATTGCTGACGATTACGGCGTCTTTGCCGAGGCGATGCGCCGCGGCGGCAACTACCGGCTCCAGATTCAAGTACTGATTGGAGATGTGCACTCCCAGAAGGCCGTCCGGTTTGATATGGCGAAAGTAGAGCTCGAAGGCTTCCAGGGTAATCAAATGGACGGGGATGGAGTCACTGGAGAAGGCATCTACTGCCAGCACGTCGAAGCGTTGCGGCTGCTGCCGTTCGAGGGTCAATCGCGCATCCCCCAGTTCGATGGACAGCTCCGCTCTTGAATCCTGCAAGAAGCGGAAATCTTCCCGCGCAATCTGAACGACAAGGGGATTGATTTCGTAGAAGGTGTACTCGTCTTCTGGTCGGCCGTAGGCCGCAATCGTGCCGACGCCCAGACCAATGACGCCCACGCGGAGCGGGCCGTGCGCAGCCTTGGCCTTTAGGGCTACACCGATACGGAGTTGGGACTGTAATAAGACGTGGACTGATCTCGCCGGGCGGGCGAAAGAAACTGCAGCCCATGACTGATGGTTCCATTTGTTAACCTGCGGAATCGGGAGTCCTCGTCGACCGGCCGTTGCTTTTCGCCATTGAGCATAACGACATTTGGACCCACTTCATCGGTCACTCGCAGCACGCCGTAGAAGTTCCGGGCCATCAGTATGGCGGCGGTTGACTGTGCACGGGCCATAACGAATAGGCTGATGATCACCACTGCCGCCAACGCATTCACGATCAGCCAGGCCGGCCGCGAGCTTTCCTGATGAAAGGGGCTCGTAGGATCATAGCGGTGGACCACGATCACCAGCACTGTGCACACTGCCAGAGAGACGTGCAACTCGTAGAACGCGGGGAACATTCTTGGCGCTAGGAGCGCTACAAAGACTGCTCCAGCCAAGCTTCCGAGCGAGCACAAAAGATAAAAAGACGTCAGCTGCGATGGGCGGGTTTGCACAAGGCTAATTCGCCGTGACAAAACATGCAGCAAAGGAACAAGCCTGCGTAGAAAAGCGGAATCGATAGCCAAAGGGGAAGCACCGCCAACGACGGCGACAGCGCATAGGTCATTCCGCCAATCGCGACTCCGAGGAATCGAAGGAGAAAAGTGCGCTGGTACCAGCGTTCTCCCGCAAAACACAGATTGAAGCTGAGCAAGTACAAACTGAGCGGAATCACCCACAGGAGCGGCACGGCAGCGATGTTCTGCGAGACGTGATTGGTGATCGCCAACAACAGTGCCGAGCTGCAGGCCGAGAGCGCGATCCAGATGGCCTTTGTTTTCCAGCCGGGGCGTGAAACATCCCGGCGGTCTCGCTCTTGACTGGTATCATCGCGCCGTAAGAGCGCGATTGCTCCGCACACGGCCGCGGCTCCGCCATACGCCAGCGACCAGATCCAAGCCTGTCCCAATGTGGACAGCTTGGGCTCGAAAACTATTGGATAACTTAACTTAGCAGGGCCGCGAGGGAGGCGGCATTGGAAAGCGCGTAGAAGCGGTAGACTCTCGCCTCCTTGCTTGGACTTGCGAACCACGCTTGCAAGAGCGGAGTCGTTGACGACAGAAGAAAGAAAGGCAGTCCTACAGTGAGCCCCAACACGCACAGGACTTGCAGCGCGGGGTGCTGGGGCGCAAGCAGCTTCCAGGATTCCTTCGGCAGGATGGGCAAGGTCAGCAAGCTGGCCGCGAGAAGGCCTGTGTGGAGCCAACCCTGTGCGCGCCGCCCAAGACTGCGGGTCAACACGTGCGCACAGAGATAGCCGAAGAGCAGCATGATTTGGAAAAACAGCAGCCAAGCGGGTGACTTATGACCTCTTCATGTACCCGGTCCGGTTCAGGGTTAGACATATTTCTCGTTAACAATAATATCCCCCCGCCCCCCTGGTTTTTGTAAAGTGTTGTATCTAAAGGCCTTAGCCAGATCGTAAGTCTTTTGTTTGCAACACTTGGGCTCTGTTGACACATCCTTTGTGAGCGAACCGATGCTACAGGCGGTAGATGTTGTAGGCCAGGCCGAGCAGCAGGGCTTGTCGGATCTGCGTGGCCAGGCTGCGCGCGAGGAGAGCTGGCGTTTGACGGCGGAGGGGAAGGGCGCTAAGTAAATACAGCATTGGCGAGATGGAGGCGCAGCATGCTGCGCCCCTACAGGAAGGTTCGGACTCAGGATTTAATTTGGTTGGAGGCGGCGTCCCAGGTGACGGCGGCTTTGCGGAAATAGGATTCGTTGGCCATGTGGCAGGCGAGGGCGGCGTTGTGGCCGAAGACGGTGTCTTCCGTGACTTGCTGATGACTGCGCACACCCTGGAAAAATCTCCAAAGGTGAGGTTTCTCAGCGTCCCAGGATTCGCCGCGAAAAGTAAATCCCTCCTTCATAGGTTCCTTGCCAGGCTTGGGATCGTGGTCCTGATGCCATTTTTTTAGATAGGCATCGCGCATCGCTTGCGGATAGCCAGAGGTGTAATAGCTGGGCGACTCGTCTTCGCCGGATTGCGGGAAGTAGGTGATGGTGTATTCGGTAACTTCGAGGATGCCCTTGGAACCCTGGAAACGGTAAATCTCGGGAGTATCACAGCCAAGATTGAGGCGCAGATAAACGGGCGCGCCGCCGTAATCGAAAAGTGTAGCGTGGACATCGGGCATGTTGCGGCCGTCAGGGAAGCGCAGGATTCCGCCGAGAGCCATAGCCTTCTTTGGCGGGGCATTCCAGCCGAGCATGAAGTTCATGCCACTGACGAGATGGACGAGGAGATCGCCGGCGAGGCCGGTGCCGTATTCCTTCCAGCAGCGCCAGCGCGCGAAAATATTGGGATTGAAGGGAACCTTGGGAACGTCGCCTTGCCAAGTGTCCCAATCGAGATTGGCGGGAGAGAGATCGGGCGGCGGGGGATATTCCCACGCGCCGGTGGGATCGTTGCGGCCGAGCGAGCCTTCAACGAGAGTGAGGGCGCCGATGATGCCGTTGGCGAGAAGCTCTTTGGCTTTGGTACAAATGACGGAGCTGACGCGCTGAGAACCGATTTGCACGACGCGGCCGGTCTTCTGCGCGGCAGCGACCATGGCGACGCCGTCGGCGGCGGAATGGGACATGGGCTTTTCGCAGTAGATATCTTTGCCGGCGCTGACGGCGTCGACGACCACTTGCTTGTGCCAATGATCGGGGACGGCGGCGATCAGGCAGTCGATTTCCTTGTTATCGAGGAGATCTTTGTAGCGGCGCGTGGTGGGGATTTTTTTGCCGACAATTTCCTGGGCGAGCGTGTGGCGTCCGTCGTAGAGATCGCAAGCGGCGACGCATTCGACGCCGGGAAGCTGGATGGCGTCGTGGAGCAAGCCGGAGCCTTGCATGCCGATGCCGATGATGCCGAAGCGCAGACGATCGCTCGGCGGGGTCGATTGCAGTGGCAGAGGAATGTGTTCAGGCTCGAGAAAAATTGTGGGTGAAGCCGCGAGCGCGCCGGCGGCTCCAGCGCTGCGATGGAGGAATTGGCGGCGCGAGAGATCTTTTTTCATGGGGCAGTGCTCCTCAGAGAGATCTAGCCAAGCAAGGGCGCGGCAGTGCTGCGCCCCTACAAAGGAACTCAAAACTGGAGTTTGGCCAAGTAGTCGTAGCTGGTTTTTATGGCGTCGAATGCTGATTTGGGCTCGTCGTTTTCGACGAAGTAATGTTTGATGCCGGCTTTTTCGGAATGCGCGAAGATGCGTTTCCAATCAATGGTGCCCTGCCCGACATCAGCGAGGCGCCCGCCAATTTTCACCGAGGAGCCGGTGGCGCCCTTGTAGGTGTCCGTGGCGTTGGGGTCCTTGATCCAGTCTTTTACGTGGACGAGGGGGAAACGGCCGGGATGCTTATCGAAATAGGTTAGGGGGTCCTTCCCAGCGACGCTGATCCAGCAGAGATCCAGTTCCATAGTGACGAGCTTGGGATCCGTTTCGGCGAGGAGGAAGTCGTAAGGGAGTTTGCCGCCCAGCGATTCGGCGGGATCGAATTCGAAGGAGTGATTGTGGTAGCCGAACTGGACGCCGGCTTTTTTGCTGGCTTCGCCGGCTTTGTTAAAGAGTTCGGCGGCGCGCTTCCATCCGTCGGGTTCGACGCGTTGTTTTTCGTCAATCCAGGGGCAAATGATGTAACTGTGGCCGACGATTTTGGCGGCTTCGAGAGCTTCGGGCCAACTCTTTTCGACGACACCGTAGCCGGCGTGGCAGGAAGGCGCAGCCAAGCCGTTTTTGTCGAGGATGGCGCGGACTTCTTTCGGAGAACGTCCGAAGTAGCCTCCTTTGGGGTCAAAAACACCGGCGAATTCGACTTCCTTATAGCCAGTAGCGGCGACTTTGGCGATGGTGCCTTCAAAGTCGGTTTTCATGGCGTCGCGCACGGTGTAGAGCTGCAGGCCGATGCGGTCAATTTTGTGGGTGGCGTCCGCGGCCCAGGCCGGCTCAGCGGCGGCTGCGAGAGTCGCAGCGATGGAAGTGCCGATAAATGTGCGTCGATTCATGGGCGCATTTTACTCCTTCCCAGAGGGAAGGGAACAGAGATTCGTTAGTAAAAAAGGGCGGCCCGAAATTATCCGGACCGCCCTGAGTCTGGCTCAAGCTTAGAAAATGAACTTCAAAGCAAACTGCATGATGCGTGGGTCATGAGTATCCGTTGCCGTCAGAAAATCGCTCGAACCGAACGATCTCCTTACGTGGTTGAACTGCGTATGGTTGAAAGTGTTGTAGGTTTCCCATCGGAATTCGACGGACGTGGACTCTTTGATGGGGAAGCTCTTGAACAGTCCCATATTAAAGTTTGTGTGATAGGGCCGATTCAAGGTGTTCCGGCCAACATTTCCGAACGTTAACCCCTGCGGGGCGACAAACGCGCAGGGATTGAAAAGCAAAGGACCCGGCGCGCTTGAGGTTGTGCAAGGGGCAGCATGAGGATTGCCGGAGAGGTCGGGGCGAGAACCAGTGCCTACGCCGTTTCCGACTCCCGCATTGTCGCCGAAGACAGTGTTGATGATATTGATGGGAACCCCGCTCTGAGAAGAAGTGATGCCTGACCATTGCCAGCCACCCAGGAGGGTTTTCTTGAGCCCAGAAGACTTGTTGAAGAACGGCAAATCGTAGACATAACTGATGTTAAGAATGTGCCGCTCGTCGAAATTGGAGCTGGCCTTATTGGCGTTCAAGTTGAAGGAATCCACGAACGTGGCATCTGCTCGATCGGAAGAATTGTCAATCGAATGGCTGTAGGTGTAAGCCATGTTCAGTTCGAGTCCTCCAAAAGCGCGGCGCACCGTGGCTTGAAGTGCATGGTAGTGAGAGTTGGCTTCGGTCTCGAGGAGCTCAAGGGTGGAGAGCCCCAGAAACGGCCGGAATGGATTGGGATCGTTGCCACAGGCCGTGCTGAAGTTGGCGAACAGCGGGCTGCCAAGCGCGGGAGTAACGCCGTTGGCGGTCCCATTGTTGCAATCAGATTGGGTTAAAGGCTGACCGGGGCCGTAGGGGTTTGCGATTCCCTGTGCCGCGAGGGACTTTAGTTGATTGAGGTCGCGGGCGTCGGTCAGGTGAGTGCCCTTGCTCCCAACGTACGATATGGTTCCTACGATGTGCGACGGAAGTTCTCTTTGGATGTCCAGATGCCACTGTTGGACATACGGCCACCTCGCTACGGTGGCGATGTTGGCCGGTGGCTCATTGTTGACGGCAAGAGGGAAGAGCGCACTTGCGCCGCCAATACATTCGTAACCAGTATTGGGTGAGGCGCAAGGGGCAGTGCTATTGGGACCGTTGGAAATCAGAGGCTGGCCGGTGGTGAGAACTCTAGGAGGCGTGCCTTCAAGCGACTCCGCATTGGCTTCGTTGCCATTCCCGTACTCGAAGAAAATGCCGTATCCGCCGCGAATGGCCATCTTTCCATCGCCTTTGGGATCGAAAGCGAAACCGATTCGCGGGGCCGGATTGAATAGATGCCCCTTCACGCAACCCGGAAGAGAAGTCCCTGCAACTGTGGAAGCGGGAAAAGCAGTGAGGATTGGGCCTGGGACTGAGCCCGAGCCCCCCGAGCCACCGCATTGCACGAATCCCAAGAAGGGATTGCCGCTCCCGGGAACGAGGCTGCCATCGCTGGCAAGGGACGGGGCCGTGGCAGCCCCTGCATTGTACACGGACGGTTGAAAGTTGAAAGAAGTCTTGGTGATATCACGGTTGGTCCCGAACAGGCTGACGCGGAGCCCCAAGTTCAATGTCAAGCGCTTGGTGACGCGCCAGTCGTCCTGGAAATAAGGTTCGAAAAGTTTGTAGCGGTAGTAATACTTTACGATAGAGCTGGTCTGCGAATAGGAGGCGATGTTTCCCGCGAGGAAATCAGCGAATGAATTCCCGTTAGAGACAGGAGAGGTTTCGTCGAAAGTCAGGACGCCGCCAAGACCGACTGATGTCGGAGCGCTCGGCTCGTTCTTCTGCGCGGCCACAAATTCACCGCCGAAAGTGAGGTTGTGCGAGCGGATGATCTTGGTGATGGTGTCGCGGTAGTCATAGACCGGATTCGAGTTAATCCAGGGCATGAACCCAGGGTTTATCGTGAAACCTCCGCCATAAGCGTTGCCGCTAGCAAGAGAGATGGCAGGCAGTTGGGCGAGATTTGTGCCACCTGAGCCGGTGTTGAAAATGCTGCTCATGGTGAAGCCCGAAGGGACCTGAAATGGACCTGTATTGACAAGAATGAGCTTGTCCGCAGTGTAGCTAGCCACGAATTCGTTGAGAAGCGAGGGGGAGAGCGTGGCAGTCAGATGCACGACAAAGCTCGTTCCGGGAGTCCCAACTTGCGTTTGAATCGTGGGAAACGGATTGCCCACGAACGATACCGTAGGGTCGACGCTTGAGTTGGTGTCATGGATGTAGCGACCCATTAAGCGGAGTTTGGAAGAGAAATTGTGGTCGATGCGAACCAATTCCTGGCGCCAGGTAAGAGGCTCGACAATGGATTTGACGAAGAAGGAGTTGGCGCCACTGTCAATCGTGTCCGCCGAGATGAGCGCGTTGAGGAGCACCTTAGCATTGGGATCAACGGGGACATTATTGCCAGCGAAAGGCACGAAGCTTTGAGCTTGCGTTCCGTCTGGAGCTGTGAATACCGGTCCCGCTCCAGTGGCAGGGCACTCCGGGTTCACCGGACCCGGTAGCGCAATCGGCTGACCATTCGTACCAGCGGGGTCGGAGCGGAAGAAATTACCCGAGGCAGGGCAGAGGTCATTGAAATTGCCGCCGCGTTCGGTGTTGGAGGGAACCTGCTGGTTGAAGCTGAAGGGGTTGCGCTCGCGGTGCCATTCCTGGGACCAGAAGAAGAAGGTTTTCTCTTTGCTGGAATTGTAGTGGTTGGGAATGTAGACCGGTCCTCCGATGGTATAGCCAAAGTCATGCTTTTTGTATGCGGGCTTAGAATTTCCAGCGGCATTGTCAAAAAAGTCGTTCGCGTTGAACATCTCGTTGCGCAGGTATTCGTAGGCGTTGCCATGAAAATCCTTTGTGCCTGACTTGGTAACGACCTCGACAGTTCCCGAACCGTTTCTTCCGTATTGAGCGCCGTAATTAGAAGTGAGGACGCGAAATTCGCCGATGGCGTCCACGCTCGGAAAAACATTCAGCGTGCCGTTGGAGCCGGTGTCCATGGCGTTGCCGCCGTCGACTTGCCAATTGTTGTACTCCACGCGGCCACCGTTCACGCTAAAGGAAATGTTTTGATTGAGGCCGACTCCGCCAAAATCCTGACCCGTTTGATTGCTGACGCCGGGAACGAGGGCGACGAGCTGGACGAAGCTGCGGCCGTTCAATTCCAATTGGCTGATTTCTTTGCCTGTGACGACGCCGGAGAGATCGGAGGACTGCGTTTCTACCTGAGCGACGCTGGCGCCCTCGACGATGACTTTTTCGCTGATCTCGCCCACCTGCAAAGCCACATCCACGCGCTTCTTTTCCGCCACCTGCAAAATGATGCCCTTGGCGGTGAAGGACTTGAAGCCTTTCGCGGTGACGGACAATTCATACGTGCCGGCGGGAAGAGCGCCGGCGAGATAGTCACCGTCACCGTTAGTGGCTATCGCACGAGTGAGGCCGATGGCGGCGCTACTGACGTGGACATCGGCACCCGGGACAACCGAGCCCGAAACGTCGCGAACCGTGCCGGTGATGGACCCCGTGTCTTGCGCCTGCGACACGAACGGGAGGCAGAACATCAGCAGTAGCGCGCAAAAAAGGAAGCGCGTTGTCCCCAGCTTACCCATGAAAATATTTACAGAATTGATGTTTTGCTTCATACGGTTATTCTCCGAAAGGATTTGGAAATTGCGCAAGCAAAGGAATTGGAAGGCGCAGCAAGAAAAAGCTGCCGAACCCGGCACCGGCCGCTTGCCGCTCATTGGACATCCCCCTTACATCTCGACAACCGCAATAGGCACCGAACCTGCTTATTAAAACGAGTTAATATTGCATTTGAGCGCCGGTGTCAAGCGGGAAGTTGGATCATATTTTTAGAGGAAGGCCGTTTTCGTCTAACAGCGGGATTCAGCGTGCTTGCGGCGAGCACTTGAATTAACCTCGGGGCTGCTGGAGACTACGAGAGCATGCGAAGCCGATTCCTATTTTTGACAGCCGGGGCAGTATTGCTGGGGTGTTTGTCGAGTTCCCCAGCTGCCAGCGAGACTGCGGCGCAGGGCGCCAGACCAAGCGGCGATCTGCAACAACTTTTCTCGAAGGGGCAGTTGGCGTTGCAGAGCGGCGACCTGGATGACGCAGAAAAGGCTTTCCGACAGGTGATTGCGATCGACCCAAACGCCGCGGGAGCGTACTCGAATCTCGGCGTAATCGCCATGCGGCGAAAGGATTGGGAGCATGCTTTAAGGTTCTTGGAGAAAGCAGCGAAGCTAGCGCCAAAAATCAACGGCGTCCGCCTGAATATTGGCCTGGTTCATTATCGCCAGGGTGATTTCGCCGCGGCAATTCCTCCGCTCTCCTCGGTTCTTCGAGAGCAGCCGGATTCGCAGCAGGCACGTTACTTGCTCGGCTTGTGCCATCTATTAACCCAAGATTACTCCAATGCAGCATCCACACTCGAACCGTTGTGGCCGCAGAAATCTGACGACTTCATGTATCTCTACGTGTTGAGCATCGCGGCAAACGCCACGGGTCAGAAACAATTGGATGAAAAAGCGCTGACTCGGCTGGTCGAAGTTGGAGGAGACCGTCCCGAGTTTCATTTGCTGCTGGGCAAGGCCTATCTGAGTCGTCAGGAAACGGAAAAGGCGATTGTCGAGCTGGAGCAAGCGGCGAAGGCCGATGCGAATCTTCCGTTCGTGCATTTTAATCTCGGGATTGCTTACACACGCAACGGCGACAACAACCGAGCGGAAGAGGAGTTCCGGCGCGATATCGCCATCGAACCGGACGTGGCGGACACGTATGAACTGCAGGGCGAATTCTACACGCGGGCAGGAAAGGAGAAGGAGGCGGAAGAATCCTTTCATGAGGCGCTGCGCCGCAACGCCAAGATGGCTGGTTCGCACTTCGGAATCGCCAAGATCTATCTGCATCAAGGGAAATACGAACAAGCTCTCGCGAAGGTAGACACGGCTTTGCGCCTCGCGCCTGAGAGTCAAGGTACACATAATTTGCGTGGACAAATCCTTAACAAGCTGGGACGGAAGAGGGAAGCGCAAGCCGAATTTGCTCGTGTCGCAAAAATGGCGGACACGAGGTATTCCAAAGATCTGGAGTCTTTCGGCGAAGGGCGTGTACCAAATCCGGAGCTTACGCAAGTGCCGCCGCCGTGAACTGTAAGCCCGTTTCAGGAAGTTTGCAGAGGCAGGGGTTGCCAGGGGCCGCGAGCCTGCTCGATGGCTTCCGCGACGGCGAGGACCAATTCGTCTTCAAACGGCCGGCCGATGATTTGGACGCCGATGGGCAGTCCTTCGCTCGAAAGGCCAAGTGGGACGGATGCGCCGGGAAAGCCGGTCAGGTTCAACCATTGCGAAAACCGCATGGTGTCGCGGTATCCAGCGCCGGGCAGGTAGTTTCCTTCACCGTGACGAAATGCGGGACTTGCGGAAACCGGAGAAAGCAACACGGGCGCGTCCTGCATTTGGCGCAGAATCTCGGCGCGGAGAAGATCGCGATCGGCGCAGGCCTTCATGAATGCTTCTAGGGTAATTGGACTTCCGGAATTTGCGTAAGAGAGATATTCGCGCAGCATGGGACTGATTTGATTTTCCTGGCCGGCGACACTCTCACGAATCAAATTGCCGATCACTCGACCAAAGAAAAACCACCACAGGTCGAGGGCGCGATCAAGACCCTCAAGTCGAAAAGGCTCGACGTTGAAGCCTTGCGCGCTGAGGGACCCCGCGGCTTGCCCGATAGCAGCGCGTGTTTCAGAGCCTGCCGCACCAAGAGCGTCGCTTTCCAGAATTCCGATGCGTAGGCCGCGCAGATCCTCCTCAGTATAGGAGCGCAAAGGAACGGGAGCGGAAAGCGCATCGCCGGGGTCTGGTCCGGCCATTACTTCGAAGAGCAGGCGCACATCCGCAATGGTGCGCGCCATGGGGCCGACAACGCCGATCCAGGAAAATGCGCCGGCGCCGGGCGGAAAGTGTCCCGTGGCAGGAATGCGCCCGGGTGTGGGCTTTAATCCGCAGATTCCGCAGAAATGTGCAGGCACGCGAATAGAGCCGCCGCCATCGCTGCCAACGCCGCCGGCCGAACAGCCAGCGGCAATTGCCGCGGCTTCACCACCGCTCGAACCTCCTGCGGAGTACGCCAGATTCCACGGATTGCTCGTTTTTCCATGAGTTAGATTGTTGGTTTCGTAGGCCATCAGGAATTCGGGAGTGTTTGTATTTCCTAGGAGGATGGCGCCCGCGGCTTTTAATCGCACTACGAGCGGGGCGTCCTGTTTGGGAACGTGGTCTTTGCGGAGAAGCGAACCGGCTGCGCACGGCCAACCAGCGACATCGATGCAGCTCTTGATGCTCACTGGCGCGCCGTGAAGAGCTCCGATTTGCGCGCCATGTAATACACGATTCTCCGCTGCGCGCGCCTGCTCCCTGGCTCCCTCGAAGTCCAAATGAACGAACGTATTCAGTTTCGGCTGCAGGGCCTCGATGCGTTTCAAATGGAGTTCAACGATTTCGACGGGAGAGACACTCTTGGAGCGGATTTCTTGAGTGATTTCCGTCAACGTTCCGTAGGGGAAGCAGCTCATGGGTTGATGTGCGAGAGTAGGGTCACGAGCGGCGGGCGTCAAGCTCCTGCAAAATGACCACCTCGACGCGATAATAACGGTTGACGACGCAATGAGCAGCCGTGAGAATTCTAGTCGCACTCTAATCAGTGGTACGCGGCATTCGGGCATCCCGCGCGGACAGGAAGAAATATTTTCATGGGCTCAATTCAGTGGCGTGCAGTGGGCGTGATTCTTGCTTGCGCACTTTTGATTTGTTGCGGTGCGATTTTGCTGCCTTCCAGCGCGCCATCCGCGCAGGAGAAGTCTGCGGCTGAACAGAAATCTGCTTCATCAGGCGCTTGGGTCGCGGAGGCCTATCGTTTCAATACGCTGGGAGTTGCGTACATGAACCAGCAGCGCCCGGCGGACGCGCAGAAATATTTTGAACAAGCGCTGGGGGCCGACCCCAAGTTCGCGGTAGCAAGGTTGAATCTGGGAGTCTCTCTGCTTGCCCAGCAGAAATTGGAGTTGGCGCGCGCGGCGCTTGAAACGGCGGTGCAGCAGCTTCCTAAGGATGCATTTGCCTGGTACAACCTCGGACTTGCTGAAAAAGATCTTGGGGAACCAGAGAAGGGCATCACCGCATTTCAACACGTCACGGAAATCGCCCCCAACGAAGCGGATGCCTATTATTTTTCCGGCTATCTGTATTCGCAGCTGCAGAAATACGACGAAGCCATCGGGGCGTTCCAGAAAGGATTGGCCTTAAATGCTTTTCATGCGTCTTCGGAATTCGGCCTGGCCCGGGCCTTTCAGCGGAAGGGCAATGCAGCTGCGGCGCGCGAACACCTGGCGCGCTTCCAGAAAATTACGACGGAGCATCTCGGAGCGCCGTTCGGCGCAGGTTACGGCGATCAAGGCCGCTTTTCACTTGCAGAGTTGCCGCTGAACTCGGTTGTCGATGTCCCTACGCCAATTCCAGTGCGCTTTGCCGTGCAGCCGAACGCGTTCGTTTTGAAAAGCGCTGGTGCAAAGCCAGCTGAGATGGGACCAAGCACCGGAGCGTGCTTCTTCGACTACGATGGCGATGGCAAACCCGATCTCTTCCTGGTGAGCGGAGTGACGGATGGCACCAGCCGGTTGCTGCGCAATCTTGGCGATGGCCGATTTGAGGACAGGACTAGAGAGGCCGGACTTAGCATGGCCGGCAGTGGTTTGGGTTGTGCTGCTGGAGACTTCGATAATGACGGTAAGACCGACTTGGCAGTTTGCTTGAGCGATGGAGTGAAGCTCTTCCACAAGAAGGGTGACGGCAAGTTTGAGGACGTGACCCTGGCCGTAGGCATCCGCAGGGAAAAAGGCTGCGTGGGCGTGACGTTTGTGGATTACGACCACGACGGTGATCTGGATTTATACATCACCACGGCTTCGGAAGTGGGATCGGCTGGCGCGCCGCTGCACAATGTGCTTTGGCGGAACAATGGGAACAGCACGTTTACAGATGTGTCCGCGGAAACGGCGCTTGGTTTTGCGGCCACGGGTGCTGGCGTCGTTACCACCGATTTCAATAATGACCGCGCGGTGGACTTCGTGATCCCAGGCGGGCCGGCAGGAGCTTCCATCTATCTCAATCCGCGCGAAGGAAAATTCACGCTGCTCGGTGGGATTGATTTCATCAAAGAGAAGTTGCCGCCAGCAGTGGGCGTGGTGGCGTTGGACTTCAATAAGGATGGGTGGATGGATCTGGCGTTCACGCACGCGGGCGCGCCGGGAGTCAGCCTGTGGAGGAACGTCGAGGGGAAACGGCTGGAGCGCGTGGCGCTGCCAGATTTTGGCTGGCAGCGTGGGTGGGGAATTGCCTCGCTTGATTACGACAATGACGGCTGGCTCGATCTTGTCGCCGCGGGCGAATCCAGCAACGGAGGTGAACTGCGGCTGCTTCGAAATCTGGGCAGCAAAGGCTGGGGCGATGTCACGAAAGATGTGCACCTCGATGCGGTCAAGTTGAATCAACCGCGAGCGATCGCGGTCGCTGACATCGACGGAAATGGCGATGCAGACTTGGTCGTAACACAACTGGGCGGCGCGCCGCTTGTTCTGCGCAATGAGGGCGGCAACAAAAACAACTGGATGAGCATTGACCTCAAGGCGCTGAATGACAACAAGAGTGGAATCGGAACCAAGGTCGAGCTGTACGCAGGAATGCTGTATCAAAAATGGGAAGTGGCCGGCGCGTCGGGCTATTTAGGACAGAGCGCAGCGCCGATTCTTGCCGGCCTTGGCTCGGAGCGCAACGCTGAAGTCGTTCGATTACTGTGGCCAACGGGCGTGCCGCAGGACGAAATAAACCTGGCCGCGAAGAAAGTGCAAAGCATCGCCGAACTCGACCGGCGCGGGAGTTCTTGCCCGGTTTTGTTTTCGTGGAATGGGCGCGAGTACGAATTCATCGCGGACATGATCGGGCCTGGCGTAGTCGGCCACTGGGTCGCACCAGGGGAAAGAGACGTTCCTGACCCGGACGAGTACTTGAAAGTGCCAGCGCGCAGCGTCAAACCTCGGAACGGTCTGCTGAGCTTCCGTTTCATGGAGCCGATGGAAGAAACGGTCTATCTCGACCAGGTGCGGCTGGTGGCCATCGATCATCCCGCGGCCTATGAGGTTTTTCCGAACGAACGATTCGTCAGCGCGCCGCCTTTTCCGGAGTTTCGTGTGATCGCGAGTCGCAACCCACATCCGCCCATCGGTGCGTGGGACGACAAAGGAAATGATGTGTTGCCGCTGATCTCGAGGCGCGACCGCAAATACGTCACGAGTTTCGATGGGTTGCCGTTCGCTGGATTCGCCAAGCTGCATTGGATCGAGCTCGACCTCGGTGAATGGGACGCGCAAAAACCGTTGCAATTGATCATCGAGGGCTATACCGATTACTTCACCGCGACTTCGATGTATGCGGCGGATCAAGCGGGAATCAAAGTAATTCCACCGTATGTAGAAGCCCTCGATGCGCATGAGAAGTGGGTGCGCGTTGTGGAAGATATGGGCTTTCCGGCGGGGCTCGAACGGACTATGGTTGCAGACTTGACCGGCAAGCTCCCCGCTGGGACGCGGCGGATTCGCATTGTGAATAATCTGAAGATTTATTGGGATGCGATTCGAATCGATCAGACACCGGAGGTACGAGATGTGCGTGTGTCACAAGTGCCACTCGCGAAGGCGGCCCTCGATTTCGTTGGCTATCCGCGCGAAATCCGGCTGAAGCCGGCGAGCGACACCATTTATTCGTATTCGCAACGAAGCATGACCGGTCCGTATGCACACGCGGCGGGAAATTACACGCGCTACGGAAATGTCTTCGATCTGTTGCGTGTTTCCGATGATCGCTTTGTCGTTTTTGGATCCGGTGAGGGGCTCAAGCTTGATTTTGATCCGCGGCAGCTTCCCACGGTGCCAGCTGGATGGGTTCGCGATTATTTCTTTTACGCCGATGGCTTCGAAAAGGATCTCGATTTCTACGCCGCGCATGCCTTTACCGTCGAACCGCTCCCGCGTCATTCTCTGCTGCCATATCCGTATCCCGAGGGGAAAGACTATCCCGCCGATGCGGAACATCTGGACTACCAACTGGAGTACAACATACGGGCGCGATCGGAACGCATGCCGCCGAGCCTACGCTACCAATATTCTTCGCCCCACTGAGGTCCGCCTTTTCCGAGCTGGTCGCCAGGTACCAATTGTCCCCGACCGAACAAACGGATCCTTCGATAGCTAAAATTTGGATTATTGAGCCTCCCGGGGTAGGATGCTGCGTAAGGAGATACTCTTGCACACCCCGAAAACGAAGCTTTGGCATATCGTTATTTTACTGGCTGTTTGCACGGTTGTGGCGGCTCCCTCCAGCGCCGATGACGCCGCCTCCGGGATCGTTGATAGCCAGACATTCTTGCGGCGCAATATGACTCCCGCAGGTCCACCGGCAAGCGTTTCCGCTGCCGCGGTGGAAAAACTGCTCGGGCAAATGACGCTCAAGGAAAAAGTTGGCCAGATGACGCAACTGGAAATCGGCATGGTCACCGATGGACGAGGCCAGTCTATTCGAATCAATCCGGAAAAGTTGCACAAAGCCGTGGGTGAATATGGTGTGGGCTCCATTCTGAATGTGAATGACGAAGCGTTATCCCCGGAGAAATGGCACGAGATTATCCGCGCCATCCAGGCGGAAGCGAAGAAGTCCCGGTTACAAATCCCCGTGCTCTACGGCATCGATACCATTCACGGGCCGAACTATGTTGTTGGCAGCACTCTTTTCCCGCAGCCGCTGGCGATGGCGGCGACATGGAATCCCGAACTGATGCTTCGGGGCAGTCAGATTGCTGCTGCGGAGACGCGCAAGGCCGGCATACCATGGTCTTTTTCGCCGGTTCTCGACGCCGGAAGGCAGCCGCTGTGGTCGCGCTTGTGGGAAACCTTCGGGGAGGATACCTATCTCGCGACAGTGATGGGAGTGGCCACCGTTCGCGGCTATGAAGGAAGCGATCTTTCAAGCTCCAGCAATGTTTCTGCTTCCCTGAAACACTATGTGGGTTACAGCTATCCCACCACCGGCGGCGACCGAAGCCCCGCGCTTATCCCGGAAATTACTTTGCGCGAATACTTTCTTCCGGCGTTTGCCGCTGCCGTGAAAGCAGGCGCCCACACTGTGATGGTTAATTCGAGCGAAGTGAACGGGACGCCCGGACATGCCAACAGCTATCTCCTGAAAAACGTTTTGCATGACGAGCTAGGCTTGCAGGGATTCGTTGTGTCCGACTGGATGGATATCAAAGGGCTCGTCTCAACACATCACATCGCGGCGAATGAGAAGGAAGCCACGCGCATCGCCGTGCTGGCCGGGATCGACATGAGCATGGTGCCGAGCGACTACAGCTTCAGCGACCTGTTGCTTGAGTTGGTGCAGGAAGGGAAAGTGCCCGCCAGCCGCATCGATGAAGCGGTGCGGAGGATTCTCACCGTGAAGTACCAACTCGGGCTGGTTGACGACCCACTGCGCGGCATCGAGTCAAAGACCGTGATTGGCTCGCCGGAATCGCGGCAAGTCAGCCTGGAAGCTGCGCGTGAGTCCATTACTCTTCTGAAAAACGAAAACCAAGCTCTGCCCCTCGCAAAGACGGCCCATGTGCTAGTGACCGGGCCGGACGCCGACTCCCTGATTCCGCTGAACAATGGATGGAGTTATACGTGGCAGGGTGATCGCGCGAGCGCGTATCCGAAGGACCACGCGACGATATTGAAAGCCATTCAGGAAAAAATCGGTGCCGCGAACGTGAGCTACGTCCCCGGCACCACCTACGACAAGGAAGTTGACATCGCGAAGGCGGTAGAGGCGGCGTCCAAGGCGGACGCAGTGGTAATTTGCCTCGGAGAATGGGCCTATGCAGAAACACCGGGGAATATTCCGGATCTCACGTTGCCCGACGCGCAGTTGTCCCTGGCCCTGAGAATTATGGAAACGAAAAAACCCGTGATTCTAGTGCTCACTGAAGGACGCCCGCGTATCATTAACCGCATTGCTGTTTCTGCGAAAGCCCTTGTGATGGCTTACAACCCCAGCAACGAAGGCGGACAAGCCATTGCGGATATTCTTTTCGGCGATGTGAATCCCAGTGGCAAACTGCCAATCACTTATCCGCGCTCGACGAACCGCCTCTCCACCTACGACCACAAGATGTTTTCCGGGGAGGATTGGGGAGCAGGGAAGGCCGTGGTCGCACCGCAATTCGAGTTTGGATCCGGATTGAGCTATACGACTTTCTCGTATTCCGATTTACACGTGGCTCCGTCAACGGCTTCGGGGAGCCAGACCATTCGCGTGGACGTGGCGGTAAAGAACACCGGCAGCCGCGCCGGCAAAGAGGTTGTTCAACTGTACCTGAACGAACGCGTCGCGAGCGTGACGCCATCTTTGAAGCGGCTAAAGCGATTCGCGAAAGTGTCGCTCCAGCCTGGCGAGAGCCGTCAAGTTTCTTTCGAACTGACCTCCGACGACTTGTCCTTCATCGGCGCCGATAATAAGCGCGTCGTCGAGCCCGGTATGTTCGACGTGAGAATCGGTAGCTTGCAGCAAGCTTTCGAATGGAAATGAGCGCGCAAGTCTGCGGACTGAACGGCTGGAGTCCTACCCTCTGACGAGATTGTGACGCAGGAGCTTGCCCGCATTTGACTGGCGCTCCCACCCAATTTCCAAATGAAGTCTCCATTGGTTTCGATTGTTTAGGACAATTGGTGTTGCCCGGGTGCGGCGGATGAACGGATAAATGTATATGAAGCAAGGAGTTGAGTTTTTGCACGTACGAGAAGGATGTGGCAGCTCCTTTGCGGTAAATGACCCGTTCTGTGGTGGAGCGGGGGCGCCCGACCTCGGGAGAGGAGAGGTAACCCGCTCCATACTTTTGTCCGGCGCACCTGCCGGCGACGAACTGCTAATCCTTCTCGGAAAGAAGCGAGGCGCGAACAGCCTGCAATTCCTTCTTCTTGGCTTCCTCGACGTCGGGGAAGGCTAGATTGAGCCCGTTCAGCGTTTCGATGATCGTCGAGGCCACCGCGAGGCGCGTAAACCACTTGTTGTCCGCGGGGATAACGTACCAGGGTGCATGCTTCGCTGCGGTGTGCTGAATCATCTCCTCGTAGGCTTCCTGATAATCCTTCCAGAAGCCGCGCTCCTGAACGTCGGCCATGGAGAACTTCCAGTTTTTTTTCGAATCTTCGAGGCGCTCGAGAAATCTCTTTTTCTGTTCTTTTTTTGAAACGTTGAGAAAGAATTTGCGGATGACGACGCCGTTGCGCGTCAAGTAGCGCTCGAAGGAGTTGATGTCCTCATAGCGCTCGTCCCAAATGTGCTTGGTGATCAGATCATCGGGCAGCTTCTGAGCTCTCAAAAAAGTCGGATGGACGCGCACAACAAGAACTTCCTCGTAATAAGAACGATTGAAGATGCCGATCTTGCCGCGCGCCGGGATGCACTTGTGGGTGCGCCAGAGATAATCGTGGTCCAATTCCTCGCTGCTCGGCGACTTGAAGGATGAAACGTCGCAGCCCTGCGGGTTTACGCCGGACATCACGTGCTTTATGGCGCCATCTTTTCCGGCGGCATCCATGGCCTGAAAAATCAGCAGCAGACCCCAGCGATCTTGTGCGTAGAGCTTCTCTTGCATGTGACTGAGGAGCGCGGTCCCGTCTTCGAGTAGGCCTTGGGCCTGCTGCTTGTCTTTGATGCCGTTGGTATCGGCGGGATCGTGGTCCTTCAGCCGGAATTTTTCGCCCTTGGCGATGCAATAGGGTTCAATAATTCGCGAAGCCTCTTTACAAAGTTTGCGGTGCTTCATGATTGCGGAAGTGTAGTACAGACGTGCGGCTCAGAAAAGCGTGCCAAGCCCCCATCCGAAAGCGGAGAAGCGGTTGTGAGCTAAGAGACGGGTTTTGTCTGAGAGCACAATATATCGGTTCAACCGCAGCACGTTCAGAGAGTAGTAAGCGCGAACGGGGACCTGAACGCCGGGCACCGTCCAGCGGAGTTCAATTCCGGTGGAACCGTGGAGCACGCCGTTTGTTGCACCGAGAAGTAGCGGCTTGGTTGGGCCGAGCCAGTTGGGAAACAGGATGCCGGAGCCGAGATCGACGAAGGCAGCGGCTTCGGTGCCGCCAGGGAGAGGGAAGCGATACTCGGCATTCCCGGCGGTGAGGAAGTTTGCGCCGGCAGGCGCCGCGGAATAAACTGGCGCGCCGCTCGGGGCAGTCCTGGCTGCTACAGCGCCCGGACCGAGCTCACCGGGACGAAATCCCCGTACGAGTTCGTCGCCGGAGAAGAGCCGCGCATAAAATGGCATGTCGCCGCTATAGCTACCTGCGCCGCTGAACGTCGCTCGAAAAGCCCAAGCGCCGGTTGGGGCGAAAAATGGATCGCGGAAAATGTGACTATATTCGGCAGAAGAGCGAACCATATTCTCCCCTCCGCCGAGCCATCCGCCGGAAACAGAATTCGCGAACTGGGCCCGCTCGCTTCCCGTGTCGTGCGCCCAGCCAACTCCCAGAGAGCGGCTGGAGATCTTCGATCGAACGGCCCCGAGCGTCACACCGGGCACTTCCGAATTGGAGACGGACGGATATTCGGTCGTGGTGCGCGAGAGCGTGTAATTGACGGCGAGCGAATCGGTGTCGCCTACAGGGTAGGTCCAAGGAATGTTGATCCCTTCGCTGTGGGAGGAGAAGAATGGCCCCTGCGCACTGCGTGCGAACCGCGGGCGAATCACATTATTAAACACCGAGAACGCCAAAGACGCTCGCGTGCCGAAGATTCCTTCCTTTGCCAAGCCGAGCATAAGCTGAAGGCTCTCCGGGCCGCCGTCGAGTTGCGCCGAAAGAAGTTCCTCGCGATTCAAAAGGTCGAAAACGGTGTAGACAATGCCTAGCGTGCTGCCGAACTGACCGGTGCCGCCTGCGAGCGAGGCGCGCTGCTGGCCAATCTCTTCGAGGCGAATCGAGACGTTGGCGGTGTGCGTGGTTTCATCAAGCTGGATGCGAATGTCTTCTTTGTGGATCGGCTTGAAGTAGCCCGTCCTCGCCAGGCGCAAGAGCCCGGTTTCGAGGGCACGCTCGTCGACAGGATGGCCTTCGCGCAAGACAATCCTCCGGCGTACGTAGCGGTCGCTGAATTTGTGCAAGCCAAGAAATTCGATACGCTGCACGAAGTACGGCGGCGAGCCGCTTAGATCGAATGTCACACGGGCCGTATGATTCTCTGGATCGAAAGTTCGGACCACGTCCACGGAATGGGAGGAAGCGGATTCGAGTTCAGAATTCCTGGATTGAATGCGTGCCATCCACAATCGCGTGAGCTTGTCTATCTCTTGCTGGGAAAAGCCGGTGCCTTTCTCTAGGTGAGGAACATTGACGGGTAATCGACTACCCTCCTTTGCGGCTTGCTGGAGGGCGTCCGTTGCCGCGATGGATTCAAAACGGTAAAAGGGACCCGCTTCCACTGGGACGCAGACGGACAGCCCCGTCAGGGTCGATTCATGCGGCCAGGGAAACCATCGGCGTGTCGATTCGTTGACCTCAGTGACTTGCGCGTCACCGATTCGCGCTTCCGGAAAGCCATGGTCCTGGTAGTACGTGAGAATCCGTTGACGGTCGCGTTCAAACCTGTCGCGAGTAAAGGCATTTTTACCGCGCCACGAGGCCAGCGGTTTCCACGGCGCGATGTCGCGCATCTGCCCGCGCACTAGTCTAATTGAGACTAGAGGGTGGCCGCGAAAATTCACCCGCCGCACTCGCAGCAAGGGGCCATCATTGATTTCAAATCGAACGGCGACTGTTGCGTTATTTGCTTCTTTTCGATCGATTCGGACGCCCGCCTCAGAGTGGCCCAGTTCATTCAACGCCGCGCGAATCGCAAAGGCGATGCGTTGAAGCGCCGCTGGATCGGCTGGTTTTGACAAACGGGGTGCTAGCTTTTTGTCTTCCAGAATTTTTTCGATCTGTTTCTGCGACAGCAGCTTGGAGCTCGAGTATTCCACCTTGGAAAGAAAAGGCCTTTCCTCAAAGTGAAAAATGAGAGCAACGTGGCTCTCGTTCTCCAGCATCGGAAGAGCAGATGTCATTGCAGGCGCTTCTTCCACTTCAATCGATTCGAACCAACCGAGCAGCGCGAGGGTTCGGACGTCCTTTTCAATCATCAACAGGTCGAATCGATCACCCGCGTGGGAAGTAATTTGCGCGGCGACGGCTGCGGGGGAGATGCGGCGTAATCCCGCGAAGCGAATCTCGTCGAGAGTCGGGGCTGCTACCCCTATCCAGACGGCGGGAGATGGTTCGATGGAGCGGTCGAGTGTCTGAGGCAAGACTGGCGTTGCGGACAGCACAAACGCCCCGACACAAAATACATTCTTGAACCAATTCACGAGCATCTCTCCTTGCACCGAGGAGGATGAGTGAACGGATGATGCGGGCAGCCGCCGGGTTGTCCAGTCTGCTAGAGGATTTAGCAACGCAGAGATAGGAAGACCCCGAATCGCCCTTTACAAATTCGGACGATCCGGGGTGCTTGGATGAAACCGACTGGCGCGGGGCTTTCCGCACACAGCGCGGTTATTGAGACACAACTACTCCGGTAGCCGGATCGAGAACAAGCTTTCCTGCTTTCGGGCCGCCGCTGAAATCGAACATGTTGTTCAACGTGCCTGTAATTGCATCGGTCGAACCGTTTCCGATCCGCCCGAGGTCCCAATTGTCTTCAATGAAGCGGAGGATAGAAGACTGATCCGTGATGCTATCGTCGATAAAGTTCTGCTTTGCCCAAGCAGAAATAACTAGCAGAGGCAACCGCGGGCCAAATCCGCAGCGGCCATTCTGCGTCCCGCCGCTCACATCATTCGCCTTAGGCGAGCCGCAATTGCCCGGCCCGAGCAATTGATCGTCTGACACATTCGATTGCGTCACGATAGTCCCCATCTGGTGGTCGTACCAGCCGTCGGAGTCATCCCACGCGATGATGACCGCGGTTTCATTCCACATTGGGCTGTGCATCAGAGCGTTGATGGTGTTGACGACGAAAATCTGTTCGTCAATCGGATCCGAATAGCCTGCATGGCCATCCTGGTAGGCGCCGGCTTTTAGATAGCTGACAGCGGGTAAGCGGTTCAGGCTCAACGCCGTAAAGAAGTCTGTCAGGTCATACTGGTGGTTTGTCCCGTCGTTCGCTGTTCCAATTAGTCTTGGATCGCTCGGCCGCAGATGATGCTGGTTGGCAGTTTGCGGATAATACATGAACGGCTCGTGGTGCGGGATGTAGTCGCCAGCGTTCACGACGGCATCATCTCCCGCCAGACCCGTGTGATGCTGACCGCAGACGGCGCGACCTTGAGCATCGACAGCCGTCGGCGCGAATCCGCCCTGAAACCAGCCCCAAGTGATGCCCTTGGCATTTAACAGGTCGCCCACGTTCTTGCCCGACACTGTGATCTGGCTGACAGTTTGGAATTTGGGATTTGATCCCACACAATCATCAAGCAATGGCCGGGGATCACCGATCACCGCGCCCGTCGTCGCCGCATTGGCGATGTTGCCCGACGCGCTGGCGGGACTGCCGTTCGGACGCTTCGGAGACAAAGTCGCCGGAAAGGTATTCCCTGCAACCAAATTGAGCGCCCCCGGAGTGGATGGCCCAAACGTAGTGCCCCAGGAATTGTCGCTCATCGCAAAGTTCTGCGCATAATTCCACATTGCCGTAACGGTGTTGCCGTCGTAGTAGCCCATAGTGCTGGCAGGTCCGAGCACTTTATCGTTGCAACTCAATTTTTCTACGAATTTGTCCATCAAGCCGCCGTCCACCGCGGCTTGTTCATCGTTGTAATTGTGGTCCTCATCGCAGGTCACTGGCACGCTGGGAGGGATGCGGAAAGGATTCGCTTTGTTCGGGTTGTGGGTCAGTAGCCCGGAAGACAGAAGGGTGTTGGATTCCGGCGTGTCATCCTTTGCGTGGAAGGGTGTCTCACTTGGGAGGTTGAAAGCGTGAGGATAAGTGCCGAAGTAATGGTCGAACGAAACGTTTTCCTGGAAGATCACGACTACGTGTTTGATTGGCGTCTTCGTGGAGGAGCCGCCACTTTGTTGTGCGTATGCTGGGTACGTCGGCAATAGCGTCATGGCCGAAGCGGCCACAACAGCGACAGCCCTAGTAAGGCGAGGATGCATAGAGTGTCTCTCCTTGAAATTGTCAGTCTTGAACTACAAATGGCACCACACCAGACGGACGCACTCGCGGGGAGGCGCGGTCTCGCAGGCGTCGCCACGGGTCATTCCCGCACGGAGAGTTCTAAGCCGGTTTTGTTATTGGCAGGTTAACGACTCGTCAAAACTGATGGAGCAAACGGATAGGCGACATGGAATCGCAGCGCGCCGGGCTTTGACTTTAACCACGGCTGGAAACTAAGATGCCCAGCGATGCCTCCATCCCGGCGGAAGTTCAAGCTGCCGCACCCCGAGCCAACCGACGCGCTGACCTATGCGCGGTTTACGGGAATCTCAACCTTCATGCGGTTGCCCCATATTGCGCAGCCCGAAGAGTTGGAGGTTGCCCTGATTGGCGTGCCGTTCGATGGGGGAACTACTTATCGGCCTGGGTCGCGCTTCGGCCCGCGCCACGTACGCGCTCAGTCGGCGATCATCCGGCCTTGGAATCCCGTGTTGCACATGAATCCCTTCGCCAAAAACCGCACCGCCGATTTCGGCGATCTTCCGGTGAATCCTCTTTCGATTGAGGACACCTTCCGCCGCATCGAGCGAGGCATTGCCCCTCTTCTGGAGGCGTATGTGCGCTGCGTTTGCGTGGGCGGTGATCATTCCATTAGCCTGCCAATCCTGCGCGCGGTGGCAAAGAAACACGGACCGGTTTCGCTGATTCAGTTTGATGCGCACAACGACTTGTGGGACGAGTACTTCGGCAGCAAGTATTCCCATGGGACGCCCTTCCGGCGGGCCTTCGAAGAAGGCCTCCTAAAGGGCGGCGACGTGCTGCAGGTCGGTCTTCGCGGCCAAGTGTATGGCGAGGATGATTTTGATTTCGCGCGCGAGCACAAGGTCAGAATGGTGACCGCGGAAGAATTCCACAAGAAAGGGATGGCCCCCGTTCAGAGGCACATGCGCGCGTTTCGCGGCAAGCCAGTGTACGTCACGCTCGACATTGACGCCGTGGATCCGGCGTTCGCTCCGGGGACGGGAACGCCACAAGTCGGTGGACTGACGAGCATGCAAATTCTGGAGCTGGTTCGCGCCTTGCGCGGGCTCAACATCGTGGGCTGCGACCTTGTCGAAGTCTCGCCACCCTATGACAACGGAGAAATTACTTCGCTACTGGCCGCCAATCTTCTCTTTGAGTTGCTCTGCGTTCTTTAATGACCACCCTCGCGCGCAAACTTCGCCTACACGACTATTTCGCTCTCGCTTTCGGGACCATGATCGGCACCGGCTGGCTCATCCTGATGGACGATTGGCTTGGCCGTGGCGGCCCGCTGGGAGCGATCCTCGCGTACATCCTCGGTGGAATCCTCCTGTTGCCCGTGGGCTATGTTTACGGCCAATGGGTACAGCGCCTTCCTGACGCCGCCGGCGAAGCCGCCTACACCGCGCAAGTTTTTTCTCCCGCCGTAAGCTACTTCACGGGATGGATGATGCTGCTTGCGTATTTTATCGTTTGCCCCTGGGAAGCTGTGGCTCTCGGAAAAATCGCAGCTTACATTTTTCCTTCCCTCGATACGCTCCAGCTTTATTCCATTGCTGGACACCCGGTTTTTCTGCCGCGGCTCATCCTCGGAATCGCGCTCACTTTGCTTTTAGCCATCATCAATTATCGTGGCATTCGCCTCAGCGCCAACTTCCAGAAAACTGTGACATCCACGGTCTTGCTTCTTTTTCTTTTGATGGTCGGCATCAGTGTCGCTCGTGGAGCACCTGTCAATTTTCATCCCGTATTTTCCGCGGCGCCATTCGCTTCGATCCTTCTCACCCTGCAGATTGTGCCGTACTTCATGACCGGGTTCGAATCCGTTCCCAAGTATGCGGAAGAAGCCAATCCCGAATTTCGTCCCAAGAGTTATATGAAGGCTATCGCCATGGCCTTAGGCGTCGGCGCGATCTTCTACGCGCTCTCTATAGCTGCTGTAGCCTACATTGCGCCGTGGCAGAGCCTTCTTGGCAGGCGTTTTGCCACTGCCATTGCGTTCGAACAGGGGCTTGGCGCGCGCTGGCCAGTCCGCCTGATTCTCATCATGGCACTGTTCGGGCTTTTCCAATGCTTCAACGGCAACTTTGCCGCTTCCACGCGTTTGCTATTTGCCTACGGCCGCCGCGGAACGATTTATCCGCGCTTCGGTACGGTCCACAAAAGATTTCTCACGCCCTCCGTCGCGGTAGTAGGAATCACCGTGGGAACCCTGGTTGGACTCTTTCTCGGCGATGCCCTGCTAGTTCCCGTGACTGAGGTCGGCTCTATGGCCTCCGCGTTGGGATGGTTCGCGGCTTGCCTATCGTTTTGGTTCGTGGAGAAGCGCGTGCCAGTGCGGATCGTGACGGGGATGGGGATTGCCGTTTCTTTGCTACTCATTCTGATGAAGGTTCTTCCCGTATTCCCCGGACACTTTTCTCCTGCCGAATGGACCGCCTTTGGCATCTGGGTGGCCCTCGGGTTTGTCCTGCGATCCGTGAAATAGAGTGCAAAACTATTCGCCAATCTTCGATAACGGCGAAGAAGAAATCAACTTCCGAACTGATGTGGGATTCGGGGGAAATTCACGCCTGATGTATACTTTTCAAGGCGAAACCATTCGCCATCCATGATTCCATTTCTCCATCTAGGGCCGCTCTCGATACCAACTTATGGGCTCATGGTTGCCACAGGACTGCTGGTCGCTGCGTATTTATTACAGGCGGATATCAACCGACACCGCGCGCAATTCATCAAGCGCGGCTACTTAAAGACCGAAGATAAAAGAAATTATGGTGACGAAGCATTTCTCATTATCGGAATCATAGGGGTCGGCGGCCTGGCAGGCGCGCGGCTTTACAGTGTGCTCGAAAATCCGCGTGAGTTAATTGCCAATCCGGCAGTGCTGATCAGTCGATATGGATTTACCTGGTCGGGCTCGGTTCTTACGACGATCGTCGCAATGGCATTCCTGGCGCGGCACTTTTACATTCCTGTGCTGGAATTCATGGACCTTTGTGCGCCGCCGGCGGCGCTCGGCTACGCGATCGGGAGGATTGGATGTTTATTGTCGGGAGACGGTGATTACGGCGTGCCCACAAGTCTGCCGTGGGGCATGAGTTTTCCAAACGGCATCGTACCGACAACGGATCGCGTACACCCCACGCCGATTTACGAGTTTCTTGCCGGAGTGATCATCGCGGCGTATTTGTGGCGCATGGCTACGAAAGCAGTCAACGGCGCGGGTTCCCATGGCGAAATAATCAGTAGCTACCTCATCTGGACCGGGGTCGCGCGTTTTCTGGTTGAGTTCATTCGCATCAATCCAAGAGTATTTTACGGCCTGACCAATGCGCAGGTGGTAAGCCTTCTCTCCATCGTGGCAGGCGCTATCCTGTTATTGCGTGTTAGAAACCGTCTACCGGCCCGCAAGGAAGAAAATCGCATCGCGGGGCGTGCTGGCTAGCGGGGGGACTCTCGCGGGGGAGGCATCTCGCGGCGCTGTAGGAAGGCCTTCTTCGGAGACGCTCTGGCCATTTGGGATGGAGAATCAACCTCATTTATTTCTAATTTCCTTGTTCGTGGCCCTTAGGTTCCTTGACGGATTCCGTCTGTCCATATAGAACCAATAGCAAGACAAACGCTGCGTTCAGGGACTCAGCGTTTATTCGCAGGCACAGCCCTTGTGCCTAAACGGGGATGGGGGGATCTATGACGTTTCTTCGAAGCATCGCTGTCTTTCTATTTGTATTTTGTGCATTTGGCATCGCGTCCGGGCAAACTCAAGAAGGCCGCATTCTGGGCACCGTGACCGACCAAAGCGGCGGCCTCGTGAAAGGCGCGCGTGTGACCATCACCAACGTGGACACCGGAGTCGCGCGAACGCTCGAGACCAACGAAGCGGGCGATTACGTCGCACCCAGCCTGCCACCAGGCCCGTACAAACTCGTGGTTGAGGCGACAGGGTTCAAGAAGGTCGAGCGCGGCGGAATCCGGCTCGAAGTGGCGAAGGACATTCGTCTGGATATGACGATGCAGCCGGGAAGTGTGTCGGAAGTCGTCGAAGTGACCGAGCAAGTGCCGCTGGTGGAGACCACCAACGACACGCTGGGCGGAACTTTCGCCAACAAGTCCATCAACGATCTTCCGCTGAATGGCCGCGATTTCCAGAATCTCGTGGTCTTGAGGCCGGGTGTGCAGAGGAGCAGCGGCGGCGGCTTCCTATCGATCAGCTCCAACGGCAACAGGCCCGAGGACAACAATTTCATCGTAGACGGTACGGATAACAACGACCCTTATTACGCGACGACTGTTATCAACGCCGAAGGCGTTCAGGGAACTCCAGGCAGCATTCTTCCCATCGATGCGATTCAAGAATTCAACGCGCAGGAAAACCCGCCGGCAGAATATGGCTGGAAGCCAGGAGCGATCGTAAACCTGGGCATCAAGTCCGGCACGAATGACGTCCACGGAACGGCTTACTTATTCGAGCGGAACAACGCCTTCGACGCGCGCAATTACTTTAACCCCGCCCCTGATCCAATGCGTGCGTTGCGCCAACACCAATTTGGCGGGAGCATTGGCGGACCGATTATCAAGAACAAGACTTTTATTTTTGGCGCGTACGAGGGGATTCGTGCCCTCGTGGCGAATTCGGAGACACTGAACAGCCCCTCCACAGTCACTGCGGGAGGGGATTCGAGCGTAAGTATCCCTGATGCAGTTGCCAGTGTGCAGGCCGCCTGTGCATCAATTCCCGGTACCTGCGGTGTAAACGGGCTGAGCACGACTGTAGCATCCCTCTACCCTGCTAACACCAGCGCCACCAACCAATTAAACCTCGGATTTCCCAATCACAATCGGAACGACAACTTCATTATCAAGGGTGACCACCACATAAACGAACGCAACAGCTTGTCCGCGCGCTATTTCTTCGGCGACAGTCTGCAGATCGAGCGTGACATCCCCGTGCTGAGGGCGCAGTGGCAATCCTCTTCCCAGCTCCGTGCCCAGGTCTTCGGCTTGAATTACACCTGGGTGCCCAATTCGCGCTGGGTGAACGAAGCACGATTCGGTTACGATCGATTCTGGCAAGCCATCCTAACGGTGGATCACGCTGCGAATCCCGCGACGGTATATGGAATCAACACGGGAGTAACCGACCCTGTCAATTTTGGAATGCCGGAAATCGATGTGGACGGCTTCAATCCACTCGGCGGCAATCACGGCTGGCCCTTGCTGACCACTCCCAACCAGACCTATCAAGGACTGGATAACATTTCGTATACTCGCGGAAAGCACACCTTCCGATTCGGCGGGGAATTCCGCCACGGGATCACCGACAACACACGCGACCGGTACGGGAAGGGGCGTGTCCGCTTTGCAGGCAGTGAGCTGTCTACATTGTGCGACTGTCTGCCTGGTGGCCGCGCCAGCACAGCATTGGAAGATCTTATCGCGGGTCTGCCGCGCGGAACGGAAACCGGAAAGACCGGCGGCCGCATTTTTATCGGCAATTCCTCGCGTCATGTCTCGATTAACTCGTTCGGCGGTTTTTTTCAAGATGACTGGCGCGCGACGGCGCGGCTGACCGTCAATGCAGGCGTGCGCTATGACCTGAATACAGTCATCAAGGAGAGCCAAGACCGGCTGGCCAATTTTGACCCCGTGACCGGCATCCAGCAGGTGGGTCATGGAATCGGTGCGCCGTACAACGGTGACCACAACAACTTCGCACCGCGTTTGGGAATCTCCTGGGATGCGTGGGGGCACGGCAAGACGGTGGTCCGCGCCGGTGGCGGCGTGACCTATGAAATTCCGCACCTGTCGTTGTTCCTGGGACAGAACGGGGTTGAGAATGCCTCGACTGCGGGGCTGAACGTGATTCCGACGGCGGCTTCCACGGGAATCCCCGGCGCAAACGGGACGATTGCGGCTTCCGCCGTCAACTTAACAGGCAACTTATTGAACTGGTCTGTTGCCGGGCCTGTGTTCCAGCCCACGATCAACTGCGACCCGACGACTGGGGGCACTCCGTGCGACATCCTGGCCGTTTCCCGAAACCTGCGAACACCTTATGTGATGACTTGGAACCTAAACGTACAACAACAGCTGACGCCGACCACCTCGCTGCAGGTGGGTTATGTGGGCAACCGCGGCGTCAAGCTCTATGGTGTCCGGGATATCAACCAAGTGAATTTTGCGAATGACGACGGGAGCGAACAGCTCGGTCGTCCCTTTACAGCGAACTGTCCTGTTGCGCAGGGCGGCCTGGGGCTAGGTGGACCGTGCTTCCCCTTCCTTGAATTCGTCAACTTCCTCGATAATGGGTACACGTCCATCTACCACGGGTTGCAGGTGACGCTGACGCAGCGCTCGTGGAAAGGCCTGAACTTCGTTGCTGGGTACACTTGGGCGCACTCAATTGATGACGTATCACTTAATCGTGGACAACAGCCGCAGGACAGCACGCGTCCTGATTTGGAGCGCGCCAGCTCGGACAGCGACCTCCGGCATCGCTTAACGTTGGCTCTAACCTACGAGGTACCTTCGAGAAAGGGCTACGGGCACTTGCTCGAAGGCTGGCAGCTCAACTCCATCGTGACCATTCAGGGTGGTTTGCCGTGGAACCTCATCGATGGAAACATCAACGGAAGCGATAGTAGCGGAACCGGAGAATTCGCTGACCGCTGGAATATCATTGGCAATCCGGCGAATATCAAGCCCTCTATCACTGGAATTCCGTTCTTTGACTTTACGACCCCCCAAACCAGTCCACAGGTATGTGTCGACCATGCCGACATTACCCAACTCGCGCCTAAAAGCGTCGTACCCGGAGGGGCGGGCCTGGGCTGTTTCATCGAAAACGGCACAATCCTAGTGCCGCCGAACTTTGGCACCTTTGGCAACATCGGCCGGAATCCCTTCCGTGGACCGCGGCTGGACAATTTGGACTTCTCCGTCGTCAAGACGACCAACCTGAACGAGCGTGTGAGTGTCCAATTGCGCGCGGAGTTCTTCAATTTCCTCAACCACCCGCACTTTGCGAACCCGAATACCCAAGGCCTGGTTGATCCTTCCGATCCGACTTCCTTTGGTTTCATTTTCAACACACCAGACGTCGCGGCGGCAAATCCGGTGATCGGCACGGGCGGTCCCCGGAACATTCAGCTCGGATTGAAGTTCCGCTTCTAGCAAAACATTCTGTTCAACAATTGAAACAGGCCGGGACCCTAGATCCGGCCTGTTTTTTTAGGCGTGAATTCAGTTCGATTCTTGTTGATTGTTTATGGCTCTTGCTTGTAGATCTTTCCTTCTTTCATCACAAACTTTACGTTTTCAAGAACTCGGATGTTTTCGAGAGGATCTCCCAAGACTGCGATGATGTCCGCGTACTTCCCGAGTTGGAGGGAGCCGAGCAAATTCGACTTCCCCAGCAAATCCGCAGCGTTGCTGGTGGCGGACTGGATGGCTTGCATCGGCGTCATGCCGTACTTCACCATGAACGCGAACTGGCGGGCATTGATGCCATGCGGGCAGACGCCTGCATCCGTGCCAAAAGACATCTTCACGCCGGCGCGAACGGCTTTCGTGAAATTTCGCCGCTGAATCTCGCCCAGGTCACGGTCGTGCACAAGAAAATCCGCGGGCGTCTTATTTTCCTTGACTGTATCCTGAATGCATTCCTCATCGTAGATATCCATGTCCAGGTAAGTGCCATGTTCCTTCGCGAGAGCGATACCCTCGTCGTCAATCAGCGTGGCATGTTCGATCGAAGCGACTCCCGCGCGGATGGCGTTCTTGATCCCCTCGGCGGCATGCGCATGTGCCTCGACGCGCAGCCCAAAATTGCGGGCTTCGTCCACTGCGGCCTGCAACTCTTCCGGAGTGAACTCAATCGATTTTGGATTGCTTCCATGGGTGAGCACCGCACCCGTCGAGAGAATCTTGATGTGATCGGCGCCACGATGCGCAAGCAGACGAACTTTTTGCCGTACCTCCCACGGACTGTTCGCTTCGCCGTAGTGCAAATCCCAAGGCAGCTGAATGTCCGGCGCGAGACCAGTCATCGCGCCTGCGCCCTCGCTGATCGTGATGTACGCACCGGCAACGAACATGCGCGGCCCAATCACAATCCCGTTGGCGATGGCATCGCGCAGAGCGACGTCGTTGAAAGCGCGATATACGCCGACGTCGCGCACGGTGGTGAATCCCGCAAGCAGCGTCACGCGAGCGTTTGGGATGGCCGCGTAAGCGGTTTCGGCAGAGGTTCTTTGCAGGACATGGAGAGGCTCAGGGTCGCCCATGTCTGCGAGATGCGTATGACAATCAATCAGTCCGGGAAGCACGGTCATTTTCGAGAGATCGATCACCGTCGCTCCGGCAGGAACAGGCAGATTCTCGCCGACCGCCTCTATCTTGCCGCCACGCACCACTATCATCTGATTCGTTTGCAATCGGCCGGCATCCACGTTCACAAGTTTTCCAGCGCGAATAACGATAACTTGTGAAGCGGGAACTGTTTGTTGGGCGGGGGAAACTCCTGCAGAAACGATCAGCAACAAAACAAGGCAGGCGGGTTGCTTAGGCACAAAAGTCCTTTCGAGGTGTGCGATGCAGACCAGACTCTGAACACTATTACAGATCGAGTTAGCGCATCATACTCTTCCGCAGAGCTTACTTCAATTTGGAGAACTCTCATTCACGCGCGCAAAAAAAGTCCCCGGACGGAGACTTCCGGGACTTGCGGGCTAGGACTGTTGGCAAATGTTAGAGCATCTGCCGCAAAACGTATTGCAGAATTCCGCCGTGATGGTAGTAGGAGACCTCTTCCGGCGTATCCGCGCGCGCAATGGCCGTAAAGGTTTTTATCTTCCCGTCCGCCGACTTAGCGCGTACCGTGACGTGCTTTTTGGGTGAAAGTGAGGCGACGCCTTCGATTTCAAAGATTTCGTGACCCGTTAAGCCCAGCGTTTCGCGGTTCTCTCCCGCGTTGAATTCCAGCGGCAGCACGCCCATGCCGACCAGGTTGCTCCGGTGAATGCGTTCGTAGCTTTCTGCGATGACGGCGCGCACGCCGAGCAGCCGCGTGCCCTTGGCCGCCCAATCGCGCGACGAACCCGAGCCGTACTCTTTTCCCGCGATGACTACCAGCGGAACACCGGCCTCGCGATATTTCACGGCGGCATCATAGATCGACATCTTCTCGCCATCCGGAAGGAACAGCGTCCAGCCGCCTTCGGTGCCTGGGGCTAGCTGATTGCGGAGCCGGATATTCGCAAACGTTCCACGCATCATGACTTCATGATTCCCGCGGCGTGCTCCGTAAGAATTGAATTCATGCGGCCTCACGCCATTGGCGATGAGATGTTTCCCGGCCGGCGAATCAATCGGAATCGAGCCCGCTGGCGAAATATGGTCGGTGGTCACGCTGTCGCCCAGAATGGCCAGCACTTTGGCCCCGCGAATGTCCGCCAGCGCCGGAGGCGTTTTCGGCATGTTGTCGAAATACGGCGGCAGCTTGATGTAGGTCGATTTCGGGTCCCACTTGTAGATATCGCCTTTCGGAATGGGCATGGACTTCCAGTGTGCGTCGCCCTCGAACACTTCGCTATACTGCTTGCTGTATTGCGCTGAAGTTACGGAAGTGCGAACGGTCGTTTCGATTTCTTGTGGCGTCGGCCAGATGTCTTTCAGGTAGACCGGCCTGCCCGCCGAATCGTTGCCCAGTGCTTCGGTCGTGAGGTCCATATCCATTCGCCCCGCAAGAGCGTAAGCGACGACCAACGGCGGCGAGGCCAGGTAATTGGCGCGAACCAGCGGATGAATGCGGCCCTCAAAGTTGCGGTTGCCGCTGAGAACGGCGACAGCGATCAGATTGTTATCCTTAATGGCGGAGCCGATGGCCTCCGGCAGCGGACCGCTGTTGCCGATGCAGGTCGTGCATCCGTAGCCGACAAGGTGAAAATTTAGTTTCTCAAGATATTGTGTCAATCCTGCGGCCAGCAGGTAATCCGTCACGACTTTCGAACCAGGAGCGAGGCTCGTTTTCACCCAGGGCTTCACGTGCAAGCCGCGCTCTACCGCTTTCTTCGCCAGCAAGCCCGCTCCCAGCATCAGCGAGGGGTTTGAAGTATTGGTGCAGCTGGTGATGGCCGCGATGACCACTGAGCCGCTGGAAAGGTCAAACGAATCGCCGTTATTCCGAACGGCAACTTGCTTGGCTGTCGTTCCTTCCACAACTTTTGAGAAGGAAGATTTCGCCTGGCGCAGCGCCACGCGATCCTGCGGGCGCTTGGGCCCGGCAACGGTGGGCTCGACCGTCCCCAGATCCAGTTCCAGAGTGTCATTGAACATTGGAGCAGGCGTCTCATCTGTGCGGAAGAGCATCTGCTCTTTGCAGTAGGCTTCGACCAGAGCGATCTGTTCCGCCGAACGCGCGGTGAACTGTAGATAAGCGAGTGTTTCCTTATCGACGGGGAAATAGCCCATGGTCGCGCCATACTCGGGGGCCATATTCGCAATCGTCGCGCGGTCCGGAACACTCAGCGTGGAGAGACCTGAACCATAGAACTCCACGAATTTTCCGACTACGCCTTTCTTGCGCAACATTTCCGTTACGGTCAAAACGAGGTCAGTCGCGGTCGCGCCAGCGCTTAAACGCCCATGCAGGCGGAAACCAACGACTTCAGGAATGAGCATCGAAGAAGGCTGGCCGAGCATAGCCGCCTCTGCTTCGATCCCGCCGACGCCCCAGCCGAATACTCCCAGGGCGTTGACCATGGTCGTATGCGAATCCGTGCCCACCACCGAATCGGGATAGGCCTCAAACCGATTGCCGCAAGGCATCGCGCAAACAACTCGCGCGAGGTATTCCAGGTTTACCTGGTGGCAGATGCCGGTGTCTGGTGGAACGACCTTGAAATTTTGAAACGCGGTCTGTCCCCATCGGAGAAACGCGTAGCGCTCGACGTTGCGCTGAAACTCCAACTCAGCGTTCAACCCGAAAGCGTTGACGCTGCCAAAATTGTCGACTTGCACGGAATGGTCGATGACCAGCTCGGCAGGGAACAGCGGATTGATTCGCTTCGGGCTCCCGCCCATGCGTTGCACTGCTTCTCGCATGGTGGCCAGGTCCACGATCGCCGGCACGCCGGTGAAGTCCTGCAGCAATACGCGCGCGGGCATGAAGGCAATCTCTTTTTCCGGAGCGCCGGGCCGCCAGCTTGCTAGCGCGCGGATGTCGTCGGCATGCACAAAGCGGCCATCCTCGCAGCGCAGCAGATTCTCGAGAAGTATGCGCAGGGAAAAAGGAAGTTTCGCCAGGTCGGCGACGCCCTGCTTTTCCAGGAATTCAAGCCGGTGAATATCGAAGTTCTGAGCGCCGACGTTCAGCTTGTCGCGTGTGCGGAAAGAATTGCCCGCATTGATGGCCATTCTTACAGTCCTTTCGCCTTGATGCGTAACCCTCTATGATAACCGAAATTGAATCCGAGCGCCGCGCAGCTATACTGGTACAAGCGTGAACATCGTTCTCATTTCGACCTACGAGCTGGGGCGGCAGCCCTTCGGTCTAGCGTCGCCTGCGGCTTGGCTGCGGAAGCGTGGCCACGCTGTCGTCTTGCTCGACCTTGCCCGGCAGTCATTGAATGAGATTGCGATCGCCGATGCCGAGCTCATCGCCATCTATTTGCCGATGCATACAGCCACCCGGCTGGCCGCACAGCTCATTCCCCATCTGCGCAAACAGAATCCCCACGCGCATCTCTGCTGTTATGGCCTGTACGCCCCCATGAACGTTGAGTATCTTCGCGCTCTCGGCGTAACCACTATTCTCGGAGGCGAATTCGAAGAAGCCCTTGCGCAACTTGCGGAGCACCTCGCCGCAAACGGGACGCAGGCACCTGCGCAGCCATCGGACTCCCTGATCTCCATGGCCCGGTTGCAGTTTGAAGTCCCCGATCGCTCGGGAATGCCTGCGATGGAAAAATATGCGCATCTCATCGTTCCCGGGGATGGCTACCGCATCGTTGGTTCAACGGAAGCAAGCCGCGGTTGCAAGCATCTTTGCCGTCATTGCCCAATCGTGCCGGTTTACAAGGGACTGTTTCGAATCGTCAGTAGGGATGTAGTGCTCGAAGATATTCGCCGCCAGGTGACCGCCGGGGCGCAACACATCACCTTCGGCGATCCGGATTTCTTCAACGGCATTCGTCACGCCATGGAACTCGTGGAAGCATTTCATCGCGAATTTCCCGCCGCAACCTATGACGTGACCATCAAGATCGAACACTTGCTCAAATATGTGCAGAATTTGCCTACCCTTCGCGATACTGGCTGTCTCTTTGTAATCAGCGCGGTCGAGTCCGTCGATGATGCCGTGCTTGGTTTTCTGGATAAGGGACACACGCGCGAAGATTTCCTTCGCGTCATAAAAATCTTCCGCGAACTCGGCATGACGCTCCATCCTACTTTCGTGCCTTTCATGCCTTGGACAACCTTGGATGGCTACCTGGATTTGCTGCGCGTGATCGCGGAACAGGGCGTGATCGAAAACGTCGCGCCCATTCAGCTTGGTATTCGTTTGCTTATCCCGGAAGGCTCGCAAATGTTGGAACTGGAAGAGGTGCGTCAACTGATTGAGCCATTCGATCCCCAGTCGCTTGCGTACCCTTGGAAGAACACCGACCCGCGCTTGGACGCTCTCAGCGAAACCGTACAGAAGACCGCTGCCGAGGCGGAGCGCCAAGAAGAGTCGCGGTCAGCTACATTCGAACGCATCTGGAAGGCCGCTCACGCTGCGGCTGGATTGCCTGCTCTGCAACTCAACCTGTCGGCGCGGTCCCAGGTAAGCGTCCCGTTCCTCAGCGAGCCATGGTACTGCTGCGCGGAACCGACTCAGGATCAGTTGGTCTCCATCGTCGCGCCCAAGCCTCTCGTAAAAAACGCCGTCGCAAGCGCCGAAGGCTTTGTCTGACCACTGCCTGGAAATCGCACTACGAATGACGTATTCACCAAAACGCTTGCTCCTTTTCACCGCGAAACTGGGTTACCAGACGCGCAGCTTCGAGGAAGCCGCGCACAAGCTGGGCGTTCAACTTGTTTACGTTACCGATCGATGTCATCAGCTCGAAGATCCCTGGGGCGATCAAGCCATCGCCGTGCATTTTGAAACAGCGGAGACGGCCGCCTACACCGTCATGGAAGCGGTTCGCGGCCGGGATGCCAGCGGGATTCTTGCGCTTGGTGACCGGCCCGCGGCTGCCGCCGCTTATGCCGCGCGCGGTCTGGGGGTGCATCACAATCATCCTGCCGCAGTCGAAGCCTGCCGGAGCAAGCTGCGCATGCGGGAAGTCTTTCGAGATGCTGGGCTGAACGTCCCATGGTTTCGTAGTCTTCCCATAATTCCTACTCCCGAGCCGGCACTGCTGGGGCTTTCCTATCCCTGTGTGCTGAAACCACTTTCGCTTTCGGCCAGTCAGGGTGTGGTGCGCGCGAACAATCGCGACGAATTCCTCGCCGCAGCCGCACGTGTGCGCCGGTTGCTCCAATCCCCGGAAATTCTTGCCACTCGTGAAGCGAATCTCGATCACCTGCTCGTCGAAGGATACATACCGGGAAGGGAAGTCGCGGTTGAAGGGCTTCTCACCGATGGCGAGTTACGCATACTGGCGATCTTCGACAAACCCGATCCACTCGAAGGGCCGTACTTCGAAGAGACAATCTATGTCACGCCTTCACGGCTTCCCGAATCCGCGCAACAAGCCATCGAGAATTGCGCGAGAGACGCAGCGCGCGCGTTGGGTCTTTCACACGGACCAATCCACGCCGAGTTTCGCATCAACGATAACGGCGTGTGGCCGCTCGAAGTTGCTCCCCGCCCGATCGGCGGTCTTTGCGCCCGATCCCTGCGATTTTCTTTTGACGCGGAGGCCGAACCAATCGGACTCGAGGAGCTGCTTGTTCGTCACGCACTGGAACTCCCTGGATGGAATTCCCCTCGCGAGCTAACCGCCTCGGGCGTCATGATGATCCCCGTTCCAAAAAGCGGCATTCTGGAAGCAGTCTCCGGAGAAGAGGCCGCCCGTTCGCTTCCGGACATCACCGAATTGACGATCACCGCGCGCTTGCACGATGCCATTGCCGCGTGGCCCGAGGGTTCAAGCTATCTGGGATTTCTTTTTGCGCGTGCAAACACACCGGAAGGCGTTGAGCGGGCGCTCCGCAAAGCCCACGAAAAACTGGCATTCAAGATTACGCCGAGCCTGCCCGTCGAACATCCCGCGACCCGCCGAATGACAAACCAGGGGAACTAACCCTTTGCTTTTGGCGCGACATATCCTTCCGGCAACTTAGCGCCTTCGCCAAAGAAAAACTGCTCCA
>WNFR01000504.1_pt1 | contig 39627 bp, 38 predicted proteins | sample 5400221 | NCBI WGS metagenome assembly WNFR01 (sample SAMN13153357, study PRJNA577476) | soil metagenome | isolation source: 40 cm soil under Madrone tree | place: USA:California | collected 2016-06-14 | reverse complement strand
CTATGGCGACGGCGTCAACATCGCCGCGCGGATCGAGGCGCTCGCCGATGCCGGCGGGGTGTTCGTCTCTAATACGGTGCATGACCACGTGCGCGACCGGCTGCCCTTCGCCTTTGAGGATCTGGGCGAGCAGCAGGTCAAGAACATCACCCGGCCGGTGCGGGTCTACCGGGTCCTGCCGGAAAGCCCCCACCCTAACCCTCCCCCGCATGCGGGGGAGGGAAGCGCGCGCAGCGCGCGGGTGGGGGCTGCCGAAGCACCAGCGCTGCCTCTCCCCGACAAGCCGTCGATCGCGGTGCTGCCCTTCGCCAATATGAGCGGCGATCCGGAACAGGAATATTTCGCCGACGGCATGGTCGAGGAGATTATCACCGCGCTCTCCCGCATCCGCTGGCTCTTCGTCATCGCCCGCAATTCGAGCTTCACCTACAAGGGCCAGGCCATCAACGTGAAGCAGGTCGGACGTGAGCTCGGCGTGCGCTATGTGCTCGAAGGCTCGGTCAGGAAGGGCGGCGGGCGGGTGCGCATTACCGCGCAACTGATCGAAGCGGAAACCGGCGCGCATCTCTGGGCCGACCGCTTCGACGGCTCTCTCGAAGACGTATTCGACTTGCAGGATCAAGTCGCTACGGCGGTCGCCGGGGTGATTGAGCCGACCTTGCAATTGGCAGAGGTGGAGCGCGCCTCCCGGCGCCCGACCAACGACTTGGCCGCGTACGATCTTTATCTACGCGCATATGCAACGATGCTGTCCCCGGCGCGGAACATTCCCGAGGTGTTGCGGTTGCTCGACGCGGCGATTTCGCGCGATCCTGACTTTGGGCCGGCGCTCGCCTGGGCGGGCATCTGCCACATCTGGATCGACTCGGTGGACGCGATCGGCGGTTGCACTGACCCGGAGGGCAACCGTCGCAAGGGATTGGAGCGCGGCCGCCGGGCTCTGCTGGTAGCGCGGGATGACCCCGCAATTCTCGCCAACGCCGCCTTCGCACTTGCCTATCTGGGCGAGGACATTGGCGCGATGATAGCGATGGTCGATCGCGCGCTGTCGCTCAATCCCGGCTTCGCCCGGGGTTGGCATGCCAGCGGCGGCATCAGGCTGATAGCCGGTCAGCCCGACATGGCGATCGAGCATGTCGAGCGATCGCTACGCCTTTCCCCGCGTGCCCGGGTCGGTTGGGGCTTGCAGCTGATCGGCATCGCGCATTTCGCCGCCGCGCGTTTCGAAAAGGCAATCCCTCAGCTGCTTCTCGGGATCCAGGAGGATCCGAATTTCGCGACGTCCTATCGCTATCTGGCCGCCAGCTACGCCCATTTGGGACGGCTGGCCGAAGCGCGCGAAACCGTCGGGCAGCTGCGCGCGATCATACCTTGGATCGGGATAGACTCCCAGCTGCGGAACCCCCAGCAACACGAGCTGTATGAGTCGGGTCTGCGGCTGGCGACGGGCGAGGGATGACCCAGACGCGCCGTCTCGCCGCAATCCTGGCCACCGACCTGGCGGGCTATTCGCGGCTGATGGGGGCGGATGAGGAAGGCACGCTCGAACGCCTCAAGGCGCTGCGCCGCGAGCTCCTCGATCCGCAAATCGCCCTGCACCACGGGCGCATCGTCAAGACCACCGGTGACGGAATGCTGGTGGAATTTGCGAGCGTCGTCGATGCGGTGCGCTGCGCCGTCGAAGTGCAGCAGGCGATGCCCGAACGGGACACCGGCGTCGCGGCGGAGAGCCGCATCGAATTGCGCATCGGCATCAATCTCGGCGACGTGATCGTCGAGGGCGACGACCTCTATGGCGACGGCGTCAACATCGCCGCGCGGATCGAGGCCCTGGCCGATGCCGGCGGGGTGTTCGTATCCAATACGGTTCACGATCACGTCCGCGACCGGCTGCCCTTCCTCTTCGAGGATCTGGGCGAGCAGCAGGTCAAGAACATCGCCCGGCCGGTTCGGGTCTACCGAGTTCGTGACATTGGCGCCGCCGCCAAGGCGGCACCTGCACCGGTGCTTCCATTGCCTGACAAGCCATCGATCGCGGTGCTGCCCTTTGCCAATATGAGCGGCGACCCAGAGCAGGAATATTTCGCCGACGGCATGGTCGAGGAGATCATCACCGCACTCTCCCGCATCCGCTGGCTCTTCGTCATCGCCCGCAATTCGAGCTTCACGTACAAGGGCCAAGCGGTTGACGTAAAGCAGGTCGGCCGCGAGCTCGGCGTGCGCTACGTCCTCGAAGGCTCGGTGCGCAAGGCCGGCAACCGGGTGCGCATCACCGGCCAGCTGATCGACGCGATGACCGGCGCTCATCTCTGGGCCGACCGCTTCGACGGCTCGCTCGAAGACGTGTTCGAGCTTCAGGACAAAATCGCCGTCAGCGTTGCCGGAATCATCGAACCGGCATTGCAAGCCGCCGAGATGCGCCGATCCGCCGCGCGGCCGACGACCGACCTCACCGCGTACGATCTCTACCTGCGCGCGCTCGCGGCCTTCTATCCAATAACAAGAGAGCGGATTTTCGAGGCCCTGCGATTGCTCGAACAGGCGATCGCGATCGATCGGCATTACGGGCCGGCACTGTCCTGGGCAGCGATTTGCCACTGGCGGCTCGTCGAAAGCGGCTGGGCCGAAGCGCCGGAGGAAAGCCGCCGCATGGGCGTCGAACTTGCCCGGCAGGCGCTCCAGGCGGCACAGAACGACCCGGGCATCCTCGCCAACGCCGCGATTGTGCTAGCTCGATTCGGCGAGGATATCGGCGCCATGATCGGGCTGGTCGACCGGGCGCTGGCGCTCAACCCGAGCTTCGCCCACGGTTGGTATCTGAGCAGCGTTCTCAGGCACTGGGCCGGTCAACCCGATCTCGCAATCGAGCATGCCGAGACCTCGCTGCGGCTGAGCCCGCGCGAGCATATCGGTACGCCGCTATTGGTGATGGGCCAAGCCCATTTCTTCAAACGCCAGTTTGATGAGGCGGCATCGAAGCTGCTCCTGTCCCTTCAAGATCAGGCAGGCTCGCCCGTCGCGTACCGCTTTCTCGCCGCGTGCTATGCCCATATGGGGCGGCTCGACGAAGCACGTGCGACCGTCGCCCGGCTGCGCGCCATCACCCCACTGGTCGTGCCGAGCGATATCCCATGGCGCAACCCCGAGGACCGCGAGCTGTACCTGTCGGGCCTGCGCCTCGCGATCGGCGAGGAGGAATGAGCCAGACCCGCCGTCTCGCCGCGATCCTCGCCGCCGATGTGGCGGGGTATTCGCGGCTGATGGGGGCGGACGAGGAAGGCACGCTCGAACGCCTCAAAGCGCTGCGCCGGGAGCTCGTCGATCCGAAGATCGCCGAGCACCACGGCCGCATCCCCGGGCTTTGACCCGGGGACCAGACCACCGGCGACGGCATGCCGGTGGAATTTCCGAACATCGGCGATGACCGGGCGTGACTGGCCTGCCGCGCGAGCATTCCGGCAAGATCATCAACGCAGGTGGCGCGACCCCGATTGCGAGGCGACCTGACGTCGGATCTGAGCTATGCGCACCCGCTCGGCGGCTGCGCTGCTATCGACCTGACGCGGTCAAGGTGCCTCGGCGGCGAGCCTTCCGAACTCCTCCGGCGCGAAAGCCCTCACTGTAGTGGTCCGCGCATTGCCGGACGATGTTATGGCGACCGCCAACTTGGTCATCGCGTCGCCGTTGGGCATTTCGACGACGAGAGCGACATCGTATTGACCGGTTGTTACGTAGGCGCAAACCAGCCGACCACCCAATTTCGCGACGAGGTCCTTGGTGGCTTCGTATCGCTTCGGAGCGTCTTTTACTGCTTTCGCGCCTTGGTCGGTCCAATTCAGGAAGCACATGAATGTCGGCATCGAACACCTCCCCTTTCTGAAGCTGCGAATGCGCCCTGGCGGGGCGCGCGCAGGTCTCTCGGCTGCGCTTGCTCGCGCAGTCCGGCGACGATAATAGCGCTATGCCGCGTTTCGCGCATTCGAATTTAGCCTTGGCCAGAACCGTAGGGATGACCGCGCTCGCCCCGACGTAGTATGCTGTCGCCGAGGGTTGAGGCGCGCGGTCATGGCAGAGGAAAGCGTCGAACGGCGGCCGGCGGCGATCCTCGCCGCCGATGTCGCGGGGTATTCGCGGCTGATGGGGGCGGACGAGGAGGACACGCTCGAACGCCTGAAGGCATTGCGCCGCGAGTTCCTCGATCCGAATATCGCCGAGCATCACGGCCGCATCCCCGGGCCTGACCCGGGGACCAAGACCACGGGCGACGGCCTGCTGGTGGAATTCGTGAGCGCAGCCGCTGCGAGGCGCTGCGCCTGTCACCATATTGTCGCGCTCGACGGTAGCCTACAGTTATAACAAAGTTATACGAGGACGGTTGCGATGCGGGCGGCAGTGCGCAAATTGGGCAATTCGTCGGGTGTCATCATCCCAAAATCGCTGCTGAGCGAGATTGGCGCCGGGGTGGGTGATACGGTCGACATGACGTTGGAGGCGGGGCGGATCGTCCTTATTCCGGTAAAGCAGCGTGCACGGGCTGGCTGGACAGAGGCGTCGCAAAGCATTGCGGAGGCGCACGACGACACGCTGGTATGGCCCGAGTTCGGTAACATCGATGACGAAACCTTGATTTGGTAAGGCGGTCCCGCACACGCCCCCGCGGGACCACGGCGCCACCCGAGATTGCGGTTCTCCGCGGTGAAATTTGGCTCGCGGCGCTGGATCCGACAATCGGTGCAGAAATTCAGAAGACCCGTCCTTGCGTCATCGTCTCCCCGCCGGAGATGCACGAATTTCTGCGCACCGTCACGGTCGCGCCGATGGCCACCGGCAGCCACCCGGCGCCCTATCGCATTCCGCTCAGGTTCCGCGGCAAGGACGGACTGATCCTGCTCGATCAAATGCGGACGCTTGATAAGCAACGGCTCGTGCGTCGCCTCGGCGCCGTGACGGAGAGCACGCTCCGCCTGACCCTGGCGGTCTTGCGTGAGATGTTCGAAGAATAGGCTCACCCCAAGCGATGTATTACGAGGGGCAGATTCCGGTAGGGATCGCGCTTGAAGGGAGGCTGCCGCAGCCGATTGCTCGCTTCGGGGTAACGGCCCTGCAACAGGACATCGCAGTCGGCCATCGGCGGCTTCGATGAGGGAGGCGATCGTCATGTCGAGGTCAGGCCGCTCGGTGCTGTCTGATGATCTCCTGGAGCGGTGCGCTCAGCGCGCTGCCGCTTACGATCGGGAGAACCGGTTCTTTTTCGAAGATTTTGAAGAGCTGCGGCAAGCGAAATATCTGCTTTCGGCGGTGCCGAAGGAATTCGGCGGGTTGGGGTTGACCTTGGCCGAAATTTGCCTGGAGCAGCGCCGGCTGGCGCGGCGCTCCGCGCCAACCGCGCTCGCGACCAATATGCATCTCCTCGCCACCGGCGTTGCCGGCGATCTATGGCGCAAAGGCGACAAATCCCAGGCATGGATGCTCGAGGAAGCTGCCCGAGGCGCGGTATTGGCCTACGGTTACCCGGAGTCGGGCAACGTCGCCGCGAAATATCATTGCGTCGAAGGCGCCTTCCGGGCGGTCGATCTGGCAATGGACGTGTCGGGGGGCCGCGGAATGTTCAAGGGCGACGAGCTCGAACGGCTCTACCGCGATGCCCGCTGCGGCCGCTTTCACCCGGCGAACGCGATGACCGTGCACGAGGTCGTCGGCAAATCCGCGCTCGGCGTCCTCGGAGAGCCGGGATCCCGCTGGGGCTGACCGCCGTTGGGGGGCTGCGGGCGCCACGGCTCGCCGCTGATTGAGGGCGCCCATGGGTGCCCCTTTTCCAGGCGCGGCCTCTCCCGCTATGCTGAACCAATAGTCTCGTCACGGGAGGCGACGGCAATGGCACGCAACGGCAATCTTCCGATCACCGAGCGGATATTGGCAATTCGCGAGCGCTGGCATACCAAGCAGCACCCCTTCTTTCTCGCCTTTGGCAAAGGCAAACTGCCGCTGAAGGCGTTGGGCCGCTATCAGGCGCTGCACTATCATTTCGTGTCGCGGGCATTGGCGAGCTTCGGGATGCTCTATGCGCGCGGGTATCATTTCGAAGACGTGCGCAAGATGATCGCCGAGAACATCGCCGAGGAAGAAGGGCTGAAGGCGATCCCGGAACCCGGCCACGAGCCCCACGACCACAATGAACTGATCCTGCGTTTCTGCCGCGCCGCGGGTCTCACCGACGATGAGGTTCGCAATACGAAGATGCCGCCGGCCTGGTGGGCCCGCTCCCTCTACATGTATCACACGACCGCCAACGAGCCGGTCGGCGTCATCTTGGCGATGCAGACGACGCAGGAAGGGCAGATGCCCGGCCTCATCGGCGAGGTCCTGCTCCCTGCTTTCGAGAAGCATTACGGGTTCAAACGTACTTCCCCGGAGATCGAGTTCTTTACCGAGCACGACGCCGCCGATGTTGAGCACAGCCGCCGCCAGATCGAGTTGTGCGGCCGCCATCTGGGCACACCGGAACTCGAGGCGCGCGCCGAGCAGGTGGCTGAGGAGATCTGCGAACTGCGCTGGGCCTCGATCTCCGAGCTCTACCGCTCGGAAGTGTTGGGCGAGAAGGAAATCCTGCCGCCCGGCGTCGGGTAGCACCCTCACCCACCCAGCTCTGGCGAGCTGGGTCCCCCCTCTCCCGCGGGAGAGGGGCTTAGAGAATGCCCGCCTTGCAGCCCCTCTCCTGCACCGCGGGAGAGGGGGCCGAGCGCAGCGAGGCGGGTGAGGGTCAGCGCAGCGCGAGGAGGCAGGCGCGGGCGGCGGCGTCGAGGATCGCGTTCGAGTCGATGCGGTAGGCTTGGTAGAGGTCGGGGATCTCGCCCGATTGGCCAAAGCGGTCGACACCGAGCGGGACGATCGCGTTGCCGGCGACGGCGCCGAGCCAGGACAAGGTCGCCGGGTGAAAGTCCCCGACGGTGACGAGCGCGGCGCCCGGGCGCAGCTGCGCGAGGAGCTGCTCGGCCACGCCGATTTCGCCGCGGCCGCGGGCGGCGCGCCAGTCGCGGTGCAACCGATCGGGCGAGGTAATCGCCAGCACTCCCGCCTCCGGAATGTCGTCGGCCAGCTCTTGATGCGCGGCCAGCGCCTCGGGCGCGACCGCTCCGCAATAGGCGATCGCGAACTCAGCCCCCGGCCCCGGCTCACGCAGCCAATAGGCTCCGGCGATAATCGCCTCCGCCAGGTCGGGGGTGGTCGGTCGGCCGAGTTGCTCGATCGGCCGCGTCGACAGCCGGAAATAAACCGACTCGCCCGCCTCCCGCTGGATCTCCTCGAGCGCCCAACGGAAGAGGATCGCCAACTCGTCGGCGAAGGCCGGCTCGAAACTGACGAGACCCGGCTGCGCCAGCCCGATCAGCGGCTCGCCGACCGACTGGTGCGCGCCGCCTTCGGGAGCGAGGGTGATCCCCGAAGGGGTCGCCACCAGGATAAAGCGGGCATCCTGGTAGCAGGCATAGTTCAGCACATCGAGCCCGCGTTTGATAAACGGGTCGTAGAGTGTGCCGATCGGCAACAGCCTGGTGCCGAAAAGCGGCGCGGCGAGGCCGAGCGCCGCCAGCTGTAAAAATAGATTGCTCTCGGCGATGCCGAGCTCGATGTGCTGCCCCTGCGGCGACATCGCCCAGCGCTGCGCGGAGACGACTTTTTCCTCGCGAAACGTGTCGGCGCGCTCGGCGCGGTCGAAGATGCCCCGGCGATTGACCCATGGCCCGAGGTTGGTCGATACCGTGACGTCGGGCGAGGTCGTCACGATCCGATCCGCTAGCGCCGTGTCGGTAGCGGCAATGTCGCCCAGTATCCGCCCAAAGGCTTCTTGGGTCGAAAGCCGGGAGCCTCGGGGGATCGCCAGGTTCGGTGGCACCGCGATCCGGGGGGCATCGTGCCAGCGCCGGCCGGACCCGGCGAGCGGCAGCCTTTCGAGGAACGCAGAGAGCCGATCTGCCGGCAGGTCGAGGCCCGAGAAGAGATCCCACTCGGCACCCTCCGCCACTCCCATGCTGCGCTGGAACAACGCCATCTGGTCGCGGTTCATCAACCCGGCATGGTTGTCCTTGTGCCCGGCGAAGGGTAGCCCGTACCCCTTTATCGTATAGGCGATAAAGCAGGTCGGCCGGTCGTCGGCGACGGCGTGAAAGGCTTCGAGAACCGATTCCATGTCGTGGCCGGCGAGATTGGTCATCAGGCGCTGCAGCGCCTGGTCGTCGTGGTCGTCGAGGATGGCGCGGATCCCGGGATAGCGGTTGAGGTCGCGGTGGAGATGCTCGCGCCAGCCCTCGCCGCCCTTGTAAACCAGCGCCGAATAGAGCGAATTCGGGCAGGCGTCGATCCATTCGCGCAGATGATGGCCGTCGGGGCGGGCAAAGGCCGCTTCCAGAAGCCGCCCATATTTCAGGGTGACGACGCGCCAGCCCATCATCTCGAACATCGCGTCGATGCGCCCGAACAGGCGATCGGAAACCACCGCGTCGAGGCTCTGGCGGTTGTAGTCGATCACCCACCAGAGGTTGCGGACATCGTGCTTCCAGCCCTCGAGCAAGGCCTCGAAGATGTTGCCTTCGTCGAGCTCGGCGTCGCCGGCCAGCGCAATCATTCGGCCTGGCGGATCCTCGGTCGGCACCAAGTGCTTGAGGCGAAGATAATCCTGCCCGATCGAGGTGAACAAAGTCATCCCGACACCGAGGCCGACCGATCCGGTCGAGAAATCGACGGTTTCGCCGTCCTTGGTCCGCGACGGGTAGGATTGAGCGCCGCCGAACGCCCGAAAGCGCTCCAGCTTGTCGCGCGTCTGATGCCCGAGCAGGTATTGGATGGCGTGGAAGACGGGCGATGCATGCGGCTTGACTGCGACGCGATCCTGCGGGCGCAGCACGTCGAAATAGAGCGCGGTCATCAAGGTCGCCAGCGAGGCGCTCGACGCCTGGTGCCCGCCGACCTTGAGCCCGTCCCGGTTTGGGCGGAGATGGTTGGCGTTGTGGATCATCCAAGTCGACAGCCACAGTACCTTGCGCTCGAGCGCCCTGAGACACGCGAGCTTGTCCTGCGGCTCCGCCTCTTGCTCGGGGCCGTCTTCGCCCTCCAGGGCTTGCAGCATGTTCGGCTCCTGCTTCAAGCGGCCAGTCTAGCCGATCTCGATCCGGAAATCTTGGCGATACGCCGGCAGTCGATCTCGCCGGCAGTCCTGCTCCCTTTGACCCGGCAGACGCGAATGCTTACATAGTCTGATGCCGGAGGCTAACCGGCCAGCGAGGGAGCACCAGGCATATGGCCGAAGTGACAAGCGAGATCGAGGAGCGCCGGGTCGCCCTGACCGAAAATGCCGCGCGTCGGATCGCGATGCTTAAGGCTAAAGAAAGCGCCGAGAACGCTTTTCTACGGATCGCCGTCTCTGGCGGCGGCTGCTCCGGGTTCCAGTACGGACTCTCGTTCGACGACCAGCGCAACGACGACGATTCCGTCTTTGAGAAAGACGGTATCGCGGTCGTCATCGACGATGTCTCGCTGGGCCTGTTGAACGGTGCCGAGGTGGACTTCGTCGAGGATCTGATGGGCGCCTCGTTCCAGATCAAGAATCCGAACGCCGCCTCCTCCTGCGGCTGCGGCAATTCCTTCTCGGTCGGCTGAGCCTTGGCCCTCTTCCCGCTGTGAAGATAGCCAGCTGGAACGTCAATTCGGTCAAGGCGCGGCTGCCTCACCTCCTCGCCTTCCTCGAGGACGCGCAGCCCGATGTCTTGTGCCTGCAGGAGACGAAATGCCTAACCGCAGATTTTCCGATGCTGGAGGCGAAGGCCCTCGGCTATCACGTCGAGGCGATCGGACAGCGCGCCTATAACGGTGTCGCGCTGCTGTCGAAGCTTCCCCCCAGCGAGCTCGTCTGCGGCCTACCGGGCGATGCCGAGGACGAGCAGCCGCGCTATATCGAGGCGTCTTTTGGCGAGGTGCGGGTAGCCTCGGTCTATCTGCCGAACGGCAATCCCGTCGGCACCGACAAATTCACCTACAAGCTCGCCTGGATGGAGCGGCTGGTCGATCATACTCGTGACCTGTTGCGCCGCGAAATCCCGTTCGTGGTCGCCGGCGACTACAACATCTGCCCGGCCGACGACGATGTTTACGATCCGGTGGCGTTCCGCGACGACGCGCTGTGCCGGCTCGAGGCACGGGCGCGTTTCCGCACCCTCCTCTATCTCGGACTGACCGACGCTTATCGCGTCTTCCACCGCGAGCCGCACCGCTACACCTTCTGGGATTACCAAGCCGGGCGCTGGCACCGGGACGAGGGGTTGCGCATAGATCACCTGCTGCTGTCACCGCACGCGGCGGACCGGATCGCGGCCTGCGACATCGACAAGAAGCCGCGGGCCAAGGACCGCGCCTCGGACCACACGCCGATCTGGTGCGAGCTCGCGGTTTAACCTAACTGCCCTGCAGGAAACGCTCCGCCGCAGCGGCGAGCGTATCCTGCCCTTTCCTGAACGGCGCGAGCGGGACCAGAACCAGAGCACGGTCGCCTGGGCCCAGCGCGTCGAAATCGTCGGCGATTTCGAACTTGCCCCCTCGTGATACGGCGATCGGGATTAGGTTCTGTGGCAGGGTGCGCGGGAATTCCTCGCCGATGCCGATCTCGGCGATCGCGAACTCCTGACCGCCAAAGGCGACGCGTCCGCGCGACCCGGGGAACCGCGACAGCCCGACAAAGGCGGGAGCCGCGAGGGCGGCGGCCGAATAGGTCGTCTCGAATTCGAAATGCCGGGCGATCGATTCGGCAAAGCTCCCCTCGGCGATCCTCAGCACGATCGGCATCGTCGGATTGCGCGCGCGGGCGCCGAGCGCAATCTCAAGGTTCAAGGTGTCGACATTGGTCAACGCAATAAGACTATGTGCGGCGCCGAGATTGCACAGATCGAGCGTTGTATCTCGGCTCGCATCCCCGGTCAGCAGGTCGAAGTGCTGTTCGCGTGCCCTCTCGACGATCGTCGTATCGGGGGCGAGCTCGATGACGACCAGCCGCTTGTCGAGCGCGAGCAGCAGGTCGATGACGCCGGATCCGATGCTGCCGGCGCCGCAAACCACGATGTGTCCGCGGCGGTGCACAGGGCGGAGACCCTGCATCGTGACCCACTGCACCCGCGTCAGCAGCGAGGCGCCGAATGCGATGAAGAGACCGGTCAGCGTGATGCCGGCCAGCATCAGCAGCATCGCGGCGATGATGTCTGCAGGGTGGTTCCGGTCAGGCGTCACATCGCCGTAGCCGGTCGTCGTCATCGTTGTAACCACGAAGTAGACGGCGTCGAGCCAAGTGCCTGCGATGGCGGCATGGAAATACCAGGTTCCGACCACGAACACCGCCAGCGTTGCCACGGCGAGCCGCGCGAGAATCGGGTTGAGGCGCGGCGGATGGTGCCGCTCCCAGCTCAGTATCGACCATAGCCTTCGGCCGATCGCCGGGCGCGCCCGAGCGGCCGATCGCCGAAAAGCGCTGCCCTGCAGCTTTGCGATCTCACCGTATACGACGAGCTCCGCCCGACCCGGGAGGATCGCGTCTCGGGGGAGATCGGTAGCGCCGTCGACCGCGATGATGCGCGCCGCCAGCACCCGTTCGGCTTGGGCGATGGTGTCGCCTTCGACACCGGAGCTCTCGGCGACGCGCGTGGCGAAGCCGGTCAGCGGGCCGTCCGGCTCGGGAAATTGCAATCCACGAAAGCAGGTGGGGTCAATCGCCGCGGCAGCATATGTCGCGGCCGAGTGCCAGGCAAGCGACAGAACCGAGCAGTTCGCCAGGTTCTGCTCGATTTTGTGGGCGAGGGTCCGGTTGAACTGCCGCAGAACGATGCGGATCCGCGGATTGGCGTCGCGCGCGAGGAGTGCGGCATGCAGGTTGAGCTGGTCGTCGGGCGACAGGGCGAGAATCGTGACCGCGTGCCGTACGCCGGCGCGATCGAGCCCCTCGCCGCTATCCGGGCGGGAAGCGGTGATAAAGACCGCGCCGATGCCTTCCACCGCGCGAGCGAAGTCCGGATCTCGGCGCCAGAGCACAACGACCCGATGGCCTTGCAGCGCACAGAGCTCCTGGACCGTGCTGAGCGCGATCGCACCGCCGCCGATGACGATCATTACGGGATCGTCAGGCTCTGCCACCGCTGATTCCCTCAGCCCTCCTTACCCCCTGGATCGCCCGGATAAGCGTGTTGGACGCCCGCCCCATCTTCGACAATCCAACCGCCGGACGAGCCGTCCGGTGTGACCGCGCATGGGGCGATCGGCACCTTGCCGTAGCCTCCGGGAATGTCCAGCACATAAGTCGGCTGGCATAGCCCGGACACACGCCCGCGCAACGATCGCACGAGGCGCTGGCCGGTCGCGATGCCGGTGCGAAAGTGCGCAGTGCCGCGGGCAAGATCGGCATGATGAAGGTAATAGGGTTTTACCCGCATCGCGACGAGACGGCGGAACAAGGCTTCCAGCACCGCCGCATCGTCATTAACGCCACGCAGCAGGACCGTCTGCGAAAGAAGAGGAATCCCGGCGCGGGTTAACTTGAAGACCGCTTCGCGGGCTTTCGGAGCCAACTCGCGCGGGTGGTTCGCATGGATCACCACATAGACAGCCTTTTCCGCGGCTAGCGCCTGGACGAGGGCGCAGCTGACCAGGCGAGGATCGACCACGGGGACGCGCGTATGGAAGCGAATGACGCCGAGATGGGGAACCTGATCGAGCGTGCGGACGATGTCTGCGATGCGGCGCGGTGCAAGCAGGAACGGGTCGCCACCAGTGACGATCACCTCCCAGATCTGCGGCCGTTGACGGATATAGTCGAAGGCGCGCTCGAGCGCGGCGTGATCCAGCATCGCCCCCTTCTTGCCCACGACTTCGCGCCGAAAGCAAAATCGGCAATAGACCGGGCACAGCAGAGTCGGCTTCAACAAGACCCGGTCGAGATAGCGATGCACGATGCCGGGTACCGGCGACCAGCGCTCATCGCCGATCGGGTCTGGACGCTCTTCAGGGGTTGTGATCAGCTCCGCCGCGGTCGGGACGAACTGCGACGCTATCGGGTCGGCGGGATCGGCTCGATCCACCAGGTCCGCTACGTCCTGCGTCAGAGCAACGGCGTACTCCGCCGCGACGCGCCGGATCTCCTCGGTCCGGCCGGGCTCGACCAAGCCCGTGGCAACGAGATCGTCCGGACCTATGGCCACCCGCCTCGCGCCCTCGGGCATCACCTCGCCTCGCTCGCAGACTTGACCTAATCCGGTATCATATCAAGCACAGCTTCTCCATTATGGAGACGTTGCGCCAAAACAGTATGAAATCCTCTCAGCCATTCAACTAGTTCTTCCGGCGACTTAGTCGGCCTGATTTCATCATATTCGCTAGAGATAAACTCCATCACGGCACGCATATTCGGAACCTCGATTCCGCCGAATGGGTAATCGAACAGCGGATCGAAATAAAATCTGAAAGATCCTGTTCTCGTGGTCGGTTTCAGCCGAATTCTCTGGATCTCATTCAACCAGTTTCTCAGCTCTCGTCGAAAATGGTCCCGCAATTGCGGCGGGAAATCAAAACCGACGAGCTTGACGAGATGCTGGTTTATCGGGCGCGCCATCCCGATAACGATGTCCCTCGCAATCTTTTGCGGATAGGCCATCTCCATCAGTTGATCGATTTTCATCCTCGACTCGCCGACAAAGCAGGGGCGGGCGACAATCAGGCCGGCAACCGGTCATAAGCCGCCTTCAGGCGATCGCGGTCACGGGTCGCGTCCGCCTCACGCTCGCGTTGCTCCTCGATTACCTCCTCCTTGGCCTTGGCGAGGAAATTGGGATTGCCGAGCTTGGCAGCTATCTTGGCCAGCTCCCCATCCAGCTTGCCGATCTCCTTGCCCAAGCGCTCCCTTTCGCGTGTGAGGTCGACGACCTCGCCGAGGCTCAGGATCAACGTCGCGCCCTCGATAACGGCTTGGACCCCGCCCGAGGGAATCGCCTCGACCGCCTCAAACCGCTCCACCCGGGCTAAGCGAATGAAATGCTCACGGTGGCGTTCGACGCGCTGCGCCGCCAAGGGCTCCGCGTCCTTGATGAGAAGCGCTACCCTGACGCCGGGCGGAACGTTCATCTCTGACCGGAGAGCACGGATCGCCGAGATCGCCTGCACGACCCACTCCATCTCCGCCGAGGCCCCGGGATCGAGTGATTCGCGCGAGAAATCGGGCCACGGGGCGGTGATCAGCATCCCCGCCGGGTCGCCGGCGAGATGCTCCCATACTTCTTCGGTAATAAAGGGCATGATCGGATGTAGCAGGTGGACAATCCGACCCAAGATCCAAGCCGTGGTGGCTTGGGTCTCGGTCCGTCCCGCCGCGTCCTCGCCTTGCAGGATGGGCTTAGTGAACTCGATATACCAGTCGCAGAAGGTGCCCCATACGAAATGGTACAAGCGGCTCGCCGCCTCGTCGAAACGATAGGAATCGAGAGCGGCCGTAACCGCGACGGCGCAGTCCGAGGCCGATGTAGCGATCCAGCGGTTGACGGTGAGCCGGCAATCCGCTGGAGCGAATTCGGAGACGAGCGCGCACCCGTTCATCTGCGCATAACGTGCCGCGTTCCACAGCTTGGTCGCAAAATTCCGGTAACCCTCGACCCGGCTTTCGGAGAGCTTGATGTCACGCCCGGGCGCCGCCAGCGCCGCCAAGGTGAAGCGCAGCGCATCGCAGCCATAGCGGTCGATCAACTCCAGCGGGTCGATGATGTTGCCGCGGGACTTCGACATCTTCTGGCCGCGCGCGTCGCGCACCAGGGCGTGGATGTAGACGGTGCGGAACGGGACGTCGCCCATGAAGTGCAGACCCATCATCATCATCCGGGCCACCCAGAAGAAGATGATGTCGAAACCGGTGACGAGGACGTCCGTCGGATAATAGCGCGCCAGCTCGCGGGTCGGCTCGGGCCAGCCGAGGGTCGCGAACGGCCACAAGGCCGACGAAAACCAGGTATCCAAAACGTCCGGGTCGCGATTCAGCTCGACCTGCTGTCCGTATTTTTCAGCCGCCTCCTGCAGGGCTTCCTCTTCGCTTTCTGCGACGAACACCGCTCCATCCGGCCCGTACCACGCGGGAATCTGGTGACCCCACCAGAGTTGCCGGGATATGCACCAAGGCTTGATCTTGCGCATCCAGTCGAAAAAGGTGTTCTCCCACTGGCGCGGCACGAAACTCGTGCGCCCGTCCTCGACCGCCCCAAGCGCCGGGGCGGCCAGCACTTGGGCGTCGCAGTACCACTGGTCGGTGAGCCAGGGCTCGATCACCACGCCAGAGCGATCGTGATGCGGCACCATTAGCGTGTGATCCTCGACTTTTTCGAGGAATCCGGCGGCCGTGAGGTCGGTAATAACCTTTTCGCGCGCGGCGAACCGGTCAAGACCGCGGTAGGCTCGGGGCACCGCGTCGGTCAGCCGGGCATCCTGATCGAAGATGTTGATCAGCGCGAGACCGTGTCGCCGGCCCACTTCGAAATCGTCAAAATCGTGAGCGGGTGTGATCTTGACCGCACCGCTCCCGGTCTCCGGATCGGCATGCTCATCGGCGACAATCGGAATGAGGCGGTCGGTTAGCGGCAGGCGCACCGATTTTCCGACGAGGTCGGCGAAGCGTGGGTCCTCCGGATGGACGGCGACCCCGGTGTCGCCGAGCATGGTTTCGGGCCGGGTCGTAGCCACGATGACCAACCGGCCCGGAAGTTCGGCCACCGGATAGCGGATATGCCACAATGAGCCTCTGGTCTCGCGGCTGTCGACCTCGAGATCGGAGATCACGGTGTGCATCACCGGATCCCAATTGACCAGCCGCTGGTCGCGGTAGATCAGACCTTCTCGATAGAGCCGGGCGAAGACGCGGCGAACCGCGGCCGCTAGACCCGGATCCATCGTGAAGCGCTCGCGCCGCCAATCGGGCGAGGCGCCGAGACGCCGGAGCTGGCGGGTGATGGTCCCGCCGGACTGCTCTTTCCATCTCCAGACGCGCGCGACGAATTGCTCGCGGCCGAGATCGTTTTTCGCCTCGCCTTCCGCAACCAGCTGGTTGCCGACGACGATCTCGGTGGCGATGCCGGCATGATCGGTGCCGGGCTGCCACAGCACGTCGCGGCCGCGCATGCGCTGGTAGCGCACCAGGACATCCTGCAACGTGAAGGTCAGCGCATGCCCCATGTGCAGGCTCCCGGTCACGTTCGGGGGCGGCATCATGATCGTATAGGGCGGCTTGTTGCCGTCCGGGGCGGCGGCAAAGGCACCAGACCCTTCCCACAGCGCATAGCGCCGTGTTTCCATGACTGCGGGTTGATAATTCTTGTCCAGCATCGCTGAACCGTCCTCGCCTGAGCAGGTTTTGCGGATGACCCCTGCTGCCCACCTCGGAGCAGCAACGGATGATTAGCGCTTGGCTGGTCGTGCGGTCAGCGCATCCCCGCGTCATCGACCACGCGAGCAATCTCTTCGCGGACCAGCCTTTCGACGATGCCGGGAAGATGTTCATCAAGCCAGGTTTGCAGCATCGGCCGCAGCATGTTGCGGACCATGTCCTCAAGCGTACGGTCGGCACTCCCGAGCGGAAGCTCCCCCTCTCGGCGTCGCTCCCGCGGTAGCGAGCCGAGTTGGGCAAAAGCGGCCGCTGCGGCTCCCGATGTCGCTGACGAAAGAATGCGGTCGCGGCCGAATTCGGGCCTCGGTTCGATCGTGGCCTCGGGATCTGGCGATCCCGGGCCGCTCCTCGCGGTTGCGGTCGCGACCGAAGGATCGACTGCAGCTGTGGGCGTGGCGGGCGGCGGGTTTGGGGTATCTGCCGGGGGCGTCACCCGTCGAACGGAGCCATCTTCATTGACCACCTCGGTCAGCTCGAGGATGCCGCTCTTTTCTCCAGAAACGGGAAGCACCGGCTCGGATGGCCGCTTGTCATCAGTGATGATGCGGCTGATCGAGGCTATTATCTCTTCCATAGACGGTTCTGGAGGCGATTTAGCGTTATCCGGCATAGCGGCAAACCAATGGGGGCTAGAGACCTACTCTAACCTAGGTAAGGCGGCACGGATTTGCCAGCGGAAGCGCCCTGCGGCAGCCGGCTCACTCAGAAAGACCGCCGCGGAAGCCGATCCACTTGTCCTTCACCTCCTTATAATGCTGCTCCATGTCGTAGAGCTTGACCGGGAGCTTGAGCTCGGGTGCGATCAGCCGGCCGACCGATGCGGCGAGATTGAATTCTGCGAGCGCCGCATCGTGTTGCGCGGTGACGAGCTGAGACTGGGTGGTGAGCAGCTGCTGGTTGGCAATCAGCACGTCGAGCACCGTACGCGTACCGACCAGCGCCTCCTGCTGGGTGCCCTCGAGCGCGATCTGCGCTGCGCGCACGGCCGCGGCGAAAGAGGAAATGCTGGCCCGTGCGGCCTGCAAGGTCGACCAGAATTGAGTAGCCGTCTGTACGGCCGCCCGGCGTGCGTCGTCGACTTGGCTGCGTCGTTGCCCGACCGTCTGCTGGGCTTGGCGCGTCTGGGAATATATCGCGCCGCCCTCATAGAGGGGCATTGTCAACTGCGCCGTGATCTGAGCCGAATTCGACAAAGCGCCTTTAAAATTCGCGGATTGGTCATAGGAGCGGAGGAGAGTGCCGACGACCGAGATCTGCGGCAGCAGCTGACCGCGCACGACATCGATGTTGTCGCGGGCGGCGAGTTCGGCGAAGGTTGCCGAGATCAAACTGAAGTTGTTGTTCGCGGCAAGGCTCAATGCCTCTTCGCGCGTGGCGGGAAGCGCCGGACGCTCCCGCGGCAGTATCAGTTTTCCGGGCGAATGCCCGACGGCACGGACATATTCGGCGCGGCTGATCTCCAGCGTTCCTTGCTGGGCAACCAAGGTGCCCTGGGCTTGCGCGAGAGAGGACTCGGCCTGTGCCACATCGGTGCGGGTGACTTCGCCGACGCGAAAACGGTCTTGCGTCGCCTCGAGCTGCTTGCGCAGAACCTCAACGTTGTTGCGATCGACGTCGAGCAGTTCCTGGTCGCGGACTACGTCGAGATATGCCTGAGCAACCGCTTGGAAAACCGTGGTCTCGACAGCCAGGGTCTGCGCCCGCGTCGACTCTACGGTATTGATCGCCTGGCGGGTCTGTGCCTCGGTCCGGCCGCCCCGGTAGATCGGCTGGTTTGCCTGGAACTGCACCACATCCGGTCTGGTGATCGCATGTAGGACGGATCTCGTTGTCCCAACGGCGAGCTCCGCGGCCGTCGGCGCGCGCTCCAGCGATGTGGTCGTCATGCCTATCTGGCCGGTAAAGTTGACAGTCGGGCGCCAGAACGACAGCGCTTGTGGGACTTGCTCGTCGGTCGCCCGCAGCAGTGCCCGCTGCGCGAGGAGTTGCGGATTGGTGTTGTAAGTCTCAGCGAGTGCCTGGGTCAGTGTCTGCGCCTGGGGTGAACTCACGGCGAATGCGACGACGAGCCCAGCGAGCGACCCGACCCCAACCAACCGGCGAGACAAGTCCCCACGGGCGGACCGCTGCAGGCCCCGGCGAGGGCAGGTCCAACCGGCGCCCCGGTCCTTGGGCATTCGCTCCTCTCCGGACATCAGCAGAACACAAAAGCGGGCTTCGGCAAGAAGCCCGGCAGCAAGGGAGTAGCGGCATCGAATATAACGCGCCGCGCAAGCAGTCCGCCAGTCCGTGTCGTCAAAGTGGCGCGGCCGACGGCGTTTCCGGCCTTCACGACGGCGAGAAGCCGGCCCTCTTCGGCGAGTTGCGCGGAAATCTCGGAGGGGACCTCAGCGACCGCCCCCCCGAACAGGATCACATCGTAAGGCGCCCTCGGCCGATAGCCTTGCGGCAATGGGCCCTCGACGATGCTGACCGATGCGATGGCATGCTCGACGAGGGCCGCGCGCGCGCGCCGGGCAAGTTCCGCATCCTCTTCGAGCGCGACAACGTTTCTAGCTAGAACAGCGATTAGGGCCGCTTCGTATCCAGTCCCCGCAGCGACGATCAGTGCTGTATCGGTGCGCTCGACCGAGGCCGCTTGCAGCAATCGGGCGGCGACCATCGGCTCCATCACGTAGCGACCGCCGCCGAGCGGCAGATCCTCGTCGATGTAGGCAACCTGACACAGACGCTCGGGTACGAAAAGCTCGCGCCGGATGCTGGCGAAGGCGTCGAGGACTCGTTGGTCCGTAACCCTGTTGGGTCGGATCTGACTCTCGATCATGTGAACGCGAGCGGCATCGAGCAAGGTCATCGTATCATCCGGTGAATGATAAGCGGGTTTATATCGCTCGGAGCGAGCCAGCACAATCGAGCGGCCCGGGGTGCCTGGGTTCGTCCCTGCTTCACCGCGGGCTTCGCTTAGCTCGAGAGCCGCCCGGCGCGGCTCGCTTTGTGCTCGCTAAAATGCGGAATCCGGAGGCGCAACGGGGCTCACCGTCCCGACAGACCGCCAGGGGTTGCTGCCGAGGTGCAGCTGTTCGCCGAGGTCCATGGCAGACCAGTAGAGGGGTACGGCGCGTCCCTTGACGAAGGGCATCGCGGCCACATCGAATCCCAGCCAGGGTAGGAAAGGATTGCGGCGGCCGTAAGCCCAGATCTCGAGACGAACGGATGAGCGAGCGCTGAGACCGCGCGCGTGAAAGCCCAGAGTATCGGCCACCACCAACGTATTCTGTGGCACCGCGAACACCTTGGGCTCGCCAAATCCGAGACGACGCACGGCCTCCGGCGTGATGCGCAGCGAACCGCGTGCATTTTGAAAATCGGAGCTTTGCCTCGCCGTCACCGACGCATTCCGTTCCCAGGCAAGGCGCCTCCGTGTCGGCCGGTGCGAGCCCGGCACATAGATGAACGGGCCTTCGTCCTCATTAACATCCGTGAGAAAGAACCAGGCTTTTACCGACGAGTGAAACGCGTCGGCATGCAGCCGTGTCTGAGGGTCGGGCGGAGCTTTACGCACCTGCGAGAAGATCGTTTGAATGTAGAGGAGCGGCTCGAGCATAAACGAACCGACATAACGAATGAGGCCCAGCCACTCCGGACTTTCGACCATGCCGCGTAATGCCGGAAGGTGGGACAGAGCGACCCGGTCCAAGGCAATGCGACGGGTCAGTGTGTCGCCCTGAAGCTGATCCCGGGCCGGTCCCCGGAAAGACAGGACTTGCTCCTTCATCCGCGCGTAATCGAGAGCGGGCACGAAGTTGCGCTTCACGATGAAGCCGTCGCGGTCGAAAGCCGCGCGATCATCCCCCGAGATCAGCGACACCAATCTTTCGCGGCGCCATGCGACGAGCCTCTCAGCCAGCCGCATCCGCGCGACGTGCAACCCTGCGCGATTGAGCCTCGGACTCCCGATGACGGGATTGTCCCGAAAAGATTTCGCCCCGCTCGCCAGAGCCGCCACGTGGAATGGCGCAAGTAGCCAGGAGAGCTGCCCAGATCTCATCTTGATTCCGCGAAAACCATCTCAGGCCGCCGGACCTTGGCGGGACTCCACTGTGCCGGCAAAATTGCATTCCGCGCGGGTCCGATCAAGCGACTCGGGAACCGGCAGGCTGGGGCTGGCGGTCAAACGTGGAGAGCGGCAAGAGCCTCGTATACGACGCGATCCAACTCGATCCCTTCGCGCAGGGCGCGCTCGCGGCTCCGCCGCGCCCGCTCCCCTGGAATGCGTATCTCGCTGACCCCTGGCTGACGCGGAGTGGCCTTGACCCGATCGATCAGCTCGCTGACCTGCTGCTTGAAGTCGTCAAGGTCAATCAGCAGATCGGGTTTGAACGCCACGAACAGGTAACCGTCGTCCTTGTCGGGGTCGAACGCCGACCCGGCAAGCACCCCGAATGCCTGCACGATGAGCGCGAGCCCAAAACCCTTGTAGCCGCCGAAGGGGAGTAGCGCACCGAGCCTTGCCATCGCCGGATCGCGTGTGGGCTGGCCTTCGGCATCGACCGCCACGCCCTCGGGCAGTAGCTTACCGAGCCGTTCGTGGAATGCCCGGTCGGTCCCCATGAACGCGGAAGTCCCCATGTCGAAGACAACCGGCCCCTGCGATGACGGCATACCGAAGGCGATCGGGTTGGTGCCGAGTGCCGCGCGGGCACCTCCGAACGGGGCAACGCTGCGGGCGGAACTTGCCGTGTGCATGCCGACGAGGTCCGCCTTGGCGATCATCTCGACGTAATAGGCGCTGCGTCCGCTCATCCAGCTGTTGGTCACACCCACGACCGCGACGCCCCGGGTCGCGGCCTTTTCGATCGCGGCCCGGGTCGCATGGTACATGACGAGCATGCCGACATTGTTGCCGCCGTCGTAGAGTGTCGAGATATCGGTTTCGCGGAGAACACGCATCGGCCGGCGAGGGCGCTTGAAGCGCCGGTGCTCGGGAATGTTCAGAATTTTTGCCAGCCCCGAATATTCGTAGCCGCACAGCGCCGCATCGATCGCATGATCGGCGATGATCCGAGCTTCCTCGGCGTCATAACCGATGCCGCGCAATGCGCGTTCGGAATGTTCGCGCGCTTCTGCGACGCTCAATCGAATGCGATCGGGCGACATTCCAAAACCTCCCTATTCCGCTGCTTCCCGACGCTCCGGCTGCGGGCGCCAACGCAAAACCGGCGCGCGAGCCGCCGTCGTTTCGTCGAGGCGGCGGCGCGGGGTGAAGACGGGAGCCGCCTGGAAACCGGAAACCTCGCCGGAGCGCGCCGCGGCGGCGAGCGCCTTCAGCACCTCGACAAACTGGTCGAGCGATGCCTTGCTCTCGGTCTCGGTGGGCTCGATCAGCATCGCTCCGTGCACGATCAGCGGGAAGTATATCGTCATCGGGTGATATCCCTCGTCGATCAGCGCTTTGGCGAAGTCGAGGGTGGTCACCCCGGTGTCCTTGAGAAAACGATCGTCGAACAACACTTCGTGCATGCAAGGACCCGGGAACGAGAGGCTGAGCTCGCCTTCGAGACGAGCGCGCAGGTAATTGGCGTTGAGCACCGCGTCTTCGGCCACCTGGCGCAGCCCGTCCGCGCCGTGGCTCATCATGTAGGCGAGCGCCCGCACGAACATGCCCATCTGGCCGTGAAACCCCTTCAGCCGTCCGAGAGAGTGCTCAGCCGCGCCGCTCTTGTGCTCGACAAGCTCCAGTCCATTCGGCCCGTGCACAATCCAAGGCAGGGGCGCGTAGGGAGCGAGGCTGGCTGCCAGAGCCACCGGGCCGCTTCCCGGGCCGCCTCCGCCATGCGGTGTCGAAAAAGTCTTGTGCAGGTTGAGGTGCATGCAGTCGATGCCGAGATCGGCCGGCCGCACGCGCCCAACGATCGCGTTGAAATTGGCCCCGTCGCAATAAAAGAACGCACCCGTCGCGTGCACCGCAGCGGCGATCTCGATGATCTCGCTCTCGAACAGCCCACAGGTGTTCGGGTTGGTCAGCATCAGCGCCGCTACGTCGGCCCCTAGCTTCGCTTCGAGAGCGGTACGATCGACCCGCCCGGTGGCATCGGCCGGAACATCATCGACGGCGTAACCGCAGGCGGCAGCCGTCGCGGGGTTTGTACCATGCGCCGATTGCGGTACCAGGACCCGGCTGCGCCGATCGCCGCGCGCTTCTAGCGCTGCGCGGATGGTCATCATGCCGCAAAGCTCGCCATGGGCGCCGGCGGCCGGGCTGAGCGCGACCGCCGGCATGCCGGTCAGGGTCTTCAGCCAATGCGCCAAGGTGTCGATCAGCTCGAGCGCTCCCGGAACTGTCGAGACCGGCTGGAGCGGATGGATGTCGGCGAGACCGGGCAGGCGCGCCAGCTTCTCGTTGAGGCGCGGGTTATGCTTCATCGTGCAGGAGCCGAGCGGGTAAAGCCCGCTGTCGATAGCGTAGTTCCTTTGCGACAGCCGGGTGAAATGACGCACCACCTGCGGCTCACTGAGGCCCGGCAGGCCGATTGCCCCTTGCCGATCGAGGCCGCCGAGGCGGCTGTGGAACGCCGCCGCCTCGGGCAGGTCGACCCCGCAATGCCGGGGCGAATCCTGCTCGAATATCAGCTTCTCCTCGATTTGCAGCGCTCGATTACTGGTCAAGGTCTCGGCCGGCGTTGCCACATCGGCCGCTGTACGGGCGCTCACTGCGGCGCTCCAGCCGCTCATGACAGCACCTCCCGCAGCCCCTGTTCCAGCCGCTCCATGTATTCGGTGGTCGTCATCTCGGTCGCTGCCACCAGGAGGAGGTTCAGCACATCATCATGCTCCGGATAGAGGCGGCTGACGGGAACCCCGGCGAGAATGCTCTTTTCGGCCAACGCTTCGACGACTTCCGCCGCAGGACGCGGCAAGTGAAGTGTGAACTCGTTGAAGAAGGTCCGGTTGACCAGGCGCAGATCGGGTATCCGCTCGAGGCGCCCGGCGAGGGCCACCGCGGCAGCGTGGTTCAGATGCGCCAGCCGAGTGAGCCCCGCCTCGCCGAGCAGCGCGAGGTGGATCGAGAAGGCGAGCGCGCACAAACCCGCATTGGTGCAGATGTTGCTCGTCGCCCGCTCGCGCCGGATGTGTTGCTCGCGGGTCGACAGGGTCAGGACCCAACCTCGCCGGCCGTCGGCGTCGACCGTTTGTCCGACAAGACGCCCAGGCATCTGACGGACGAACTTGTCGCGGGTGGCGAACAGCCCGACATGGGGTCCGCCAAAATTGAGCGCATTGCCGAACGACTGGCCCTCGGCCGCGACAATGTCGGCACCCATTTCGCCGGGCGGGCGGATGGCGCCAAGCGACAGGATTTCGGTGACCACGACGACCAGCAATGCGCCCGCAGCGTGACAGATGCAGGCCAATTCCGAGTAGTCGCGCAATTCACCGTAAAAATCGGGGTTCTGCACGACGATGCAGGAGGTGTCGCGGTCGACGAGCCCGGCGAGATCCTCGCCGCCTCCCGGAGCGGGGTCCTGCGCCGCGAGTTCGAAGCCGACGAAACGGGCGTAGGTCTCGCACGCCTCGCGGTAATGGGGATGAACACCTCCCGACAGCACCGCCTTCCTGCGCCCGGTGACGCGATTGGCCATCATCACCGCCTCGGCGCAGGCTGTTGCCCCGTCGTAAAGCGATGCGTTGGCGACTTCCATCCCGGTCAGCAGCGCGACCTGGGTCTGGAACTCGAACAGATACTGCAATGTCCCCTGCGACACCTCCGGCTGGTAAGGGGTGTAGGAGGTCAGGAACTCGCCGCGCTGGATCAGATGGTCGACCGCCGCCGGGATGTGGTGGCGATAGACCCCGGCGCCGACAAAAAACGGGACCGAACCGGCTGCGAGATTGCGCGCCGCCATATGTGAGATCAGACGCTCGACCTCGATCTCGCCCATCGCCATTGGTAGGTCGACGGGGCTGTCGAGACGCGCCGCCTCAGGTACATCGGCGAACAGCGTGTCGATCGAATCAACGCCGATCACCCCCAGCATTGCTGCACGATCGATCGCGGTGAGCGGCAGATAGCGCATCAGTGCTGCCCCTCGACAAACCGCTGGTACGCTTCTTCGTCCATGAGGCCGTCGAGCTCTTTGGGATCGGCGAGGCGCAGCTTGATGAACCAGCCTTCGCCCATCGGGTCGGCGTTGACTTTTGCCGGGTCGGCAGCGATTTCCTCATTGACCTCGACGACCTCGCCCGACACCGGCGCATAGACCTCGCTCGCCGCCTTTACCGACTCGACGACCGCGGCCTCCTTGCCTTTCTCGACCCGGCGCCCGATTTCGGGCAGCTCGACATAGACTACGTCGCCGAGCTGCGACTGCGCATAGTCGGTGATGCCGATAACGGCCAGATCGCCTTCGAGCCGGATCCATTCATGGTCCGTTGTAAAGCGGAGCAAGATCATCGGCATTTCCTCCTGCGGCTCAGCCGCGGTAGTAACGGCGCGGGACAAAAGGCAGGGAAGCGACGCGTGCCGCACGAGGCACGCCGCGCACGAGGAGTTCGAGGGCCGTGCCGGCAGCGGCATGGGCGCGATCGACATAGCCCATCGCGATCGGGCCACCGACCGAAGGGCCGAAGCCGCCGCTGGTCACCTGGCCGATCTTGTCGCCTGCGGTGTCGGCGATCGCGGTCGCTTCGCGCGCCGGCGCCCGCCCGTCGGGGCGGACTCCGACGCGCTTCCGGGGCGTTTCTCGTGCAAGTTCGCCCAAGATGATGGCGGCACCGGGAAAGCCCCCTTCGGCGCGCCGCCTTTTTCCGATCGCCCAGGCCAGATCGGCCTCGATCGGGGTCGTGGTTTCATTGATGTCGTGCCCATAGAGGCAGAGCCCCGCCTCGAGGCGCAGCGAATCGCGCGCTCCGAGCCCGATCGGCAACACCTCCGGCTGGGTTACCAGCACCCGGGCCAGCGCCTCGGCATCCGCGGCCGAGCACGAGATTTCAAACCCGTCTTCGCCGGTGTAACCGGAGCGCGTGACGAGGCTTTTCCGACCATCCAGCGTCACCTCCGCTGCCGCCATGAAGCCGAGCCGCGCTATGCCCTCGACAAACCGCGAGAGGACGATTGCGGCGGCGGGTCCCTGAAGCGCCAAAAGCGCCCGGTCCGGGAGCGGCTCCACCGTCGTGCCGGCGCCGATGCGGTCGCGCAGATGCGCGACATCCGCCTCTTTGCACGCGGCGTTGACGACCAGAAACAGCCCGTCCCCGAGCCGGGTCACCATCAGATCGTCGAGAATGCCGCCCTGCTCGTTCAACAGCAGCGTATAGCGCATCCGCATCGGCGCCAGCGCCTGCAGATCGCCAGGAACGAGCGCCTCGAGTGCGCCGACGGGGTCCGCCCCGGAGAGCCGCACCTGCCCCATGTGGGAGACGTCGAAAAGTCCTGCTTGCGATCGCGTATGCAGATGTTCGGTGAGGATACCGGGCGGGTAGTTGACCGGCATCTCGTACCCGGCAAAGGGCACCATCTTGGCGCCCAACTCGCGGTGGAGCGCATAGAGCGGGGTCCGCTTGAGCGGCGCCGCCGTCTCGGGCAGGGTCACCAGAGCACCTCCGACAGAGCGGACGCAGAGCGTCCGAACACTGCCCCCTCTGTCGTGGACCCTGAGAGATTCACCCCGGCCGCGGGCGAGCCACGGCCCAGGCTTACTCCTTCGGTGAGCGGCCGGCGGATATTTCCCGGCCGCTGCTTTCCAGAGCGCCCTTCCGCCCGCGGTCCTTTTGCCTGAGAGTTTCCGGGGCGGTTGCTCCTTCGGCGCCGCGCCTAACGACGCGACCTCTCCTGCGGGCGTGCATACAGCGCTGGTGGTTTAGCACCGTCCGACCCCGCGGGCCAAGCCGTTCCGATCAAATCCCGTGTGATGGGGTTTTCTCACCGGGACTGACACTGATGGCGGAGCCGGCAGCCCCTGGAGCTCGGCAATCAGGAGCCGTTCGGCGGAACGACGATGCAGGGCAGCTGGCGCTGGTTGAGGTGGGTGCACGCGCTCGACGCCGCGCTCGCCGACAAATGGGCGAGGCGAGCGCGATAGAGGACGGTACTGCCAAACGGCGCTGTCGGCTGCAGCGCCAAAGCGGCGGAGCGGAGCTGGTCTGGCGCCTGGGCGCGGGCGCCCTCCGCCACCGCGCGGGCCAGGCCCGGATTCGCAAAGGCGCCCACCTGGATCGCCCATCCCCCGCCGGACGATGCGGGCTGGAAAGGCGATGCACCGCCCGGCGCGGCAGGCCGGCTCGGCCGCTGCGGCAGTGACGGTGCTGCGGGTTGGAGGGCCGCCGAAAGCGTCTGGGCTTTCACCGGCGGCGACAGGACGCCATTGGCCGCCGTCGCGGTGCGGCACGCTCTGGCGGGGTTGTAGGCGGCATCAGGGTCGCAACCGTCAGCCGACGCCAGTTGGACGGCGGACCTAGTCGGCTGTTGCGCTAGAGCCTGTCGGGTCGGGGCCGATGAGGCTGCAGCTTGCTCCACGGAGGTGCAGGGATGGCTGGGATCGTAGGCCGCGTTCAAGTCGCAGCCATTCGCGCCCCCCTGCGGGACCAGATTTGGGACCAAAGCCGTTTGGATCGGCGCCGGTTGCGCCGCCGCGCGCTCCAGCGACGTGCAAGGATGGTTTGGGTTATAGGCGGCGTTCAGGTCGCAACCCGCCGCCAGGCTGGCCACGCTGGGAGCATACTTGCTCCCCCGCCCAGAGCGGGCCGAGGCATAGACCGCAAAAGGCCCGGACCGCGCCACCTCGTTGCCGAGATTGGGCGTGATCGCGGCAAGGTAGTTCACCGTCTCGTCCGGCAGGTCGGCTCGGTGGGCCAGATAATTGTCGACCCGATCCGGACCGGCGTTATAGGCGGCCAGAAAGCCGGGCGAGCCGAACCGGTCATACATTTCTCGAATATAGGCGGTGCCCGCCAGAATGTTGTTGTGCGGGTCGTACGGGTCGTCGCCGAGCCGGTAACGCACCCGCAAGTCCTCATAGGTGGCGGGCATGACTTGCATCAGGCCCATCGCCCCGACCGGGGAGGTGGCCTGCTCCTCCCCGCCCGATTCCTGTCGCATTACCGCGCGCACCCACCGCTCGGGCACGCGGGATCGCGCGGCGGCCTCGCGGATATAGGGGCCCCAGGGATCCTCCGGTGGGCCCGGCGGCGGATAATAATACGTCGGCTTCCTCCACCCGTCCGCCCCGATTTCGACCCGTCCGCCCGGGCCATATCCGCCCTGCTGGGCGCAGGCGGCGAGAAGGAGGATCGGCAACAGCCGCAACATCGTTCGCAGGCGGCGCGCCACAATCGGCCCGGTGCAACGCAACCGGTCAGACCTGTTCGAAAGGCATTCAGTCCCCAACCCGCCGTTCAGCGTATGATGCAGCGACCCCAGGCTTCTTGGTCTCGCTTCAAGGTCGTCTACACCACCGCAAGAACGCCTTTAGCGTTCTTCGGAAGGTAGAACAAGGTTTTCTGTCGCGCCGCTCGGCAGATCAGGCTGAGAAACTTTCGGCTGGACCGGGCGAGGGCATTCGAACCTCTACGGAAATGGCCGCGAATTCGAGGCGTGCGCGACCAAGTTCCGCGATTATGGCAGGACGAAATTACGCTCGCTAATGTCGAGCGGATCACGATTTGAGGGCTGACTGCCGTCGGTGTATGGGCATCATTTGCGAATCGTGCCGCCTGACCTCTGCAATATCGCTGATGGTCAGGCACGTTCGGCATACATTTGGCGCTTACCAATCGCGGCGGTCCTTTCTTGTCTTCCCGGCGAAGGGCCGGGATTTATGCTTGGCATGGGCACCGGCCTTCGCCGGTGTGACCCGACTTTCGGGATAGGTCCGCTGCCCCCGGTGAGTCGTCTGTCTGCATCCGAGCGCTAAACTCTCGTCGAGCAGGTCGTTTGCCCGCTCGCGTAGTCCGACGTAGCTGACGAGAGGCAGAGCGCCAGCAGGTGACGCCCGAAATCGGCAATCGATTGAAAATGTTGCGGTTTGGATATACATAAGAGGGCGTATATCAGCCGGGAGCATGTCATGCGGGTCGCGAAATGGGGTAACAGCCTTGCCATCCGTCTCCCGGCCGCCGTCGTGGAGACACTGGAGCTCAAGGAGGGAGACCGGGTGGAAGTGCATGTCGTCGGCGACCGGGCTTTCGACATCGCGCGCGACCGGAGCCGCGAGCGCGCGCTGGCGCGCATCCGCGCCTTTCGCAAAGAGCTCCCTCCCGACTGGAAGTTCGATCGCGAGGAGGCCAACACCCGGTGAACTCGACGCCGGGCGAATTTCTCGACACCAACGTCCTCGTCTACGCTTTCACCAGCGATCCGCGCGCGGAGAGGGCGCAGAGGCTGCTCGCGCGCGGTTGTAGCGTCGGCGTGCAGGGGCTCAATGAATTCACCAATGTTGCTAGACGCAAGCTCGGCATGAATTGGGCCGAGGTGCGAGAGGCGCTCGCCGCCATCCGCACTCTCTGCGAAGCCATCCTGCCCATCGACCTCGATACTCACATGGAGGCGCTGCGGGTTTCCGAACGTTATGGATGCGCGATCTTTGATGCGCTCGTGGTAGCCGCTGCACTTCGCGCCGATTGCCGCATCCTCTGGTCGGAGGATATGCACGACGGCCTCGTCGTCGACGGGCGACTGCGCATGGCCAATCCATTTCGATAGCCGGCTCGACCATTCGGCAGCTTGGCGCTCCGCTGCGGAGACTTTCGCCCGCGACAGGCGTGCCGCTGCCGCGAGCTACGCCGCATCAATGCGCTGGCGCGACGTTTACCGCTCGAAGTATTATATTTACCAGGAGGATCATGTGACCACCTACACATTCAAGGTCGTCGTAGAGCCGGATGAGGACCGTTGGCGCGCCTTCTGTCCCGCGCTCGAGGCGCAAGGCGCTTCGACATGGGGCTATACGCGCAAAGAAGCGCTCCAGCATATTCGTGAGGTCCTGGAAATGCTGGCAGCCGAGCTGGTCGATGAAGGCAAGCCCATGCCCAGCGACGTGCAGATTTCCGAGGAGCCGCTCGTCGCAGTTACCGTATGAACGAGATTGAATGGAGGAGGCTTCGTAACCTTACCGCTCGTCAGATCATCAATGCGTTGCTTCGGGACGGTTTTGAGCTGTACGACGTGTGTACTTCAATTGACCGGTCCGCCCCCGTTCGTCAGGTTGTCGATCACCTCGGCCGCCGCCTTGCTCAGATGCGGCCCCTCCTCGGTGGTGACTAATTGCCCGGGGTACCAGTGCTCGTACCAGGCGCGCTTCCTCTGCCATTCGTCGGCATAGTCGGTGAGGTCAAGGCGGCCGAGATGCTCCCAGAAGAACGTCTGCCCTCGCCAGGCAACAGTGAAGTCGGGCAGCCTAAGAGTACCGTCCGCTGCGAATAGAGGCTGTTCGTAGCGGAAAGGGATGTCCCGCTCATGCAGCAGATTGGCGATGATCACCTCCGACTTGGAACGCAGCATATCGCCGCTCAACGCCTCGTGGATCTTGCCTGCCTCGTACCAGCCACGCCGGTCACGAAGGGCGGATTTGGCCACATGCAGCGTGAAAAGCGAGGAGTTGATCTGCGGCGTTTGGGCGTTCTCCCGCCGGCGCGCGTCTAATAGGCTGGCTACATCCCGCTCGAGGAGGAGTGTGCAGTGGCGGTTGGCCCGCGTCAGGGCCGTATAGATCAGCTCAGGCGAGACGGGCCGCTTTCCGCTGGCGGGGACGATGACGAAAGTGTGCGCGAACTCGCTGCCTTGCGCTTTGTGGATCGATACCGCGTAGGCGAGTTCCAGGTTCTCATCGACGCTCTCATTACGCGTGAATTTCCCACCATGCGGGACGCCCTTGCCATAGCCGACAGTGATCCCCGGCTTGCGCGTGAACTGGACTGCGAACCGCTTCAAGCGTGGGCCGTAGCCGGTCTTCAGCGTCTTCCATATATCACGGTCGAATCCGAAGGCTTGCGCGACGCCGATCTCGCCGTTGAAAGCCTCGACCTTTAACTTCTCGCGCGTCGCCGCCTTATAAGCCCAGATGGGGTTTGATTTTGGGCGGTTGCGAATCTGGATGACCTTGTCGAATAGGGTTATGCCGTCGACGGCGCCAATCTTGGAAATCACGTTCTCAGCTATGCGCGTCTGGCACGCTTCGTTGAGGGCCTCGACGCCATGCAGCTCGCTCCGGTGGGGCGTGAGGATCTGGTAGGCCGTTGGGTCGTCCTGAAGCCCCTCGCGCCAGATCTGGTGGGGCAGCCTTCCGCCAGCGGTAGCCGCGCCGCACATCTTTCCTTCTACCGCCTCGATCAAGGTCGTGGCGAGGAGCGCCGGATCATCCCAGAAAATCACGTTCAAGTCGCGGTCAACGGCGCCGCCAGCGTGAATCCTTTCGATCAGCTGCTCTTGGTCGGCGCGCGTTGAGGTGTCGGCCCCGCCTTCGGATTTATCCTCATCGTCAACGATGAACAGCTCTGAAAGCGCCATGATGGCGCTTCCCCTGCCCTCAACCTTGTTGAGCAGCTGCCGCAGGTTCCGCCTTAGCCGCCCGAGGTTGCCGGGATATTCCGACCCCAGCCACTTGATCACATCCGCGAATACCCGGCCGCGCCCGATCGGCGGCAGCTGTCCGGCGTCACCAACCAAGATGAGGCGGCGGACCTGCTGCCAGTCGACGGCACGGAAGAGGGCGGCAGCAAGTTCCAGGTCCAGCATAGAAGCCTCGTCCAGGACCAGGGTCCCGACCGCCGCTCGTTTTCCACTGCGCCTCTTGAGTGTCAGGTTGTCGTTGAGCCAGCCGTTAGACGCGAGGAAGGAGTGAACGGTCACCGTCTCCACCCGGGCGAGAGAGGCCTTCTCGAACACCTCCCGCACTCTGTCGGCAGCCTTGCCGGTGGGCGCGAGCACCAGGATGCTTGCGCCTTCTCCCTCCGAACGCCGCACGGCCCGGATAAGAGCCTCGATTACCGTCGTTTTGCCAGTACCGGCGGGGCCGGTCACGACGGAGAGCGGACGCCGGAAAAGCCGCTGGCAAATCTCGGCCTGCTCGTCCGTCGCTTCCAAGTAGGCTTCGCCCCCCTTCGTGGCGAGCGGGCTGTCAGTCTTATAGATCCAGGCCGACCAGTCCGAGGCGGTAACGGGGCGGCGCAATTCTATGTCCGGCCGTGAGGCCAATTCCCGAAGGGTCGCCTCCACCATACGCTCGTCGTCGAAGATGGGCTTGAGATAGACGATGAGCCCTGGCTCCACGGGCTTCAGGGTTAGGGCAGCGGAGAGGAAGTCCGCATCTACGGCGAAATACCGTTCGCTGAACTGGGCCTGCTTCCAGGCGGGCAAGCGTTCCATCCGTTCCGCAATCTCGGCCAAGAGATGCTTCGCAAAGCGGAAGGTGTGATTTGGCTCGCGCCGCAAGTGCTCCACGCAAAGCGCGCGAAAGCGACGCTCGTCGTTGAAGTCCACATCAGCGAGCGGTTTGCCTCCTACCTCGGGCGAGGGAAGCACACCGCGATCGACCGTGCTCCACGCGATGCGGTCGGTGGCATCTTCGCCGCAATACATCTCTGCGAGCAGATAGGGGTTTGCGGCGATCTCTTTCGGCATCACGGTCAGGCCGCGCTCGCCGCGTTGCTCCGAAGCTATCGCGGTCATCGTTTCCGCACTCAGGTCAAATCGCGGAAGGACTTCGCGGAGGAGCATACGTGCGCCATCGTCGAGCAACCTCCAGCTGCGCGAGATGCGCTTACGTTCGGCCGCGTCTAGGCCGGCAGTGAGGCTGTTGTTGCGGTCGGTTTCGAGCACCTCGAACGCAGCAGCGTGAGCCTCATTGTGCCCCTCGCGGACGCAAAGCGCCTTTACCCCGTCAACGAGCGCAACTGCACCAGCTGCCTGCAGCGCTTTGAGCAGTCCGGGATAAAGGCCCCGGTGGGTCCAAAGCTCCGCGATGATTTTAAGCAGCCAAGCTTCCCGGATACCCCAGTCTTCGGTTTCATCCCTGCTCTGTTTCAGCAGGCGCACCTTCGCCAGGAACTGCTCAAGCAGACCGATCGCCTCGTCGTCGGAGAGGTGCTTGGAACCCATTTTGCAGAGGACCGGGTTTTCGGGAAAGACGGCGATCTCCGCGAGGCGCTGCGGATCGTCGAGATTACGGTGATAGGGGAGCCGGACACCTTCTTCCGGATAGGTTGAAGTGATATCGCGGGCCCAAATCATGCCGCCGGCATACTTCTTCCCCACCTCTGGTGTGACGTTTCTATAGACCAACTCCTCACCCACTTTCTGGATGCGAGAAACCCCGATCATCACGTAACGCGGTGCTTCGTTTTCCGACAGCGGGTTGGAGTAGTTGGCATAGTAGAAGATCAGGTTGTCTCCGCAGTCCCGCTTGATCGGCTCAAAAAAATCAAGGGTCAGCGCTCGCCGGCGGTCGTTGTCGAGGTAGCCGGAGGCTTTGACTTCCTCGGCGTACATGGCCTCGTAGGGCCAGACGCTGACGGTGGCTGGGGGAAGCGTCCATTCCCGGCGGGCGGCACCGCCAAAAAAGAAATCGGGCGGGTTAGAGGCCGCTGGCGCGCTTTCCAAACCAAATGCGTTGTAGCTGTAGCTGCATGGTGGAATGTACCCTTTCAGAGAGTTGGCCAGACAGCCTGCGTGGCGCTTTTCTATTTCGAGGTCGCGCTCGCGGGCGATCACGTCGCCAGGAAAGGACTTCCACCCCACGCAATAGGTATTCTGCTCTGGAGCCTTGCATACGGCTCCGTTCCAGCCGTCATTATGCCAAGCAAGCCGGGCTGTGATGTGGGTAGGCACAGACCTCAATTCCTCCTGAAGCGTTATGTATATTATTGGTATTCAGGGATACTCGGGTTGTGAGCCAACTTTCCCCCATTTCGGGTGGCGTGGCAACGAGCTCGTGTAGGACCAAACGATATAAGCTCTAGATTGCGATCCGGCGACGCCTGCTCGGCATTGACAATGCGGAATAGACAATCATGAATTTGCCCAATTAGCATCACATACTCCGAGCGATGGCGGCTTCGGGATCAGCCGCCGAGAGCGAGGAGATGGCGATGGTTGATGGGGTTTCACCAAAACCGCCGGGGCGGGCGCGGGGACGGTCTTTCGAAAAGGGTCAGTCGGGCAATCCTGCCGGCCGCCGGAGCGGTTCCCACAACAAGGCGACGAGCGCCGCCGCGGCGCTGCTCGAAGGCGAATCCGAAGCTCTGACCCGCAAGGTCGTCGAGTTCGCGCTCAAGGGCGACCCGACTGCAATGCGGCTCTGCCTCGAACGCATTCTGGCGCCCTGCCGCGAGCGCACCGTCAACTTCGAGCTGCCGCCGATCGAGAGCGCCGCCGATATCGCCGCGGCGATGAAGGCGGTCACCTCGGCATTGGCCGGCGGCGCGATCACGCCGGGCGAGGCGGGCACGATAGCGGCGGTGGTCGACACCTTTGTGCGGGCGATCGAGACAAGCGATTTCGACCGGCGGCTGCAGCAGCTCGAGGACAGGTCCAAACGGGACGCGGCAACCGGCATGGTGGGTGCCGGGTGGGGCGGCCGCTTCAACTATTAGGGGAATTTTTGCTGCAGATTTGCTGCAGGTGCAGCAACGGGCAATCGCCTATGCAATTTGCGATTGTAGCCGCCGGCGACTAGGTGCTGTCGTCCCCCGCCTCAATTATCCCTCTCCGCCCCCGAGGGCGGAGAGGGAGAATTGAGGCGGGTTTCGTGACTCCCGGATCCGAGAATGTGTTAACCTCAAATCAGCGGCCGCGGAAGTGTTTGTAGAAGTCGACGACCTCGGGGTTCTGCTGAAATCCGATGAGGACGTTGAGATCGGCCCCTTTTCGACCCTCGAGCGGGATCGTTTCCTCGATGTGGTCGGTGACGCCAGACCGCTTCTGTGTTCCCTCGAAAGCGATGCGGACGGCAAACGGCTTCTTGCTGAGGATCGCCTGATTTGGTCCGGTCACCGCCACGAAATACTGGAAATCAACGGCATCGCCCTTCGACGCCGGACCACGCTCACCGATCACGATCGTGTCGAGCGAGAGACGCACGGCATCGCCGGTGTAATCGCATTTGAGTTCCGCCTCGCTCAGAATCCCGTAGAATGAGACATTGTCCGGGCGGCGCTCGGGAGCGGGCCCGAACACGGCGCTGTTGGAGAGCGGCCGCAACACGACCGAGCTCGGGCAGGCCTCGGCCGTTTTTGACGCGGACGACGAGAACCAGCCGCAACCTGAGAGGCCGAGAAGACCGATCAGCGCTGCACCCTGCGCAGCCCGTGCAAGGCTCACAGGTTGTTGTGCGTACCGTCGCAGAACGGCTTGCCCGCAGTCGACTTGCAGCCGCAGAGCCAGACCTCTTCCGTCGCCTGGGCAGTGAACGGGACGGGCGTCAGCCCGGTGCCCTGATGCGAGCCGTCGCAGAAGGGCTGTGAGGCGCTGCGCCCGCAGGCGCACCAGAAATACCGCTTGCCGGCCTCGACGGTGACGCCGTAGGGCTCTTTTTGCGCGGGTATCGGTTCGTTCATTGTTTCGCCCTTGCCGTTGCCCTTGCTAGTGTCCGCACATTCTGGCGGCGGTTCGCCGCCGCCCGGACTGTATGCGAGCCGCGCCAGGCAAACAAGCCGGGTCGAGGGCTCGACCGGCCGGGCGGCGTCTACCAGCGCCGCCGGGCAAAGGCGAGTAACGCGGCGGAAGAAAACCAAATGGCCGTTTATACCGATGTCGCCGATGACGAGCTCAGAGCTTTCATCACCCTCTATGACGTCGGCGAGGTACTGTCCTGCAAGGGAATCGCCGAGGGGGTCGAGAACTCGAATTTTCTGGTGACGACCGAGCGCGGCAATTTCATCCTGACCCTCTACGAAAAGCGCGTCGCGCCCAAGGATCTGCCCTTCTTCATCGCGCTGATGGAACACCTTGCGCGGCGTGGTGTCGCGTGTCCGACACCGGTGAACGGGCGTGACGGCATCGCGTTGCGCGAGCTGTGCGGCCGCCCGGCAGCCATGGTGACCTTCCTTGCCGGGATGTGGCCGCGCCGCATCCAGCCTTTCCATTGCGCCGGCGTCGGCGCGGCACTTGCCGCCTTGCACCGAGCCGGCGCCTCGTTCGGGATGACCCGGGCGAACGATCTCTCGGTTGTCGGTTGGCGGGCTCTCTTGAAATCCTCCCTCGACCGCGCCGGCGAGGTGCAGCCGGGACTCGCCGCCGAACTTGAGGCCGAGCTGGAGCTGCTCGAGAGCGCGTGGCCGCGCGACCTGCCGACCGGGGTGATCCATGCCGACCTCTTCCCGGACAACGTCTTCTTTCGCGGGAGCGAGGTTTCCGGGCTGATTGACTTCTATTTCGCGTGCACCGACTTTCTCGCCTATGACTTGGCGATCTGCCTGAACGCCTGGTGCTTCGAAGCCGATGGCAGCCTCAACGTGACGAAGGCGAGGCTGCTGCTCGAGGGCTACCGGCGGGCACGGCCGCTCACGACGGCCGAACTTGCCGCCCTGCCTCTTCTGGCGCGCGGCAGCGCGCTGCGCTTTCTGCTGACGCGGCTTTTCGATTGGCTCAACCAACCGGCGGGAGCGATGGTCCGGCCGAAAAACCCCCTCGAATATCTGCGCAAGCTGCGCTTCCACCGCAGTGTCACGGATCTTCGCGGTTACGGCCTCGATGCCTGAATCATCCGACGTCGAAATCTTCACCGATGGGGCGTGCCGCGGCAACCCGGGTCCCGGCGGCTGGGCCGCCATTCTGCGCTATCGCGGGGTCGAGAAGGAATTGAGCGGCTATGAGCCCGACACGACCAACAACCGCATGGAGATGCTGGCTGCGATATCCGGGCTGGAAGCACTGAAGCGGCCATGCCGCGTCCGGCTCTACAGCGACAGCCAATATTTGCGCGACGGCATCACCAAATGGATACATGGCTGGAAGAAGCGCGGTTGGCGCACCGCCGACAAACAGCCGGTCAAGAATATCGATCTTTGGCGGCGGCTCGATGCGGCCGCGGCACGGCACGAAGTCGGCTGGGAGTGGGTGCGCGGGCACGCCGGCCATCCCGAGAATGAACGGGCGGACGCGCTGGCTCGCGCCCGTATCATCGAAGCGGGCTGACGCGATGGCTCGCCCCTCGCCCCGGGCCTCCTCCGCGGCCGCGGCTTCCGCGTTGGGCGAGACGAAAGCTAGGCTTAAAGCGCCTTCAGCATTGTCTCGGCGCTGGAGGTGTCAACTTGCCCCGGTTGCTGCTCGACGTTGAGCGACTTGACGACGCCGTTGTCGACCAACATCGAATAGCGCTTCGAGCGGATCCCGAGACCGTTCTTGCTGAGGTCGAGCTCGAGCCCGAGAGCACGCACGAAATCGCCGCTGCCGTCGGCCAGCATGCTGACCTTGCCTTCGGTCCTCTGCTCCTTGCCCCAAGCACCCATGACGGCGGCATCGTTGACCGCGACACACGCGACCTCGTCGACCCCTTTCGCCTTGATATCCAACGCCTTGTCTACATAACCCGGCAGGTGACGCTGCGAGCAGGCCGGCGTAAAAGCGCCGGGCACTGCGAACAGGGCGACCTTCTTGCCGGCGAAGAACTCGTCGGTGGTGATCTCCTTTGGTCCCTCGCGCGTAACCTGCCTCAGCGTCACCGATGGTATCTTGTCGCCAACCTTGATGGTCATTGGTTGTCCCTCCGGTGGTGTGTAGGTCAAAGACCCCTTGCGAGCGCTTTGCGCTCCCGTCGCGAAGGGGTGGCCGGGCGGACCGATAACATAGGATTGATCGCCGGGCAAACCCGACCGGTGAGCGCCTCAAAATGAAGCGAAGAATCGTCAGGGTGATCATCGCTGGTTTAGCGGTGGTGCTCCCAGCCTGCACAAAGCCGATTGATATACTCTGTCCTCCAGCGGGCCAATGCCCGGATACGCGTGCATCCCATGGAGGTGGTAACTATGCTCGGCGCTCTGCTATTTCGGTTTGATCGACGGGTTGCCGCCCGGCGTGCCGGGGGGCGTGACCATCGGCATTCTGTCGCCTGAAGGGGGCGGCGTCCGCTTCATTTGCAGATCGATCCCGGCGGGGGGCGTGATGATCCCGCCGGAGCGGCCGAGCTCAGAGCTGGTGGATCCGCTCGCCGGCGGCACAGCCGGCGTGCTCGGTTGCTTGGCCCCTCGGTCTTCAGCCGCGACGGCGATTGTCACGAAGCCAATGAACGCCATTCCGAGTAACCATATCGTGCGCATTGCAGCCTCCGCGGTTGTCCTCACTCAGGCAAACACCGCGGCGGGCCGGGGCTCCGGTGATGCGAAGCCAGGCGCGGCCCCACAGGGTCTTTGTCGCGCGAAACGCGTCCTCGGCGATCGCCTCAAACCTGGCTCGGTCAGATTTGTGCAATGGCAGACCGGGTAGCGGCGAGCCCGACTGGATTCAACGACAGCGTGCGATTACGACCATTGGGCCGATCGGGCCTCCCGCGCACGGCGCGCGGGAGATTTCGGGCGCCATTCGGCGCCGTTTTGGGTTCGGGTCTTGGTCTGATCACCCGCCGGGCCGGCGGTCAGACCAAATGGCCATCGCAGATAAATTGAGGTCGTCGTGATGGAGCAAAGCTGGAAGAAGGAAGCAGTATCCGGCGTGATCAACCTGGCCCTCAGGGCTTGGCTATTTCTGACGCTGTGGATCTTTGGCTTCGTGTGTGAAACCGCAGCGAACTGGGGTGCTTGGCTGTGCTCACCGGCATCGTTGTGGCTGTCGTTGCTGTCGTGAGGCTGTGGTTCATGCATCGCACTCCACCACGGGTAGCCGCTTGATGTCGGCAGCTGCGGACCGGCCCCCCGGTCCGCAGCGCTTGTCGAACATTTCGGCGTGAGCGCGGGTACTCCTACGCGCGCCCCCACAGAGCTTTGGTCGCGCGGCGCGCGCCTTCGGCCATCGCCTCGAACTTGGCCCAGCAGATCGAGGGGTGGCCCACCCGCGTGCCGAGCCCGCAATCGGTGCCGGCCAGCACGTTCTCGCGGCCGACCAGCCGGGCGTAGCGCACCAGGCGTTCGGCGACCAGATCGGGATGCTCGATGAAATCGCTGCAGTGGCCGACAACGCCGGGGACCAGCGTCGCGCCCTCCGGGAGTTTTACCTCTTCGAATACCCGCCACTCATGCTCGTGGCAGGGGTTCGAGGCTTCGATCGAATAGCTCCCGGCCCGCACTCGGAAGATCAGATCGATGATATCCCTCAACGGGATGTCGTCGTGATGCGGGCCGTGGAAACTGCCCCAGCACACATGCAGCCTGACCTTCTCGCTCGGGATGTCGTGCAGCGCGTGGTTCAATGCGTCGATCCGCATGGCGGCATACTTGCGGTATTCCGGGACGGTGATCCCGGGAAGGCAAGCCCAGCCGTCCGGAAGGTCGGGGTCATCGATCTGCAACAGGAAACCGGCGTCGATGATCGCCTTGTATTCTTCACGCATCGCTTCGGCGATGGCGAACAGGAATGCCTCGTCGTTCGGGTAATACTCGTTCCCCATCCAATGTTCGATCGTGCCCGGCGTGTTGGCTGGCAAAAAAGCTTCCGCCACCGTCACACTGGCGAGCGCCGCTTTGAAATTATCGAGATCCCGCTGGAGCTCGGCGTGGCCGATATAGCGGAGTTCGCCAACACAGACCGGCATCATTCGGCCCCCGGTGTAGCGCGGGCGCGGATGTGCTTCGAAATATTCGGCGAACTTCGTCTCGTCGCGGGCCGTCATGCTGAGCCGTCTGAACCCGGTGCCCGGCCGGTTTTCGCAGCCCGCGATTCGCGCAGAGACGTAATCGGTGAAGTTCGGCTTCGACAATTCGCCGTCGTTTACGACGTCGAGGCCGCACTCGACCTGGCGCTTGACGATTTCTGCCACCGCCGACTCGAGGCGTCTGTCGAGCGCCGCCTGGTCATGGGGCTCGCCGCGCGCCTTAGCCAAGACCACCTCCCGTAGATCGTCGGGGCGTGGGAGTGACCCGGCATGAGCGGTCAGTATGCGATCGGTGCTGTAGACCATTGAGAACCTCCTATCTCGGCATTGCTTGGTTTGTTGAGCTAAGCTGGCTGACCGAGCCCGGCCGGTAGCCCGAATGTAACCTGGTCGTCGAGGCCGCGAGGGAGCGTGTGGCGCCGGCCGGCATAGCCTGAACCCGAACAGTCG